>Ga0208090_1000097_pt1 | contig 18677 bp, 20 predicted proteins | sample LakMenEpi20Jul12_FD_150718 | JGI IMG/M metagenome (GOLD analysis project Ga0208090, IMG submission 150718) | Freshwater microbial communities from Lake Mendota, WI - 20JUL2012 deep hole epilimnion (SPAdes) | ecosystem: Environmental > Aquatic > Freshwater > Lake > Epilimnion/Euphotic zone ...
CCACTGATTTCGCTGATGAACTGATGGGAGACAGAAGAAAAGAAGTGGCGTAGTCATGCATTGCTCGAAACATGGAGCGGGACGCTCCATGGACGGACTGGAGCAAGATGCTCCAGCAACGGGAAGAGTCGGCGCTGCGGGGCCGCATCGCCCTACCGGATCCAAACTTGGAACAGAATGTTCCAAGGACGGACTGGGACTGCAAGTCCCAGCCACATGAAGAGGTGGTTTGTTCTTATTCTTCCCCAATAACTAATAACCAATAACCAATAACTCTTCCCTCTCTGCGTCCCTTGGCGACCTTGGCGGCTTTGCGGTGAATCCCTCTTTAAAGACACGGCGCTGCGGGGCCGCATCGCCCTACCGGTGATAGATGCGGGCGGGACGCCCACGCTCCCTTGAAGAAGCAATATCTTCTTCGATCCACGATCAACAATCCACGATCTCCCTCTGCGTCCCTTGGCGACCTTGGCGGCTTTGACTACGTTGCACTACGTCCATGCCAAGAGGCTTCGCTAATTTTTTATGTTCGCTATCGCTCACAAGGAATTGCGGTAAATCTTTCTTTCTGAAAGACTCGGCGCCGCGAGGCCGCGTCGCCCTACCGGGCGCACGTCAGAACTGATAAGCTCATGTGATGGCTTCTTGCAGGACTTCGGGGTGCTTGAGAGCGATATGGATTAGCGTCCGTGCGGCGCCCGAGGGTTGCCGCTTGTTTTGTTCCCAACTCCGAAGCGTGTTGATGCCGATTCCCAGCATTTCGGCAAAAGCTTCCTGGGTGAGGCCAAGAGTGTGACGCGCCTTTGTGACCTCTGGCATGGACTTCCATGTGCTGGCTGATTTACGGCGCTGGGATTCCGGATTGATCGCGACACGGGAAAAACTGCCATCGGCTCTTTTGAAAATTCGAAAGGCCCTCGATGGTGCTCGCTCACCGGACAGGAGAGATTTTTTCCTCTGTTTCAAGGATTCAGCCTGAATCGGCTGTTTGGTGAGACGGCGACCGGTGCCTTGGGTGGAAATTTTGGTTTTCATGGTAACTTGCGTTTTAAATCCCTGATGCGGTCAGGGCTGGGATTTTCGCATTCGTTTTTGGCATAAATATCAAGCAGCAGGATTCGGTTGTCCTCAGTGATCCAATAATAGATGACGCGAGAACCTCCTCGTTTTCCGTGGCCTTTTGCCGCCCAGCGAAGTTTTCGGCAACCACCCGAGCCTGGAATGATATCCCCTGCGTCCGGTCGATCGTACAAAAACATCTGGATTGCGAAGATTCCGTCATCCCCGATCAGGCGCAGTGCTTTTTCGGTGAAAACGGGGTCTTCCTCAAAGGTCAGTGGCTGAAACATACGAAGAAATGCATTGAGGTCAATGTCGTACTTTGTACGACCTCTGGGATGATGTGATTTTTAGGATTTTTGCGGACTTGCGGACTCTTTCGCTCAGTTAAACAGCTTCCGATCCAGCGAGCGGTATTGGATGGCTTCGAGGATGTCGTTGGGGCGGATGTCGGGGGATCCGGCGAGGTCGGAGAGGGTGCGGGCGACTTTGAGGATGCGGTCGTGGGCGCGGGCGGAGAAGTTCATTTCCTGCATGGCGTGTTCGAGGTAGGCGTTGGCTTCGGCGTTGGTTTTGCAGTGGATTTTCATTTGGCGCGGGTTCATGGCGGCGTTGGTGGTGTTATGGTCTTTGCGGAAGCGCTCGGCTTGGATGAGGCGTGCTTGGGTGACCCGTTCGCGGATGGTGGCGGAGTTTTCGCCGCCGGCTTCGGATGATGAGAGGTCCTTGAAATCGACGAGCGGGACTTCGACATGCAGGTCGATGCGATCGAGGAGCGGGCCGGAGATGCGTTGGCGGTAGTTTTCGATTTGGCGCGATGAACATCGGCATTCGCGTTTCGCGTCGCCGTAAAATCCGCATGGGCAGGGGTTCATCGCGGCGACGAGCATGAAGCGTGCGGGGAAAGTGAGGGATCCGGCGGCGCGGGAGATTGTGACATCGCCGTCTTCGAGCGGTTGACGCAGCACTTCGAGCGTTTGGCGGCGAAACTCCGGGAGCTCGTCGAGAAAGAGCAATCCGTGATGGGCGAGCGAGACTTCACCGGGTCCGGGGTTGGTTCCGCCGCCGAGGAGTCCGGCATCGGAGATCGTGTGGTGCGGCGAGCGAAAGGGGCGGATTGTGAGAAACGATTTCATCGGATCGAGCGTGCCGGCGATCGAGTGGATGCGCGTGGTCTCGATCGCTTCGTGTTCGGTCATGCCCGGCATGATTGTCGGAATGCGTTTGGCGAGCATCGACTTGCCGGTGCCTGGTGGGCCGATCATCAAGAGGTTGTGACCGCCGGCTGCGGCGACCTCGAGGGCGCGTTTCACATGGTGCTGGCCTTTCACTTCTTCGAAATCGAGGTCGTAGGATTTTTGCGAATTGAAGAACGCGCGTCGGTCGAGCTTGAAGGGTGGGATGACGATGTTGTCTTCGAGAAATTCCCATGCATCGCGGAGTGAGCGGATCGGGTAGACCTCGATGCCATCGATCACTGCGGCTTCAGGCGCGTTGGCTTCGGGCACGAGCAGGCGGGTGCGGCCGCGGCGTTTTGCTTCGAGTGCGATCGAGAGCACGCCTTTGACCGGGCGGACTGCGCCATCGAGGCCGAGTTCGCCAACAACGCAGCAGTCGTCGGCATTGAAGGGCTTGGTGCGACTGGCGGCGATCATCGCCAGCGCGATGGGCAGATCGAAAGAAGGTCCTTCCTTTTTCAGATCGGCGGGCGCGAGGTTCACGGTTTTCACGCCATCATCGAGAAACAGCGCCGAGGCACCGATCGCAGAGGTGACGCGTTGGGACGACTCGCGGACGGCGGCATCGGGCAGGCCGACGATGATGACTTGCGGTTTGTCGGCACCGCGGGCATTGACCTCGACTTCGACCTCCACGGCATCGATGCCGCGGAGCGTGGCAGAAAACATTTTGGTAATCATTTGAACACTATCAGAGTCGAATTGGAATTTGAGTGTCGCAAGCGGAAAAATTGCATGGTGGTGAATTTTATCCCTTGAAGGCTTTGATCTACCGATGGTTGCTTGCCATGAGGTGCCGTGTAGAATGACGGCTGTGGCGGATGTTTCATTCACATTTCTTGGCACGGGGACATCCGTGGGGGTACCGGTGATCGGTTGTGGCTGTGCGGTTTGCACTTCGGAAGATCCACGCAACCGTCGGCTGAGGTCATCGGTCGTGGTGCGTGCGGGTGGCAAGACGGTGCTGGTGGATTCCGGGCCTGACCTTCGCATGCAGGCCTTGCGTGAGGGCTTGAGGAAAATTGATGCGATTGTTTACACTCACGCGCATCTCGATCATGTCGCGGGCTTTGATGAGTTGCGGGCCTTTTGCTGGCGGCGTGATGAGCCTTTGCCCTTGCATGCGACCGAGGAATGTTTGGGCACGCTCAAAAACATGTATGGCTGGGCATTTTCCAAAGATAACCATTACCGCGGCTATGTGAGGCCCGATGCGAGAGTGATCGATGGGCCATTTGTGATCGGTGATTTGCGCATCACGCCTTTGCCGGTCGAGCATGCGGCGCTCGAGACGGTAGGATTTCTGTTTGAATATCCCGGTGCTCGGAGTCTTGCTTATTTACCCGATGTGAAACGAATCCCGAGCGATACCTATGATTTGATTCGCGGTGCGGATGTGTTGGTGGTTGATGCCTTGAGGCCGGGGGATCATCCGACGCATTTTTCGTTGGCTGAGGCCTTGGATGCGGTCGAGCGCAGTGGGGTGGGTGAGGCATGGCTCACGCATTTGGGTCATGAAAACGAGCATGCTTCGCTGGATGGTTCGCTGCCTGATGGTGTGCGTGTCGCGTGGGATGGCTTACGAATCGGGCTATGAGTTTCGGGTGCTTGCATCGGTGGCATCGAGGGCTCATGCTGGTGGCATGAAATGCTTGGTCATGCTTGCTGGCGCGTTTGCAGCGATGAGTTTGCTGGCGGTGGCGGTGCCGGCGGTCGATAGCGTGGCGGTGCTCTACAACTCCGCGATTCCCGACTCGGCCAAGCTTGCGGAAATCTACCTTCGCGCGCGTGGGATCCCGGAGGAAAATCTTATCGGCCTCGACATGCCGCAGGTGCCTGACATTTCGCGGGCGGATTACGATGCCAGAATCGCCGCTCCCTTGCGCGCGGAGTTTGATCGTCGTGGTTGGTGGCAGAGAGGGCGTGATCGCGATGGCTTGATCATGCCGCGCAGCAACAAGATTCGCGTGCTGGTGACGATGCGCGGTGTGCCTTTGCGGATCCAGCCAACGCCGAAGCCCGCGCCGCCATCAGGCACCGAATCCGAAAAGCCTGCATCCGATCCGACTGGCAAGGAGGCCAATCCGTTCCTCGGGCGCGATGATGCGGCGGTGGACTCCGAGTTGGCGATGGTCGGCATCGAGGGTCTGCCTTTGGATGGCGGCTTGGCCAACCAGTTTCACCGATCGGAGAAATCGTGGAGCGAGGTTGAGATGCCATTTTTGATGCTGACTTCGCGCATCGATGCTTCGTCATATGGCATATGCGACCGCATGATCAAGGATGCGGTGGAGGTCGAGAAATCCGGCCTGTGGGGCATGGCGTATGTGGACATTGCCAACAAATTTCCGCAGGGGGATCAGTGGCTCGAGTCGGTGGTGAAATCATGCAACGGCGTGGGCATGCCGACGGTGGTCGATCGCTTCAACGAAACACTGCCTAGAAACTACCCGATGAACGAGGCGGCGGTGTATTTCGGTTGGTACGATTGGAATGTGAGCGGGGCTTTGTTGAATCCGCGCTTCAAGTTTCGTCGCGGCGCGGTGGCCGTGCATTTGCATTCGTTCAGCGCCGAGCAGCTTGGCAATGCGTCGAAGAACTGGAGCGCGCCGTTGCTGGCCCGCGGGGCGACGGTGACGGTGGGAAATGTTTATGAGCCGTACTTGCAGCTCACGCATGACTTGGGGTTGTTGATGCAGCGCCTGATGGATGGGCATACTTGGGTCGAGGCCTGTTGGATGGCGATGCCGGTGACTTCGTGGCAGGGGGTGGTGTTGGGTGATCCGTTGTATCGGCCTTTCATGCGGCTGGCCGGTGATGGTGAGATTCGCAAGGAGGATGTGCCGTACCGTGCCTTGCGTGCGGCGTTGTTGGAATGGCCCGGAGATGCGTGGGAAAGGCGACGGCAAATCTCGGCGGCGGCAATGCGTTTGAGGAGTGGTGTGATGCTCGAAGCGCTGGGCTTGGGATTGCTGCATCAGGGCTTGCAGGCTGAGGCGGCGCTAAAGTTTCGCGAGGCCAAGACGATTTACCCGGCGACTGACGATCAGATGCGGCTCGACATGTATCTCATCGCCATGGATCGCGCGGGCGGCCGCAAGGACCTCGCCATGCGTGGTTTGCGCGACGCACAAATGCGATACGGATCGATCCCGGAGGCTGACGCGCTCAAGGGTTGGATCGACATCATCGAGCCACCACAAATCGCCAAGCCGCCGGAAAAAAATGCGGCCGGCAATGCGAAGCAAAAATGAATTTTTTTCTCAAATAGACCGACGCATGAGTTATGGATTTCTGTTAGAATCGGTGTGGCATCCGCCTTTGGCATTTGCCGAGACCACGATGCGTGCGTTGCCACCCGAGCTTGAGTTGCAGGCATTGTGGTTTGCCGGCGCCTTCGGCAGGGAGTTTCGATCAAGCTGCGGCAAAAAGGTGAAGGTCGTGCAATTCGGCGAATGGAACCGCGGCGAGGGTCCGGACTTCATGCATGCGGCCGTCGAGATCGATGGTGAAATGCGCCGTGGCCCGCTTGAGTTGGATCCCGCGCCCGAGGCCTGGGAAGCGCATGGTCATGCGGTGAATCCGTCATTCAAAGACGTGATCCTGCATGTGGTTTTCCAAACGAGTGCGCGGCAGTATTTCACGCGAACCTGCGAGAATCGCGAGGTCGTGCAAATTGTGATCAGCGAGGCGCAGTTGGCCGATGCCTTGAACCGTCCGATGCGTGAGGTGGCGATCGCGCATCCGGGTCGCTGCGTTTATCCGCTCAAGAACATAGCAAGCGCCGGCGTTGAGCGCCTGCTGCGTGAGGCGGCGGTGCATCGGGCGCAGTTGAAGGCATCGCGTTGGTTGAAAGTCGCCGAGGCGCATGGCAGGGACGCGGCCTTGTTTTTTTCCTGCGCCGAGACGCTTGGTTATGGTGGCAATGCCTTGGCGATGCGGCTGCTTGCGCAGCGCGCGCCGCTCGATGCGATGCGAGTTGAGGCGGATTCGATGGAAGCGGTGCTGTTTGGTGTGGCTGGATTTTTGGAACCCGGTTTGCACGAACGCGCGGAACCCGAGGCGCGCGACTATCTGCGAAATTTGTGGGAGCAATGGTGGAAGTGTCGCAGCCGATATGAATTTGCGGGTCACCGCGCGATCCCATGGAAAACTTATGGTCAGCGTCCGGCGAATCATCCGCACCGCAGGGTGGGGACCTTGGCGGCACTGATTTCCGCATGGCCGCAGTTTCGCAAACTTGCTTTCGCGCGACCCTTTGAGGTGAAGCCAATGGTCGATTTCCTGCACGCCCTCGAGCATCCGTTTTGGTCGCGGCGTCACACGCTCACATCGGCGGCATCGGCGCGCCAGGTGGCGGTGTTCGGTCGATCGCAGGCGATGGAGCTTGCAGCGAATCACCTGATCCCTCTGGCGATGCATGAAGATGGCATGGACTTCCGAACTTATCACAAGCTTCGGCAGTCAACTCCCAACGACAAAGTGAAGCGTTGTTCGCTGCGCCTCTTCGGATCCACCAAGGCCGCGGCGCCGTGGTTGCGTCGCGTGTGTCATCATCAGGCCTTGCTGCAGGTGTATCAGGATTTTTGTCTCGAGGATTTTTCCGATTGCAGCAACTGTCCCTTTCCCGAACAACTCCAGCAGTGGAAATGAACGACAGCATCCAACTCAATGGTCAGGCTCATGCCGTGCAATGCCCGCTCAGCGTGAGCGCGTTGCTTGCCAGCCTCGGCCTCGAGGGCAAACCGGTCGTCGTCGAACTCGATGAGCAAGCGGTCTTCCGGCGCGACTACGCCAGCGTCGAAGTCAGATCAGGCTCGAAGGTCGAGGTCGTCACGCTCGCGGCCGGTGGCTGATGCATCCCTGCTTTGCTTGAACCACGAAACACACGAAATTTCACGAAAGGTGTGGGATTTCATGTCGTTATTGTTTCAGCATTTTGGAAAAGCCATACCCCCCCAGAGGCTTCTTATTTTGTGTTGTTTCGTGACTTTCGTGGTTCCTTCTTTGGAATCTGGGTTGAAGTGAGGAAATTTCCACCCCTTGTCATTTTTCCCTTGCCACCATGGGGCTGGCGAATCCATCTTCCCGCCCACGTTCGCAACTGCGAATTCCGGCGTAGCTCAGCGGCAGAGCGGGTGACTGTTAATCACTAGGTCGTTGGTTCGATCCCAACCGCCGGAGCCATTCTCAAAGCCATGACCCTCAAAGGGTTAGGGCTTTTTTGTTGAGAGGTAAATTATTGGATTTTTCGGGGTGTAGGCATGCATGTAAAGCGGCGCTTGTGGGCGAGTGCGTCTGCGATTTCAAAAAATTGATTCCCGGCGGTCTCGTGCTTGAGCATGGCGCCGTCATGTGACAGCTTTCGGCCGTCCGCATGATCACCTACACCAAGCAACCCCACGCTCGCGAGTACCGGCTCATTTTCAAGAATGTCGACCGCGAGGGATGGGATCCGTCGATTGACTGCTACATGCGCGACGGCGGTTATGAAGATTTGCGCAAGGCGATGGCGATGCCGCCGAAGGACATCATCGAAGAAGTGAAAAAATCCGGCCTGCGTGGCAGGGGTGGTGCGGGTTTCCCGACGGGCATGAAGTGGACCTTCATTCCGCCGAACAACACCAAGCCAGTGTACCTCATATGCAATGGCGACGAATCCGAGCCGGGGACTTTCAAGGATCGCTACATTTTGCATCAGGATCCGCATCAGCTCATCGAAGGCATGGTCATCTCGGCGTTTGCGGTGGGTGCTCACACGGCTTACATTTACCTTCGCGAGGAATTCCCCGAAGCGGCGCTGATCGTTGAGCGTGCGATCGAAGAAGCCCGCGCAAAAAATTTCGTCGGCAAAAACATTCTCGGATCGGGCTTTGATCTCGAACTTTACGTCCACCGCGGTGCCGGTGCCTACATCTGCGGCGAGGAAACCGGACTCATCGAATCCCTTGAAGGCAAGCGTCCGTACCCGCGCATCAAGCCGCCCTACTTTCCCGCTGCGCTCGGCCTCTACATGTGCCCGACGATCGTCAACAATGTCGAATCGCTCTGCCATGTGAAACACATCATCCGCATGGGCGGTGATGAGTACGCCAAGCTTGGTGTCGCCCGCAACACCGGCACCCGCATTCTTTGCGTGTCGGGCGATGTGAAAAATCCGGGCTATTTTGAAGTCGAGGTCGGCAAGCTCACCATGCGTGAGTTGCTTTACGATGTTTGCGGCGGACCCAAGGACGGACGCTCGTTCAAGGCGGTGATTCCTGGTGGTTCCTCATCGAAGATTTTGCGCTGTGACGAATCCTACAAGCTCAAGAACCCCGACGGCAGTGAGCGTCAGCTGGATTTCTGGGACATCCAACTCGATTTCGACACGCTGGCTGCGTGCGGATCGATGGCTGGGTCGGGTGGGGTGATCGTGCTCGACGACTCGCGCAAGATGTCGTGGGTGCTTAATAACATCAACGCCTTCTACGCTCACGAATCCTGCGGTCAGTGCACGCCTTGCCGGGAGGGATCGACCTGGATGAAAAAGATTTCCGATCGCATTGTTTCGGGTGATGCGGCACCGAGTGACATCCAAACGCTGGAGAGTGTGGCTTATCAAATCGATGGCCGCACGATTTGCGCCTTTGGTGAGGCATCCTCATGGCCGGTCGAGGCGATCATCGCCAAGTTCCGCGACGAGTTGGTCGCCGACACCAAGGCCGAGAACGAATCCGTGCCGCACAATCCCGAGGCCGAGGCGCAAAGGCGTTATTTGGCTCACGCCTGATGGTGGCGCGTTGCGATGGTGGTCTGTGTGTTTGGTGTTGATGATGAACTAGACCCTCACGATGCCTGCGAACCCCAAGGAAATTATCGCACTGGTCTTACGGGTGATGCTTGGCTGTTGGTTTGCCTATAGCGGCGGGCTGAAAATTTTCGGGACTGGCCTGGATCGATTTTTGGTTGATGTGGGAAACTATCGCATGGTGGGTCCGCCGCTTGATGCGTGGGTGGCATTCGGCGTGCCGTGGCTCGAGTTGATCGCCGGTGTTTGCCTGATGCTGGGAATCCTGCGACGCGGGGCCCTGATCGCAGTGTTTGGCTTGGTGCTGATTTTTTCTGTGGCGGTGGGATCGGCGTGGGTGCGCGGGCTCGACATTTCATGCGGCTGCCTTGGTGGTGACGAACCCATCCGCTACTGGGCCAAGGCCTTGGAATTTGCGGGGTATTTTTTGACGCTCGGGTGGCTGTGGCGAGTTGAGACCGAGGCGGATCGTGGTGTTGATTCGATCAAATGACTTCAAACCGCGAATGGACACGAAGGTAGCGCGGTCTCGCTGAGACCGCATGAAGCTGAGGTCTGATGACGCTTACGACTTTGTGTCGTAGAGAATGTGGCAGAATAATTTAGGAGAAGAGGCATGGCGGTTGAAAACCGCCGCCACGAACGCCGCCACGATCAGCCCAGAACCTCATTCATCGCGTCGATGAGTTCCTGCATGGTCCCTGGGGTTTCGTTGCCCATGTTGGAGATGCGGAAGGTGATGCCTTTGATTTTGCCGTAGCCGCCGTTGATGATGAATCCGTGCTTGGACTTGAGGGTCTTGATAAAGGCCGATTGATCGAAGCCGGGCGGTGTGTGGAAGCAGCTGAGGGAGACCGAGCGGTTGCCTTCGGGGGCGAAGTGCTTGAAGTCGTGGCGCGCGGCCCAGTCGTGGATCATCGCGTTGTTTTTCTTGTGGCGTGCGAAGCGTTTTTCGACGCCCTCGTTTTCGATCACGCCGAGGATGTGTTGAAGTCCGAAGATCAGCGAGATCGCGGGCGTCGAGGGCGTATTGTTCTTCTCGGCGTTTTTGGCGAATTCGATGAAGTCGAAATAGTAGCCGCGGTTGGGCATACTTTTTGCGCGTTCGAGAGCGGCTTCCGAGCAGGAGAAGACCGTGAGGCCGGGCGGCAGGGCGAGGGCCTTTTGCACGCCGGCGAGAAGGACATCGATGCCGAGTGCGTCCATGTTGATCGGCACTGCGGAAAATGATGAGACCGAGTCGACCACCATCAAAACGCCAGGGAAGGATTTCACCACTTTGGTGATGCCTGCGAGATCGTTCAACACGCCGGTCGAGGTTTCATTGTGGATGAGCGTGACGAGATCGAATCCGCCTTCCTCAAGTTTCTTGCGTACCGCATCGGGCGAGATCGCTTCGCCCCACTCGACCTGGATTTTTTCCGCGGCGATTCCCATTTTGTTGGCGACATCGAACCACTTGTCGGAGAAGGCGCCGCAGCAGAGGGTGAGAACTTTTTTTGCGCAGAGGTTGCGCAGTGCGGCTTCCATCACGCCCCACGCTGAGGAGGTCGAAAGGAAAACCGGACGGCTGGTGCCGGCGAGTTGTTTGAGCACCGGCTGGGTTGATGCGTAGAGCGCTTCGAATTCAGCGCCGCGGTGGCCGATCATCGGTTGGCTCATGGCGGCGAAGGTTTCTTTGGAAACATCGATGGGACCTGGAATGAAGAGTTTGGCCATGGGAGTGGTTTGGTTGTTTTGCTTGGAGTGTTGGAAAAAATTCAGCTGAGGAGATTGTACGAATCGAGCAGCGCGCGGAGTTTTGCCGAGGCCTCGGATGTGAGTGGTGCGAGCGGCAGGCGCAGCTCGGGCAAGCAGTGGCCTTGGAGGGCGACGGCGGATTTGATCGGCACTGGGTTCACATCGAGCGTCATCAGCCCGCGCATGAGCGGGTAATACTTTTTCTGAAGTTCGAGCGCTTCGTCGAATGACCCGTTGAGGCAGGCGCGAACGAGGCGTGCCATCACATCGGGGATGATGTTGGCGGCGACCGATACCAAACCGGTGGCGCCGCTGGAGATGAACGGCAGTGTGAGCTGGTCGTCACCGCTGAGGATGGTGAAATTTTCCGGCACTGCTTGGACGAGCTGGTTGATGCGATCGACCGATCCGCCCGCTTCCTTGATGGCGATCACATTCGGGCAATCGGCGGCGAGGCGCGCGGTGGTCTCGGGCGAGATCTCCACGACCGAGCGACCGGGCACGCTGTAGAGCATGATCGGCAGGCTGGTTTCGCGCGCGATGGTTTTGAAATGTTGATAGAGGCCTTCCTGCGAGGGCTTGTTGTAGTACGGGCAAACTTGCAGCGAGCCGGTGACGCCGATTTTTTCCGCTGCCTTGGTGAGTTCGATCGCTTCGCTGGTGGCATTGGCGCCGGTGCCGGCGATCACCTCGCAGCGGCCTGCGGCAAACTTCACCGCGAGGCGGATGACCTCGAGGTGTTCCTCGGTGTCGAGGGTTGGTGACTCGCCGGTGGTGCCGACCGGCACGATGCCGTCGATGCCTGCGGCGATTTGCCGTTCGATGAGGGCCTCGAAGGCGGGGACATCGATAGAGCCGTTGCGAAACGGAGTGATCAGGGCGGTATGGGTGCCGGAGAAACTCATGACCGCCAGACCATGAACCATCCCCGGCAGAGGTCAAAGCCCTATCCGCGTGGGGATGAAAAAATCCAATGCTGCGAGCGTTGGCATTGGAAAATAAAAAAGCCTTTCCGGTATGACCGGAAAGGCTTTTTTGTTCGCCGGGGCATGCGGTGCATGCTCCGTGATGAGATCAAAGAGCCATGTCCTTGAGCTTCTTGAGTGGGCGGATGCGAACCACGGTGGTGGCTGGCTTGGCCTTGAACATCACTTCTTCTTTGGTGAAGGGGTTGATGCCCTTGCGTGCTTTGACAGCAGGCTTGCGAACGGTGGTGACCTTGAGAAGGCCGGGAAGAACGAATTCTCCGACAGCGTTTTTCTTGATGTGACCTTCGATCACTCCGGTAAGCGCTTCGAGAACCGAAGCCACTTGCTTGCGGCTGAGATCGGTGCTGGTTGCGATGCTGTCGACGATTTGGGTCTTCGAGTACTTATCTTTAACGGTGGTAGCTTTGGTTGCCATGCGCGACTTATTGCTGGAAATGCGTCGTGATGTCAAGCTCCCGAATGATTTTTTGTGCTTAAAAATAGGAGTTTTTTTTGAAAGCGGCGGGGATTGATTTTTTTAAAATTTCACAAGCCTCGCCATCGAAGATGGTTGGCAAGCGATCGGTCGCGGTTAGGGTGGGGTCATGCGGATCGACATCGTGACACTTTTTCCCGAGGTGGCTCTGGCGCCGTTGAGCGATTCGATCATCCAACGGGCGCGCGCGGCGGGTCTGGTGGAAGTCGAGGGGCACCAGCTGAGGGATTGGTCCGAGGACAAGCACCGGCGGGTCGATGAGGCGCCTTGTGGTGGCGGGCAGGGGATGGTGCTGCGGCCAGAGCCCTTGTTTGCAGCGGTCGAGGCCTTGAGGGGGCCGAAGACACGCGTGGTTTTGATGACCCCGCAAGGAAGGCCATTCAAGCAGGCGATGGCGCGGGAGCTTGCGGCGCAGGAGCATTTGTTGATTTTGTGCGGTCACTATGAAGGGGTGGATCAACGGGTGATCGAGGCGCTGGTGGACGATGAAATTTCGATTGGCGATTACATCCTGACCAATGGTGCCTTGGCGGCGGCGGTGTTGTGCGATGCGGTGATCCGGCTCTTGCCCGGGGCCTTGGGTGATGAACGGTCGGCGCAGGACGAGTCATTTTCGCAACCTGATCGGTTGGAGGCACCGTGCTACACCAAGCCGCTGGACTTCCGTGGGATGCAGGTGCCCGAGGTGCTGGTTTCCGGCCACCATGAGCGGATCCGCCAGTGGAAGGATGAGCAGGCCGAGCTGCGGACGCGTCAAAACCGCCCCGACCTCCGCTCGGGAGCGGATTGATCGAATGCGGGCAGCCGCGTGAAAATGCGTGCCTTTGGCGCGATATTGTGCGTGATATCTTCTGTGAGCACGAAGCAGGGATCTGGAAAAAACGGTGAGGTCGATGATCCGCCGCGGGTTGAACCGGCGACGATTGAGGACCTGCCGGCGCTGACCGAGTTGGTGATGGAGTTGTTTTCGCGTTCGGGTGATTTCAAGCCCGATCGGGCTTTGCAGGAGCGGGGCTTGAGGCTGATTCTTGAGCAGCCCAGCCGCGGTCGCATTTTTGTGGTGCGCAACAAGGACCGAATTTTTGGCATGGTGAATTTGCTTTTCACGATTTCCACCGCACGCGGGGGCTTCGTGATTTTGCTTGAGGATGTGGTAATTCATCCCGATCACCGAGGTCAGGGTTATGGCGCGATGCTGATCGATTATGTCGTCGATTTCGCCAAAAAGAAAAACTTCAAGCGGATCACGCTGCTGACCGACCGCATCAGTGCCGAGTCGCAGGAGTTCTTCAAAAAGCAGGGTTTTGAGTACTCCAACATGATTCCGATGCGGCGCATCATTGACTGATGCAAAGCGTGGCGGGGTAGGGTCCGATGGCGGGTGCGGCTACGCGAACGCATTCAGGATGGCGCGGTGGAGTCGGTGATTTGAATGATCAGGCAAGTTCCCTCCATGATGGCGAAGCGGATGTTTTTTTCGCAGAGGGTGGCGCCGAAGCTGCGGTCGTGATGATGGGTTTGCACGGCCGGGCGTGGGTCGAGTGAGAGCGCTTCGAGGATGAGGTTTTGGGCGCGCGGGGGGAGTTTGTTGAAATCGTTTTGGGCGTTTTCGGCGATTTCAACTTTCAGTCTTGGGATTGCCTCATCGGCGAAGCCGGAGCGCGCGTTGGGGACTGACTCGGCGTAGGGGAGGTAGGGTTTGATGTCGTAGATGGGAGTGCCGTCGATGAGATCGATCCCACCGAGCTTGAGGATCGGGCCCTCGGGCGAGGCGGTGTCGATGCCCTCGAGTGTGACGAGGGAGAGACCGAGTCCGTTGGGTCGAAAGGTCGAGCGGCTCGCAAAGACGCCGACGCGTTCGTTGCCACCGAGGCGGGGCGGGCGCACGGTGGATTTCCATCCTTGCTCGACCGTTTCGTGAAATCCGAAGACGAGCCAGAGGTGCGAAAATCCTTCGAGGCCGCGGATGGAATCCGCGTTGCGATAGGGCGGGTGGAAAATCAGCTCGCCCCACGCGCTCGGGCAGAGGCCGGGTTGACGCGGAGTGGCGAACTTGCTGCCGAAGCAGCTGCGGACCGTGGCGATCGGTTCGATGTTCATGCGATTGGGCGAGTTATGCGGAGTGAATCATCCGTCGGCAAGCCGATTGGGTCTTTTCCGCGCGGGGTGGCAAGATCCGCATTGCGGATGTCGCGGGATTGGGGCTTGATCGCCTCACTCAAGCATGGTCACCGACACGACGCCTCCTGGCGGAAATCTTTTTCCCTTTGAATTGGTCCGCCCGCATTTGGAGCGGGTGGAGGTCCAGATCCGCGAGCAGGTGCGCGGCTTTGATTCGGCGATTGAGCCGTACATTGCCTATGTGTGCAACACCTCGGGCAAACGGATCCGGCCGGCGCTCTCGATCTTGATCGGCGGTGCGGCAGGCGGCGTGAATGATGATCACATCAAGCTCGGGGTGATCTTCGAGCTGATCCACATGGCGACGTTGGTGCACGACGACATCATCGACGATGCCGTGACGCGGCGCATGGTGCCGACGGCGAATGCCAAGTGGGGGGATTCGCTGGCGGTGTTGTTGGGTGATGCCTTGTTTTCGCACGCGCTGACGCTGGCGACGGATTTCAACAGCATTGATATTTGCCGCAAGGTGGGGAGAGCGGCACGCGAAGTGTGCCAGGGCGAGATCATTCAAACCCAGCGGCGTTTTGATCCGACCTTTACCAAGGATGATTACTTCAAAGTCATCGGCATGAAGACCGGTGCCTTGTTTGCGGCCTCGTGCGGATTGGCAGGGACGCTTTCGGGCATGAGTGCGGCGGATGCGGATCGGCTTTACGGTTATGGCATGAGGTTGGGCACCGCGTATCAAATTTACGACGACTGCCTTGATTTGGTCGGGTCGGAGGAAGTGGTGGGAAAAACTTTGCGCACCGATTTGGTGAAGGGGAAGTTGACCTTGCCGATTTTGAATTTGCTTGAAACCGCAAGCGAGTCGCAGCGGGCGATGCTGGCGCAGCGGATCAGCGATCACGAGTCGCTCGATCTGCCGGAGCTTTTGGGTGTGGACGGATACGATGCTTCGATTGAGTCGGCAGTGGAGGTTGCGTTGGATTTGCTTGAGTGCTGCCGCGCGGATCTTGCACCGCTGGGCAATTCCGAGTACCGCGACGCGCTGGTGGACATCACGCGTTTCCTCGGGTCTTTGCTCGAGAAGTGCCGGCGCTGAATTTCGGGTCACTCGCGGATTGCAAGAGGGGCGCCGATGCGCATGATGGGTCCCATGTCCGGACGCTTCGGAATGTTACTTGTTGTATCGGGCCCTTCGGGCTCGGGCAAAACCACCTTGTGCCGAAAGCTGGCGGAGATGGGTGAGGTGCATTATTCGATTTCCTGCACGACGCGCGAGCCGCGGCCGGGAGAGGTCGACGGCCGCGATTATCATTTTCTGGATCGGGCCGATTTCCAAAAGCGTTTGGATGCGGGGGATTTTCTGGAGCACGCGACCGTGCATGGGAATTTTTACGGATCGCTCAAGTCCGAGGTGCTTTCGTATCTCGAGGCGGGGGTGGATGTCGTGATGGACATCGATGTGCAGGGCGCGGATCAGGTGCGAGCATGCGAGCAGGCGGAGATCAAGCGGAGTTTTGTGGATCTCTTTGTGATGCCGCCAAGTGAGGATGAATTGCGCGCGAGATTGTCGGCGCGCGGCACGGATGCGGATGCGGTGATCGAGTTGCGCATGAAGAACGCACTCGGCGAGATGAAGCACTGGCCGAAGTACCAGTATTTGCTTTCATCCGCCGAGCGTGAGGACGACTTTAGGCGTTTCCATGCGCTGGTGGTAGCCGAGCGCATGAAGGTGTGCCGTTTGCGTTGATAAGCTGCGGCGTCAGTGTTTTTTGCTTTGGCGCAGGGCTTCCTCCATCATGCGGAGTTTCTCGAGCTCCATGTTCATGTCGCTGAGCGTGTCATTGTCGCGCTTGCCTTGGGAGTAGAGGCGCATGGCTTTCATCTTGCGGTTGAGCGCCGACTTGCCTGAGCTGTACGAATCCTCGTCCATCGAGAAATTCGCCGAGTCCTCTGCGCGGATGCTCATGCGCGCGGCGGTGGCGATTGCGTCCTGATTGGCACCGAGGAAGAGAAAGCGCCATTGGTAGACATCGGTCTGATGGCGGATGCGATCTGAGATGTCCTTCCATGTGAATTGGCGCGAGGCGTTTTCTTCGCCATCGGTGAGAATGGCGATGAGCACTTGGCCGGGTCGATCCGCTTCCGGTGCGTTGGCGAGCCTTGCGCCGAGTTCGTCGATCGTACGCCCGATGGTATCGAGCAATGCGGTGGAACCGCGCGGTTGATAGGTGCTGGTATCAAGTGGCAGCACTTCCGCGATCGGCATCGAGGAAACAGGGACTTCGTAATGATCGTCGAACAGCACGAGACTGAAGCGAGCGCTGCCGGGCAGTGCCTGCTGTTCGGAGAGCAAGCTGTTGAAGCCTGCGATGGCGGGCTCGACCATCGATGCCATGGAGCCCGAGCGGTCGAGGATGAATGCGATTTCGGTGTGGTTTGGGTTCATATGTGGCCACAATGTGCCAGACGGGGTGGGACATTTGTAGGTACAGGCTGAAAATAATTGATTTCTTTGTGAAATTTTTTTCGGAGGGATAACGAAAAAGGCCTTTGACAGCTAGATTTCGGGTGGCATGTGCAGGCCAGCCTCGGGATAGTGGATTGGGGATTGTGGATGGAAGAAGGGGTGCTCCAAGCTTTTTGGATAATCTCTAAGCCGATAAAATTTTCCCTATTCAGATTTGCAGCTTGGCCCGCCAACGCGGTCACTTTATAAGGTGTTTAATGAAGGATTTTGAAATATCCTGTGCTCACTGGTCGGGGTTTTCATTTATAATCGACCGGTCGCCTAACATCACCCAAACCCGACAGGCCGGTTACTAATACTATTCGCTAAAAAATGAAAAACCTCCTTCCCGCCCTTTTGCTGATCTTCGCTGTCTGTGCTTGCAGTAAGAAACCATTGCCTAGATCAGCAGCGCTCCCAGACAATGTGGTGAGTGATAAGCCGATTATCCTGAAGGAGGGACAATCTGTGGCGTTAATGAAGGAGGGAGATCGCGACCTTACGATCGGTGCGAGCGTTGTGGATGGGAAGTTGGTCGTTGCCGAGATTGATCCGAAGGGGCGTAATTTTGGAGTTACTTGGAAGGACTCTGAATCATGGGCGACATCAACAATAGTCTCTGATGGCACTAATAGCACATACGTATTGGACAAAAATGGAGATGGGTATGCTGATTACAGGGCTGAGACATCGCCTGCTGGAACACGTCGATACGAATTGCAGGGCGATGCCTGGATCGAGGTTCAATCCACTAAAAAGACCAGCGAAGAAGCCGCGCCATCCAACGGCGACAAGCCCACAAATTGAGTCCGCTCTTTCATTCCGCCGTGTATGGGCTGTGTATTGGGCGGCAACAATTAAACAACATTGGACACGCATCAACAGACTTTGATCCCTCAATCGACTGGATGGCTCCGCGCTCTTCGACTGGGATTGTTATTGAGTAGCATAGGTTGGGGCATCTCGTTCCTCTTTACGTTTACTTCATGGGAATTCGGCTCGGATCAACTCTTTCTGATGGGGGTGGGACGAATTGAGTATCGCCCCTTACTTGATTACTGGTTGAAGATGGCGTCGGCGACCTTTGGGTGCATTGGAATTGCCTCGGCCTTGGCGTGCGCACTGCCCGTCAGGTTCGAGGGGTTCGTATGGCTCTTGGGGCCCTTCCATGCGTTTGTCGGTGTTGTGCTTATGGTGGCGGCCATTTCGAATGATCTGAGCACCGACCAGCATCCCACCTTTGTCGCTGACATCACATTTTGTTTTGTCACAGCTCTTCTGATTGCCGTGCCTCTGATCGTGAGTTTCTGCCGGAAGCGCAAACTGGCCGAATAAATCACAGCATCCGATCGCGCCACCGGATTAGCTGTCTGTTGCTCGATCACCAACACGAACCGCAAGACTCCGTTTCATGTCCCTGTGCCCGAAGCGTCAAGATTGACCGGGTATGTGATGTGCGAGCAGATGAAATCGATCGACTTTCGCGCTAGGGCAATACGCCGCATTGGAAGGGCACCCAACGAATTCCTTGAGGAAGTGCTCGCCGTGATCGATGCCTGCCTGTTCCCTCGACCCGAATAAGACGCCGCTCCTAAAGTCTTAACTGCCGCCAGTTTGAGCTGCAATGACTACCTTGGTTGGAATTATATTTGCCTCTTCCGCAAAATCTGTGGGTGAAACGTATTGTTTTGGAGCAAACAAAGAATGATTGTGAAGACGGGTGTCAGTGATAAGTTCAAGTGGTCAA
>Ga0208090_1000099_pt1 | contig 18643 bp, 8 predicted proteins | sample LakMenEpi20Jul12_FD_150718 | JGI IMG/M metagenome (GOLD analysis project Ga0208090, IMG submission 150718) | Freshwater microbial communities from Lake Mendota, WI - 20JUL2012 deep hole epilimnion (SPAdes) | ecosystem: Environmental > Aquatic > Freshwater > Lake > Epilimnion/Euphotic zone ...
CGTCGCCAACCGCGGCATCACCACCGTGCCCGGCACGCAGATCGACATGGAAACACCTGGCTTCGCGTTGAAGTTTTACAGCTACGCTCCCCTCATGGCCGGCGCAAACTGGTGCGAAACGGCCGAGCAAATCCTGCGCGACGAAGGTGGCAGCGTGCAGGCGTGGAAAGTTCAAGCCCCCTACGATTGGGATGGCACATGGACCAACCCCAATGAGGTCGAACTCGCATGGCACATCTACCTCAAGGGCCTCGACTCCGGCTTCAACTACTACGGCGGCCTCGGCAATGACGATGAAATGAAGCCCGGTCTCGCGACCCGACGCGCGGTGGAAAAACTCACGCCTTGGATGACGACGACTCGCCGCAACAACGACCGCACCGCACCAACCGTGCTCAAGCCTCAACGCTTCCCCTACAACCCCGGCGGCTACACCTTCGGCTGGTTCAACAATGTACCCGGCGTTGATACGCGCTTCCTCAAGCGGATGAATTCCGAGTTCTATATCTGGACGCACGCCTACGACGTCTCCGGCATCCCCGATGGCAACCTCAAAGTCAAAGTCCGCATCGACAACGACGGCACCAACCCGATCGCGAGCAATCAAAACGAAACCTTCGCCGGCGGCAATGAAGTGGGATCATGGGTCACCATCACCATGAGCAAACGCGAGTTGCCGAAAACCCGCGAGGCACTCAACGCCGCTGCGGCCAATGGACAGATCGATTATTTCCTGCCGACCAACGAGGTGGCCGATTACTACTTTGCAAAAATCACCGACAGCAACCTTTCCGGCTTCCGCGACAAGCTGCTCGACTATTATGTCGAGGCCACCGATGCAAAAGGCAATGTCCACAAGTCGGACATCCAACATGTTTATGTGGAAAATTTCTCGGGCGCCGGCGGTGGTGGTGGCACCACACCCAGCTCGATCGTCACGACCTCCCCCACTACACCCGTCGCAGGATCACCCGTCACCATCACCTACGATCCGGCCGGACGCAACCTCGCCAGCGCCAACCCGGTGTACATCCACATCGCACCGAATGAGTGGGTGAGCCGCATCATCCCGCGGCCGCAAATGACCCTCAACGAGGGCAAATGGCAATACACCTACACTCCACCCGCCGGCACCACCAATCTCCGTGTCGTCTTCACCGCCAATCCCGAAAGCAGCAACAACCTCGCCTGGGACAACAACGGCGGCGGCGATTGGAACCTCAGCGTCAACAGCACACCCATCACCGAAGCACCCGCCGCACCCACTGGCCTCAGCGCGACCGTCACCTCCAGCACCACAATATCACTGAGCTGGAACAGCACCGCCACCGCAAGCTCCTACATCGTTTACCGCAATGGCATTTCCATCGCGACACCGCAGGACGCGAACTACGCCGACACCAATCTCAGCCCCGAAACGACCTACAGCTACACGGTTGTCGCCGTGAATAGCATCGGCAACTCAGCATCCTCCACGCAAGTGCCCGCCACTACACCCTTTGCTCCGGTCGGCAATACGACGATCCTCATTCTCGATCCCGTCAGCAACCCCGAGACGACATCCGCAAATTACACTTTCATCGGCCGCGCCGGCGCGCTTTTCACCACCGGCCTGCGCTGGTCCAACGCCGCCAATAGCAGCAGCGGCAGCATCACCACCCCCAGCGGAAACATCACCAACGGATGGGAATGGAATACCACCATCCCGCTCGCCACCGGATCCAACGCCGTCACCTTCAGCGGCGATTATCCGACCACCCGCGAGGATGCCTACAGCGACTCGGCGGCCAATTACACCACATGGACGACCGGCTCCACCGGCGGCGCAGGCTTTGGTTCATGGTACCTGACCCCCACTGGTTCAGCCGGATCCTTCATTGCCACGAGTGCCAACACGAACATGAATGTGAATGCCGCCAAAGGATTCGGACTCTGGGCCAACAGCGGCGGCAACATCAAAGCGACGCGAAATTTCCTCCAATCCATGCAAACAGGCGACAAGCTTGCAGTCCGCATCGATAACAACAACATCGACAACGGCAGCAGCGCGGGCTTCGAACTTCGCGACGCCAACGGCAACAAACGCTTCGCTTTTTACTTCACCGGCGGTCAATCAAACTACCGCATCGACGATGCCCTCACCGCCCGCGACACCAACCTCGGATGGACCGGCAACGGCCTGGCTCTCACGCTCACGCTCGGCACCAGCAATGGTTATTCACTCGAGACAGGAGGCTCCAGCGCCATCACCGGCACCCTCGCCAGCGGCAGCGACATCGCGTGGATCGAATTTTACAACAACAACGCCGGCAGCGGAGAAGACAGCAATTTCTACTTCGGTGAAATGACTCACACCCGCCGTACCAGCGAAAGTGCAACCATCAACCAAAGCGCCACCATCACACGCACCGTCATCAACGAATCAACCGACGGGCTCCCCAACACCTGGTGGAACCAATACTTCGGAACCACCTCTGGCATGAGCGCCTCCGCCGACCCCGATGCCGACGGCTTCACCAATGCCCAAGAATACGCTCTCGGCACCAACCCCAGCAACGCCAACTCGGCATTCCGCATCACCAACCTCACACGCACCACCAACTCGGTGACAATCTCGTGGGCCTCCGTCAGCGGCAAATCCTACAAAATCCAAAATTCAAGCTCGCTCAGCGACAACAGTTGGCAGGATGTCGCCGATTCGCAAATCACCGCAGACTCCAACTCAACAACCCAAACTGTCACCACCAACTCCTCCGCCACCCGCAACTTCTACCGCGTAATGCTCGTCGAATAGATTTGTGGAGTGGGAACATTGTGATCAAAGCCTCATGTCCCAAATTCAAAATCGGTAGGGCGACGCGGCCCGCGGCGCCGACGCTTGTGTGTCGCAGACACATGCGGTCTCAGCGAGACCGCACTACCTTGAAGAAGCCGCCTCTCCTCACTCGACGACCACGCGATAAAACAGCTTACCCGTGCAGGTGCTTGCAGTGCTGCGTCAACCAGCCATGGCAAAACTCACTCTAGAGGCAAGGGATGACTCACGGCGCGAGCGTTGACTTCAGCCTCAGGAATTTCTTGCTATCCGTTCCTTTCTGCACCGTAAAGCTCTGGCGTTTGCAGCCCGCAGGCACACCCGTTTGATCTGGCGTGTCAACTCCTTGAACCGTTGTGATCGAGCCGGCAGTTCCATAGTCCGCGATATTTGTCACCACCTCGCCCACCACTGTCAGTTTCGGATCATCCGTGCGAACAATGGCGGTCATCACCAGATTCGTCCCACTGATGGTCGAGGAAGGCTGCACGCCGTCGGTCGCCATCAGACCACTGGCACCACCAATCGCATACTTGATAAGATTGGCTGCATTCAAAGCGGCCCCTTCGCTCCAAGTGGAGAAGGTGGTGCCTGCCGGAGATACCTGCACATTTACCATGGTTGTCACGGAATCATAGTTGGCCGCAGCAGACGGCGTGAATGTCACCTCATAGTCACCCGAAGATGTGGGCGAGACATTCTGCGAACTCCATGCAAATGTGCCCGGGGCACTCGCGGTACCTCCCGACAGCGTGGAGTCGCTCAGGACTTGACCAACCGTGATCGCAGAAGCCGTCGGTGGCACCGTGATCACCGGCGTACCCTTGGCGAAGGCGATGGTCGCCTCGTTGGTCACGCCCGGACGATCGGACGTGGCCTCCACGACCGCGCGCACAGTGACTGATCCGATGCCGGAATTGATGACGAGTTGGTCGCCATTGAGCGTGACCTTGTCGGTGTCGCCCCCGATCAACGAATAGATCACCGGGGCCGGCGGAGTCGCTGTGGCCGTGAGCGTGTTGGTTGTGCCGAAAGTCATGGTCGGCGGCGCGACGAAGCTGAGCGTCGGCGTGGAAACATCGACGAGCTGCAGGTATTGCGCTTGATGACTTCCCGTGCTCGCGTTGGTATTCGGCAGGCCGACAAAGAGACCATTGTCGATCAGATCGGCGCCGGTGCGGTTGGTCGGCCAGACGAAGCTGTTGGAATTATCCGCCAAGAGATCGCGCACATTGTAATTGCGACCGCGATCGATGCCAAAGTAGTTCAGATCCGTGCCCGGGACTTTGGCGTTGAGATCGTAAGTCGCGGAGGCGTTGGTGTTGACCAAATGGTTGTTGTTCACGAAGGCGAAGACCACGCTGTTTGCTCCGCCGGCGGTCTGGCCGAGGTTCTGCACCTTGCCCACGGCGAAGATCTTGTCATCGTAGCCGCCGCCAACCTGCTTTTTGCCCAAGTAGTAAACGTTCTGACTCATCAGGGCGCGGGCGTTGAGGCGGGCGCGATTCATGCGTCCGTAGAAGTCCTGCAAGCGCCACTCTTCCTCGGTCCGGTTGTTCCAGATCGATGACATGTCGTTGTAGACTTTGAAATTCGGGATGTTTTTGCCGAAGTTCTGCTCGTATTTGGTGAAGTTGTTCGCCGCACTGATCGTCCCAAAATTGGTCTCGCTGGCTCCATATCCTGTCTTGCTGTTCTGCGCCCCGGCTTCCTGCCCATACATGAGCATGGGAATACCATCGAGCGCGGCGGTCTGGGCGTAGCCATAGGCTAGGCGCCAGACATCGTTGTGCGGGAAGACTTCGTCGTGGCTGACCAGGTTGTTGAGCAGCGTGACGTTGTCGAACGAATTGCGGCGATCGTCGTAAGCCTTCCAAGTGTCGAAAGTGTTCGGATTCTTGGCCGTGCCCGCGCCGCCATTGGCCGGATAGCCGAAGAAGGTGTCGCGCCAGTAGAAGACGATGTTCTCGTTGAGCACGTCGAAGTGGCGGGCCGAGCGGTAGCCGACGCCGTGACGGCTGCTGTTGCCGACCGTGCGGGCGCCGTCGAGGGACTCGGCCATGAAGATGAAGTTCCACTTGCGAGAACGCGTCTTGTTGATGGCATATTCCCAGAATTGCGAGGGCAGACCCTGCGCGAAGTCGCAGCGCAATCCGTCGATGCCGAGGTGCGATTGGTCTTTCGGGGTGCTTGCCGTGTGACCCGATTTCTCAAGCCAGAAGATCGGGTAGTAGGCGAAGTATTCCCAGACCTGGCGCGTAGTCGGGGTGTGACCCGCGAAGTCATCCCGCTCGAGCAGGAAGGCGAGCTTGTAGGCATTGTCCGGATAGGATTTGTCGGGATTCTGCGTCCCCTTCTCCTTCACCAGAGCGTCATAATCGCCGAAGTAAAACTCGCGCACGTCGGTCCAGTTGCCGAAGTCATTGCGATCGGGAGCGATGGCGATTTCACCCTTGGTCGATGCCGGTGTGCCCGGGAAACCTTCCTTGGCATACCACCCGGTGTTGAAGTCACGGATCTCTTGGGTGGCGTTGCCGGTGATACCGAGGTCCACCGCTCCCTCGCCCATGACCACATCCGGTGCGCTGTGGTTGAACGTGCCATCCATCATCACGCCGACACCCCACTGGTCGAGGCGCTGGACGAAGGTTTGGAATTCGGCGTCCGCACTCGTCGCGGTGTTGGCGCGTCCCAGCATGGGAGCAACGGACCAGTAATCGCGGACAGCATACGGGCTACCCGGATCGAACGGCTGCCCCGGCGTTTCGGGATTGATGTCGCGGCCCTCCACGCCGATTGGGTGAATCGGTTGGAGCCAAAGCATGTTCACACCGAGAGCGGCGTAGTGGTCTTTGTTCAACGCATCGGGGCGACCTTGGTAGCCGGTGTCCTCACCCGGCAAGGAGCGATCGTTGACCAGATCAAGGAAGGTGCTGCGACCGCCAAAGGTGGTGTCCCTGGCCTCCACGATGAGCGGATTGACTTCATACATGTTGAGCTCGAGCGATTTCTTCGGCGAAACGACGACAGCGCAGTCACGGCGCAGACCGTTGTCCGTGTAGTAGACGAAGTTACCGTTGTTGACCCCGGCAACTTTGTAGCGGACCTGCAGGCGGTAAGCGCCGCAGAGATTCACCGGCAAAGTCGCGGTGTAATAGCCCTCGGCATTCGGTCCGGACATCGCGTAGCCGCGGAAGTAGGTGTTCGAGCTCGTGGTGACGGTCGAGGGATCTTCCTCGAGCACAGCGAAGTCACGGCGGTTCAAGTTGGTGTAAACCTCAACCTGCGTGGGAAGGACTGCGGTGTTGGGCTTGAACTTCACGGTCAACGCGGAGGCTTCTTCGGCCACTTCGTCGAGATAGAAACGGCGCAAGCCGTAGTTGCCGTCGGTCTCGTTGCCATTGACCGCAACGATCATTTCCGGATTACCGACATCGAAGCGTCCGTCGAGGTCCTCGTCGCGGATGAACGCGGTGTTCAGCGGTTGGTATTCGGGAATTTCGAGATCGTTGCCGGAGTTGCCGTAGACCGGCGGGGCCTGAGATTGGATGGTTCCCCCGACTCCGCCCGAGTAAGCCACCGCAGCAATGTAGAGGATCCGCGGAACTGAACCGAAGGCTTCGACGAGGTCGAGTTCGCCCTCGAGGGCTTGACCTTGGTTGCCAAGCCAGTTGCGGCCCGAGGTTTTGAACCCGTATTGCGAAGCAACGTTCGGTGTGGAGAAGAGCAAAGGCTTGCTCGTGTCCGAGCCGTTGAAATTGCCGTAGACGCTGCCATTTTTGGCCGAGGCGCCGTTGCGGAAAATGCGCAGCTCATTGAAGTAGGGCTGGCGCTTGTCGTTGTCGGCGGCTGCGCCGCTGCCGTTCAGATTCGTGGCATAAAATTCGAGGCGGGTCGGCGCGGAAGCGTTCACCGTCAGAGTCCGCGTGAAAATGCCGCCATCGCGACGCGTGGCCCGAATCTCAAGCGTGCTGGCCGCGGTGCGCGTGATCGTCCAGTTCATGGCCTGCGTGCCGTAACCCATCCCGGAGCTGGTGCCGCCGACGTTGATCACATCGCTGCCGGCGTTCTCCACATTCATGAGGAAGGTTGAGCCGGCCCAAAGATTGAAACCTTTTTTGCCGTCGGCGCCATTGCCACCATCCCAATTGATACCCCATTGGAAAGCGATGGAATCGCCGACATTCAGGGCGGGGAAAGAGCGGATAGCGGTGGCCGAAGAGGTGGAACCACCGTTGGCAAAGAGGCCGAATGACTTCGGATCCATGCCTTGGATGCCGGCGGTCGCCGGGTTGCCGAGGAAAACGCCAGAACCGGATCCGGCGTTCGAGATCGCCCATGTGTTAAAGCCGATGCCCTGGTTACTGCCGTTGGCCCACGTGGTGTAATTGGATGCCGCGTCAGAACCCGTCGCCGGACCAGCCGTGACCGGATTGCCAAACTCGTCAGTGATGTAGATCACGTGGTCGTTGACACCGCCCTTGGGCGACCACGTGGCGGTGTAGAGTTTGTTGCCGCGGATGGCCGCGTAGATGCGCATGCCGTTGTCGGCGACAACAAAGTTTTGGCTGTCGAACTGGCCGTCCATAACGAAGGCAGCACTGGTCGAAGCAGACCATGACGTGCCGCCGGTGGTGTCGTTCGTTCCGCCACTCGAGAAGGTGTAGTCCACCGAGGTGGCGTTCGCCGGCACTGTGTAGGAGTAGGTGAATTCCGTCGGACCGCCGGACATGGAGAAACTTTGCGGCGAGCCGCCACCGGTTGGCGTGAAGTTGATCGTGACAGCAGATGCATTGGCCAGCGGACCGTCGTTCGGACGGTAGGTGACTGTGACGATCTTGTTGCCACCGGACATGCTGAGCGTCGACGAGGCGAAGGAGCCCACCGTGGCGGGTGGAACGCTTGCCCCGTTATACATGTCATAGGCGTAGACATTTCCACTGATGCGGAAGCCTTTGATCAACTCGTCGACATTTTTGACACCATCACCATCCGAGTCACGGTCCCCATCCCACTGACCGTTGTAGAACGTCTCGGCGTTCATCGGATTGAGGCGCGTCCAGTTCTCGCCATAGTTCGGGATGTTGTCCAAGCCGGCTCCGTCACCCGGTAGCGGGCGGTTCGGTCCGGGGTTGCGTCCGCTCAGGAAGTTATTCAGCTCGATATCGTCCGGCAGACCATCGCCATCCGAATCGTGCAGATTCTGGCCGTAGAGATTGAAGACCACCTTGCGGGCCACACGGTTTTCCTGACCGTTCTTGGTCACGACAGCCTCGAAGAAATTCGGTCCATTGACGAAGGCACCGTAGAAGATCTTGTCGACCCCGCCTTCGCGGTAACGGCCGTTGAACGTTGATTCAAATTTGCCACTGCCCACGGGATTCTCGACGAGGGCGGGCTGTTCGTAGCCGTTCCAGAAGAGTCTGATATCGCTGGCGGTAATACTCTGGCCGGTGGGAACGGTGACGACTGTTTTGAAGAAGGGCTCCGCGATGGTCGCGCCACTCGCGTGGTTGATGGCGATGGATTGGCCGGATGTGTCGACGGTAAAATTGCGGGTGACAGTCGAAGTATTGATCTCGGCCCGGCTGGCTCCGCGATCGGCCTCGCTGGCGTTGAGGGTGATGGAGTTCGCGCCGGCGGAAAGTCCATCGAGCGCAATGCGCCAGCGGCCTTGGATAACTTGGTCCGCTTGCTGCGAGGGACCGCCGTTGATCGAGTAGGTCAGGTTGTGGAGCGTGCGATCGGCATTTTCCACTGTGACCACGCGTGCACCTTGGACCGTCTCCCCCTCGCTGAGGTTGACGAAGGCAAGGTCAGGACCGCGACGGTCCACATAGACCGTGGTGGTAAAGGTCTGAAAGAGAGCCGGCCGGCTTGCGGCGCGGTCGTTGAAGAGACGGGCTTTGATGGTATGGAGACCTTCCGGAACGTTCGTAAGGTCCGCCACGAGTTGGTATTGCCCGGGTCCGACTTTGGTCATCTGCTCATAGCCCGCATTGACAATGTCCTTGCCGCCGATATCGGCAGCGGTGGCATTAAGGTTGCGGCCCTGTCCCCATTTCAGAATGCCACTGTTCACTGTCTCCCCACCTTGGGCGGGCTCGCGATAGTTGACGTTGATCGTCAGTTGATTGCCGGTCACACGGGTAACCGTGCGTGGTTTGGCCGGGGCGTCGCGGCCACCGGGAACAACCCACGGCATGGCGGAAATTCCGGAGCCAGTGAAAGTGATGGGCGCACCGGCCGAGGGGCCTTCGGCGTTGAACGGCGCCCAGCAACCGAAGCCTTGGCCCCACCAACCGCCCACGGTGATGTTGACCTTGCCGTCGCTACCGACGGTGACGGTGTTCAAATTGCGGCCAGTGTAATCCTTGAGGATGGTGCCGGGGGCGAATGAGGTTTGGATGCCGTTGCGCGTCTGGTCGGAACCAGAGTCATTAAGAACCGTCAAAAGCAGACCTTCACCTGAGTTGGGCTGCCCGTTGCTGTTGAGATCCTCGTAGCGCTCGAAGGCAAAGAAGTCACCCTCGCCCCAACGAGTGAACTCACGGCCGCGCGCGAATTGGTTGTGGATGTAAATGAGGTTGGGGATCGTCCCCGCGTTCTTGTCTCCAAGGGCACCGTCGTAACCTTTGCGCATCCAAGTGATGCCGTTTTCCTCTTTGTCCTCGTTGTCGGCGAGATTGTTGCCGGTGAAATAAACAACCGGGGTGCCGACCCGGGTCAGGATGTAGGCGTAGGCCAGTTCGAGTTTGCCCGGCGGATCTTCATCGTGGCTGTGGGCGAATATGACACCTTCTTCAGGGCTGAAGCCGGAGGAAATGTTGTCGAGGGCCGACAAATTGCCGCCGTTGAAAGCGGCCATGATCATCTGAGACTTGCGCGGGAAGTCGAGGTAGCGGGTTTGAATGCCCCAGTCGCGGTTGGAGGGATTGCGCCAGTAGTCCGTCTCGCCGATCGAGCCGATGAAAAATTCGGAATAGACCAACGCGTCGTCGCGGCGCAGGTAGTTCTGATACATCTCATCGAAGGGATTCGTGTCGGTAAGACCGCGGCGCTCGTTGAAGTTTTTCTGGATGTTGTAGATGAGGGACTGGTCCCGCTCGGCCAAGTTTTGGTTGGGCAAACCGAAGTATTCCTTGCCGACGTGCTTCGGCGCGTCGAGGCGCACGCCGTCGTAATCCATCGCGTAGCCCAGCCAGTTGATCCAGCGCGTGACAAACTGACGGGAGTTCTCGGTAACGAAGCCCGTTTGGTTGAAATAGGGATATTTCTCGCTCTCACCCGGATGGCGCACGAAAGGCGTCGGGTCGGGCGCGTAGCGCGGGCCATTGTTGCCTTGGAAGCGGCCGTCGAACTCCAGCACGATATCCATCAGACTGACCAACTCTTGATGCAGCGTGCCGCCGAAGCCGTTGTCGGGACTCCACTCGAACATGCGCGGAGCACGTTTGAAGCCGCCGGGTTGGCTCTGGTCGACCCACACGTGGAAGTCCTGCGGCACCATGCCCGGATAGGTGCGGTAGTCCGGACCGTTGCCGGTGTGGTTGAAGACGATGTCCGGATAAATCTTGAGATCCATCTGGTGGGCGTTGTCTACCATGTTGCGCATGGAAGCCCGCGAACCGTAGCGGGTTTCCCAGTGACCACGCTGCGGATGGTCGCCCAAGTCGAAACGATCGTAGGAATTGTATCCGACGTTGCCACCGTAGGCGTGCGGGTAAGGGCCGCCGATCGGCGACTTGCCCGGAGGCGGGGTCCAGATGGACTCGTATCCGATTTCCCCGATCTCCGGCAGCCGCTGGTAGATTTCATCCCAGCGGGTCTCGAAATACTGAACAATCACTTCAGCGCGGGCAAAGGTCCCTGCGGCAAAAAGGGCAATCGCAGTGAGGAGAAAACGGTGCATCAGATTCATGGCTGGGGGGTTACGCAAAAACAGCAGCTCAGCACGCTGGTTCGCGGGTTGAAGACGTTACACATAAAATTTAGACAGCGCAGATAAAAAGCACCGTGAGGCGAAAGGCGTGGGCCAATCGAAAGGCGCCAGTGGCAAAAGGAAATCGGGTGGTGGGTTTGATCATGGTCAAAGAACCATATGTGGAAAACGCGTCAAAGGTTTGCCCTAATTGCCAAAGCATAGACGAAAGATTTCCACCCATCAAGGAGCGGATTCTCAAATGGAAACGGCTCGAAGTTCCCTCGGGGTCAGGATCAGGCCCGAGCGGCGGGGCGAATGATCAATACCGGCAGGGAGGCCGGTATGAGTAAGGCCGATAGGCATAGGGCCGGTGGTAGCCCCCATGATAATGCCCGTGGTAGTGGTGATGGTGGTTGTTGTCGTTCGCCAGCGCGTAACCCAGCACACCCGCCGCCGCGATGCCGACCGCCGCCGCGCCGGGGTCGACTGACTGCACCGGCCGACCATAAGCGTCGTAGGTGGTCATGCAGCTGACCCCACCCAGCGCGACCAAGGCCGATGCGAGGGCCAGGATCAGGGGTTTGCGAATCAATGGATTTTTCATGGTGAGATCACACAAAACTGCAGAATCCCTAAGGGTGCAAATGGATTTTTGTAAGCAAGCACGCCCATCTCAGCGTGCCGCCGCGAGCACATGATCCTTGGTCATCCCGAGCTCTTTCATCGCAACCCCACCCGGGGCGCTCATGCCGAAGCGGTCGATGCCAAGCACCTTGCCTTCGCTGCCAACATACTTCCACCACAGCCCGCTCACACCGGCTTCGATCGCGACACGCTTGGTGCAAGCCTTCGGCAAAACGCTTTCGCGATAATCGTCGCTCTGGCGCTCGAACAACTCAAAGCAAGGAATGGAAACGACGCGCACGCCGTCGCCCAATTCCGCAGCCGCGGCCACCGCGTGCTGCAACTCGGAGCCGGAGGAAATCAAAATGGTCTCCAGCTTGCCGCTTTCCTTCTTCACGACATAGCCACCGCGTAAAACGCCATCGCGACGCGCGTCGACCGAGAGCTCGTTCATCAAGGGCACGGCCTGACGCGTCAGGATCAGCGCCGTCGGACCGTCGGTGCGCGACATCGCCGCGACAAAAGCACCCGCGGTCTCCTCGGCATCGGCCGGGCGAATGACATCGAGGTTCGGAATGACCCGCAGACCGCTCACGGTTTCCACCGGTTGGTGGGTCGGACCATCCTCGCCGACACCGATCGAGTCGTGCGTGAAAATGTAAGTCACTGGCAAGCCCGCCAGCGCCGCAAGGCGGATCGAACCGCGAAGGTAATCGGCAAACACCAGGAAGGTCGCACCACTCGCGCGAAACAATCCGTCGTAGGCAATGCCATTGCAGATCGCGCCCATCGCGTGCTCGCGAATGCCAAACCAGATGTTGCGACCCAAGGCATGCTTGGCGGAAAAATCACCGCCGTCCTTGATGTAGTTTTTAGTCGAACCGAAAAGGTCAGCACTGCCGGTGATCACCTGCGGCATGGCCTTGGCCACGGCATTGAGCACGGTGCTTCCTGCCGAGCGCGTCGCATCTTTGTAGTCCGCCGCGAAGGCCGGAATCTTTGAGCTCAGATCCGTCGGCACCGCCAGCGACAAAGCATCGCTCAGCTCATCAGCCAACGCGGGATTCGCCGCCGCCCATGCCTCATAGACCGATTGCCACGCAACAAACTCACCCTTCAACGCCACCTTGCGTGACGCGAAAAACGCCTCGGTCTCGGCCGAAACGTAGAAATGCTCGTCAGCAGGCAGCCCCAATCCCGCACGCGCTGAGTCGATGAATTTCGCCCCACCTTCACCGTGACCCTTTGCCGTGCCCGCCACTTCAGGGATGCCCTTGCCGATCACCGTCTTGGCAATGATGACCTTCGGGCGACCATTGTCATCAGCCTTGGCCTTGGCGACCGCCGCAGCAACAGCTGCCAGGTCGTGACCATCGATGGTCACCGCGTCCCAGTTTTGCGATTTGAAATAAGCTTCGGCATTTTCACTCTGCGAAACATCGGCCATCGCATCGAGCGTCACATCATTGGAATCATAAATGAGCACGAGGTTGTCCAAGCCGTTGTGACCTGCAAACGCGATCGCTTCCTTGGCCACACCTTCCTGCAGGCAGCCGTCACCCATCAACGCGACGACGTGATGATCAAAAATCACATGCTGTGCGGTGTTGAATCGCGCGGCCGCGCGCTTGCCGGAAAGCGCATAGCCGACGGCGTTGCCCACACCCTGACCGAGCGGACCGGTGGTTGCTTCGACACCCGGCGTTTCGCGAAACTCGGGATGACCCGGAGTGATGGAATGAAGCTGACGAAAATTTTTCAGATCGTTGCGCGAAACCCCGTAGCCGGAGAGGTGCAGCCAACCGTAGAGGAACATCGAACCGTGACCGGCCGAAAGAATGAAGCGGTCGCGATTGAGCCACTTCGGTGCCTCGGGACAGTGGCGCAGGGACTCGCCAAAAAGCACCGCGCCGATCTCCGCGCAACCGAGCGGCAGGCCAAGGTGACCGGAGTTGCAGGCGTGCACAGCATCCATGGAAAGTCCACGGGCTTCGTTGGCGGCTTTGGAAAGAATCGCGGTGTTCATGGTTTCGATTGGTGATCCCGACAGGGCGCGCCAACCCTAGTTTCCCGACCCCGCATGACAAGCCGACATTTGCATCGCAATGAGGCATCCAAGCCGCTTGCAGCAGGCAGCACCCGCTGCATCAAATTTTGGATAAATTGAATTTGAATGGAAAATTTCCTTGCCAAAAATCCGCCTCCGGCTTTTCCTTCCCGCCCGCACCGCGAACAACGACCCGTTCGTCTATCGGTTAGGACTCCAGGTTTTCATCCTGGCAAGAAGGGTTCGACTCCCTTACGGGTCGCCATTGCGAATAGCCTCCGCCCCAAGCGGGGGCTTTTTGTTTTACCATCACCGTGACTGCCCACCAAAAAGCCGCTGCCTTGGGTGCCCGCAAAGGCGGCCTCCCGATCGCAGCGCTCACCGCCTACGACTACCCGACTGCACGGCTGCTCGATGATTCGGGCGTCGATGTCCTCCTCGTCGGCGATTCGCTCGGCATGGTGGTTCTGGGATTCCCCGACACGACTCATGTCACGCTCGCCCACATGCTGCACCATGTTGCGGCCGTCTCACGCGCCAAGCCGAAGGCGCTCGTCATCGGCGACCTGCCGATCCACACCTACGACACGCCCGCGATGGCGCTCGACACCGCACGCCAACTCGTCGCTGCCGGTGCCGAAGCGGTGAAACTCGAAGGCGGCATCCGCCAAGCGGAAAAAGTCCGCGCGATCACCAGCGCCGGCATTCCGGTCGTCGGCCACCTCGGCATGCTTCCACAACGCGTCATCGAAGAAGGCGGCTATCACAAAAAAGGCAAAACCCCCGAGCAATCGGATGCCCTCCGCGAAGGCGCCGAAGCACTGATCGCTGCCGGCGTGTTTGCCATCGTTCTCGAATCGGTCATTCCTGCCACCGCCCGCGAGCTCACCGCTTCGCTCCCGGTTCCGACGATCGGCATCGGCTGCGGCGATCACAGCTGCGACGGCGAAGTCGCCGTGATCACCGATGTGCTCGGATCATTTCCCTGGTTTGTGCCGCCCTTCGCCAAGCCCGAGGCAGATCTCGCCAAAAGCATCCGTCACGCCGCCAGCCATTACATCGCCCGCGTGCAAAACCGCTGAGCCCTCCCGTGCTGCTCTACCTTCACATTCCGTTCTGCCATCGGATCTGCCCCTACTGCTCGTTTTACAAACACACGCCGGGCCCATCATCCGCCGGTGATTTCATCAACGCGCTCAGCCGCGAGGCAAAGCAGCGCATCGCGCAAACGAACGAAGCTCCACGCACGATCTACCTCGGCGGCGGCACGCCCAGCATGCTCTCGCCCTCGCACCTCACGCAGCTGTTTGCATCGCTGCAGGAAATCATCGATTTCTCGAAACTCGACGAAGTCACGCTCGAAGCCAACCCCGCCACCTTCGATGCAAAAAAAGCCACGCTGTTTCGCGAACTCGGCGTCACCCGCGTCTCACTCGGCATCCAATCATTCGTGCCACATGTTCTCAACACCCTCGGCCGCGAACACTCGCCCGACGAAGCCGCACGCTCGGTCGATCTCCTCCACGAAGCAGGCATCCCGCACATCAACATCGACCTGATGTTCTCCATCCCGGGGCAATCGAAATCCGATTGGGCAAAAACCCTCGGGCAAGCGATCTCGCTAAAACCCCATCACATCTCCGCCTACAACCTCACCTACGAGGAAGACACCGCATTCTTCGAATCGCTGCAACGCGGCGAAATGCGCGAAAACGAAGACATCGACGCCGAACATTTCCACCTGGCTCACGAGATGCTCACCAGTGCCGGATTCGATCATTACGAAACCTCCAACTACGCCCAAGCCGGTCATCAGTCGTCGCACAACCTCGGCTACTGGCAAGGCGAAGACTACCTCGGTCTCGGCCCCTCGGCGGTCACCACCATCGGCCACACCCGCTCAAAAAACATCGCCGATACGACACGTTACATCGAACAGGTCAACACCATCGGCCATGCCCTCGGCGAAGCGGAACACATCGACCCCGAGTCACGCCGCATCGAACGCATCGCCCTCGGCCTGCGTACGAGCAAAGGCATCCCGATGAGCCTGCTCGACCCCGCCGCCCGCTCGCGCGCCGCCAACCTCGCCAGCGAAGGCCTTGCCCGCATCGATCACGACACCCTCATCCTCGTCGGCCGCGGCCGGGCTCTCGTCGACCCCATCGCCGCAGAGCTGATTTGACGCAGGCTGACCTTGGCCATCAATCAGGCCAAAAAAATACCCCCGACTCGATGAGAGTCGGGGGTTTTTTGCATGAAACACGAACACCAACGAAAATCAGCTTTCCTCGGACTCTTCGCCAGCCTCGACCGAGATGGTGAGGATGACGGCCACCTGCGGGTGCAGGCGAATGTTCACATCGCTCTTGCCGGACTTCTTGATCGGCTTTTCAAGGTCGATGGCGTGGCGGTCGATGACGATGCCGTTGGCTTCGAGCTCCTTGTGGATGTCGATGCTGGTCACCGAACCGAATGCTTTGCCTCCCTGACCGGTGGACAGGGTGAACTTCGGGGAAAGTTTGGAAATCTTGTTGGCGATCTCTTGGAGAGCCGCAACCTCTTCGGCTTCGCGGCGTGCGCGGGCGGTCTTGAGGGCCTCCACATGGCGAAGGTTCGAGCGGCTCGCCTCGTAGGCTTTGCCTTGGGGAATGAGGAAGTTGCGTGCGTAGCCGGCGCGTACTTTGACAACATCCGCTTCGGCACCGAGGCCTTCGATTTTTTCTTTGAGAATGACTTGTGCGTTGGCCATGAGGGTCAAATTGAGTGGGCGGATGTTCTAGGCCCCTGGAAAAATGATGTCAAGAAGAATGCAGAAAAAATCCCGTCGATTGGGTCGAATTTTTGCCCTCGGGCAGCGGAAATCCGCCCGCCCCACCTTGGATCGAGCGGAAATCGCCGGTTCGGCATGCCAGGCTCAACGGGCCGCTCGGTACCGCCTGACGATTGCCTGCAGGGCCCCGTCGGCGGTCTCAATGCGGTCAACCAAGCGCAGTTGATTGCGCGCGCGCTCGAGATTGTGTCCTGGGTGATGGATTTTGAAATAAATGTCGCCCTGCAGGTAGTCGGTGAGGAAGCGGATACCGACCTCATAGGTCATGAGCTTGCCGGCAAACACGAGGTTGTCCCACTCGGCATCGGTGAGGATGTCTCCGGCACCGGCGATATATCCCTCGACGATCGCTTCAAAGATCGGCAGTGAAACATCAACCTTCGTCAGATCGACCTCATCCTCCGACGCAGTGTTGGCAGCGAAGCGCACGAGGTCGCCAAAGTCATAGAGCGAAAGCCCCGGCATCACGGTGTCGAGGTCGATCACGCAAATCCCCTCGCCCGTTTTTTCATCGAGCATCACATTGTTGAGCTTGGTGTCATTGTGGGTCACCCGCTCGGGGATCTCGCCCGCCGCCATGAGATCGAGCAACCTCGAAACTTCCGGCTCGCGACTGAACGCAAATTCCAATTCCGCGAGCACTTCATGCTTGCGGCCTGCGACATCTTCCTCGGCCGCGTTGCGAAGGTTTTCTAGACGCTGCGGCGTGTCGTGAAAATGGGGAATCGTTTCCTGCAAACGACCACCTGGGAGATCAGAAAGCGCTTGCTGAAATCGACCAAACGCGCGCGCGGCCTCATAGGCCTGACGCGGATCCTCGACCACATCATAGGTGCGGGCGCCTTCAATAAAACGACAGACCCTCCAGAAATCGCCATCCGGCGTCTGATGGTAAGGCAAGCCATCAGGGGTCTTACTTAAAATCGGCGCGCGGTGGCTTCCGCTCAGGGAATTTTTTGACTCAATGTGCGTGCTGACGCGGCTGATGTTTTCCATCAACTCCGGCACATTTTTGAAAACATGACGGTTCACCCGCTGCAGGATGTAACGCACGCGGGTTCCCGCCTGATCGTAAGTCGCGACAAAGGTGTCGTTGATGTGACCGCTGCCGAAGCGCTCGGCAGTGAGCAGGGTGCCGGGCAGGGAAAACCTTGCGAGAATCCCGCGCAGTTCATCGGGCGAAGGAATGACGGATTGGTTTGCCATGATCAAATGTTTGATGATTTTCATAACGACGCTTCAGTGACCCATGCGCTTTTGAAGTTTGCCAATCACATCCTCACGGAAGCGGGCAATGAAACCATCGACATACTCGGCGACATCAAGCGAATCGTCGCGCACCAGCGGTGTAAGGTCCATCGCAAAGGCCACGCTCTCGGCGCGATCGACCGCATGCGAATCAAAGAATGTGGCATTTGCGCGGCGGCGGCCAAGCACGCCAAGGTCGTAGCGCTTGCCGCCGGAAATTTGCGAATCAAACACACCATTCAGCGCGGTCGCAAGTTTGTCGTGCGAACCGACATCATGAACGACTTTTTCCTCATCGCAGATCCAGTCGAGATCGCGCCACACCTCGCAGCCGTACACGTGCTCGGGGCGCTGATCCAAGTGCAGCGCGCGCATCGCCTGAATCGCCGCGACGCACACGCCAATGTGCGTTTCGTGCTTGTCGGCCGGATTGTGCGTGTAGACCACGCGCGGCCGCGTGGCGCGCAGCACTTCGATCAAATCGTCGCGTAGCGCGACAGCCTTTGGGTCTTTCGCTGCCTGGCTCGGGAAATCCAGCTGCAGCATCGCACCATAACGACCGATCCGCGCCGCATGTCTCTGCTCCTCACGGCGCACCTCCTGCATCTGCGCATCGGTAAAAGTTTCGTAAGAGCCCGTGCGCGCGCTACCCGCGCCGTTCGTACAGATCACACCACCAAACCACTCGCTCTCGCTCTCGTAGCATGCCAAAATGCCGTGAAAAGCCATGAATTCGAGATCATCCTGATGCGCGCCAATGCCGAGATGGGTGACCCGTGACAAGGCGTCAGCTTCCTCAAGCCCGTCGGGAATGAAGAGCTCTGCGCTGTCTTGGTGGAATTTCATGAAGCATTGACCTAGCGATTGGATGCCAGCTTGGAACACGATGATGCAACGCTATGCGTTCGCCATGGCTTTGGCAAGGCTGCCGGGCGTTGACAAACAATCCATCGCATCGGATGAATTCGGTACAAGATCGCGCATGTCAAATAAACCAGCAGCCATCCTACGCCGCCCTTTCGGAAATCTGCCCGATGGCCGCAGCGCCGAACTCTTCACGCTTTCGAACGGCAGCGGGCTCTCCTGCGATATCACCAATTACGGCGGCATCATCACCGCCCTGCGCGTCACGCGCGCAGATGACTCGGAGGT
>Ga0208090_1000101_pt1 | contig 18576 bp, 12 predicted proteins | sample LakMenEpi20Jul12_FD_150718 | JGI IMG/M metagenome (GOLD analysis project Ga0208090, IMG submission 150718) | Freshwater microbial communities from Lake Mendota, WI - 20JUL2012 deep hole epilimnion (SPAdes) | ecosystem: Environmental > Aquatic > Freshwater > Lake > Epilimnion/Euphotic zone ...
CGTTTATGACCAGTCATCCACCCCACCAACCCAAGCAGGAAGCTACACTGTGGTTGGTACCATCAACGATACCAACTACAGCGGCCACGCAACGGGCACTTTGGTGATCGCCAAGGGGACTCCATCGGTCACTAATGCCACTGCGACAGACATCAATTATGGCTCTGACTTGAGTAACTCAACACTCACTGGAACGAAATCGACTCCAGGAACACTTGCCTTCACTTCGCCATCCACAACGCCTAACGCTGGCACGGCCAACCAAGCATGGACTTTCACTCCGGACGACTCGAACTACAATACGGTCACCGGCACGGTCAGCGTCACAGTCAACAAGGCCACCGCCACCGTCACGCTCGGCAACCTTACACCCACCTACGATGGCACCGCCAAGTCCGCCACCGCAACCACAAGTCCGACTATTGCAGGCAATGTGACTTACACTTACACAGGGATCAGCCCCACCGTTTATGCCCAGTCCTCAAATCCACCTACCCAAGCAGGGAGCTACACCGTGGTGGGAGCCATCAACGATGCCAACTACAGCGGCAATGCGACGGGCACTTTGGTAATCGCCAAGGCAATTCCATCGGTCACCAATGTCACAGCGACTGACATCAACTATGGATCTGCCTTGAGCGGCTCTACGCTCAATGGAACGAAATCGACTCCAGGAACCCTAACCTTCACCTCACCAACCACAACGCCTATCGCTGGCACGTCCGACCAGGCATGGACTTTCACCCCGGACGAATCGAACTACAGCACGATCACCGGCACCGTCAGCGTCACGATCAACAAGGCCACTTCCATCGTCACTCTCGGTAGCCTTACACCCACCTACGATGGCACAGCCAAGTCAGCCACCGCAACCACAAGTCCGACCATCGCAGGCAATGTGACTTACACTTACACAGGGATCATCCCCACCGTCTATGCCCAGTCCTCCAACCCACCAACCCAAGCAGGAAGCTACAGCGTGGTGGGAACAATCAACGATGCCAACTACAGCGGCACCGCAACGGGCACTTTTGTAATCGTCAAAGCAACACCGAGCATCACCAACAAACCAAATGCTTCCAACATCACGCTCGGCCAAAAACTCTCAGACTCCACGCTCAGCGGTGGCCTCGCCTCAGTGAATGGTACCTTCGCATTCACCAATCCAAACACCCAGCCAAGCACCGTTGGCACAAGCAGCCAAAATGTCACATTTACCCCTGACGACACCGAGAATTACTTCACAACTGGGACTACGGTAAATGTCTTAACACAAATAGCAATCGAACAGATCAACCCCACCTTCAACGAAAACACCAGCCACGTTCTGAGCGTTTCCGGGACTGGCACAGGTCTGAAATACCGATGGTTCAAAGACGGCATGCTGCTTAATAGAGAAACCAATTCGATACTGAAACTAAAAGACATCACAGTCGACCAAACTGGATCCTACAGCGTCGAAGTGACCGATGCCAATGGCAACAAGTTCACGAGCCAATCGTCTGATGTGACAGTCAATGCGGTCACGCCAGAAATCACCACACAGCCAAGCAATGTCAGTGTCTATCCCGGTGGTAACGCAACCATGCGCGTGATAGTCAAAGGAGCAGGCCACACTTACCAATGGAAAAAAGATGGCGAACCCATTCCCGGTGAAACCAGTAATACCCTTTCACTGAGTGATATCATTCTCGCCGATGCAGGCGAATACACGGTTTCTGTTAAAAACTCAGTCACAACCGTCACCAGCCGATCCGCGAGGCTTCGCGTTCTTACTTCAGACTCCAACAACCAAGGTAGCGCCACGGCTCGCCCCTCCATTACTTCTCACCCAATCTCCCAAACGATCGCTGATGGAGGAACCGCAATACTTACGGCAAGCGCCACAGGCGGATCGTTGTCTTATCAATGGCTAAAAAATGGCAGCAACATCACGGGATCAAACCAAGCCTCATTCACAATCAATTCAGCATCGATTGACAACGCCGGGGACTATTCGGTCGTCGTACACAATTCAATGGGATTTGTGACCAGCAATGTCGCCAAAATCACCGTCAATGCCCCGGAGATCGATGTGCAACAGCCGGTTGGAAGCAGTCTCACATCAAGCACCTCCAAGATCAGCTTTGGCACGGCGCGCGTTGGAAAGGGCCGAATCAGCAGAACTTTCACGATCAAAAACATCGGAAATTTGAATTTGAATGGTCTTGCAATAACGAAAGCGGGCGCACACTCCAAGGAATACACGATCACACGAATCAAACGCCGTATGCTGGCACCTGAAGCAGCAATTACTTTCAGGGTCACCTTCAAAGCCAAGGCTGTAGGTCTGCGTACCGCCTCCATCCGCATCGCCAGCAACGACCGCGATGAAAACCCATTCATCATCAACCTCGCTGGCCAGGGTGCGCGTTGATCCGCCTCATTTCTCTTGCATCGGCTGAGTTCACAAAGCCCTCTCCGGTTTCCGGGGAGGGCTTTTCTCACTAGCGGGGCACCTCCTATCTCCCCTTGCATCTTGACGGCAAAAGCCCGAGCCTCGCGGCATGCCCGCACGCAACTTTCATGTCCGCCAAGCCGCTGTCTCCGCATTGCGCGCTTGGGCGAAAGGGCATGATTACGCCGAAACACTTGTCGAACGTCATGCCCATCGCCGCAAGCTGAGCCCATCCGACCGCGGACTCCTGCAAGCGATCCTCTTCGGCGTGCTTCGTCATCGCCGTTTGCTCGATCACTGGATCGGCGAACTCCGCGATGGCAAGACCGACCCCGAAACGCGCGATGTCCTGCGCGTTGGGCTTTTCCAAATTCTCATCCTCGGCATTCCCGACCATGCAGCGGTCAACGAAACCGTGGAGTCGGGAAAAGCCAGCGTGCGAGGGCTCATCAATGCCGTGTTGCGAAAAGCCATCGCATCGCGCAAGCGACTGCTCGATCAAGCGCCCGACCTCCCGCCGGCTGTCGCGCATTCTCATCCCGACTGGCTTTACAATCGCTGGCGCACAGCCTTCGGCAAAACCAATGCTCCCGCGCTTATGGAGTGGGACAATTTGCCGGCTGAAACATTTTGCCGCATCAATCCCCTCGTGCCGCCCGCCGACATGCCTGGCGAACCTGTAAAAAACTCTCCGGGATTTTATCGCATCGAGGGCTCGCTTCCGAATGATCTCATTCAAAGCGGAGCCATCTACATTCAGGATCCGGCCACGCGTCATTCGGTCGAGCTGCTCGCGCCACAACCTGGCGAGCACATCCTCGATGCCTGCGCCGCGCCCGGTGGCAAAGCATTTCTCATCGCCGCCGCGATGGGCTCCGCCGAAAATCTCGTGTGCACGGACTCAAACGAAAAACGCCTGCCACGACTCGAGCAAAACCTCGCGCGACTCCACGCCGGAAATGCAAAGGTCAGCGTTCACGATTGGACTCAGCCCGCTCCCACCACATGGCATGGCGCATTCGATGCCATCCTGCTCGATGTCCCCTGCTCCAACACCGGCGTCATCCGCCGTCGCGTTGATGTCCGCTGGCGCCTCCAACCAAACGACATCCAAAAAATCGTTCTCACCCAGCGCAAGATCCTCGAAAACGCCATCCCCTGCCTCAAGCCCGGCGGCCGCATCGTTTACTCAACCTGCTCGATCGAAGCCGAGGAAAACATGAAACAGATTGAAGCGTTTCTAACAGATCACCCCGAGTTTGAAATGACCGCTCACGCCGAGGCTTTACCCTTCCGCGATCAAACGGATGGCGCTTTCGCAGCCTGTTTGAAACGCAGGTAACTCTTGCCAAATCATACGCCAGTAGGGACAAAAAACATCAAGCAAGCATGCAAAATTATTACCACGCAAATCTCGTCCTCTGATTTTTTCAATCATTTCAAGATCACACACCCAACGCAGACGCATGAGAATCCTGCTCACCACCACCTCGCTTCAAGACACGCCTGGCCCGCACCACGAACTTCTGGAACAAACCGGTTTTGAAATCGTCCGTGAACGCGGACCCCTGCCGGAAGCAAGAATGCTTGAACTCGCGGGCGACTTCGATGCCTTCCTGTGCGGTGACGACGCCATCACCCGCAAGGTGCTCGAAAAATCGCTGCCGCGCCTCAAGATGATTTCGAAATACGGCATCGGACTCGACAAGGTCGATGTCGAAGCCGCCACCGAGCTGAACATTCCTGTGACCTTCTGCCCCGGAGTCAACCACACCACCGTGGCGGAACACACCTTCGCATTGCTGCTCGCGGCTTGCCGCAGGCTGATTGAGGAGGTCAACCATGTTCACTCGGGAAACTGGAAACGCATCACCGGTCATGAGCTTCACGGCAAGACCATCGGCATCGTCGGCCTTGGCCGCATCGGTCGCGAAGTGGCCACACGCGCGCGGGCATTTGGCATGAAGGTGATCGGATTCGGCAACCACTGGGATGATGAATTTGCCGCAGCCCACGGCATTCAGCGCGCCGCGACGCTCGATGATCTGTTCCGCGAGGCGGATATCATTTCGCTCAATACCAAGCTCACGCCGCAGACGCGTCACATGGTCGATGCCCGCCGCCTGACACTCGCCAAGCCCGGACTTTTTCTTATCAACTGCGCGCGTGGTGAGTTGATCGATACCCAGGCATTGATTGAGGCGCTCCACTCGGGCGCGATTGCCGCCTACGCCGCCGATGTGATGGATGTCGAGCCACCACCCGCGGATCATCCGCTGCTCAGTGCGCCGCGCGTGATCATCACGCCGCACATTGGTTCGCGCACTCATGAAAATGTGGCGCGTCAGGCGACGATGGCGGTGCAAAACATGATCCATGTGCTGGCCGGACGTCCGGCACTCGCTCAAGCCAACGAAATTTCCAAACCATGAACACAGGCAACGAATACTTTGTCGTACCGGCTGATCTTCACGACGGATTGGTCCGCAGAGCCTATCTCCAACGCGGTTATAGCGAAGACGAAGCCAATGACGCCTCTCGATTCTGCCACAGCGCCTCGCGTCACGGCATCCGCACGCACAACGCGCTCAAGGCCTTGCACCTCGACGATCTCTTTGGTTCAAAAATCGGCCAATGGGTACCCGGTGCAGAAATCGAAGTTCTGCCCAACCGCTTTGCCGCCACCGAAATTTGGGACGGTCACAAAAAACTGGGTCAGGCTGTCGCTTACAAAGCCATGCAGCGATGCATGGAACTGGCCGATCAGTTCGGCGTCGGCACCGTGAGCGTCGACAATGCGACGCATTACCTTTGGGGCGGCGGTTATGTGATCGACGCCGCGCTCAAGGGCTACATCGCTTACACGAATTGCACCTCCGCCACATCCGAGGTGGTTCCCTTTGGAGGAAAAACTCCGACCATGGGCACCAACCCACACTCGTGGGGATTTCCGACTCAAGATGCGGTCGGTTATCCAATCGTGATGGACTGGGCGACTTCGGTCGTTGCGATGGGACGCGTGCAGCAATTTGCGAGGGAAGGTCGCGAGCTCGCACCCGGCTGGGCGGTCGATGCGCAAGGTCAACCCACCACCGATCCGCACAAGGCCAACGCGCTACTCCCCTTCGGCGCTCACAAGGGCTATGGACTCGGGCTCATCGATGAAATTTACGCCGCGATGATCGGTGGATCCCTGCCGTCGATCCGTGGCACGAACCGAGGCGCAAAGGATGACAAGCGCGGCTCGACCTTCTTTTTTCAATGCATCCACCCCGAAGCGCTACGCGGAAACGATTATGCATTCGGTCGCTCGCAAGGGGAAAACCTCAAGGCCTGCATCGATGATATCTTCGGTCATGGCAACGAGAGCTGCGTGCTGCCCGGTCAATTCGAAGCGGATGCCGCAAAGCTCACCGACCTGCATGGCGGCTTGCTCTTCACGCGCGCGGAAATCGAGGGGTTTGCGCACATCACCGAAGAACTCGGTGAAACTGCTTGGAAAACCGCCGATTTCAAATCCATCATCGTTTAGCAACCCACTACCCCATGTCCCTCAAACTTCGCGATCCGTCCACTTGCCGCTACGATCAAATTTCGCTCGGCGAGGTCATGCTGCGTCTCGATCCCGGCGAAGGTCGCATCCGCACTGCCCGCCAGTTCAATGCGTGGGAAGGCGGCGGCGAGTACAACACCTCGCGCGGCTTGCGCAAATGCTTCGGTCTGCGCACCGCTGTCTGCACTGCCCTCGTCGACAACGAGATCGGTCACCTGATCGAGGACTTCATCATGCAGGGCGGCGTCGATACGGATTTCATCAAGTGGAGCGATGATGATGGCATTGGTCGCACCGTGCGCAACGGACTTAACTTCACCGAGCGTGGCTTTGGCGTTCGCGGCGCGGTGGGCAATCCCGACCGCGGCAACACCGCCGCCTCGCAACTCAAGCCCGGCGACTACGACTGGGATCACATCTTTGGCAAACTCGGCGTGCGCTGGTTCCACACCGGCGGCATCTTCGCAGCCCTTTCGGAATCCACCGCCCAACTCACCATCCAGGCGGTCAAGGCCGCCAAAAAACACGGCACCATCGTCAGCTACGATCTCAACTACCGTCCTTCGCTGTGGAAGTCGATCGGTGGTCAAGCCAAGGCCCGCGAGGTGAACCGCGAAATCGCCAAGCACGTCGATGTGATGATCGGCAACGAGGAGGATTTCACCGCATCGCTCGGCTTTGAAGTCGAAGGTGTTGACCACAACCTCAGCGCGATCGAGACCGATGCGTTCAAGCGCATGATCGAAACGGCGGTGAAGGAGTATCCGAACTTCAAGGTCGCAGCCACGACGCTGCGTCGAGTGATCACCGCCTCGCGCAACGACTGGAGCGCGATCTGCTGGCACGACGGAAAATTTTTCGAAAGCCGTCAATATCCCGAACTCGATATTCTCGACCGCGTCGGCGGTGGGGACAGCTTTGCCAGCGGACTTTGCTTCGGATTTCTCGAGCACAACGACGCGCAATCGGCGGTCGATTACGGTGCGGCTCACGGCGCTCTCGCATCGACGACTCCGGGCGACACATCGATGGCGACCCGCAAAGAAGTAGAGAAACTCATGAAGGGCGGCGGCGCTCGCGTGGTGCGCTGACCATTTGCAGCCGTGGGATTGCCAGTATCGCGATACGAATCAAAAAAAACCATTCACATGAGTTTCATCCACGAGGATTTCCTGCTCCAAAGCGCGACTGCGCGCCGTCTCTATCACGAGGTGGCGGAGCATCAGCCGATCATCGACTACCACTGTCACCTCTCGCCGGATGACCTTGCGCGCGATCGTCGCTTTGCCAACTTGGCCGAAATTTGGCTGGAGGGCGATCACTACAAATGGCGGGCGATGCGCAGCAATGGTGTCGGCGAAGAATTTTGCACGGGCACGGCCGAGCCCTACGAAAAATTTTTGGCTTGGTGCAAAACGGTTCCGCACACGCTTCGAAATCCGCTCTACCATTGGAGCCATCTCGAACTGAAACGCTACTTTGGCATTGATTGCCTGATCTCGCCCGACACCGCGCGCGAGATTTGGGACGAAGCGAACCGCCAACTTGCACGACCCGATTTCTCGGCCACCGGCATTCTGAAAAAATTTCGCGTCGAGGTCGTTTGCACCACCGATGATCCCACCGATACGCTGGCCTCGCATCAGGAAATCGCGAGTCAACCCAACTACCCGACTCGAGTTTTGCCGACCTTCCGCCCCGACAAGGCGATGAAAATCAGCGACCCCCAAGCCTTCAATGCCTGGTGCGACTTGCTGGCCGAACGCTCGGGTGGAAACACCTCTAATTTCAGTGGATTCCTCGACGCACTGCGTCAGCGCCACGACTATTTCCACGCCAACGGCGCACGACTTTCGGATCACGGGCTCGAACACTGCCCGGGCGAATTTGCCAGCGATGAGGAAGCCGCGAAAATTTTCAACAAGGCACGCGCCGGCGAAGTCGTCACGCATGAGGAAGCTCAGCGATTCTCCGGCAACCTGATGCTCTTCACAGGACGATTGGATGCCGAGAAGGATTGGACCAAGCAGTTGCATCTCGGCGCCCTGCGCAACAACAATACGCGAAGCGTTCGCACGCTTGGGCCGGACACGGGATTCGACAGCATCGGCGACTGGCCGCAGGCGCAATCGCTATCGCGCTACCTCGATCGGCTTGAGTCCGAAGGCAAACTCCCGCGCACCATCCTTTACAATCTCAACCCCGCCGACAATTACGCGTTCGCCACCATGATCGGCAATTTCCAAGATGGCTCCACCGCCGGCAAGCTGCAGTTCGGCAGCGGTTGGTGGTTCCTCGACCAAAAGGAGGCCATCGAAATGCAAATCAACGCTCTGTCGAATTGCGGCCTCTTAAGCCGCTTCGTCGGCATGCTCACCGACAGTCGTTCGCTGCTGTCCTATCCGCGTCACGAATACTTCCGCCGCATCCTTTGCAATATGCTTGGCAAAGACATGGAAAACGGCCTTCTACCCAACGATTTTGAACTCGTCGGGCGCTTGGTTGCCGACGTCTGCTACCACAATGCGCGACGCTATTTCGGGTTTTACGAAAACTCACCATCCATTGGATAATTTTTTCTCAAACTCACTTTTCTGTTTTTCCGCGCGACCTTCAGCGCCTACAAATTCAAAGCAATGAACATGCAAGCTAACGACATGGCCGAGATTTCCGCATCAAGCCCATCCGTGCTCAACGCGATGGGCCGCCGCCGCTTTTTGCAGCACAGCGCTGCAGGACTTGCCGGCATGGCACTGGCGCCAAGCATCCTTTCGCAAAACGCCAAAGGTGCCAACGATCGCATCCGACTCGGCATGATCGGCGTCGGCAACATGGGATTCCAGCATGTCCAAAGTTTCAGCGGCATTGAAGGCGCCACGATCACGGCCATCGCCGATGTCTTTCTTCCAAGAGCCGAAAAAAGCGTCCAGTGGCTCCAAGACAACGGCCGCATCGCCAGCGGACAAAAAATCGATGTTTACCAAGATTACCGCAAAATTCTTGAACGCGACGACATCGATGCCGTGGTCATTGCCGTGCCCGATCACTGGCATGCCTTGCTCACGATTCACGCGGCGCAGGCAGGCAAACACATTTACTGCCAAAAACCTTTTGCCCATACGATCTGGGAAGGCCGTCAAATGGTCAAAGCAGCCGACAAGTACAAAGTCGTTTTTCAAACCGGCAGTCAGCAGCGATCCAGCATCATTTCCAATGTCGGCATCACCCACCTGCGCAATGGCACGCTTGGCAAGATCAAGCACGTCCTCGCCAGTGCTTACGGCACGCCCTTCGAAAACGGTTTTCCCGGCACACCGGTTCCCGAGGGATTGGACTGGGATCGCTGGTGCGGTCCTTCCCCAAAACCCGAGTACAATCGCAACATCTGGAGCAACGAAAAAGACAGCGTGCCAACCTGGAGCGGATTGCGCCTCTATGGTGGCGGCACGATGACCGATTGGGGCGGACACGGACTCGACATGATCCAGTGGGGCCTCGACATGGACCACACCGGCCCCGAAGAGGTTTGGGTCGAAGGTCAGCCGTTCACCCCCTTCACCAGCACGCCAGAAAACAACGGCGGCCGACGCATGGGATCCGTTTCGCCAAAGATTTTCATGAAATACGCCAACGGAGTCACCGTCGAGTTTGAGGGTGGTGACAAATTCGGAGCCGTCTTCATCTGTGAAAACGGCCGACTCAATCTCACCCGCGAATATGCCAAATCCGATCCGTTGGAACTCGCGCGCAAGCCGCTTGAAAATCCAAAGGTGCAAATCTATCGGGGCTTGGCCTACGCCAAGAAAAACTCGCACGACCGCAACTGGCTCGAGTGCATCAGAACCAAAGAGGCGACCGCCGCGCCCGCCGAAACCGGCCACCGCTCGGCCACCGTTTGCCATTTGGGCAATATCGCCCGATGGGTTAGCGGCATCACCGGAGAAACCGGACAAAAACTCAAATGGGACAGCGTCAACGAATGCTTCACCAACAGCGATGTCGCCAACAAGTATCTGCGCAAAACCTATCGACCCGGCTATGAAGTGCCCGAGGTGGTCTGAGACAACTTCCGCGCCCGCACACGGCCGTGCAGATGAGTGGCGCAATCAAAAATGATCTGACGAACCATGGCTCATTTGCACCAATCTCGTCATCCGATCGTCATCACGATTGCCGGCATCCTGTTGATTGGAGCGCTTGCGGCACTTCCCTTTGTGGTCGGACCGCCAAGCGAGGAAGGCTTGCCTGATACCGCAAAGTTCATCGGTCGCTTCCACCCAGTCGTTCTGCACTTGCCGATCGGCATGATCATCTGGGTGGTCGTGAGCGAGCTGTTGAATGTGTTTTCCAAACGATTGGATGCGCATTCATCGCGCACGGCGATGGGATTTGCCGCGGCTTCGGCCGTGATCGCGGCGCTGCTTGGCTTTGTGCTGTACCACAGCACGCCGGACTACGATCGCGAACTGGTGGAGCGCCACCTCTATGGCGGTTTGGCTTTTTCCTGCGCATCGATCTTGGCCTATGTCATCAAGGTGTGGACCGACACCAAAGGGGGCAAAGGCACATGGCTCTATCGCACCGTGCTGCTGGCTAGCGTCGGCATCATGACGATCACGAGCCACGACGGCGCCTCGCTCACGCACGGCAAGGGCTATCTCACTGATTACGCCCCCGAGCCGCTGCGACGCTCGCTTGGCATGGAACCGCGCCGCACTGAGAAAAAAATCGTCGATCAGGATGCCGAGCGGGCCGTTTATGCCGGCATCATCGTGCCGATTCTCGAAAGCAAATGTTACTCCTGTCACAACGAGGAGAAACAAAAAGGCCGTTACCGCATGGACCAATACGAGTCGCTGATAGCGGGCGGCAATGAGGGCGAGGCCATCGTCAGAGGCAAATCCGCCGAGAGCAATCTGATCATTCGAATCGAACTTCCCGAAAGCGATGAGGAACACATGCCGCCCGAGGGCAAAAAAGATCTGGATGATCATGAAGTGCAGCTCATCAAGTGGTGGATCGACAACGGCGCCTTGGAGGATTCAAAAATCGCTGATCTCCCAACGAATGATGCCATCAATGAAGCCATCAAAAAATCCTCGTCGGCGGTCACAGCAAAACCCAAGACCGATCGCAGTGGGCGAAATTGAACATCATGCCACAGGATCAAGTGGCAGGATTTTTCACCACTCCACACGGGATCGCATTTTTGAAGAACGGCGACTTTTATGTGCAGGAATTGAATATTCCAGGGCGGGTGACCAAACTTCGCCGCATGTGATCGAGCGCGTTGCCTGCTACCCGTCAATCAATCGACAACAAATGTAAATCTTGCATGCAACAAGGATAACTCGACAATCCATGCATTCACCCATTCATAATCAACCGATGAAACGCCAACTGATATCCATTGCCGCATGCCTCATCCCCCTCGCTTTGTTCGCTGGGGAAGCCAATACGGCTCCGCAAGAATCCGCCAACATGAAAAGCATTTTCAACGGCAAGGACCTCAGCGGCTGGGATGGTGATCCAACCTTTTGGTCCGTGAAGGAAGGAGTCATTCGCGGCGAGTCGACCGCTGAGAATCCGGCCAAAACAAACACCTTTCTGATTTGGAAGGACGGTACCACCAAGGACTTCGAACTCCGTCTCTCCTATCGCTGCAACGCCGCCAACAACTCCGGCATCCAGTATCGCTCCAAGCACTTCACGGGTACCAATGAAAAACACCAATGGGTGGTGAGGGGATACCAGCACGAGCTACGCAACGAGACCATGTTCCCAAATGTTTCGGGCTTCATCTTCGACGAAGGCGGCAAACGCAAGCGCATCTGCCTCGCGGGCGAAAAAGCCAGCTGGGAAAAGGATGGAAAACAGGTTCACGAAACTTTGATCGAGCAAGCCGAATTCGAAAAACTCTTCAAACTCGACGACTGGAACGATGTCGTGATCATCGCCGAAGGCAACCGCATCAAGCACTACCTAAACAACCGCTTGATTCTCGACTTCACCGACAATCATCCCGACCTTACCCTTCTCGAGGGTGTCCTCGCTTTGCAACTTCACGGCGGAAACCCGATGTGGGTGGAGTTCAAGAACATCCGCATTCGGGAGCTCTAAGGATGATTTTTTTAGTCCTGAGGGATCAACCCAGCTGCGCTACGAGCGTGGCCATGCGCCGACCGTACTCGACATACGAATCGTAGCACTGTTGCCAATTCACGCGCTCGGGATCTTTCTCATGAAAGACCGTCGCCACATGCGGTTCGATCGCGATGTAGCCCGCATATCCGCGTGACAGGGCATCGGATAAAATTTCGGCGACCTTCGCATCACCCTCACCGGGCATCGTGTACTCGGGTTCGACTCCATCCGCCAATGGATTGCGACAGTCCTTGATGTGGATATGGACCACATGCTCGCGAACCGCCCGCCAGAACTCCATGGGATCCTGCCACGGCTGAGGATCGGGCTTGGAGCGATCGCGCTGAAACACAGGATTTCCCGTGTCGAAAATCAATCTCAGACCCGGTACTTCATCGATCAGGCGCAAGGAATGTTGGGCCGAGAAACCCCCCCAGTTCATGCAGTTTTCGTGGGCGGCAGTGATTCCGGCATCCTCGAAACGACAAACAATTTCCCGCAATCGGTGAAAGCGCTCGGCATCATGCTGGTCTTCACCCCAGGACTCTTGGGAATAGGACATGATGCGCACCAATGAAGTGCCAAGCCGTTTCATGCGCGGAATCGCACGCTCGACTTCGGCGAGCGTGACGTCGAAATCCCCGCTGATTTTTTTGCCCCAATTCGCGATCAAGGAACCGAACTCCACCACCTGGATGCCTTCTTCATCGAGACGATCCGCCACACGCTGAAAATCCTCCTCAGGCAGATCGTGGATGTTATGACCGCCAATCATGCGAGCGGAGATCGCCGACCAGCCCAGTTCCTTGGTGGCCTGAATTTGTTTTTCAAGATCGCGTGATGCCTCGTCGGCAAAACCGGTGAATCGAGTGAATGGATGCATGGGAAAATATCAGAGTTCGATTTTCTTTCCGCCATTGGCCGCGCTCTCGTAAATGGCACGAATGAGCGCTACCGATTTTCGGGCCTCGCTGGCGGAAGTGGACGGCTCCCTGCCCTCTTTGATCGCACGGACCACCTCTTCAAAATTCCGTTGATGCTGACCAAATGAAATGGCCTTGGGATCGTTCGCGCCGAGGCCGGCCGATTGACCACTCATCAGGGTGCGCTGAATTTCCAGATCATCTGGGTTCTCGTGCATGAAATCCCAAACTTCGAGTGCCTCATCCGCCATAAAAACCGAGCCCTCCGTGCCGCACAGCTGGATGCGTGCCGGATGACCTTTCTTTGACCACGAGCAGGTCGAACCCTCGATCACGCCACGCGCGCCATTTTGAAATTCCAATATGGCCACCGCGATGTCCTCGACCTCAATATCGCGATGCGCGAGGCATGCCGCATTGGCCTGCACCGATTTAACCGGTCCCGCCAGATGCAGCAACGCGTCGATCGTGTGGATGGATTGATTCATCAAAGCGCCACCACCATCGAGCGCCCAGGTGCCTCGCCACTCGGCAGAATCGTAATACGCCTGATCGCGAAACCATTTCACATAACATGAAGCCGAGGTGAGCTTGCCAAAACGATTCCTTTGCACGGCATCTTTGAAGGCATCCATCGCGGGATGAAAACGACGATTCAAAATGGCAGCCAAAGTCTTGCCGCGATTCTTTGCCACCGAGATGAGCTGATCGATCCGCTCGACGGAAATTTCCAAAGGCTTTTCGCAGATCACATGCTTGCCCGCATTCAGGGCAGCCATGCTCGGCTCCAGATGCGCGCCGGAAGGTGTGCCGATCGTGACGATGTCGAGCTGCTCGTCCGCCAGAAACGCGTCGAGATTACTATACGCTTTCGCGCCGTACTGGCTCGCTAGTTCTTCTGCCGCATCCAATCGCGAGCTGTAAACCGAACGCAAGGCGCACCCATCCATCGCCGCAATCGCTTTCGCGTGAAAGCGACTGATCATGCCCGCTCCAATGATGCCGAAATTCATGGGTAATTTGTTTTTGGTATTGCGAAATCAAACAGCCAATTTGTAATGCGAATCACTAAATAGCCGCGTCTCTGCGCGAGCAAGACCCTATGAACATCCGCCGAATGAGAAAAGCAGGAAAAATGTGACGGGTGACCGCCGGAAATCCATTCGTCAGCAAAAAAACCGTCACCCGACACCTTGAATTGATCACAGATACTTTTCACCCCATCCACCACGCAAGCCATGTCCGATTCGTCCAACACCCTGCCGCACTCCAACCCACAAAACTCATGGTGGGAAAAACTCGAGCCATACCAAAAACTTGTCTTCGTCGTTGCGACCCTGGCGTGGCTGTTTGATTGCCTTGATCAACAGCTTTTCAACCTCGCCCGGAACCCCGCCATGCTTGCGCTCCTGGAGAAGGGGCAAGATACCAAATATTATGGTGGCATCGCGACCGCGATTTTCGTGCTCGGATGGGCCACAGGCGGGATGATTTTTGGATCTCTGGGAGATCGCTACGGGCGGGCAAAGATGCTCGCGGTCACGGTTCTGCTTTACTCGCTGGCCACCGGTCTTTCGGCGCTGGCTGGATTTCCCAAGCTGCCGACGATCGCACAGACTCTACAGCTGACTTCGCTGCCATGGTTCGAGGGGCTTTCGCCCCATTACTTGGATTTCACGATCTTCCGCTTCATCACCGGTCTCGGGGTGGGTGGCGTTTTCGGTCTCGCGGTGGCTCTTGTTGCGGACACCGTGCCCAGCACCGTGCGTCCGCGTGCGCTTGGCGTGCTGCAATCGTTCTCGGCTGTCGGCAACATCGCCGCAGGCCTGATCGGTTTGGGGATCGCCCTGACGGCGATCGGCAAGAATCCAAACTACTGGATGTGGCTGTTTGTCATCGGTGCACTACCCGCTTTCCTTGTTGCGACGATCCAGCTTCGCGTGAAGGAGCCCGAGGCATGGATCACAGCCCGAGATCGGGCCGCAGCCCAGGGGAAAAAATCGGGATCCTACGGGGATCTTTTCAGCCACGGCACCTGGCGTCGCCATGCTCTTCTCGGCATGGTGCTTTCTTGCGCCGGTGTCATCGGGCTTTGGGGGATCGGCGTGTTTTCGACCGATCTTGTCGGAGACATCATCGCCAGCCATCTCAGGGCGAGCGGCGCGGACGATGTCGCCATCAACAAGGGAAAACAGGTATGGGGTTCCCTGAATTTGCTGTTCTTCAATGTGGGTGCGTTCCTCGGCATGATGGCTTTCACCCGCGTGACCGAGCGGATGGGTCGCCGGAAGGCCTTTGCGATCTTTTTCATCGGCGCGCTGCTGGTGACTGTATTCGTGTTCCAAATGCTTGGAAAGATCGGCGGGCGCTGGGACATCCTGTGGATGGCGCCAATGATGGGCTTCTTCCAACTCGCTGTCTTTGCAGGATTCTCGATCTACCTGCCTGAGCTTTTCCCCACCCGCCTGCGTGCGACCGGCGTGTCATTCTGCTACAACGTCGGACGGTATCTCGCCGCCACAGGCCCACTTACCCTTGCGATTCTTGCGAAGAGCCTCGCGGACAAGGCGGCGGCGAAAGCCGCTGCAGCGGGCGGAGATGTGGCGATTGCAAAAATCGACGCCTTCCGGGACGCCGCCTCGTGGATGTGCCTCATCTTCCTTCTCGGCATTGTCGTGCTGCCCTTCCTTCCGGAAACCAAAGGCAAGGCCCTGCCGGAAGATTGATACAAGATAAGCCTATGTGCTGTATGCCATCGACTCTTCGCCGCCTCTTGCTGCTTGTTGTCATTGGCACAGGCACGGCTAGCCTCCGTCGAGTTTCAGGCCCATTCTCGGCAGTCGTAGCCTGTAAACAACCCTAGGTGTCTAGGCCTGCAAAGCGCCGAGAAATTCTCAACTCTATGTCCGAGCTGATTGTGACCTAAACCAAACACCCTGAACACAATCCAACTCTCATAAGAAGTGGATCAACTTTCGGGGGCACTCCAAGCGAATGCGGGAAGAGGATTTGAACCTCTAATCCCGCACCACGTGTTAGATGACGCATCTCCATTTTCTACGCTATCTGCTCGAATTCGTCGATTCCCGAAGGAGCGCAGGAAATCGTCCCGTCAGCATGCGTGTTTTGTTTCCACCTTGCTGAATCGGGACGATATTGAATTTATTTTCTTGGGCTTTGTGCGCCCACCCCGAAGTCGAGTGCGCTGTTGTTTTGATCGCCAGCAAGATCCCGCCGGAACATGGCCTCATTGGGTTGGAGCGCGCTTTGCAGCTTGAGATTTTCCTGCTCCACGTAGTCACCGACAAACGCCGACTCGGCCGTCCATGAAAACGCATCCGTAATCCGTCCTTCGTAATCCCGCACGGCGATCTGGCCGTTGTCGGCGGAAATCTGGGCAAACTTGGGATTTTCAACCGTTAAATCAGCTTCAAGGTCGGCGTTTTTCTTTAGCTCATCTCGTCCAGCGGGGGTAGCAATCAGGTAATAAGCGCCAGCGGGTATCTTGCCTTTCAATCGGATATAATAGGCATCGCGGTCAACCGTGTCATTTTTGTTGCGCGGGCAAAGCCTCATGCCATCCAGCGTGATTTCTTCATTACCCGCATTGAACAGCTCGATGTAACTTGCGTTTTCAAGACCGTTGTAGGCCAGACACACTTCCGAAATTTTCAGCGGGACGATGGGCGGCAACTGCTGCGGCTGGGCATACGAGGTGTTGAAATCCTTCAATACATTCAACAGATCAAATCCGTAAGAGGGCGTATTCAATCCCAAGGTGTACTTGAATGGTTCTGCGGTCGCCGGGGCATCGATGACAGGCTCGATCTGACTGTCTTCGTGCCATTCGTTCCACGAGGTGATCATCATGATCTTGCGATCCGGATTCATGAATTCACCGGCCATTTGCAGGTAGTCTTCAAACAGTCCGTAAGGACGCGGATCCTCAGCATTTCTCCGATGGGGCAGATAATAGTGGTCTACATCCAGGCGCACCCCGCGATCATTGAAGCCCGGCAAAGCGTTCGGAACAAATCCAATGCCCAAGCGATCGGAAATGGCCTTGAATTTTGTGTTTTTCATCCTGGCATTCTGCAGAATCCATGTCTCATCCGCGTAACCAAGACTCGAGTTTGTGAGGATCTGGTAAGGGCTGGCATATTGGATGTAAGGTGTGATGGCATCAAAACAGGCAATGCGATCTTCCTGCGGAGGCTTTGTGGGGTCAACTTCGTCGCCAATCAAATAAAGCTCCATGTTGTGTTTCTGCCGGATGGTGCTGCGCACCTTTTCAATGGCCCCCTTGTAATCTCCGGCAAACTGGTGCGTCACATAAAGGATGATCACCGGCTTGCCATCAATCCGCAAATAGGACGGATGGTTAAAATACGTTTCGGCCAGATAATCGATGGACTCCACAAACGCCTGTTCCAAGGCATTGCCGGACTCAAATGTAAGCTCACCTGGTTTAGCAAGTCCATGGTAGGGCCCAAGTAAGCTTTTCGCGAGCGTTTCGTACAAAATGGCAAACTTGAAATCTTCAAGCCCTGATGCCTTGGAAAAATTATTTTTTATGACCTTATCGTCAAAGCCATCTTTGCCCCAGTACGACATGCAGAAAAAATCAATTCCCGCATCTTTTGCCCACGAAATGTGCTGATTGATGGTCGCCTCATCACGGGAATCATATTCCCCAAGCAACGGTGTTTGCGGGGGGATCAGTTCGCTGCGCATGTAACCTTCGTCCCAGTGCTGTCCATTCGATGCGTACCACGGATAATAATAGGCACCCATCAGGGGCTTCGCTTTGCTGAAGGCCTCCGGACGCGTTTCGCTGTCGGACGATTTGGTATCCTTGCAAGCCGTGAGCCCCGCCGCGATGAAAACACTCGCCAGGAGAATTCCTGTTTGCCCCAAAAACCGTTCGTTGAGACGACACGCCCAAGTTTGTTTTCGATTTGTCATCGTAATGTTAGAAATTTGCTTATTCATACGCGGTGCAGAATGTCCGGAGGAGCCGAACCGTGCAAGGGGAAAAGAGAGGGCACCCAGACCGCCTCGGCCGACAAGGAACATCTGCGGCAAACTGGTTGATGCCACCCCCGCCCCACCGCGATCGGTTGACATGCCAAAACCGGCATGGACCAGCCAACTGATTCGCCGCGCAGCGAAGATCTCGACCAGCAACTCCTCACCGACGAGGAAGCCTGCGCCTACCTCCGCGTGAGCAGACGATAGTACAGATCGTGTGAAATTTCGCTGTGATCGAATTCAGCCAGTATTGATTCATCGAATAATGAATGCTAGGAATTAATGAATAATGAATGAAATGCTAGGAATTTGCTTTTTCACCTAAGGCGGAGAATACACTGGAGAGCCGGTCTGGGAAGGGGAAAAGGGGGTTGCGGGGGAAAAGGGGAGATTTTTGGTAAAAGCTGAAATGCTGAAAATCTAAAAAGCTGAAATTCGAGGGACGAAGACGCTCATTTCCGTTCATTTCGTCACGGATTGCAGACTTA
>Ga0208090_1000102_pt1 | contig 18180 bp, 33 predicted proteins | sample LakMenEpi20Jul12_FD_150718 | JGI IMG/M metagenome (GOLD analysis project Ga0208090, IMG submission 150718) | Freshwater microbial communities from Lake Mendota, WI - 20JUL2012 deep hole epilimnion (SPAdes) | ecosystem: Environmental > Aquatic > Freshwater > Lake > Epilimnion/Euphotic zone ...
GGTTCTCGTCGTGGCGGCTCGGCCAAGATGATTATTGATACTCTTGTTGCAACTGGTAATAATAACCGTTCAATGTTTTGTATTGATCCTTATGGTAATATTGATTATCCTTATACAAATAAGGGATTGGCATTACATTATGGGCCTGATGCTGTTAAGGATGGTGATGTTGATGACGCAGAGAAGACAACACCAATTAAGTTAGATTATGATAATGAAATGCGTAATCGCACAATCCCTTCTCTGTATTATTATGGTTATAACGCTGGCCTAAACTTCACTTTCTTTTGTCTAGAAGATACAGAGTTCTTCAAGCGTTATGCTGATGGTGTTCCAGTATACGATCAGCGCAAGACTCTAGAAACAGAATACGCCTTTGTGTTCTTTGATGGTCCTCATGACAATGCTTCTCTTAATGTAGAGTGCGAATTCTTTGTTCAGAGAGCTCCAGTCGGCGCAGTATTTGTCTTTGATGATATTGGTATGTATGATCATGATAAGGTCGTAGAAGAAAGTCATCTATTCAATAATGGATTTGAAGTCCTAGAAAAGGGAAATACAAAAGCTTCTTACGTCAAGCGTAAGTAAGATATGCAAATCTCCAGATTATAAATAATACATAACATTCTGGAGGAAACATGCTAAATTTTGGCGAATATCTGTCTGAATTAAAATTAACTCTTCAATATCATGACGAGTTAAATCCAAAGATTTGGAGAACCGAAGATAAACTAAAACCAGAAGTCCGTAAGGCTCTTCTGAAGTTTGCTTATACTTGGGCAGATTTTGCCAAAATTCCAAAGTCAATGATCGATCATGTTATTATGACAGGTGGTAATGCTAATTATAACTACACTAGCAAATCAGACATTGACGTTCATGTTATGGTTGACCGTTCTAAACTATTTTCCGATCCTAAGTTTGTAGAAGAATATCTACAAGACAAGAAATCTTTATGGACTCTTACTCATAACGTAGATGTTTATGGTTATCCCCTTGAACCATACGCACAGGATAAGACTTTAAAGTATCCAAAGAATCAAGGCATTTACTGCCTGACAAAAGATGAATGGCTACAGAAGCCTCGTAAGATTGATTATGATTTTAAGAACGATCATCTTCTAAAACAAAAAGTCTCTCATTACATGCATGCAATAGATCACATGATCAATTCTAAAATGGGAGTCGATGCTTTTGAAAATATGAAAGCTCGTTTTAAGAATATGCGCACAGCTTCTCTTCAACAGTATGGCGAGTTCGGTAGAGAGAATCTTGTATTCAAGGAACTACGTAATCGTGGTTACATTGACAAAATGAATAAATACGAAACATCGCTTAAAGACAAAGAGTTGTCTTTAAAATAGAACTTTTCTTTTCCTAAAATACAGTTTATAATATAATGTCTAGTGTGGAGGATGTAATGGAAATGAGTAGCGATCTAGAATTTATGGTTGAGACAGATATGATCTTACAGGGTTACAATCCATATAACCCTGATGAAGTAAATATATATTGGGAGATTTATTTTAATGGCTATTGAGATTTATTCAAAAAATAATTGTTCTTTCTGTGATCAAGCAAAACAAATGCTTCGTATGCACGGAAAGGATTTCATTGAGTATAAGTTAGACGAAGACTTCACACGAGAAGTTCTGCTAACAAAGTTTCCTGAAGCTAAGACGTTTCCTGTAATTGTCCTCGATGGATTTAACATCGGTGGCTTTGAGCAGTTGAAGCGACATCTTACTGAGGAAACATCAGACTCTCGTAAGATTCTGTTGGAAGATAATTATCACGGAGCATAAATTATGGCTATGTATGAACGCAACGTGTTGCTTCAAGATCTGCGCAAGAATGTAATGGCAGTTCATTTCACAAAAGTAAATGGTGAAAAGCGTGAGATGCGTTGCACTCTTATGCCACAACTTCTACCACCCAATTATGTAAACGAAGAGACACAAGAAAAAGATTTCCATGACAAGAACCAAGATGTTCTTGCTGTATGGGATGTGATGAAGGGTGGATGGCGTTCTTTTCGCATCGACTCTATTGAGTATGTTGAAATTTTAGATCCTTATCAATACTCATAGGAGAGATACATGAGCGAAAAGACCTATTGGGGACATCATCTTATTATTAATGCAGGTGAGTGTAACCACAACACTATTACAGATTATAATACAATCCATGAATTTACTAAGCAGTTAGTCAAGGATATTGACATGGTTGCTTATGGTGAACCACAGATTGTAAAGTTTGGTACAGGTAATAAGGCTGGTTATACTCTAGTTCAATTAATTGAGACAAGTAATATTTGTGCTCACTTTGTTGACGAGACAAATGATGTCTACTTAGATGTCTTTTCTTGCAAGCCATTTAATGAAAAAGCTGTAGTCAATCTCGTTAAGGTCTTCTTTGAAGCAAAGAAGATTGAAACTGTATTCCTTGACAGACAAGCGTAATATATAACAGGTGGCGATTAATCGCCACCATTTATTATTGGGGTGAGAAATGGTAAAAGCAGTATTCCTTGACCGTGATGGAACTATTAATGAGCTCGTGCATGGAAGAGAAAACCCAAAGCATGTTTGTCCTTGGTATTTTGCAGAATTCAATTATATTGATGGTGTTGAAGAGGCAATTAAAGGATTAAGAGCTCTTGGTTTTTCTTTGCATGTTGTAACAAATCAACCAGATGTTGATGATGGATATACAACAGAAGATACTATGAATGTTATTCATCAATGTCTCAAAAATGATTTGAATGTAGATACAATTCAGGCAGCAAGAACACGTGGAACTGAAGAGTATAAACCTAATCCTGGTATGTTAAATAAGATCATTAAAGAATGGATGGTTACTAAAGAACGTAGCTGGATGATTGGTGATACATGGCGTGACGTTGTTGCTGGCAACCGTGCCGGAGTCAAGACTATATACCTTGGTGACATTTATAGTGCTCCTTCAGAATGGTTACATATTAAACCAGACTTTTATGCTAAGAACCTTCTTGAAGCAGTAACAATTATTCAACAGAATGTGGGTGGAAATTAATGAGTGGTTTTGAAGAGAATGAAATTTCTATAAAGGCAAATGGTGGAACTGAATTAGTTAAACGTAAGCTTGCTTCTATGCTTCCAGAAAGCTTGCTTGAAGACTTTCAAATTATTTGTTCTAGAACACGTGATTTGGACGAAAACAAAATTCGTATTCTTTGGTGTCATGATCTACCCGAAGACCCTGAATCTAAAAATTTCAGAGACACTGAATGGCGAAATAAGTTTCATAAATTTGTTTTCGTTTCTAATTGGCAGTATAGCCGTTATAATTTGATTCATGGTTTACCAATGGATGATAAGTCTATTGTTCTAGATCATGGTATTACTCCTGCTCCTGCTTCTTGTTTAGAAAAGCCAGATGATGGTAAGATTCATTTGGTATATACCTCAACGCCACAACGTGGATTGGCTATTCTTGTTCCAGTGTTCGAACATTTGGCTGAAACAAATCCAGATATTCATCTACACGTTTACTCTTCTTTTAAAATCTATGGATGGGAAGAAGCAGATAAACAGTTTGAAGAATTATACGAAACAATTCGTAATCATCCTCAGATGACTTATCATGGTTTCACTCCAAACGAACAACTAAGAGAAGAACTCAATAAGTATCATATTTTTGCTTATCCTTCTATTTGGACAGAGACTTCTTGTATTGCTATGCTAGAGGCTATGTCTGCAGGATTGGTTTGTGTTCATTCGAATCTCGGAGCTCTACCAGAAACTTCGGGTGGTTTAAATGTAATGTATAATGTTAATATGGAAGATGTTCAGAAACACGCTGGTGTATTCGCTGGTAATCTACAAGCAGCTATTCGTCTCGTTCGTGACAAAAAGCAAGACAACATGATCGCCTTTAATAAAGTTTATGTAGATAACAAGAACAATGTAGAATTTATCAAGAACAAATGGGAAGTAATGTTAAACGATCTCAAAGCTGAATATCCCGACGAAGAGTCTCGTAAATTTCCCAAAGAAATGTTTGTCTACAAGGTATAAATACTATTGACTTCTTATAAAATATAAGGTATTATATGTCTAATAATTCGAATAATGTCGTGAGTTTCCCCAAGGGTAAGAACGCTAACAAAGATATTACTCTCGAGGATATCCAACATAATATGGAAATGATGAGACATTATCATATCCAAGAAACTATCCAAAATCTGGTTCCAATGATTTTCAATCAATTAGACATTGCTGGTTTCGGTCTCATCGAAGATGATGTAGATGTCGATGTTAAGGATGGCGCACTCATAGTGGAAGCTTTGCGTTCTTTGATGCTAAAGCACTATGATATGCACCATCCTTTTCAGCAGGTGTCCGAAGCTATCTTCGTTCCTCATCCCAAGGAAGAAGGTGCATTTAAGATTGCTGATAAGTTGGAACTAGATCTAAAACCTCTGGATGAACCTGAAGAAACTGAATAGGTGATTTGTGATTATTGTTGACTTGAATCAGGTTATGTTGTCTAATCTGTTGATGCAGCTTGGCAATCATACTAATGCTCAACTAGAAGAAAATATGGTTCGCCATATGATTCTTAATTCTATTCGTTCTTATCGTCAGAAGTTCTCTGATGAATATGGCGAAATGATTATTGCTTGCGATAATACAAACTACTGGCGCAAGCAGATCTTTCCTTATTACAAGGCCAATCGTAAAAAGAATATCGAGAAGTCAGAACTCGACTGGAAGGCTCTGTTCGAATGTCTTAATAAGATTCGTGCAGAACTCAAGGAGTATTTTCCTTATCGAGTTATTGATGTTGAGTCTGCAGAGGCTGATGATATTATTTCCACACTTGTCTCTAAATTCGGCTCAGAACTAAATACTGGTGAGAAAATTCTTATTCTGTCTGGCGATAAAGATTTTATTCAGTTGCACGTTTACCCTAACGTAAAACAATACGATCCTACTCGTAAGAAATGGGTAACGCACGATGATCCTGAACGATTTCTACATGAACATATTCTTAAGGGGGATGCAGGGGATGGGATTCCTAACGTGTTGTCTCCTGATAATTGCTTTGTTGTCGGCGATCGGCAAAGACCGCTAACAGCGAAGAAGATGGAAAAGATTATGGGCACTGATCTAGAAGAAATGGATACAATCACTGCCCGTAACTATTCTCGTAACGCACGATTGATTGATCTTAGCTTTACTCCTGACTCTATTCGTGAGAAAGTTATGGAGCAATATGAAGCTCAGGCAAATCGTGATCGTAGCAAACTACTAAATTACTTTATAGCAAACAAACTCAAAAACCTTACTGAACATTTGAGTGAATTTTAGGAGATAATAATGGCTGTCCTTGGAATGTATGAATTTTTACACAAGGTTTCTAAATTAAAAAAGACGCAAGAAAAGGTTGATAATATAAAAGCTAATGACACTATGGCTCTACGTATTGTGCTACAAGCAGTCTTTGACCCTAATGTCAAGTTCCTTCTCCCAGAAGGAGTACCGCCATATAAGCCAAATGATATTGTAGATCAGCAGCATGTATTCCACAGAGAAGCTGATAAGATTAGATATTTCGTCGAAGGTTTCCATCCAACTCTCAATCAATCAAAGCGTGAAATGATGTTTGTTGAGTTTCTTGAGAGACTAGATCCCGACGATGCAAAGCTTGTCCTAGCTATGAAGGATAAGAAGATGCCATTTCCTGGCATTACCATTCAACACGTAAAAGAAGCACTACCAGGGTTAATCGCAGAATGAGCAAGTCAGCGTTAAAGAAGTTCAAGAAGAACGATTATTCAGATCACGAAGAGTATCATGACGATCCACGTGATCGTGTAAACAAGCGCAAAGAGAAGCGTGTAGAACGTGCTCTTCGCACTAAGGATATCTCTGCTTTGGTTGAAGACGATGAAGACTTTGACATCGGAGATATCTGTTCAGGCACAACTCGTGGTCATGCATGGGAAGATGATTGATGCCTATTTACAAGCTACGTAATAATCAGACTGGTGAAGAGTGGGAAGAGCTTATGTCTATTTCTGAGATGGAACAGAAGATTGTAGAACATCCGCATGTCGAACTTCTTATTAACGGTGCGCCCATGGTCACAGGAACCATGGGCAAGAATACTCCAATGAAGACTAAGTATAAGGATGCTACTTCAGTCAAGCGCCCATTCTTAGATTCTACAGGAAAATAAAATGGACCCTTTGCAATTTTGTTATTGGCTACAAGGATTTAACGAACTTAACACATCAGGAAAACCTCCTGGCGAGTTACAGTGGAAGATCATCCAAGACCACTTATCAACAGTCTTTAATAAAGTTACTCCAACCTATCCAGGTGGCGTATATCCTGAAGTTTTTCCTATGCCTTCTAGTCCACCATGGACAATTACATGCGAAACTAAGGCTAACACGCAAACAACGGCGATTTGCTAATGCCAACATATAAGTTTTTAAATAATGATACTGGCGAAGAGTATGAAAACTTCATGTCGATATCGGAACTTGATGCATACTTGCAAGAAAATCCGCATATCACTCAACTCGTAAATGGCGCTCCTATGATCGCTTCTGGTAGAGGCATGGGTAAACCTGAAGATGGTTTCCGTGATCTGCTCAAAGATATTAAGAAGAGAAACCAAAAAGGTATAACCAGGAGTACCATCAACACATTCTAAGGGGTAAAATGGAAGAAGAAACAACAACACGTCGATTAACTCGTAAAGAAAAAAGACTTCTTCGCCAACAAGGAAAACAACCGAAAGAAAATTATCAAGAGAAATTAAATTTTAATCTAAAACATTTTCATCCTCTTACACAGAATCAGAAGTTAGCATTTGATTCATTTGATGATGATAAAAATTTAATGCTCCATGGTATTGCCGGAACAGGCAAATCTTTTATGGCATTATATCTTTCTTTAAAACAGATCCTCAGCGATCCTGAATGTATTTACAAGAAAGTTGTTATTGTAAGATCGGTTGTTCCTACCAGAGATATGGGATTCCTTCCTGGTAGTGACAGAGAAAAAACTAAAGTATATGAAGCGCCTTACTACGCCATTTGCACAGAATTATTTGGTCGTGGTGATGCGTATGAATACCTAAAAAGAAGAAATGTTATTGAGTTTATCTCTACCTCTTTTATTAGAGGTATTACGCTTAACGATTGTATCGTTGTTGTTGATGAAATGCAGAATGCTACTCTTCACGAGCTAGATTCTGTTATTACTCGTATTGGTCATAATTGTAAAGTTGTATTCTGTGGAGACTTTAGACAGTCTGACTTCACAAGAGAGCACGAGAAGAACGGGTTGACTGATTTCATGCGTGTCGTAAAGAACATGAGATCTTTTGATTTGATTGAATTTAATGCAGAGGATATCGTAAGATCTGCTCTTGTTAAAGAATATATAATACTGAAGGATAAAATGAGAATTGTCACGTAAATTATTTAAACACAATCTAGTTCCAGAAGTGGAAATAGATACGAAGAACATTGATGGCAAAAGATATTATGTGTTACCGAGTGGAGAGAAATTTCGCTCGGTAACAACCGTATTAGATGGAGCACTAGACAAAACAGCATTAATGGAGTGGAAGAAACGTGTCGGAGAAGAAGAGGCTCAGAAGATTTCTACACAGGCTGCTCGTCGTGGAACCGCCGTACACTCAATCGCCGAGCGTTATGTCCTCAATGAAGAGGACCATCTTCGGGGTGCTATGCCTTCTGGAATTGATGCTTTTAAAGGTATTCAAACGCTCTTAGACAAATACGTAGATAATATCCTAGGTATCGAACTCCCTCTCTATTCTACTGTTTTAAAAACAGCAGGTAGATGCGACTTGATCGCAGAGTTTGATGGCGTCCCTTCTATAGTTGATTTTAAAACAAGCCGTAAACTTAAAAAAGAAGAGTGGATCACCAGTTATTTTTTACAGACAGCTTGTTACGCTATGATGTTTTCTTGGATGTATAAAATAACAATTCCTCAAATAGTTGTGATGATAGCAGTAGACCATGAAAGCCCACAGCTTTTTGTTAAAGATACAAAGGATTATGTAGAAGAAGTTCTAAGAATTTTCAGAACTTAATTTTTGTTCTCTTTTTAATCTACAAGTTTCTTTTATCTTAGCTTTACGTTCTTCCGTACAAGGTCTTCCTTTTAAAGCTATAGAAACTTTTTCTCCAACTTCTTTAGGTCTCTTTCTTCCTGAAAGAGTTTTAGATATCTTTTCTTTAACTGCTTCTTTTCTAGGAACGCCTTTTCTTTTTTTATTTGCGGCAATTATGTTTTCGAAACTTTTTTGTTTGCCATTTTTTATTCCATCAGAAATATTTTTTCTGTGTTGTTTTGTTTTTATTTTGCCTTTATTTGATTCAGAAATTAGTTTCTTGGTTTCTTCTGTGTGAGGAATACCGCTATTCCATCCAGAAGATATTTGAATAGTTTGCCAAGGTTCTAATGGAGGTATTTCATATTCTAATGGCGGAAGACCTAGTGCCTTCCCTATAGGGTCATAAATATCCATGCTGGACCTCCGTGTAAGGTTTAGAGTAGGTAGGGATTGCCTTCCCGTGACCTACACTTATTTATACAACAAAAGTCTTCATAAAACAACCAGAATAATAATTCCTAGTATAACTAAAGTCCAGAATAAATCGGAGAGGCTACCTTTAGCCTTTCTTCCTCTTTTTCTACTAAACCCACCTGTAGTTTTACTCGTTACATACCATGAATTCGGCCCAACCTTCATAGATTGGGTCGTTCTGGATCTTCCAGTTTTTTGATTGGTCGAATAGGTAGTTCTCATATTACCTTTAAGACCAAAAGATGTAGAAGTAGTTACGCCTCTTTTACCACCCCATGAGGTAGTAGTTCTAACAGGCCCAACCTTCCTTGTGATTCTAGTTCTTACATTTCCCATACACCTATTTAGGCGTTAGCACCACAAGGTTCCGTAAGAGTCCTCTTCATCTAGAGAGAATACAGTTTTCTTGATGCCGAAATGTTCGATGGCTTTCTGACATCCCGGACAAGGTTCCGCCCTACCACTTACCCAGTTCATGTCTCCTTTGTGCTTGCGCTTTACACGATAGACATATAGAGTGGCATTCTTAAGATCTTCTTCGTCGACAATCTTCAATGCTTTGATAATGCAATCTACCTCTGCATGTTTAAAGATCGCATCGTTATTCTTTGCGAATCTTTTCTGCAGAGGGTGAGATTTGTCGGAGTTTAGTCCAACTGAAATAATCTCGTTACGGATAACGAGACAAGCAGCGAGTTTCATTTTCATGTTGTTGGAAGTGGCGAGTCTACGGACAAAGTCCATATATTTCTTGTCGCGAGTCATAATATAATCCTCGGGAGTTACTACCTTCTCCCAGTCACTATTTCGTTGAGACAGGTTTAGTGGATAAGACGGCATATCAGAGGACGTTCCAGGTTGCCTCTACCTATGTCTGTATAAAGCGATATGCCTACCTTATACAGTGAACGGAAAGTATCCATCTCTTTCCGTCGGATTTTGGAGCGGGCGACCAGATTCGAACTGGCGACCAACAGTTTGGAAGACTGTGACTCTACCCCTGAGTTACACCCGCATTAACCAAATGTATATAGGTCTTGTAATACAAAACCAGCGACAATCATCAATAAAAAGAAACAAACGATCTTGATAATTGCCGAAATTTTATGTTGTTCTTCAGTCATAATACATCCTTTTTGGCTCGGGATCATGGACTCGAACCACGAATGTCGGAGTCAGAATCCGAAGTTTTACCAATTAAACTAATCCCGAATGGTGCTGGCAGCAGGAGTCGAACCCACGACCTTCTCATTACAAGTGAGTTGCTCTACCGTCTGAGCTATGCCAGCATTAGTAAGCAGGAACCATACAACTCTGAACCAGATCTGCTCCACCGAATAGCTGGCCAAACAAATCATAAGGATCAACATACATTGCACAGTTTCCAGAAGTTGCCACAGGAACATTAGTTGGATATCCCGGAGGCGAATAGATGTTAGAAGCTTCTGGTGTTGGTACTGAATTATAAACAGGAACCAACGGTGCAGGTTGAACAGGAACTACTACTGGAACCATAACTGTAGAGCTAATAGGACCAGGACCAGCAGGAACATACTCAACTGCAACAGGAACCTGAACAGTCTTTACAACTTTCTTTACTGGCTGCTGGTATGTAATCTTACAGTTATTACATACACTAATATTATCCTGCGCATAAGCAGGAACAGCCAATACAATCCCTAGAGCAACTAGAAACTTTCTCATTGTTACCACCCGTAGTAATAACCATTCCCAGGATAATAGTAATATGGCGAATTAGCGTATGGATAACGAGGACCATAGTAATATGGATAAGGATTATATCCATAACCCTGCGAAGCAATTGCGCCGCCGATTACTCCTCCGAGAATAGCAGCACCAGCCATGGCACCATAAGCTGCGCCATAACCACCGTAACCATATCCACCGTAGTAACCACCACGATACCAAGCATTAGCCGGAGTCGTAATAACGCTACCGAGGATAACTAAAGCAGCAACAATCTTCTTCATAGTTTTTCTCCATAAAGCGAACTGACCGTGGGTCCGCACGAGTCTATTTAGCGACCAACCTATAATGGCTCCCGAGGAAGGGCTCGAACCTCCGACAAAGTCGTTAACAGCGACCTACTCTACCAACTGAGTTACACGGGAATAATTCTTATATTCTTAGTATACCTTATTTAGTCAGAAAGTCAAATTCTTTTTTGACTGAGAGAGAATTAACTGAAGGGACATTTCGATTCTCTTTTTTGATTTCTCTTATCAAGCTGGACGAATTTTCTCCACCCATAAAAACTTGTTTGAGAATGGAAAGACATTTTCTTCCACTCGTATTCCGAAACCAAATGTTGTCTAATCTTTACCTTCTTTTCTGACAAAGGCACCATAATAGCCAAAGGAAGACCAATCGGAATGATAAATTCTGATGTGTAATTCGGAATCATCATATTTATGTGAGTCGAAGAGTTTAACTTATAATCAACGACTCCAGGAAGAACTCTAAAATAGAAATCTTCTAAATTCCATTCAGCGCCAAGAAAAACAAACTTAACACCTGTCTTTTCTTTAAAAAACCATGGGCTAGTTAATTTCAAATGAAAATAATTTTTAAACCCTTCACCATATAATTGCTTATCATGAATATCACAACCAGTGTCAAACGAAGCCCAAGTATCCATTCTGTTGTTAGCAATTTTAATAATTCTATCAGACCAGTTTTCTAGAACAATTCCTCGTTTATAAAGTTCAAGGAAACCAGAACATGTCTTCATATTTGCATTATTAAATGCTCTGTTGTTTACAATCCTATAGGGATTTCCCTCTGGCTTCCTAAGATTGTCCCACCATTCTGGTGTCGCTTTATAAGCATGAACAATAGGAGTTACCTCAAAAATCATACGATGCGCTGTGAAACAATCTATTGTTATCTCTGGACTTCTTTTGAAGAATGAAAACATAATATATTCTTTCTTTTGGTACTGGCACCAGGTATCGATCCTAGTCTACAAGATCCACAATCTCGTGTGCTACCTTTACACTATGCCAGCATATGGATCGGGGTCAGGGACTCGAACCCCGACATGCAGATTCAAAGTCTGCGGTTCTACCATTAAACTAACCCCGAACAATTTTGGTGCGTAGGGATGGATTCGAACCACCAATGTTACCGCAAAGGGAACGGATTTACAGTCCGTCGCAACACCACCGTCGTTGCCGCCTACGCATGTTTGGAGTCCCAGGAAGGATTCAAACCCTCAACCTTCGGTTCCGTAGACCGATGCTCTATTCAGTTGAGCTACTGAGACATGGTGCCCTTGGTCAGATTCGAACTGACACTTTGTTGATTTTGAGTCAACTGCCTCTGCCGATTGGGCTACAAGGGCTTTTCTTGAACAATAATCAAAACTGGATAGCATGTTCTTTTAACAAGATAAATGCCAGGTTTCCAGTTAATAGGATTGTTGTTTTTTATTCTTACTGGTATTTCGCAATAAAAATCAACTCGTTTTGTGGATCCTATAATACCACCTACATGTTTCATGGTGCTTCCCCCTAGAATTAAACTAGATCCTCTCGTTCTTCAGACGAGCGTGCGCATCAGCTACACCAGAGAAGCATTATATGGTAGGCCAGGTAGGATTCGAACCTACTCGTTGTCTTTCATCCGGATTCATGGACAACAGCGTCTCGCCACGTCTTCCTATTCCGTCACTGACCTATATTGGTGCCCCTGGTAAGATTCGAACTTACAACCTCCTGATTCTAAGTCAGGCATCTCTTCCAGTTGGACTACAGAGGCATATTGGTACGGGATGACAGGGTTGAACTGCCGACCTTCGCCGTGTAAAAGCGTTGCTCTACCACTGAGCTAATCCCGCATATTATCTATCACCTAAATTCAAAAGGAATGCTAAGATTCCTATTGATATCCATAACACAACGAGTAACTTTAACATACTCTGTCCTAATTGGTCGGGGTAGCAGGATTCGAACCTGCGACCTACTGGTTCCAAACCAGCCACGCTAACCAGACTGCGCTACACCCCGAATATATTGGATGCGAAGCGTTGGAATTGCACCAACTTCTACTGGTTTATGAGACCAGCGAGATACTATACCTCCCGCCCGCAAAACTCTTGGTGCTGATAGTTGGAATCAAACCAACCTGAAACGCCTTATGAGAGCGCCTCGACATCTTGCCGACCTATCAGCGAAATGGCACCAGTGGAAGGAGTCGAACCCTCGCCTGCTGTTTTGGAGACAGCCGTGCTACCGTAACACTTCACTGATAATGGCGGAGTGGTGGCGGAATCGAACCCCTGGCCTTTCGGCTCTACTGGTTTTCAAGACCAGACTAGTATCCCCGACTAGATACGCACTCCATTTTTATTTAAACTTGGTGGACCAGAGAGGAATCGAACCCCCGACCCTCTGAATGCAAATCAGATGCTCTCCCAACTGAGCTACTGGCCCGAAACGTATTCTATTTAGTAATATTACCGCATTTTAACAGACAAGTCAACAACTTTTTTGGCGGAGAGTGAGAGATTCGAACTCTCGGTAGACTTTCGCCCACGCTTCGTTAGCAGTGAAGTGCCTTAGACCAACTCGGCCAACTCTCCAATTTGGTAGGCATGGTGGGACTCGAACCCACTGAAGAACACCCATCTGATGCTAAAGGCTTTATAAGAGCCTCCCCGCTACCCAGCGTCACGCCCAAACTTTGTAAACTTATAAATACTAAGCAGCAGATGATTGAGGATACAATGAAAGCATATACTTACACTATTACCCACATTTCTACTGGTAATATTTATTACGGAGTAAGAAAATCGTCCATCGAAGATATTGGAGTGGACTACTTTTCTTCCTCTAAACTTATCAATCGCCTCATACAAGAGGATGGTATTGAAAACTTTTCATTTAAAGTTAGAAGAAAGTTCGATACATACGAAGATGCTCGTAAACACGAAACCAAGTTTCTTCAGAGAGTGAAAGCAGTATCTAATCCTAGGTTCTATAACCAAGCCATTTCTTCTCCGAGAGTGTGCAAGAAAGACTCACATTCAGAAGAAAAAAGAAAACAATCTATTTCAGAAACTATGAAACTGCTGTGGCAGTCAGAAGACTACAGAAATAGACAAAAATTCAACAAACTCTCTAAAGAAGAAAGATCTAAGAGAGGAAGAAAAGGCGGTCTTGCAACTGCTAAGACCAGAACCAAGAAACCCAAAAACAAACCTACTTACAGTGAAATCTTGATCGTCAAAGACGGTAAGACCAAAACAGTAAAAAGAAACCAAGTCCCAGCATACAGAAAGTATGGTTGGGAAAGGGCGAATGGCGACCCGTACGGGGATCGAACCCGTTATCTCTGGCGTGACAGGCCAGCGTCTTAACCAATTCGACTTACGAGCCATTATAGCTTTCGGGCAGACGAGGACACACATTCGTCTCTTCTCTCACATTTGTTACAGCGCCGTGAATTAGCCGTATATACTTGCACCATATATCCGGTCCTATCATTTAGAACGATAGGTATATGGCTACGTATGCACCCGAAACTTGGAGGATCCTCAGGGACTCGAACCCTGAACCTTGAGATTAAAAGTCTCTTGCTCTACCTATTGAGCTAAGGATCCATTATATTGGTAGGGCGGATGGGACTCGAACCCACATTGCACAGATTGAAAGTCTGTTTTCCTAGGCCAATTAGAAGACCGCCCCGTAACTTACACACTTAATATACCCTGAAAGAAAGTCAAAGTCAACTTCTTTCTGAATGGTAGACCGAGAGGGGATCGAACCCACGACAAAGGGATTAAGAGTCCCCTGCTCTACCAACTGAGCTATCGGTCCATAAACTGGTGCTGTAGGAGAGATTCGAACTCCCGACCTACTGATTACTAATCAGTTGCTCTACCAACTGAGCTACTACAGCATGGTGCTTCCTGATGGTATCGATCCAACGTCTATCGCTTATCAAGCGATTGCTCTACCTTTGAGCTAAGGAAGCATAACACTTAGAAAGATACAGGTTTACTATGTTCCGCATTATGATGGTTGCAATCCAGAGCATAAGTCCTTGGAACACAAGGTTTGGGCGTCAGTTTTACCGGATCCTCGCCCGCACGAGCCTGTACCTGTCTAAGTGTTATGGAGTGGATGATGGGACTCGAACCCACATAAAAAGGTTTTGCAGACCTCGCCGTAACCAATTCCGGACACACACCCACATAAAAAGAGCGGCCACTAGGACCGCCCTCTATTTAGTTAGAGACCAGCGGCCAGTGCTCGATAACCTGCAGCAATTAGCTTGCGGCTAGGAGTACCTGCACGATACTTAGCGACAGTTTCGCCCTTTGAATTCTTGCGCTCGTTTAGATAGATCGCATAACCCATCTGACGGATCTGATAAACAGCGTCGTGCGGATTAGCAACACCGTAGCGAGTCTTAATCTGCGCAGCAGTAAGCTGCTCGCCACGACCAACTAGAGCCTCAAGAACCTTCTCAACCTTACTAATGCTAGCAACCATTATATACTTCTCCATTATTAAAAGATGTCGACAACTCGACCATTAGAATCAACTGCACGGATCCGAGCTTCCGGAAACTGCCACTGCAGCTGACGCATCCCATCTCGATACAAGAGAGGAATATTCTGAGTATACGAATACGTACGCCAGTTACCCGACTGATCCTGAAGCTGAATTTCGATCATGTCCATATCCGTAACTCCTTTTCTTAGGTTAACTTAATCTTACTATATTCTTCGAGGAAAGTAAAGACATTTTTTAGATCAGCGAAGATAAACTTTTTGTTCTGCCAGCTATCTTCTTGATCGTTACCACTAACCTCTACCATCCAACCGTTCTCGTAACGGTTGACAGTAACACTATCCGAAACATTCATAAATGAGTCACTTAGCTTAACCGTAGCCATATCATCCTCTTCTAGATTTGGTTCCTACTGTCGTCAAATCGACATCGGGACCAGCATATTGCAATCCGCCTTTGTTATATAGCGGCATAACCAGACTCGCTTTCTTCAGGATCTCCTTCTGAACGTGCTCTGGCTCTTTGTGAAGGTTAGTCATAATATCTCGCTTCGAACAATCACCGGCGACTAGCGCCTTGTCGTCGTAATGGCGAGTAGAACGATCAACCACCATAGACTCATTATACTCTTTTCTGAACGATAAGTCAAGCGATTTTTTGTCTTTTTTAGATTTTATTTGATCCGGGTGAAGACCCTTTGATATCAACCATCTATCGTGGTCCGAGACTAGCTTGGACTTAGCCTTATTCTTACGGCTCTGTTTACGCTTGCTAACAGTCGTCGTATAATAGGCTGGAAGAATGTGCATAGACATAGTTATCTCCTAACTTTGTCTATCATACCCCTGACTCAGAAAAAAGTCAAGCGATAATTTCTAAGATTTGTTTCAATTTCTCTACTGAAGGTTTATACTCTTGTTCAAGTATTTCTCGAGCATATCTATGATTCTCATAGTCTAATTGTCTTAGATACTTGTATCTAGAGTCAATAACAGCCTCTAAAACTATAGGCAATATTTCTGAATACTTGATATACAGTTTATCGTCATTCATCGACCTCTTCCTTCAAGTTCTCAACAACTATATATTCAGCTTCTTTACTTATCTGCATATGTTCTTCAAGAATATCTCGAACTTTGATAAGCCGATCTTCAATATCGATAATAGTATTATGAACAGCTTTATCATTATGACCTTCTTGAAGATCAATCAATGCTGCGTTCAAATTCATATCTGCAGAATAGTCAACTTGCCACTTATGAAACTGTCCGCCTTCGTCCATGTCTTCCATCAATTTAGGTTGAGGAAATAGAATGTTTTTAATAAGTTCTAACTTTTCTTCAGCGGGTGTATTAGTTCTTTTCTCAACTTTAAATGGCCACATAATATAATTCCTTCAATTACTTTTTCTTCCGACCCATATTATATTTAGTTTCTAAAGTCCATTCATGCTTTTCTTTATGGTTGATAATCTTAATCTGACTCATTGAAGCTAATGGCTCGTTAATACGCTCTGGGTCTACAACTTTCAACAAACCCCATTCTTGAAGTAGCTGAATAATCTTATTACGACGACCTTTATCTTCGTCAGAAAAATTAGAAGGCTTACCGTCTATAGTAAACATTTCTTTAAAATGGACAATATAATACTTACCCTGCTTATGAAAAATATGGCAGGACTGATAAAGTTTTTTCTCTTTACGTGAAGCAACACCTATACGAGTTAGGGTTTCTTTGATCTTGAGAAAATCTTCTTCTTCAGCAATCTTCACCTCAATTAAAGAATCTAAAAGTTCATTCATTTGACTCCACCTTTATTATTTTTATTTTTTATAAGTTCAATTTGTTGTGGCGTAAGAATCTTTAATGCTTCTTTAGTGCGCACAATATTGTATTTATAATAATTAGAAACCAAGGTTTGGAGTTCTTCTTTCTTCTTACGGTCAGCCTTTTCTTTATCAGTTTCTTTAACGCCTCTCATCTTTCTTTTTCTTATAGAATTATAAAGATAATCATAATGCATTTGATCTGTCACACCATAGTGACAATTCATTTCATTAGCATAAAGAATTGTTTCTCTATAGTTTGATAAAACGCTATTAGTTCTCCATTGGCTATACTCTGAATCAACGTCAACCTCTTTACCAGAAGTTATTGAGTTTTCAAATCTCCAGTCATACCTTGGTTTCTGTATTTTAATTTCTTGTTCAGGCTCTTTTCTTTCCTGTAACGTAACGTCTAAAAACTTAGCCATCACACAAACTCACATTCAATCATAACTTGAACTAGAAATGCCATAAAATTAATTTCAGGATTTGCAGCAAAAGCATTCTGGTATTGATATTTTGCTAGCTGTAGAACCAACACTGGTGCTGTTTGCTTAGTGCAAATATCAGACGAAATTTCATAGAACTGATTATAAAGATAATTAACATCCGTATCTAGATTATTTTTTACCCACTTACGGATTTCAGTATAATTCTGTTCCTTCATCAACTTAACAAGATCCTTGATAGAAGTCTCTGTCATATTTGCTAGAATGCCAGAGTCAATCTTACCAGTCGCTGAATAACGCTGAAGCTCGTTAAGGACTCGCCGCCAATCTGGGAAGTGCTTATTGATTACTTCAGCAACAACAGCCTTATCAAACTCAATGCTTTCTGATTCAAGAATAAATGTAACTCTCTTGAAGAACTGCGTAGCAAGCTTGGCCATAGCCTTCTTGCTAATTTTAAAATCAATTACCGAGCATCTTGAATGCAAAGGTTCAATGATACGGTTCTTGAAGTTGCACGTAAGAATGAACCCGCAGTTTCTTGAGAACTCTTCCATAAAATTGCGAAGTGCGGGTTGAGTAGAATTGGCATTAAGATAATCCGCTTCGTCAAGGATGACATATTTCCTGCCACCGGAAAGTGATACGGATGACGCAAAGTTGAGTATTTCGTTACGAAGTGTGTCGATATTTCCATTCATAGATCCATTAATGACGATATAATCACAACCAAGCTGTTCTAGC
>Ga0208090_1000106_pt1 | contig 17867 bp, 11 predicted proteins | sample LakMenEpi20Jul12_FD_150718 | JGI IMG/M metagenome (GOLD analysis project Ga0208090, IMG submission 150718) | Freshwater microbial communities from Lake Mendota, WI - 20JUL2012 deep hole epilimnion (SPAdes) | ecosystem: Environmental > Aquatic > Freshwater > Lake > Epilimnion/Euphotic zone ...
TTTTTGTGTGGGCCGAGCGGTGCGGGCAAGACGACTTTGCTGTACACGCTGGCGGGACTGGAGCGTCCGGAGCGTGGCTTGGTGCGGATCGATGGTGTCGATCTTTACGCGCTGGGGCGGAAGGAACAGGCGCGTTTTCGAAATCGGGAGATCGGTTATGTGTTTCAAAATTTTCATTTGTTGCCCGAGTTGACCGCGCTGGAAAATGTCGCGGTGCCGGGTGCGATCGCCGGGCTTGACTCCACCGAGGCGGCGATCAAGGCGCTGGAGCGCGTTGGGCTCGGCCATCGCAAGGATCACCTTCCGGCCGAGCTCTCCGGTGGTGAGCAGCAGCGGGTTGCGATTGCGCGGGCGATTGTGAATGATCCGAAGGTTTTGTTTGCCGACGAGCCCACGGGAAATTTGGATTCAGCCAACAGCGCGCAGGTCATGGCCATGTTGCTCGAGCTCGCCAACGAGCATGCGATGACGCTGGTGGTGGTGACCCACGATGCGTCGCTGGCCGAGCTGGGTGACCGCACGCTGGTGATCCGCGACGGCTCAATCCACTGATGCTGATCGCGGCGCGGTGATCAAATCACTCCGCGCGGGAAAGTCGATTGAGCCCACGCTGGAGCAATTGCGAGTCGACGGCAGAGGACATTTCCTCGTCGAGGTTGATGGTGAGATTTTCGTCGTTGAATTCGATCGAGTGAATCGTGGGCGCGTTGTCCTCGAATGCGGCGATGAAGCCCTGCATGTTTTTGAATGCTTTGCCGTTCACCTTGGTGACGATGAGGTTGCGCAGCGACTCGTATCCGACAGTCGCCGGGGTGGGGATCACGCCAGTGAGCAGTATGATGCGGTCCGAAGATTCCTCGTATTTTTCCGGGTTTTCCAGTGCGTCGAGCAGGTTGAGTGGGGCGCGGGTTTGCCAGTCTTCGCCGAATCCTTCGAGCAAAGGGCGGGATAGCTCTTGGAAAACGAGTCCGCCTTTGACGAGGAAGTTGGGAGCCTTGCCGAAGAGGTGGTTGGGGACGAGTTTGCTTTCCTCCGGCTCGCGGCCGAGTGCGGCCTTGATCTCCATCGGCTTGCCGTCGCGCAGGATCGAGAGGGTGACCGTATCACCAACCGATTTCGTGCCGCGGATGAGATGGCCCCAGAGGAGCTTGCCGTAATTCGGATGATCATAGTAGCCGCGGCGATCGATCGGGCAGCCATCAACTGCGAGCAGGACATCGCCTTTTTTCAAGCCGGCGATATCGGCGGCCATTTTTTTGCGAACCGTCTGGATGTAGATGCCGCCGGCATCATCGGGCAGTTTGAGCCATTGGCGAAACGAGGAGTCTTCGGTGCGGGCGATCGAGATGCCGAGGCTTGGAAGCCCGGTGTAGTTGCCATCGGCCGCATCATCCAGGAAACGGGTGATGATGTCGGTGGAGGCGACATCGCAGAGTTGGTCCTTGGCGTTGTAGCTGAATAGCACGCCGGCGAGTTTGCCGTCATGCAGAACTGGGAGCGAGTAGCTGCCTGCGGCATCCTGCATCGAGGCCTTCACGCGGTAGGTGAGGAAGTTGTTGCCTTGCAGGAAATTGGTAATGAGGTCGACGCTTTGCAAGGTTCCCGCCGTTTCGAGTGCGACGCCGTTTTCTTCGATCTGAACGATGGAGAGTGGCGAGCCGATGGTGGCGGGTTTTGAAATTTCGAATGGCTTGAAGGCGGCAAAAAATTCAGTGCCGTTGGTGTCGGATGCCGGACCAAGCAGCGCGAGGTTTGCCTCGTAATCGGCAGCGATCACCTTGGCGGGTGAGAACTTCGTGCCATCGCAGGATTCAAATTCAAGGTAGGTTGCATCGGCCACCAGTTCGGCGGTGGTGAGGACCTGTTGTGGCCCGACCACGGCGGCGAGGGCGCGGCGTTTGCGTGGCGGTGATTTTTCCCATGGCTGCCAGATGTTCCATGACTGCTGCGTTGAGTTGATGCGCACCAGCGATGATTTCACATCGGCCTTTGCGGCGACGGGTTTTTCCTCCGCAGCGACTTGAGCGCTCGGTGGCGGGTTGTCGTTTGGCTTCGCCTCCGAAGCATCGCGCGGTTTGCAGGCGGCGATCGAAAGCAGGGTAAAAAAAACGGGAATGAGGCGCATGGAGGAATGGTATTGAATGGATGAATGGATCATTTCAGGCCGAGCACATCCTGCATGTCGTAGAGTCCGGCAGGTTGCGATTCGAGCCATTTGGCGGCGCGCACGGCGCCTGCGGCGAAGGTGAGGCGTGAGGATGCCTTGTGGGTGAGTTCGACGCGTTCGCCATCGGCGGCAAACATCACCGTGTGGTCGCCCACCACATCACCGCCGCGCAGCGTGTGCATGCCGATCTCGCGTTGAGGGCGCGGACCGATGTTGCCGAGGCGGCCGTGGGTGACATCATCCTTGTAGGTAGTGCCGGTTTCCTCGTTGAGAATTTCGAGCAGCGTGCGTGCGGTGCCGGAGGGCGAGTCGATCTTGTGGCGGTGGTGCATTTCGGTCACTTCGATGTCGAAGCGGTCCTGGGTGAGGATGCGTGCGGCGTGGCGGGTGAGCCAGAAGAGCGTGTTGACGCCAACCGAGTAGTTCGATGCGAAAACGATCGGAAGTTTTTCGGCGGCTTTGCGGATCATTTCGCGTTCCTCATCGCTGTGGCCGGTCGTGCCGATCACGAGTCGCGTGCCATGCTTCAAGGCTGCTTCGACGACTTGCGCGGTGAACGAGTGGACGGTGAAGTCGATGATGCAATCGGCCTTTTGAACTGCGGCGTCGAGGTCTTGGCCGACATCGTGGGTGGCGGTGACGGTCGAGTCCGGATCGGCGGCGGCGGCTTGCATGAGGGCTTGGCCCATGCGGCCGGATTGTCCTGTGATGAGTAGGTTGGGCATGATCGTCGGGTGTTGGGATGATGGGGTTGGTTCGGGATCAGTCTTCCCAAATCATGTTTTTGAGGCGGATTTGTTCGGCGCGTTGTTTGGCTTCATCGGCGCGCGGGCCATTGAAAGAAGCGATTTTGCGGGCGCAGGCGATGGCGGCCGGCCAGCGTTGGGCTTTTTCGCAAAGCGTCAGCGCGCGGAATCCGCAAAGCTCGAAGTAGTTCCATTCGGTGGGTGTTTTGCTGGTTTCGAGCACCGAGTAGTAGGCGCGCAGGGCTTCCTGTTCGTTCAGGCCTGGGCTGTCCGGCTTGTCGGGAACTTGTTCGAGGATGCGGCCGCGCAGGTATTGGAGGCGGTTGAAGTGAGGTGATTTTTTATCGGTGTTGGCAAGCAGTTGATGGTAAATCCCAAGTGCGTCGGCGAGAGCATCGGAGCGGGTGAGGCTCAATGCTTGCAGCGCATCGCCGAGCAGCAGTCCGCAGGTTTGTTGGATCGGATCGTTTTTTTGCAATGAAGAAAACCACGGGCGGAGAAGGTTAACCGCTTCTTCGGCCTGATTCATGTCGATCATGAGTCGGGCCATTTCGAGTCGTGCGACCGACGCGAGTGGCGAGTCTGATTCGCTGGCTTTTTTGAAAAGGATCAACGCTTCCTGGCGCGATTGTGGGGTCTGCACGAGTGCGGCCGATTGGGCGGCAAGCAGCCATGCCGCTTGGGCGCGTGAGGGGTCGGTGCTGGTGGCGGCGAGTTTCTCGAGCACGAGTCGCGCGTCGTTGTAGCTGCGGGATTCGAAGTGGGCGCGACCGAGTAGCAAGGCTGCATCGCCCGCCACCGGATCGGCGGGGAATTCGGTGAGCAAGGCGTTGGCATTGGCGATCACTGCGGGCAGATCGCGTGCTGCGGAGGAAATACGAAGTTTCAACCACGCGAGCTGCGCGGGCGGAACCGCTTGCGGGGTGTCGGCCTGTTTGGCGAGCTCATCGAGTGAGTTTTGCGCGTGAGTGAAATCCGGCGGCGATTGGTCGAGTGCGGCGTGGGCGGCGGCGATGCGGGCTTCATTGGCGCGCGGGTGCTGCGGGTTTTGTGAAATGAATTCCGCGAGCGCAGCGGTTTTTTCGGGCGATGGCTTTGCGGCCATCGCGCGTTCGAGTTTGATATCGTCGGCGAGTGCCGGGTCCTTGATGTTGGCGATGGTGGTGAGCGCTGATGTGCCAGGCTTCTCATCCATCGTCAGCGCGACGAGCGAGTTGAAGCGCGCGTTGTTGGAGTTCTCGTTTTCAAGTTCCTTGGCAGCTTGTTCGAAAAGTTTCGCGGCGGCTTGGGTTTCGCCTTTTTTGTAAGCCTCCATCGCTTCGAGGAAAGCTGCTTCGCCACGCTCTTGCGGGAGGCTCGAATTTTCACGAAGGATCGTGAGCGTGTGAGCGGCCTTGTCGTATGCGCCGGCGGCGAGGTCGCGTTTGGCGATCATCAGCAATGCGCGGTTGGCGAGCGGGTGATCAGAAAACTCCGCGCGCAGGCGGCTGGTGAGTCGGCGGGATTCGGTAAGCGCCGCTGTCGATCCATTGCGGTCGAGCGCGAGCGCGCGGGTGAAAATCGCATGGGCGACAATTTCCTCGCGCGGCTTTGTGGATGGCCATGCGCCGGCGCAGGTCGATTCATCGGTGGGAATGAGGCCGGTGGGCGTGATATCATCGCTGCCGATCCATTGCGCGAGTTGGACGAGGATCGGATCATCCGCGAGAGGTTTTTCTGGCAGCAGGTTTTCGATGCGTTGGAAGAATGCGGCGAGCAGCGGTGAGTCCGGGTGCTCGCCGACGAAGGAAATCATGAATGCCAATGCTGAGGTGGGGCCATCGGAACCGTTCAGCGCATCGGCAAGCCCGACAGCGGCCGAGTGAAACTGGCGGAGCTTGAGGCCCTGCGGTTGATCGATGAGCGTCTTGAAAAGTCCTGCGGCGACCGAGTGTTGGTTTTCGGCGAGTGTGAGGTGGGCGTTGAGAAGATTGGCCCTGGCCTGAAATTTTTCGGGAAACGATTCGATCGAGGTGAGTCGCTTGCGCGCATCAGCAATTTTATTCGCATCGATGAGAATTTCCACTTCGCGCAGCAGGAGGTCGGGCGCCTGCGACGGGTCGATGAAATTTTGCATGCTCGCGAGTGTGGCGAGTGCGGCATTGGTTTGACCGATGGCGAGTTGGAGGTTGGCCAAGCTTGCGGCTGTTTCGAAGCGATGGGCGGCATCGGGTTTTTCCAAAAGCGGGGCGAGTTGGGCGATCGCATCGGCGATGCGGCCGGAGGCGGCGAGGGCCTGACCTTTCCAAAACGCTTGTTCCGGGTGCTTGCGTGCGACTGATTGCTCGAGCAAGTCGAGGGCTTCGGCGGCTTTCCCGGCGCGGATCCATGCCTCGGCTAGGCCGATGGCGGCGCGGGCGTTTTGCTCGGTCTCGAGCTTGGAGTCTTGCAGGCTGCGCTCGTAGTGAAATGCGGCGATTTCCCAGAGCCCTGCGGCGAGCGACTCGTCGCCCTTGCGCATGTCGTCCTCCGCGCCCTGACCGCGGGCGGGGGCGCAGGCAAGCGCGAGCATGAGTGGCAGAATCGACCTCAGTTGCATTTCGTCGCGCGCATCCTTGCATCACTTCGCGGGTGTGACCAGTCCGGATGACCGGAAAAGCGCCGATTTGGTAAAGCGGCTTGAGCCCTCAATTTTTGAGAATATCGCGCAGATCGCTGACTGAAACATTGAGGCTGTTGGCGGCTTTTTTGAGGTCTCCATCCGCGCGTTCGACGATGCGGCCTGCGATTTCGCGGTTGGCCCATGCGAGCAGTTCGTCGTCGGTGGGGGCGAGATTGATCAATTGGTCGATGGCATTGCCAAGCAGGGCGGGGGATTTGCCGGGGATCGATGAGAGCGGGATGTCGGCTGGCAGGAGGATGTTCGAAGTGGCGAGAGCGCAGGCGCGGGCGATGGTGTTTTCGAGTTCGCGCACATTTCCCGGCCAGGTGTGGGACTGCAGGAGGTTCACTGCTTCGGCGGTGAGGCGGATGCGTGCCATGCCGTTCTTGCGGGTGATGCGTTGCAGGAAAAATTCCGCGAGCAGCGGGATGTCTTCGAGGCGTTCGCGGAGCGCCGGGATGCGGATCTCGACGACATTGAGGCGGTAATAAAGGTCCTCGCGGAAGCGGCCGGCGGCGACTTCCTCGGCGAGGTTCTTGTGCGTCGCGGCGATGATGCGCACATCGGTGGTGAGGTTTTCGTTTGAGCCAACGCGCGAGAAGGATCCGTCCTGCAGGACGCGCAGCAGTTTCACTTGGATGCTGAGCGGCATGTCGCCGATTTCGTCGAGGAAAAGCGTGCCGCCATCCGCTTGTTCGAAGCGTCCGGCGCGGCGTGCGATCGCACCGGTGAACGAGCCTTTTTCATGACCGAAGAGTTCGCTCTCGAGAAGGTTTTCCGGAATGGCACCGCAGTTGATGGTGATCATCTCCTTGTGGTGGCGCGGGCTGTATTCGTGCACGGCTTTTGCGACCAGCTCCTTGCCGGTGCCGCTTTCGCCGGCGATGAGAACAGGTGCGTCCGATCGTGCGACGCGGCCAACCATTTTGAAGACCCCTTGCAGTGCGCGCGAAATGCCGATCATTTTCACGCGGCCGTCGTTCTTGGGAAGTTCCGCCGCCGGCTTGCCCGCGCTGCGGCGCTCTTCGCGCATTTGCAGGGCGGACTCGACGACCGTGCGAAGTTCGAAGGCGAGCGATTCCTTGCGTAGCACATCGTGGGCGCCGCGTTGGGTGGCCTCGATGATTTGGCCGGTGCTGGGGAAGCCCGCGGTGAGGATAATCATCGTGTTCGGGCTGTGCTGGAGGATGCGGCCGAGCAGCTCCATGCCGTCGAAGGGCTCGAGCTCCATCGCAGCAACCACCACGCCGACGGGAGTCTTTTCGACCACCTTCAACGCATTGGCGGCATTGTCGCAGCGCAGGATTTTGAGGTTCTTCGCAAACAAATGCTTCGTGGCCCAATCAAGAAAATCGAGATCGGGATCCACAAGGAGCAGGGTGTCTTCCTGGGCAGTTTCGGACATCAGCGGGCTGGAAGCAGTCTTACATCAGGCTCACGATTGCACGACAAAAAAAGTGCCCCTCGATGAACGAGGGGCTTGAAGATCTGAGTCCTTGTTTTTGATGCGCGGGTTGGCGGCTCACTCTTCTATCCATCCGGCCCATCGTGCAGCGGCTCAGACGATGCGATCGTCAACCGCTTCGGGAAAAACTTCGTATCAATGCAGATGCAGTTCGAAGCGCTCGGTGACCGCTTTGGCGTCGGGAGTGGTCTTGATCATGAGGATGACCGGGACGTGGGCACCGGCGGGCAATGGTTGGTCGGCCATGAGCACGTTGGCGTCGGCATCCTTGCCCTTGGCGAAGGAGAGCTTGGTTGGCGCGGATCGTTCGCCGGCGATGCCGGTGATGCTTTGTTCGGTGAGAGCGACGACTTTGTTGTCCTTGTCTAGGAAAACGATGCGGGCTTTGCGCTCTTTGTCCACGGTGACTTCGATCGAGAATCCCGCTTTGGATTCAACGACATGGCCGCCGTTGGGTCCATTTGTGATATGCTCCTCGTGCTCCTGGTGTTCTTCCTTGCCGTGATCATGATCTCCGTCTGCAAGAGCGAGCGGGCTGGCAAACAGGGCAATGAGCAAGGTGGTGGTCAGTTTCAGTTTTGTTTTCATGGATGCAGTTTTGTGTTGGTTGTTTGTTTTCGGGTGATGGTTCTTCAATGAGTGGCGGGCGCGTTGAGTGCGAGGGCCTTGGCGGCGGCCTTCTTGCCGAACAGGCGGAACACTGCAGGGGTGACGGCGAAGTCGAGCAGCGTGGAGCTGATCAAACCGCCAACGATGCAGATCGCGACAGGGCTCAGGATTTCCTTGCCGGGTTCGCCCATGGCGATGACGAAGGGGATGAGCGCGATGCCTGCCGATAGGGCGGTCATGGTGACAGGTACAAGCCTCTCCAGTGTGCCGCGTTCGATCATGGCATCCGTGAATTCTTCGCCTTCGTGTTTCATGAGGTGGAGGTAGTGGGAAATCATCATGATCCCGTTGCGCGCGGCGACGCCGCCGACGGCGATAAAGCCGACCAGCGTGGCGATGCTGATGTTTCCAACCAAACACCAGGTCAGTATCAAGCTGCCCATCAGCGCGAGTGGCAGGTTGAGCAGCACTTGAAAAGCAAGAACGAGACTGCGGAAGTAGGACCACAGCAGCAGCACGATCACCATGAGGATACCTGAGAAGAGAATGGCGATGCGTTTGGCGGCGGCCTGTTCGGCTCGGAAATCACCTTCGTAGCTGATGAAATATCCCTCGGGCAATTTCACCTGCTCGCGGACTTTTTCCTCCAGCTGTTTCACGAGAGCTCCGGCATCGCGTTCGCTGGGTTTGATGGATACCACGTAACGGCGTTGGGTGTTTTCGCGATAGACCGAGCTGGGGCCGGAAGCTTCGCGCACATCAGCGACGAGCTTGAGCGGGATGTGGTGGCCGGTGACCGTGTGGATTGGCAGCTCGCGGATGGTTTCCGCATCGCCGCGCCAGTGTTCCGGCAAGCGAATGGCGAGGTCGATGATGCGCTGGCTCTCGCGGAGTTGGGCGACATTCGATCCCCCCAACAGCGTGGAGAGCTCGGCATTAAGTTCGCCGGGGGAAACGCCGTGGGCAAGGGCGCGGTCGCGGTCAAGCTCGATGCGGAGCTGCGGGATCTGCGCCTGCATGTCGAGCTTGGCATCCTGCAGACCGGGAATGGTTTTGGATATTTTTTGAACCTGTTCGCCGAGTTGGGTGATGGTGGCGAGGTCGGGGCCGAAGATCTTCACCGCGACTGGTGAGGTGACGCCGCTGAGCAGGTGGCTGATGCGGTGGGAAAGTGGTCCTGAGATGATGCTAAAGGTGCCGGGAACCGTCTTGATGCGGTCGCGGATGTCATCGAGCACGACTTTGAGCGGGCGGCCTTTGCCGTCTTTTTTGAAGTCGATATCGAATTCGACATTGTTCATCGGGACGACATGGTCGCTGCGTTCGGCGCGACCGATGCGGCGGCCAATGTGGAGGACTTCAGGCACTTGGCGGATCTGGTCCTCCACGGCCTTCGAAATGATTTCCATTTCCGCCAATGAGGTCCCCGGGCCGGCACCGGTGGTGACGACGGCGGTCTCCTCGTGGAAGGCGGGCAGGAAGTCGCGGCTCATCTGCGGGTAGAGCATGAATGCCAGCGCAAGCAACGCGGATACCGAGGCTATGATGATCCCCGGTTGGCGCAGACTGAGACCGAGGATCGTGTTCTTGAGCAAGTGCTTCAGAGAGCGAACCAATCGACCATCGTTGTGGCTGTGCCCTTCGTCGGCAGGTTTCTCTTTCAGCAGGAAAGAGCAGAGCACGGGGATCGTTGTGAGTGAAACCACAAAGGAAGCGATCATGCTGATGATCGTCGCGATGGCGATGGGTGCGAAGAGTTTGCCCTCCACTCCAGAAAGTCCGAGCAGCGGGATGAACACCAGCACGATCAGAATGGTGGCGTAGAAGATCGAGTTGCGTACCTCGCCGGACGCGAGCGCGATGAGTTCAAGTTTCGGCAGTGGTTCCTTGAGGCGGGCATTTTCACGCAGTCGGCGAAACACATTTTCCACATCGACGATCGCATCATCGACAACCATGCCGATGGCGACAGCGAGGCCGCCGAGCGTCATGCTGTTCACGCTGAGTCCCATCCATTGGAAGGTGAGCAGGGTGATGCAAAAACTCAGTGGCATCGCCATCAGCGTGATGAATGTGGTACGAAAGCTGAGCAGGAAAAGCAGCAGCACCACGGTCACCATGACCGCTCCCTCGACGATGGCCTTCTTGAGGTTGCCGATGGCGCTGTCGATGAAATCGCGTTGGCGAAACAGCACGGTGGCTTCAACGCTTTCGGGAAGGGTGGCTTGAAGACCTTGAATCGCCGCTTCGATTTTTTCAGTGAGCGCGATGGTGTCGAATCCGGGGGCCTTGATGACGCTCATGATCACGCCGGGGCTGCCATTGACGGCGGCCTCGCCGCGTTTCGGTTCCGTGCCCCAGGCGACGGTGGCGACATCGGAGATCGCGATAGGGCGACCGCTCGACATCTTGATGATGGTGCGCGCGATGTCCTCGAGCTCGACCGTCATGGCGAGATTGCGGACCATGATTTCCTGTGGTCCGCTGTCGATGAAACCGCCGGTGGTGTTGGACGCGGCCTTTCGAACCGAGTCCTCGAGTTCTTCGATGGTCACACCGTTGGCCTGCATGCGCCATGGGTCGGGCTGGACTTGGGCCTGCTTGACTCCGCCGCCCATGTTGAGCACTTCGGCGACACCTGGAATGGCCTGAAGGCGCTTTCTGATCGTCCAGTCAGCCACCGTACGAACATCCATCGCTGCGGTTTTTCCATCGGTGCTTTCCACGCCGATGAGCAGGATCTCTCCCATCAATGATGCCACGGGGGTGAGGTAGGGCTGGGTTTCCTGCGGCAGTTGTTCGCGGGCGACTTGCAGGCGCTCTTGGACAAACTGGCGTGCCTTGTAAATGTCGGTGCCCCACTCAAATTCGGCGAAGACGAGCGAAAGCGCGATGTCCGAGGTCGAGCGCATGCGGGTCAGACCTGCAACGCCCATCATCGAGTTTTCGATCGGTTGGGTGACGAGTGCTTCGACTTCCTCGGGTGAAAGCCCGGGCGCTTCTGTCAGAATGGTGACGGTGGGTTTGGTGAGATCGGGAAGGACTTCGACCGGAAGTTCACTGCCGGTTTTGAAACCCATCGCCAGGATCAACAGCGAAAGGCAGAGAATGATCGCGCGATTGCGTAGCGACCAACGGATGAGTGTGTTGAGCATGGATCAGGAAAGTTTGTTGCTGGCGGTTTTGGACTGACGCTGACGCAGCGAGGTGACGACCAGCAGCGCAGCGAGGATAGCGGTGGCTGCCATGAAGAAGATCTCGCGGATGCTTGTGCCGTGTGACGCGTGGTCGTGGTCATGCGCCGAACTCGAGTCGGCTTTTTGATCGGGTGTTTTTTCCGAGCCGTCCTCGTTGTGCTCGTGGCCGTGTGCGGCGTCCAAGGCTTCTTTGAGTGACGGCCCGCCGCCGCTGCCGGCGAAGCCGAGTGAGTAGGATCCACGGGTCACGACTTCATCTCCGGGCAATAAGCCGTCGAGGATTTCTACGCGATCGTTGTTTGAAATTCCGCTTTGCACGTTCACTCGATCGAAGGCGTTGGGTATGGTCATGTGTTTGACATAGACATGACGGTTGGTGGCGCCGCCCTGGATCGCCTCGCGCGGGACGCTAAGTACACCCTCGCGTTTTTCCATGATGATCGAGCACTCGGCGTTCATGCCGGGGCGGAGCTGATTGTCGGGGTTTTCGATGGTGAAGATGACACCGGCGGTGTTGAGATCCGCGCCTTCGGTTTTTTCCGAACGGGTGGAAACATCCTGACCCAGCGCGCACGCGGGATCGGGGCAAGGACAGGCAGCGAATTTCAACAAGGTCGCGGTGTATTCCTTGTCCGGGCGGATCGGAAAACGAATCTTCGCCTGCGTGCCTTGTTTGATTTTTCCGGCGGTGGCTTGCGGCAATGTGGCGATCAGATAGATGGTTTTCAGATCGGCGAGTTCCGCGAGACTGTCGCTGGGTTCGACCGGTGCTCCGAGCTTGGTGTTGACGGAAATGACTGTGCCGTTGGCTGGAGCCGTGAGCCAAATGCTTGGTGGTGGGGTGCCGGGTTGGCGACTCTCTAACAGAACGAGTTTGTCGCCTTTCTCGACATAGCTGCCGATGCTGAGGTTTGTTTCTATCACACGACCGGAGACGCGGCTGCTGAGGACGGATCGATGTTCCGGATTCGCCTCGGTGCGACCGAGGGCGAAGGTGGTGGTTTCGAAGTCGGCTTCTTCGACGACGACGGTTTTAAGGCCGAGGTTCCTGACGCCTTGTTCGGTGAGGATGACTGGTGGAACCGCCACGGCGGAAAAGGCGCAAGGAGTGATCAGCAGGGAGACAAGCAATGGAATGAATGATGGTTTCATGATGATGAGGAAATTTGGTTTATGGATTGCCCAAAGCGGTTTCGTAGCGCACGCGGGCGAGGTGGAATTCGCGCAGCGCGTCGATGTGCGATGAGGCGAGTTCGAGGTATTTTTGTTTGGCGGTCAGCAGCGTTCGGATTTCGGTTTGCCCGTTGGCATAAGCGTTCTCGGTGGCTTGCGCTTGCTGCTCGGCAAGTGGAAGGAGCGAGCCTATGATTTCGCGAGCGAGCGAGGCCCATTGCCTCATGTCGGCTTGGGCGGTTTCCGCTTCGACGCCGATTTTTTGCGCGAGTGCGATTGCTTCGTTTTCAACGCGCGTCTTGCGGATCTTTGCTTCCTCGATGGCCGCGGTGTTTTGATTCCAAAACGGCAGGGGAATTTTCAGGCTCAGCCCGACCATCGTTTCGGTGTCGTAACCTTCGGGAGCGTCTTCTCTGCGATTGCTGGAAGCGAAGAGGCCGCCTTCGATGTCATCGTAGCGACGGCTTTTTTCGAGCCCGATCTGCTGCGTGGCGGCCTGCAATGCGAGTTCGGCCTTTTGGAGGTCGGGTCGTTGGGAGAGCTTGGCCGTGTTGTGCGGGATCTCGGGTTCGGTGAGTTCACCATCGATTTCGATGGCCTCGCCTGAGTGGATGCCAAGCAGGGGCTTGAGCATGCCGAGGTGGATGTTTTGATCGGATTCGAGTTCGCGTGACTGAATCTCGAGCGAGGCTGCGTCGAGTTTTGCCTGACCCGCGTCGAGTAATGAGGCCTCGCCTTTTTGCGCGCTATCGGCGAGGCTTTGCGCAAACTGCCGCATGAGCCTGTTTTGATTGCGAAGCAGCGCTTGTTGCTGGCGGATGGCGAGCAACTTCACGGCTGTTTCGCGGGCTTGGCTGATGAGTTGTCGCTCGATTTCGCGCACTTCCGATTCGGCCGCACGCAACTCGATGGACGAGATGGTTTTTTCGAGACGCAGGCGATGGGTGATCGGAAAACGCTGGGTGAATCCGACTTCGAGTTTGTGTTCATCGAATGACGCATCGCGTTCGAAGGCGGTTTCGAGATTTGGATTTGGCAGTCGGCCTGATTGTTTGGCGCGCGCGGCGGCTTCCTGGATGCGCAGTCGTGCGGCGGCGAGCTCGGGGTTTTGGGCGCGCACACGATCGCTGACCGTGGAAAGCGTCACGACCACCGCGGGTTGCGCTTGAACGGGAATGACGAGGCAGGCAAGCAAGAGCCAGTGGCGAAATTTTTGATGAAACATGGATTTGTTGAGTGAGGTGGATCCGGGCAAAGTACCGGATGAAAAAATGGGACAAACGATACGGCCCGTAATCAGGGCGCGTGAAAAAAATCGTGCCATGCGGGCACGATGGGGCCTAAGTGGCCGCTCAGATCAACGGTGGTTTGTCCTCACTCAAAAAAGGACCGTCGGGAATGCTTTCCCGTTCGTATTGCATGCGCGACAGGCTGAAGCATGGCGCAAAAAGTCGAAGAGAATGGTCCTTTTGATCAATCATCGGCATGCCACTGCAAAAGCATCCGGCACCGTGATGGTGGTGATGATCGGGCGGGCATTTGTCCTCATGTGAATCGCATGGGCCCGGGTGGTTGTGATCGTGGTGATGATCGTGACCGTGTCCGTGGACGGCGGCCATGACATCGCAGGGGGCGGCCGCGAAGGGTCGGCTGTGCATGCCGATGAGCATGCTGAGCACTACGATGGCCTTGAGGAAAATTCCCATGTCGACGCACCAAAGATCGACGTCAGAGCCTGTGGGTCAAGGCATTTCGGTCCCGGCCTTTTCTTGACATCATCTGGCATCGTGGTTTCGTAGTGGCATGCCTTTTAACGATGGCCAAGGCGCATTGCGGGCGCTGTTGATGTCCTCACTGGCGATGGCCGGGTCGGCATCGGCGATCATTGTCGGGGGCAGCAGTGGCGATGGCAACAACAACGCGGGTGAGGCTAGCTTGCAGATGGTTTTGGCGAACTCCTCGCTGCCTGCATTTCCCTACTTCGGAAACATGCTGCGGTATTCCGACGCGAGCGGAATCTATCTGGGTTATAACTCGAACACGATGGAAGGCTGGGTGCTCAGTGCCGAGCACATCACCGAGGAGACCGGCATCAAAATCGGTGGCTACACCTATTCTTTCATCGATCCGCAGCCGTCGGATTCAAATGTGAACGGCACACGCATTGTTTCATCGGGCGTGAATACCGATTTGATGTTGTACAAATTTTCCGTGACGGGAAGCAACCCCGTTCCATCGCTGCCGAAGGTGGAGATCATCGACGCCGCGCCCAATCTGGGGGCATTGCTGATCATGGCGGGTAGGGGCATGCGTTCGGGCGCGGGCACCGGCTCGGAAGATCTCACCGCGCCTTATTCATGGGGCACTCCGGGCACGAGCGATGAGGTGCCGATGCGCTGGGGCTTCAATCAGGTGGAGTTTGATTACACCGATCCGGCAGGCGCGAAATATCTCGTCACGGATTTTGATGCGCCGGGGCTTGGCACGGGCATCGATGGTCAGGCCGCGCTGGGTGACTCCGGTGGCGGCGCATTCATTTTCAACCAAGGCAGCTGGAAATTGGGCGGTGTGGCTTATGCGACCTCGGATGGCTCCTTGGATACCGACACGGTGTCGAACCCTGCCGGTTATGGTGACTACACATTTTTCACCAATGTGTACGCCTATCGTTCGGAAATCACCGCGCTGACCGGCACGCTGGTGCCTGAGCCGTCGTCGATGCTGTTAGGTGGCTTTGGCGTGCTTGCGTTGGCATTGCGTCGCAAGCGTTAGAGTGACGTGTGGCGGCGGAGGCTTGAGTCATTGACGCGAGTGCGGCTATCGTCCCACACTTGGCCATGTCCGATCCCCCCCGCAAGCCATCGATCTCATCGCAGCGATGGATCCTTGGCTACCTGATGCGGGAAAAGGCGGTGTTTTTGCCATCGCTCCTAGCCTTGCTGTTCACGGCGCTGTTGTCGCTGGCGTTTCCGTATTTTCTCAAGGAGTTGGTGGGAAATCCTTCGGATGCCTTGAAGCGGTCGGTGGATCCGGCGCTGATCCTTGAACGCTCGAATCGCATCGTGCTTGAGCTCTTGGCGGTGCTGGGACTGCAAGCGGTGGTCGCGTTTTTCCGCGTGCAGGGATTCATCCGCTCGGGCGAATCGGCGCTGAACAACCTGCGATCGGATCTCTACCGGCATCTGCTGCGCTTGCCGATGTCGTACTTTCACGAGCAACGCGCGGGCGCCTTGAGTAATCGGATTTCTTCCGATCTTGCGGTGATGCGCGACACGCTGCTCAACACCGTGCCGCAGGCGGTGCGGCAGAGCGTGATTCTCGTCGGTGGCTTGATCTTCATTTTCATTTCGTCGTGGAAACTTTCATTGATCATGCTTTCGAGCGTGCCGGTGGTGGTGCTGGCCGTGGCATTCTTTGGCAGGAAAGTGCGGGGTTATTCCAAGTCCGCGCAAGATTCTTTGGCTGAGGCGGGAACCGTGATCGAGGAAACCGTGCAAGGCATGGCCGATGTGAAGGCGTTCGCGAATGAGGACTTCGAATCGCGTCGCTATGGATCGGCGCTCGAAAGGTTTTTCGGTGTCGCCTCGCGCGGCGCGCGTACGCGTGCGGCGTTTTTGGCATTCATCATCTTTGCCTTGTTTGGCACGATCTCGATGGTGATCTGGCAAGGTGCGCGGATGCTCGCGACCGAGCAAATCACCTGGACGAATTTTGCCTCGTTCATTTTGTTTTCGATTTTTGTCGGCGCCTCACTCGGATCGTTTCCGGAAATTGTTTCGCAGTTCCAGCAAACCTCGGGCGCGACCGAGCGCTTGAGGGAATTGCTCGATGCCAAGCCCGAGCGTGCGGATGGTGATGACCGAGCGGCGCTGCATGGGGCGGTGGAGTTCGATCGCGTTTCGTTCCGCTATCCATCGCGGCCGGAGGCGCGCGTGCTCGACGACCTTTCGTTTGCCGTGCAGTCGGGTCAGCGAGTCGCCTTGGTCGGGCCATCCGGCGCAGGGAAATCGACCGTGCTTTCGCTGATCCTTGGTTTTGGTGACCCTGACGCGGGCCGAGTCCTTTTCGACGGCCGCGAGGCGAAGGAAATTTCGCTGCGCGCGATCCGCTCGCAGATGGCGATCGTGCCGCAGGAGGTTTTGTTGTTTGGCGGCACGATCCGCGAAAATGTCGGCTACGGAAAAAGCGGCGCGACAGAAGGTGAGATCCGCGAGGCCTGCAGCTTGGCAAACGCGACGGAGTTCATCGAACGCCTTCCCGAAGGCATGGAAACCGTGGTGGGTCCGCGCGGCGTGAAACTCTCGGGCGGGCAGCGTCAGCGCATCGCCATCGCTCGTGCGATTTTGGCAAACCCGCGAATCCTGCTATTGGATGAAGCCACCTCCGCACTCGACAGCGAAAGCGAGCGCCTCGTGAACGAAGCGCTCGAGCGATTGATGCAAGGACGCACCAGCATCGTCATCGCGCATCGTCTTTCCACCGTGAGAGACGCGGACAGGATCCTGGTGTTCAATCAAGGCCGCATCGTCGAAAGCGGCACGCACGATGAGATGGTGGCAAAGGATGGCATGTATCGATTGCTGGTGGAGACGCAGCTAGTTTGAGGATTATAAGCTGAAAAAGTAATCCCGGTAGGGCGACGCGGCCCGCGGCGCCGATACTTTCAGAAGATTTACCGCAATGCCGCAAAGGTCGCCAAGGGACGCAGAGGGGAAGAGGGTTAGAGGTTATTTTTTGAGAGTTATTTGGGGAGATGAAGAAGCGGAATCTTCAGGCAGGGACCTTACTCCGAAAGGTCCGTTGGTGAGCTGAGGTCCATGAAAAAGCATTTTTTCAAGGGAGCGCGGGCATCTTGCCTGCTTGAGCGCCTGCGGCGGTGAATCGGCGCTGCGGGGCCGCATCGCCCTACCGGGTGAGGTGTCCTTAACCCCTAACTTTTAACTCTCGCCCCTCACACAGGAATGAGAAATGCGGATTTTGGCCAGAGTACGCAGAGAGCTTCGTCGAGGGTGGCGAGTTTGGCTTTTTTGCGGCGCGCAAGTTCGGCCAGCCATGAATCCGTGATCTGTCGATGCCCGGTGATCCGCGTGGGTATGATTTCCGAGTAAGAAAAATTTTCAGTCCAAAATTCGTGCCTGGGATGCGCGCGCACCGATTCCAGCGCCTCCCACGCAGCCCGTGGCGATGGGTCGCTGGCGAGCATCATGAATACGCGCAACAGGGTACCCTCAGTGACTGGACAGGTGGCGATGCGATCTTTGCCGATCGTGGCCAGCCAGCGGTGCACGCGCTCGTGATGCGGATGATCCGGCAGAAGCATCGCGATCAACACATTGCCATCGAGCAGCCAGGTCATTTGATGCGTTGCTTGATTTCCGCCGGCTTCAGACCAAGCGCCTGCAGGGATCCGATGTCTTCGTCATCGAGGGCTTGGCGAATTTCCTCCGGCTTGAGTTTGCGTCCGCCAGCCGCGACGACTGGAAAGCCCGAGCGTGGATGCAGACCGGTTTTTTTGCGCCCCTTGGCGGGGCTGCTTTCGGAATCCTGCCTGCGCAGAAGGCTCGAAATCGCTTTGCTGAGCGAAATCCGCTCGCGGACCGCATGAGCCCGCGCCATGGCGTAAAGTTCGTCGTCGAGGTTGATGGTGAGGCGCATGTGTGCACCATGGTGCAATGGTGCGATGATGTCAAGGGGGGAGGTTTTAAGTTTCAAGTGGTTCAGTTTCAAGAGAAGAAAAGAGATTGAAGATGCGGTTTCCTCAAGGAGCGTGGGCATCCTGCCCACTTTTTCAATCCCCCGGTAGGGCGACGCGGCCCGCGGCGCCGATGCTATAAGAAGATTTACCGCCACCTCCTTCGCCGAGGCTACG
>Ga0208090_1000109_pt1 | contig 17466 bp, 21 predicted proteins | sample LakMenEpi20Jul12_FD_150718 | JGI IMG/M metagenome (GOLD analysis project Ga0208090, IMG submission 150718) | Freshwater microbial communities from Lake Mendota, WI - 20JUL2012 deep hole epilimnion (SPAdes) | ecosystem: Environmental > Aquatic > Freshwater > Lake > Epilimnion/Euphotic zone ...
CACCCAGTCTGGCAAAACCGCAAAAGTCGCCCTGGTCGCAGTGATGAGAAAAATGCTCAGCGTTCTCAATAAAATGATCGCTCAGCCAAACTTTTCACTTGCCCATTAACACCACTGCTTCGCGGTTCAAAAATCTTTTTCCTCCGAGAGTCGGCGCCGCGAGGCCGCGTCGCCCTACCGGCGTGAAGACTCAAGACCCAAAAAGCAAGATCAAGATGCGGTCTCGGCGAGCCCGCGCTATTTTGAAGAAACGGCTTCTTTTCTAGTCTCTTCTGTCTCCAAGTCTTTCGTCTTCTCTTCAAACTGAAAACTTGAAACTTATCTCTCACCACACACTTCTGCGTCCTTGCATGGCGCGGAGGAGGGTGAGTTCGTCGGCGTGTTCGAGTCCGCCGCCGGCGGGGAGGCCTTGGGCGATGCGGGTGAGGCGGCAGTTTTTGCCGCGCAGCATTTCGGCGATGTAGTTGGCGGTGGCCTCGCCTTCGACATCGGATCCGAGAGCGAGCACGACTTCGATTTCGCCACCGCCGGCGAGCGTGGCATCGATGCGTTGCAAAAGTTCGGGGATGCGCAGGTCTTCCGGCGACACGCGATCGAGTGGTGAAAGTTTTCCGCCAAGGCAATGATAGCGGCCATTCATCGCGCCCGATCGTTCGAGCGGCAGCACATCGGTTGCTTGCTCGACGACGCAGAGGAAATGGCTGTCGCGTTTTGGATCGTCGCAAATGCCGCAGGAATCGGCGGTGGCGAAGAAGCCGCAGCTTGGGCAGGGATGGATGTCGGTGGCGGCGGTGGTGAGCGCGCTGGCGAGCGAGTGCGGCTCGGCCTTCGGGTTTTGCATGAGCCATACCGCGATGCGTTCGGCGCTGCGCGGACCCACGCCGGGCAAGCGCTTGAGTTCAGCGATGAGGCCCTTGAAGGCGTCAGGAAAATCGGCGCGGCTCATGGGCGGGTCGTTTGTGATTCGTCACCGGGCATGCGGTGATTCATGGTGTAAAAGATGCCGCAAAGGCCCGACCACAGGGCGGCGATGAATGGCGCGGCAACATCGGGGCGATGGGCAGCGAGGCTGAGCACGGGTGCCCATGCGAGGACCATGAACAGCGTGGCGAAGCACAAAAACAAGCGCCGCGCATGACCCGCCACCGCGAGGACCGCCCAGGCCAAACCAAAGGCAAAGATCCACGCCGCGACCCAAGTCGCCGCCTCGGGCAAATGTTTGGAAAACTTTTCGGCACCACCGCGCGAAACGAATCCGGCGATTGCTTGGTTGATGCGTTCCAAAAATCCAAGCAGCTCGAGACCCGCGGCAAGGATCAGCGACATGCTGCCGATCGCCGCGCCGGGCACGAGCACATGGCCTTCGCGTCGCGCGTTGTTTTGCCGATCCCGATTCACGCGGCCCATCCTCACGCCGCTGGCGTGTCAATCAAGCACGACTTTCAAGAGAGTCCGCCGAACAAATCGAGTTGCGGAGGCTTGGCTTGCGGCAGTGTGTCTTGCGCGGTGTTTTTCGCCTTGGGTCCGGCTTTTTTTGCCTCGGGTTTGGTCGAGTTGAGTTCGAGGTGTGAGAGGATCGACTTCGCGCGTTCGACCACCGCTTTGGGCAAACCAGCGAGGCGTGCGACTTGGATGCCGTAGGATTTGTCGGCGGCACCGGGCAGGATTTTGTGCAGGAAGATGATTTCCTCATTCCACTCGCGCACCGCGACATTGCAGTTCGCCACTGCGGCCTTGGTGTTGGCGAGGTCGGTGAGCTCGTGATAGTGCGTGGCAAAAAGCGTGCGGCAGCCGATCGCATCGTGCAGGTGCTCGGCGACCGCCCATGCGATCGAGAGCCCGTCGAAGGTCGCCGTGCCGCGGCCGATCTCGTCGAGGATCACCAGCGAGCGGTCGGTGGCATGATTGAGGATCAGCGCCGTTTCGCTCATCTCGACCATGAAGGTCGATTGGCCGCGCGAGAGGTCATCGGACGCGCCGACGCGGCAAAAAATCCGATCTACTAGGCCCATCGTAGTTGCATCGGCGGGCACGAAGGCGCCGATCTGTGCCATCACGGCGATGAGCGCGACCTGGCGGATGTAGGTCGATTTCCCGGCCATGTTCGGGCCGGTGAGGATTTGCAGGCGCGAGGTTTCCGGATCGAGTTCCGTGTCGTTTGGAACGAACTTTGCGTCGGTGAGCGTTTGTTCAAGCACTGGGTGGCGACCGTTGGAAATTGTGAGCGCGTTTGAGGCATCAAGCTGCGGGCGGCAGTGGCGGTGGACTTGTGCGACTTCGGCCAGCGCGCCGAGCACATCGATTTCCGCGACCGCGGCGGCAGTCTGTTGGATGCGTGGGAGGTGGGTCACCACTTGCGCGCGGAGTTGCGCGAAGAGCTCGGCTTCGAGTTGTTTCGATCGTTCCTCGGCGCCGAGCACCTTGTTTTCCATCTCCTTGAGCGCGGGTGTGATGTAGCGCTCGGCATTGGCCATCGTTTGCTTGCGCGTGTAATCATCCGGCACCTTGGCGAGGTGGCTGGTCGTGATTTCGATGAAGTAGCCGAAGACATTGTTGAACTTGATCTTGAGCGAATCGATGCCGGTGCGTTTGCGTTCGTCTTCCTGCAGGCGCGCGATCCAGTCCTTGCCGCCGCGCGAGGCGTTGCGGAGTTCGTCGAGTTCCGGCGACCATCCGTCGCGGATGATGCCACCGTCGCGCAAATTGGCGGGCGGTTCGTCGGCGAGGGCGGATGCGAGCAGCGTGGTGAGATCGGAAAAATCGTGAAGGTGATCGACATGCGCCTGACGCGTGATGCCGAGCGACGAGAAATCCTCCTTCAGTGCCGGGACATGTGTGAGCGAGATGCTGAGTGATTGCAGGTCGCGCGCATTGCCTGAGCCTTGCGAGAGGCGTGAGGTCGTGCGCTCGATGTCGCGGATGCCTTTGAGCGACTCGCGGCATTTTGCGAGCAGGAAGGGTTCTTTGAGGAAGGCCTCGATCGTGTCATGTCGTGCGGTGAGCGTGTCGATGTCGCGCAGCGGATGCAGGATCCAGTCGCGCAGCAGGCGCGCGCCCATGGGAGTGGCGCTGCGGTCTAGCACACCAAGCAGCGTGTGTTGGCGGCCCGAGCGCGAGTCGACGAGGTCGAGGTTGCGTTGCGAGGCGGCGTCGATGAGCACATGCGCGGAGTTTTCGCGCACGCGTGGGTGGCGCAGATGTTCGCAGGGTCGGCGCAGTTGGTGGATCAGGTAATGCAGCGTTGCGCCTGCGGCTCCGGCGGCGGCATGCATTTCGGCGCAGCCGAATCCATCGAGCGAATGCACGGCGAAATGATCCTTGAGCATGCGCGACGCGTGCTCGGGCAGGAAGGTGTAGCCATCGTAGGCAATCGCGTTCGGCAGGTCGCCGAATTGTGAAGTCTGGTGATCGGGCACTAGCAACTCCGATGGCGATACGCGTGCGAGCTCGTCCGTGAGTTGGTTGATTTCGGAAAATTCGCAGAGCGTGAATTCGCCCGTTGTGTGGTCGATCAATGCCAGGCCGCATGATTTCCCATGACTGAAAACTGCCGCGAGATAGTTTGGGCGTTCGTCGTCGAGCAGCGTGAGGTCATCGATTGATCCCGGCGATAGAATGCGCGCGATTTCGCGTTCGACGAGTTTGCCCGGCTTCGGGTTGGAGGTTTGCTCGGCGATCGCCACGCGCTTGCCGGCCTTGAGCAAGCGCGCGATGTAGGCCTGCGCCGCATGATAAGGCACGCCGCACATCGGAGTGCCGCCGCGTTTGGTGAGCGCGACATTCAATATCGGCGCGGCGCTCTTCGCGTCCTCGAAAAACATTTCATAAAAATCTCCGAGACGGTAGAAGAGAATCACATCCGCCGGCAGCGACTTCCGCATGGCCATGTACTGGGCCATCATCGGAGTGCTTGCGGATTCTGACATGCCCGGGACTTTGGAGATTTGCAAAACCGCTGGCAAGGATGCAGGCAAGGAAGGGAGAACTTATCCGATATTTGCATTCCTTCGCGAATGCCATCATCCTCCTATTTGCTTGAATCTGAACGCTGACCGCTTGAAACTTCTTCTCCCATGAACCTTCCCATTCTCTACATCAAGCCAGGTTGCCCGTGGTGCGACGAAGTCGTTGATTACCTCGAGCGCAAAGGCATTGAAACGCGCATTGTGATTGTTTCTGGAAACCCCGAAGCAATGCGCGAAATGGTGGCGCTGTCGGGTCAGTCAAAAGCCCCCACCATGGATTGGCACGGCGAGGTCCTTGCCGACTTTGGTGTCGATGAGCTGGTGCCGTTTTTGGAACAAAGAGGGATGTGATGGGGCATTGGAAATTGGGGATTTGATATTGGGCATTAGGGGGAAGGAAGAAGTCGCTTCTCTTAGGCAGGGACCTTTGTCCCAAAGGTCCGCGTGCGAATGAAAAAAGTCATGGAAGCGGCATCGTTTTCCCGGCGGACGCCTTGGAAAGGCGTCCCTGCCTAGCGACTTCTTCATCGTATCTTGCGCTTTCTGTTGGATTTGAGCAATTTTATTGATTGTTCATATGAACAATCTATGCTATCAAGCACAGCATGAAATCATCCCTTCAGATGGGCTTTTTTTGATGGGGCATTTTCGACTCAATTTTCCTCCCATGAAAAAAAACAAAAAATCAACGATCGATGTCAAGGGCACGGAAGTCACAGTCATTTCCAAACAAACTGATCAGGCCGAAGACCTTTTATGTCTCACCGATATTGCAAAATTCAAGAATGCGGAACACCCGGATGATGTGATCCGTAACTGGTTACGAAATCGTAATACTGTAGAATTTCTAGGTGTTTGGGAGCGTTTGAATAATCCTAATTTTAAACCCGTCGAATTCGACGGGTTTAGAATCCAAGCCGGGCTCAATAGCTTTACGCTCACGCCCAAACAGTGGATCGAAAAAACAGCTGCGATTGGCATTATCTCACGGGCGGGTCGCTACGGTGGCACTTTTGCTCATAAGGATATTGCCTTTGAGTTTGCCGCTTGGGTCTCGGTCGAATTCAAGCTTTACCTCATCAAGGAATTCCAGCGGCTCAAGGATGATGAAAACCGCCGTCTTTCTCTTGCATGGAATCTCAATCGCACTCTCTCCAAGCTCAACTACCGCATTCACACCGATGCGGTGAAAAACAATCTTATTCCGCCTGAGGTGACACCCGAGCAAGCTGCCATCACTTATGCCTCAGAAGCCGATTTGCTCAATGTCGCTCTTTTCGGGCGGACCGCTCGAGAATGGCGAACTGCAAACCCGAAACTCGACGGCAACATGCGTGACCATGCGTCCATTGAGCAATTGCTGGTGCTGGCAAACATGGAGGGCCTGAATGCTGAATTGATCCACATGCAAATACCGCAGGGCGAACGCCTCATGAAGCTCAACGCGATCGCCATCCGTCAGATGCGCATCCTCACTGCCAGCGATACGAAAGATGGAAATGACATGAGTGGTTTGAGATTGGGGGGAGGTGAATAAGTCATTTCTTCAAGGCAGGGATCTTTGTCCCAAAGGTCCGAGGGCAAATGAAAAAGCCATTGAAGCGGCATCGTTTTCCCGGCGGACGCCTTGGAAAGGCGTCCCTGCCTGATGTGCGGCATTTCTTTTTCCATGTCTTTTCAACATCCGCTTGACGTGTCATGTTAGATCATGAGTTCGGAACTTCGATTGTTGCATGTGGGTAAAGCGGGTGGGCCAAGAGTGAAGCTGGGGCCTTATGACATCGAGACGCTGATTGCCGAGAGTGACGAAGGCGCGGCGACCGCGTATCGGATCCGGATAGCGCCGCATCAGCGCACGCAGGTGAGTTATCATTTGGTGGCAGAGGAGCTTTATTATGTCATCAGCGGCAGTGGGGTGGCTTTGCTCGACGGTGAGGAGCAGCTGCTGCGTGCGGGGGATTTTTTGCGATTGCCGCCGGGCACCACGCATGGGTTTGTGACGGCGGAGGAGGAATTGGTGATGCTCGATGTCCACACGCCAGGTTCGCGGACGAACCGGGATGTGTACTTTTTGGAGGGCGGACCCGAGGGATTTGGGGCTCCCCTACCCCCCTAGATGCAATTTGCTTGCAAAAGGCCAAAAGGTGCATCAAGTTTACCGCATGAAACATTGGTTTGCATGGATGGCCCTGGCCTTGCTCGCGGCGTCTTCCGCCCTAGCGGCTGATTTGAAGGTATCCGCCCTGCATCCGCTGATGGCGGATTTGGCGCGTCAGGTTGGCGGCGATCGGGTGGAGGTCTATGATCTCGTCGGCGAGGGCGGGAATCCACATCGCTTTGAGCCGCGTCCGGCGGATTTGAAAACCATGCGCGAATCGGCGCTGGTCTTGGCAGGCGGCAAGCATTTGGAGTCTTATTTGGATCGGTTGAAATCGGCGCTCGGCGAAGTGACGGTGGTCGAGGTCGGCCGCACGATCCCGTCGTTGGCGGTGGGCAAGGATGCGGTTTACACCTGCTGCCCGAATCATGCAGCGGGTTCGATTGATCCACATTGGTGGCATGGGGTGGATCACATGCGGCGTGCGGCGCGGGTTGTGGCGCAGGAATTTGCGGCGAAAGATCCGGCGGGCAAGGATCAGTATCTGGCCAAGGCGCAGGCCTATGGTCGCAAGCTCGAAGATTTGAAAAATTGGGCGCGCAACGAGTTGGCCAAGGTGCCGAAGGATCAGCGCAAATTGGTGACCGCGCACAATGCTTTCGGATATTTTGCCAAGGAGTTTGGATTTGAAGTCATCGCGGTGGCGGGGCTTAACAAGGAGCAGAACACCACGCCCAAGCAGCAGGCACAGACGATTGAGTCGGTGAAAAAAGCCGGCGTGCGCGCGGTGTTTCCCGAGATCGGCGCGAGTGGCAAGACCCTCAACGCGATTGCGGCCGCGACCGGCACGCGAGTGGCGAAACCTTTGATCGCCGATGGCAACGGCCATGGAGCTGATGCGGGATTTGAAGGCATGATCCGACACAATGTCAGAGTCATCACCGAGGGACTTGTTGCGCGATGAAGGGAGTATTTCGATGGTTGCACACACCGTTGGCTGGCACGGCATTCGTGTTGGCGGGCATCGGTGTGATCGCGATTCCCTTGCATCGGCTCACCTCGGCGACGAAGGCACAAGCGCCTGCTGCGACCCAAGCGCCGCTAGTGAACGCCGATGAAACTTTGTCGGCAGTTTTGCGTTTGCGTTTGTTGGATGCGGCCAAGCGCGTGGTGATCAGCGACGCGAGTGGCGCGGTGCTGTGGGATCTCGCCGATGCTGCGCCTGGCGAAACAGAGCACGATGTGGGGATCAAGTTGAGCGGCCATGAGCTCGAGCTCGGCCTGCGCGTGGAATTTGCCGATGGCGGAAATGAAAGCGCGGCATTTCTCACCGTGATGCCCGACGCGCACGAAGAGCAAACCGCTTATGCGATCGGCAGAGGTCAAGTTGAGGAAACCCTGCGCTACGAATGGCATGCGCATTGAAATGAAACGATGACTCATCCCGCCCACGAATCCTGCGATCATTGCGGTCACCATCACGAGTTGAGGGTGGAGGACCTGCAGGTGCGTTACCGCGAGGTCGAGGCCTTGAGTGGCGTGAACATGTCGGCCTCCTGCGGCTCTTGCGTGGCATTGATCGGCCCGAATGGCGCGGGCAAAAGCACTTTGCTCAAGGCGATTGCCGGATTGCTGCCAGTTTCCGGCGGTCGTATCTTTTGGCGCGGCACCAAGGTCGCAAAGTGGAGCCGCGAAATCGCCTACCTTCCGCAGCGCGAAAATGTCGACTGGCACTTCCCGATCACCGTGCGCGGCGTGGTGCGCATGGGCCGCTACCCTCAAGCCGGTTGGTGGCGCCCGTTTTCAAAAGATGACGAAGTAGCGATTGAAAACGCGATCGAGCTGATGGATCTCGCCGAGCTTGGCGATCGTCAGATCAGCGCGCTGAGCGGTGGTCAGCAGCAACGTGTCTTCCTCGCGCGCGCATTGGCGCAGGAGGCGCATGTGCTTTTGCTCGATGAGCCTTTCACCGGACTTGATCGCACCTCAAAAAACGCCTTGGCCAAGACCTTGCGCAAACTCACTGAAGAAGGCCGTCTCGTGATTGCCTCGCATCATGATCTCGACACCGTGCGCGACATTTATGACGAAGTGCTTTTGCTCAATCGCAAGCCACTCGCGTTTGGTCCAGTGGCGGAGGTATTCACGGGCGAGCAAATTGAAAAAACCTTTGCGGCAGGTGTTGCTGGTGGAAAGGAGCGCGCATGATCGACTGGCTGCTTGAACCTTTCCAGCACCCCTTCAATCAACGCGCGGTGTTGGCAGCCTTGCTCATTGGTTTCACCAACGGCTATGCCAGTGCCTTTGTCGTGCTGCGCAAATCGGCGCTCAAGGTTGGCTCGCTTTCGCACGCCTTGCTGCCGGGCATTGCGGTGGCCATCGCCGTCGTTGGCTTGCACGATTGGAGCGCGTTCCTCGGCAGTTTGTTTGCCGCGTTATTGATCGGCCTCGGTTCGCTTGCCGTTTCGCGCGGCTCGCGGCTCGATCAGGATTCCGCGCTCGCGATTCTTTACACCGCGGCATTCAGCGGCGGCATCATCTTGCTGCGCAGGATTGGCGTGACCCAGGAAATGGAGGACTGGCTCTTTGGCAACATCATGGGCCTGCGCGATGGCGACCTGTGGACGAACTTTTGGATTTCAATCACTGCCTTGGGAACGCTCACCGCATTGCATCGTCCGCTCTTGATGACACTCTTCGATGCCGAAGTCGCTGCGACGCTGGGCGTGCCGGTGCGGGCATTGAATTACTTGCTGATGGCGGTGCTAATCGTCGTCTTGATTTCCTCACTGCAAGCCGTTGGTTGCATGCTGGCGATCGGCCTTTTGGTCACACCGGCAGCGACGGTTTATTTGCTCACAGATTCCACCAATGCCTTGTTCTGGGGTGGCGCGGTGCTTGGCGGCATCGCATCCGCGCTGGCGGTGTTGATCGGTTGGTGGATCAACATCGAACAAGGCCCGGCCATCGTGCTGGTGCTCGGACTGCTTTTTCTCGCCGCATTTTTGTTCAGCCCGAAGTACGGCCTGATCGCGAAATCACGACATTCGCGCGCGGCCCTGTGATCACCCAACCAAGCAACGAAATCATGACAACCAAACCACCACGAATGCTGGCGCTTTCGGCGCTGCTCCTTGCCAACTCGCAAACCATCCAGGCGGCACCCGCCGAAGACTGGGCGAAATTCAACGATTGGAATCTCGGCAACCTGCTGTTCCCCAGCTTGCATTTCCATGGCGTCGGCGGCTTCAGCACCGGCGACACCGAAGAGCTTGCATCCGGCGGTCACGATCCGAAGCGCGATCCATTTTCCGTGCAAGCGCTCGAGCCGGGCCTTTCGCTGCGCACGAAATACTTCGAGGCATTTTCGAACTATCTTTTCTATCAAGACGCCACCGGCGATTGGGATGGTGAGCTGGAGGAAGCATTTGGAAAAATCACCAACATCCCCGGCGGATTTGAAATCAAGGGCGGTCGTTATCTGACGCGATTTGGCGCGCTCAACGACAAGCACATCCACGCATGGGATTTTGTCGATGCCGAACTCGCCAACACCCGCATGCTCGGCGAAGATGGCCTCTTGCTCGAAGGCGCGGAGCTTTCGTGGACGCTGCCGCTCGGCCTCGACCCCGAGTGGGTGTCGGTCGCCTCGCTCGGCTACGGCAACGCACCGGCGCACGATCATGAGGAAGGGCATGAACATGAGGGTGAAGAAATCCCGCACGAGGCCGATGGTGCGTTTGTGGCCGACGATGTCGTCACCGCGCGCTTGATGGCAAGAAACCGGATCAATGATTTCCACTCCGTCACGGCAGGCACTTCATGGGCTGGCGGGACGAATGGATTTGGTCGCGACACGAATGTGTTTGGCATCGATGTCGAATACCAGTGGCGCGAAAATGGCTTGGAACAAGGCGGACGCGCGTTCCGCTGGCGCACCGAATACCTGTGGCGCGATGTCGATGCCTTTAGCGAGCACGATGATGATGATGATGGCGTGATCGATGAAACATTTGCCGGAAACTACGACGAGGATGGCATCCACACCCATGCCATCATGACATGGTGCCAGCATTTCGACAGCGGCCTGCGCGTGGCTTGGCTTGGTGGGGTGGACGACTTCGGTCAGGCCGAGAGGTTCCGTGTTTCGCCATCGCTCACCTGGTGGCTCGACAGCGCCCGCCGCGTCGGATTGCGGACGCAGTACAACTTTGATTCCATTTCCGGCGAGGATGACGAGCAATCGCTCTGGTTCCAGGTGAACATCGCGCTCGGATCGAACAATGAAGTTCGTTAGAAGTTCGTTCGTGCGGCACTCGACAAACGGGGCGGATTGTATTTAATCCGCTCCCGTGAGACGGTTCGTGCGATCCGAAATTGGAGCAGCGGTGTTATGGGTCCTCGGCTCGTTTGTGCTGGGGGCCGTGATCGCGCCGTGGCTTTATCAAGTGGGCAAGGCACTGGGTGATGCGACCTTGGCAGGAGATTTCCCGCGCTGGATCGAATCCGTCGGCGGTTCGTGCCGCCGCGCGGGATTCGGGCGGTACTTTAATCGCGCCTTGATGCTTTCGGCATTGGTGTTGCTGCCGTTTCTTTTGCGCAGGCTGCGTTTTCTTCGAGCCGATGGCGGCACTGCGGCCAAGCGCTTGTGGGAAAAGCTGCCGTGGAAAACTGCGTTGATCCAGACCTTGGCCGGATGCCTCATCGCCACCGGCGTGCTGTGCGGATTTGCCTCGCTGCTGGAGTCGATGGGGTATTTTGCGCCGAACAAGAAATCTGTGATCCTCGGCCGCGTGCTGTCGCAGGTGCTGGTTCCGGCCGTGGGCGTGTCCTTGGTTGAGGAGTGGCTCTTCCGTGGGTTGCTGCTGGGATTGTGGCTTCGCTATGCGCGACCGCTTACCGCCTGCATCGGTGCTTCGCTGTTGTTTGCGGTGCTGCATTTTGTCGAACCGCCGCTGGGTTGGCGCGTGCTTGATCCCACGCATTGGCTAGCGGGCTTCTCATTGCTTGGCGGGGTCCTTGCCCATTTCACCTGCGGGATTTTCATTCTCACCGAATTCGTTCCAATGCTGGCGGTGGGCCTTGCGCTTGCATGGGCTCGCTTGCGCAGCGGCGCCTTGTGGCTGCCGATCGGCCTTCACATTGGATGGATCATCGCGCTCAAGTTCTTCACCATGACGCATCAATTCGCCGCCGCGAAAAAACCCAACGAGCTATGGCTTGGCGTTGGTGATTTGCGCACGGGACTTCTGCCGCTGTTTGCGCTCGCCGTGACGGTCGTGTTTTGCCACTTCGCGATCAAGCGACCGGGCGCAAGCGCCGAGCGAGATTAGCCACGCATCACGGTGACCACGAAGACCTTGCGAATGCCCTCGCGGCGCAGGGTCTTGGCGCATTCGTTGACGGTCGAGCCGGTGGTCAGCACATCATCGATCAGCACCGCGCCATGCGGGTTTTTGTCGATCAGGTTTTGCCCTGCTTTGGAAATTTCGAATGAGCCTTGCAGGTTTTTCATGCGTTGCTTGCGGCTCAAGCGCGTCTGCGTGCCGGTGTCTCGCGTGCGCCGCAGGGCGGAAATGACAGGCAGGCCGGTTTGGTGGCTGAGGCCGAGAGCGATTTCCTCGGCCTGATTGAAATGGCGATGAATTAGTCTGCTGCGATGCAGCGGGACGGGAATCAAGGGCCACTTTTCTGCAAGGGCAGTTGCGAGTCGCGGGTCGTTTTGAAATGCCTCCGCCGCAAGCTTGCCCAGCTCGTGCGCCAAGTGCAGCGAGCGTTGGTATTTGAGTTGATGGATGAGATCGAGCGTGCGCGTGTCCTTGTGCATGGCCGGCCGCGCAAATTCGAACGCGAAGGAAAGCCCACTGCAGTTTGGGCACTCGAAGGCGTGATCGATGATCCCCTCAAATGCCATGCCGCAGGTTTGGCAAAATGGCTCGACGATGCGCGGGAGATCACCGGCGCAGGCCTCGCACAGAGAATGATGGCCTTGTAGCCCCGCGCCGCACAAGGCGCAATCGGGCGGATAAAGCAGATCGATCGCGCGCGCGCCGAGTCGGCGGCCTGCATGGCCGAGACGATTCCCGATCGCGCTAAAATTCATCTGCATGTAGATCAAGATGCGACCGAAACCCGCGTTTTGCAAGCGGACGCAAGACACGTTTGTTTTCCGTTGTTGATGAGCGGGCCGCGGCTTATCCTCGGCGCATGATCCGCGTTGAACCTGTGGGACACATTCGCAGCCAGTGGGGTGAAGGCCCGATCTGGCACGAAGCGCATTTGTACTATGTCGACATCGAGGGCCGCATGGTCCACCGCTACAACCCCGAGGATGGCAGCGAAAAGTCATGGCCGGTTGGCGAGCGCGTCGGCACGGTGGTCCCGCGCGCCGGTGGCGGATTGGTGATCGCCGGCGATCATGGGTTTTCATTTCTCGATGAGGAAACAGGCTCGCTCACACCGATCGCCGCCCCGGAGGCGGACATGCCCGACAACCGCTTCAATGACGGCAAATGCTCGCCCGATGGCAGGTTCTTCGCGGGATCGATCAGCCTCGCAAAAATCACTGGCGACGCGAAGCTCTACCGGCTCGATCCCGACCTCAGCGTCCACGAAGCCTTTGCGCCGGTGACCAATTCCAACGGCATCGCGTGGTCGCTCGATGGGAAATTGGCCTATTACATCGATACACCGCGCAAGGAGGTGCTGGCATTCGATTACGAAGACGGAAATTTGAAAAATCCGCGATCGATCATTTCCACCGCGCACATCGACGCTTCGCCCGATGGCATGACGATTGATGCGGATGGCAATTTGTGGATCGCGTTTTGCCACGGCGGATGCGTTTCGTGTTTTGATCCGGCAAAGGGTCAGGAAATTCATCGCATCGCGCTGCCCTGCCTTGAGACCACCGCCTGCGCGTTTGGCGGCGAGGACCTTGCAGATCTTTTTGTAACCACCGGCGTGCACAAAACCGCCAAGGAAGAGCATGCCGGCCGCGTGTTTGTGATCCGCGGGCTCGGGGTGAAGGGCGTGCCTGCCTTTGCGTTCAAGGGCTGATCGCCGCTGCGCTGGGCGCACGGGTTTTGGTGCTGGTCAGCCGCTTGGGCGGTGCTTTAGGCTTGGGGCCGATGATCGTGGCAATGCTGGAACCTGCGGGATTGATCGAGCGCGGCGGCCCACTCGTGTGGGTTTTGCTGGCAATGGCCTTTGTCGGATCGGTTTGTGTCATTGAGCGGGCCTTCTTCTTTTACCGCGCGCGGATCAATGTGAGCGACTTGTTGGTTGGCCTTGCGCAGCATGTGCGCCGCCGAGCTTTCGCCGAGGCCTTGCACGAAGCAGCGCGCGCGCCGGGTCCGGTAGCGCGCGTCGCCCATGCCTCGTTGCTTCGCTATTACCTCTCGCGTGCCGACCTGCGCGATGTGACCCGCGAGGCTGGCCAACTCGAAGTGCCGCGCATCGAAAAAAATATCAGGGTCATTCTTGGCGTTGCGCTGCTCTCGCCGCTGATCGGAATTCTCGGAACCTTCCTCGGCATGTTTGAGGCCTTCCAACAAGTCGGCGCGCAAGGCGCGGCCAGCGGACCGGCGGAACTCAATGCCGGCATCATGATCGCGTTGATCACCTCGGTGCTGGGCCTCGTAGTTGCCGTGCCGATGTATGTGTTTTACCTGTATTTCCTCGGTCGCGCAAAACGCCTCGTGCACAGCATCGAACGCGCGGGGATCGAAATGGTACACATGATTTGCGACGCGCGCGAAGAGAACGAATTCGCGCCATTCCGCGGCGAGGTCAGCGCGGGACGGCAGTCGCCAAAACCTCCGGGAGGAGCAAGCCATTGAAACTTGAAATGTCGCTGCCTGAGCGACCGGCGCTGCTGCACGCACTGCCGGTGGTGAATCTTTTTGCTCTGCTCTGGATGTTTCATTTCGCCGGTGCCTCGCTCACAAGCCAGGCTGGCGTGACGATTGATCCGCCACCTTCGCGGTTCCAGCTCGAGCGCTTTCGCGAGACGCTGGTTGTCACGCTCGTGACGGCGGAAAGCGGTGCGCGCATTTACCTCGGCCGCGAATTGGTCGACATGGCGACGCTCGAGTCGCGCCTTGAAAGCCTGCGCGAACAAGGCGCCGCATCACGCACGATGGTGCTGCTGCAATGCGATGCCGACGCACAGGTCGGCGCCGAACGCGAAGTCGGCGAGCTGATCCTTGGCAAAGGCTTCCGACTTGCGCTCACCGGATCGAATGGCGCGAAGCTGCAAAAGGAAATTTCAAAATGACCACGCGCGTTGTTTCAGACGAAAGGCGCAGCAATGATGCCGAATGCCTGTTTGCGTGGTCGCGCAAAAACGATTCGCGCCTGCCGATGCTGGGGGCCTTGATGATAACGAGCGCGGCATTCGTCTTCATGCTTCATTCGTTGCGCGTCGATCTCGGATCGCAAGCTACCACGCGCGACGATCATGCCGCGCTCATCCTTGCCGGCAGCGACGCGATTGGCATCGAGTTGAAACGCCGGGCGCGCGAGGAAGGCCCTTTTCCGCTGCGTTTCGATCCTGCCGGCGATGAGGCGGTGGTGAAGCTCCAGCAGGCGGCGCTCGATGCGATCCGCTTTTCCCCGCCGCCCTATGTGCCAACGCTGCGGCCGCTGCGCGAAACAAGCACGATCGCAACCCCAAGCCTCGCGCCAGCCGGCGAAGCGGTCTTTCCGCGCCGCCCGCAGCCCGTGGTCGAAACTCCGCTGAAATCGGAATCACGCCCGCAACCGATGCTCACGCCGATCTCCGGCATCAGCGCCGCGGAAATGCCACGCGCATTGCCGGAATTTTCCGCTGAAATCAATGGCAAGTCGTTGCGCGACTCTTGGCGCTTCATGATCCATGTCGATGCGGACGGCCGCGTGCTGGATTGCATCGCGCTGAATGGCGGCGAATCATCAGCCACGAGCGCCCTCGCCGAATGGCTGCGACAGGTGGAATTCCAACCCAGCCCTCATGCGGCCGCTCGCTGGTTTGCCATCGACTTGGGAATCATCAACCAAGCCCCCCATGCGCCTGACCCTCACTGAGCTCGCTGTTTTGGCGGTGTGCGTTCCGATGATTTTCATCCTCGTCGCGACCATCATTGCGCGGACATCCCGTGTGCGGGCCGAGACTCGCGCCCTTTCGCGTCGGGTCATTTGCAGGCTCTGCCTTCATGCCTTCGAAGCCGATGAAAGCGGCCTCGTCGAGTGCCCCCGTTGCGGGGCGCAAAACGAAAGGAAGTGATGGCAGGCGTGATGATTGCTTGCGCGGTCCCGCCGGAGTGGGCAGATTCGGCGCCGGAACTATGAACGAAAGACGCGTCGTCATCACCGGCATTGGCTGCCTCTCCCCACTTGGCAATGACCTATCCTCCACCTGGGAGGGCATGAAGGCGGGCCGCAGCGGCATTGCAAGGATCACCCAGCTCGACCCTGAGCCCTTCGATTGCAAAATCGCGGGCGAGGTCAAAAATTTCGAGCCCGATGGTTATTTCAATGTGCCCAAGGACTCGCGACGCGCGGACCGTTATGTGCAATTTGCCGTGGCGGCCTCGAAGATGGCGATGACCGATTCCGGCCTCGATGTTTCGACCATCGATGCCCGCCGCTTTGGCGTGATGGTCGGCAGCGGCATTGGCGGTCTGGCCACGCTCGAAAACGAGCACACGACTTACATGACACGCGGCCCGAAACGCGTTTCGCCGTTCACGATTCCAATGATGATTTCCAACATCGCCAGCGGCATCATCTCGATGGAGTTCGGCCTCAAGGGCCCGAACATGGTGATCGTCACCGCATGCGCGACCTCGAATCACAACATCGGTGAGGCATGGCGCATCATCAAGTTTGGCGATGCCGACGGATTCCTCTGCGGCGGTGCCGAGGCGACGATCCTGCCGATGGGCCTCTGCGGCTTTGGCAACATGAAGGCTCTCAGCACTCGCAACGACGAGCCCGAACGCGCATCGCGCCCCTTCGACAAAAACCGCGATGGCTTTGTGATGGGCGAAGGCGCCGGAGTTGTGATGATCGAAGAACTTGAGCACGCGAAAAAACGCGGAGCGAAAATTTATGCCGAGCTCATCGGCTACGGCGTGAGTGCCGATGCCTACCACCTCAGCGCGCCATCACCCGATGGCAGTGGCCCGGCCTATGCGATCCAGATGGCCCTCAACCACGGCAAGAAAAATGCCAACGAGGTCAATTACCTCAACGCTCACGCGACATCGACCGGCCTCGGCGACATTGCCGAAACCAAAGCGATCAAGCTCGCCTTCGGCGATCACGCGAAGAAGGGCCTCATGGTCAGCTCGACGAAGTCGATGACTGGTCACATGCTGGGAGCTGCGGGCGGCATCGAGTTGATCGCTTCTGTCATGGCCATCAAGGACGGCATCGTCCCGCCAACGATCAACCTCGAGGATCAGGATCCCGAATGCGACCTCGATTGCGTGCCGAATGTCGCGCGCGAAGCGGATGTCAAAATCGCGTTGAGCAATAGCTTTGGTTTTGGCGGCCACAATGCCTCGGTGCTCGTAAGCCGATTCGAATGATCATGGACGCGCCCCTTTACCGCCATCATCGCGAGGTCGCATTTGGCGACACCGATGCCGGCGGGTGGGTGCATTTCCCAAACATCCTGCGCTATGTCGAGGAGGCCGAGCATGCCTTTCTCAAATCGCGCGGTGTGCTCGTCTTTGATCGCGCGCTCGGTGGCTGGCCGCGTGTGAATGTGAATTGCGATTTTGCCAAGCCCCTCCAATTCGGCGACCGCGTCGAATTGCAACTCGCCATCGCCCAAATTGGCAACAGCTCGGTGACATGGAAATTCGAGCTGCAAAACGATGCCGGCGAATGCGCCGCGCATGGCAGCATGACGACCGTCCGCGTCGATCATCAGGGTCGGCCCCAGCCGCTTGGCGATGCCGAGCGCATGGCGCTGGGGAATTCCCGCGCATGCTAGAGCATCTTGTTTCTGGTGCTTTTTCTCTGGATGCCGTTTCCGGTGTTTGATTAGAAAGTACGCACCATGAAATCCCCACTCACACTTTGTTCGTTGGCGGCTTTGCTTGCCGCATTCCTTCCGATTCATCATGCCAGCGCTTGCTCGCGTGCCACTTGGCTTGGCAAGGATGGCACGGCGATCACCGGCCGTTCGATGGACTGGCCTTATGACTTCAACACGCACTTTTATGTCATCCCCCGCGGTGAGCTCAACACGGGCCTCCCGGGTGGCCACACATGGACGAGCAAGTTTGGCACGGTCGTGCTGGCCGGCGCGATGAACCCGGGCGGTCCGATCAACGGCGCATTTGATGGCATGAATGAAAAAGGCCTCGGCGCCAACATGCTGTACTTGGCCGAGACTAATTTCGGCAGCAA
>Ga0208090_1000116_pt1 | contig 16823 bp, 20 predicted proteins | sample LakMenEpi20Jul12_FD_150718 | JGI IMG/M metagenome (GOLD analysis project Ga0208090, IMG submission 150718) | Freshwater microbial communities from Lake Mendota, WI - 20JUL2012 deep hole epilimnion (SPAdes) | ecosystem: Environmental > Aquatic > Freshwater > Lake > Epilimnion/Euphotic zone ...
AAGCCCAGTATTCAAACTTTTTATCCACTGTAACAACCTTTTGGTCAGAAACTGAACCTTGCTCTACTCTACCAGTTTCTATGCTCTTAGAACGACTCTTTAGCGTTCTAGTTGGATTAGCTTCTTTTGGTGCGTCCATTGATAACATATCATTCATTGAATCAAGTGTTGGTACACTATTACTAACTGAAGAAGTATATAACGCAGTAGACCCAATATGACCAGATGTGTTTGTAATATTAACGCTACCGTTAGGTATAGATGAAGCATACCCACCAATTGTTGTATTGTTTATAGTTCCACCAAAACCTCTAGCAGTATTACTATTTATTGCTAGTGTGTTTAAGTAATTAGGAACTCTTTCTCTGTAGAATTCTACTTTGAAATCACCATTCTTTTCGATTGCTTTTTTAACTTCTTCAGTATTTGAAACTTCATAAGTATCAAATAAGAATTTTTTAGCAACATCTAAGTATCTGTCTAAGAATACTCTTTGGCCAGGGTTCAATACCAAACCACCTTGTGAAATAGGATTACCATTAAGTATGATTTTAGCCAGAATAACATCCGTTGTTGGATTAAATAATTCGATTTGGAACTCTTGTCCCTTTTGTAGATAATACGTTGGCATATCGCCCGTATTGTTGTAGACTTTAAGTCTTGATTTGTTCACAGCAATATTAGCTGTAGGCACAGATTGTGCCGCAGAATAATTTAAATACATTTTAATTAACTTTTAATTTTTGTTATTATTGTACCGATACCTTTGCTGCCTTGACAGCTCTAAACCATTTCTGGTCGGGACCAATACGTGAGTTAACACATTTATAAATATAGTGAAAAAATGTTTTTAGTAAATACCTTTACAAAATATATTTTGTATTTGGTGCCAATATGTGTCAGCTTCATCTGGAATTGAATCACCAGACATACCTTTTTCTTTAACTTCATTAGCTATTAAATCTTGCTCATGTTTTAAATTATGTAAAGGTGTATAAATTTTTCGCATAATCTTATACCTAGTTATTCTATCAACGTTTTTTAAGGCTTCTTCAACATTATTAAAGGCTTCTTCAAAAGAATTAATAGTCATTTTTTTACAAACATTAGAATAATTTAAATTTTTTTCATCTAAACTAATTTGTTCTCTAATTCTTTTTTTTATAAAACTTTTCATATTATTGTCCTTTTCTTAAATCTGATTGATTAACTACGTCAAATTGAATTGCATTTTTAATAGTTGTAGTTTCTAGATTAGATGTAACTAACACGTCTAAGTAATAAGTATTTGGAATTAAACTAGCAGTATCTAATAAGAAATAGTAATGATTATTTGTTTTTTCTATTGGTTGGAAATCAATAACGGTTAATTCAGCAGCACCTTCAGAAACAAATATTCTATATTTAATATCGTCTATTTTTTGTGATTGTTCAACTGTATAAGGTATTCTAGCTGATACTATAACCTTTCTAATGTCACCACGTTTGATTCTTTCTTTGTTTTGAATACCACTAACAGTAATAGCTGTCTTTTTAGGTAAAAAACTATTGTCGCCAATGTTATAATAATCCATTGAATCTTTTAATACAAAATCTAAAGAAATATTAGGTCTAGTAACGCCATTAATTGTTATACCAGTCCAAACATCATTAAACATAACACAATCACCATAACTTGATGGTACAATTATATCAATTGAATAAACACCTTTGGTTACATGTTTAACTTTGTTTGATGTGTAAGCTGAAAATAATATATCATTATCATTATAAACATTAACACTAGGTTTTGAATCTAAGTTAGTTGGGTTACCATTTACATTAACATATAAATATAATTTATTTGGTTTGTCAGTATAAAAATCTGTTCTATCATCATTTATATAATTAGTATAAACGGTTTCAATAAATGGTTCATAGAATGTTTGTGTGTTGTTTGTGAAAAAACCAACATATTGGTATTGGCTAGTATTTAATAATTCAAATGGGTATGCAAATGCTATACCTAAACCATAGTTTGTGTTACCAGTTAAAACACCATTAACATAATCAGTAACATCCATTTCAATGTTTTCATTACCTTTATCAAAATGTTGGTAAGTGACAGTAATAGCACTTGGTGAACCAGAATAAACACCAGCACCACCAACCCAATCGTAACCTATTTTTGGTCTTATCCAATTAGATGGATTTGTACTGTAACCGTAATCACCAGTAAGTAATATAGGTATTTCATAATCATAACCAACACCATTATCCCAATCTTGGTTGATTTTAAAAAGAATTAAATCAAAAGATGTAGTCCTATCTTTTGAGCCCATACCAGTATTTAATAAATCTTTATCAAACGAACCAGTATTGGTCATTCTTAATGTGTGTTTTAGATTTGATAATTCAGTAAAAGTACCACCAGTATAAAAATTTTTTAACCTTGCTTCATCAAAGTGAAATAAGAATCTAGTGTATTTTTGTTGAGTTAATGCCCCACCATAAAATAATTCAGTTACTGGGTTCAAACCAGTATTAACATTAGAGTTACTAATTATAGTATTGCTTTTGTCAAAATATGTGCGTATTACCATTTGTTTTTTATTAATAAATATCTTAAAATATTAATTAATACGAATGTTTTTAGATAACAATATTTTTTCTAGTTTACCAAATTCTTGTTCAAATGTTTCCATAACACCTACTTGGTTACCTTCCGCTTGTATGTCTTCGGCTTTTTTACCATGAGTACTGTGTACGTGTGAAACAATACCGCTTTTTAACAGTTTTAACATGTCTAATAAAATATCACCAAATGGTATTGGGTGTGCAGCTATATTACGGTCATCACTCATTAAATTATTTATTTGGTCTTTAGACAATAAATCATCTTGATTTAAAATGACATTTGGGCTGCCACCGTATGTTAATAAATTTATTTTATTTGACACAATATTAGTGACTGTACCTAACGTGGTCATTTTTTTATCTTTTGAAAAATTAAAATTATTTTTTATTTGTATGAACCCTTGTGTTGCCAAATTAAATTTAAAATCATAAGGATTATTGTTTTCACCTTTTTTTGAACTCACAAATTTACCAGCTCTTATTAATATTTCGTTTTCTTTTTGTATGATATCTGTGTTGTATCTACCTTGAATAGTGACATCTTCTGGGTCAGCAAAAACACCTTTTAAACTTGGTATAATGTTATTGTTTGTTTTTATACTAGTAACTGGTGGGTCTATCTTACCCGTCCCATATGAAAACATTCGTCTAGCAGATATGGACCCTTCATCTTTTCTTAATTTATCTAATGATGAAATTATTGGTCCTATATAATAAACATCTTGGGTCATTGCACCTTCAAATGTGAAAACAAGCACTGCTTCATCTACTTTAGGAATAACTGATAAATGTTTTGGTAATAATGGAATAGCTGTTGTCCATATTCTGTTACCTTTAGCGTCTAGTTTAACTCCAGTACCACCAACAGATGGTGTTGCTGGTATATCTACTTGTATTCTCCCAAAACCATATTCATCATAAATTCCTTTAACGATAGCAATTTGAGCTATCTTAAAAATATTCTTTTGAAATATGTTTTTATCTGTGACATTAAATTTACCTATAAAATACATTCTAATCTTTTTTTAATCTTTTTAATAATAAAACATTTGCATAATTAAAACGATTTTCAATCTCAACTAATTCATCAAAATCTTTTAACATCTTTAATTTCAAAGACTCGTAATCAGCTTCCATTTGTTTAACTTCAAACAAAATTTCATTGTTTGTTTTATCATCTAAATCTTTATTTTTATTTTCTTCACTCATATTAAAACTTTTTTAAGTCATTATACCATTACCCATGGCCATACCAGTAGTAGCACCTTGTCCAACAGTTGGAATACCTAGGTTACCAATAGCAACAGTAGTTACTGGAATACCAGGCGGCAAAGCAACTTGAACTACAGCTTCTGTTTGTAAGGCGTTTACCATTTCTTCTGCTCTTATTAATTCCATTATTTCTTCAGTGTTTGGACTGTTACTAAAAACATCACCAGTTACTCTACCAGCTTCTGATTGTCTTGCTATAATTCTAGAAGCAATTGATTTTGCTGACAAACCTGGTCGTAATGAAGCACCTAACATTATCAATGGTGGTGGTAATGGTATTGCTGGTTTTTCTGGTATTTTAAAAACACTTAGAAGAAGATTTATAATCCCACTTAAATTTCGTAATGAAAAATTAGTACTTGCGTTAGGGGCATTTGGTGTATTTGGTTTACAAGATGTTTTTGCCATTATGATAATCCTTTAATAATTCTGATAGCGTCTTGTGGAACTCCAGTTAAGCTCAACAACTGTGCTAACTTATTTTTACTTTTTTCAACAGCTTTTTTAGCAACAACACTATTTGCTAATTTTGTCATTTCTTTCATCCCTATTGCTAATAATTTTTCTACCACAATATCTGAAACTGTTTTAATCATTTCTTTAATTAACCTTTTATTCTTTTTAATAAATTCAACTGGGTCTTTGTATTCACCACTTAAAGTATAAATTATTTTAAAGTTAATAAGAAATATCATTAGTATTTTAGGTGATAATATAACACTAACAATTGCTTTTGTCAAGCTACTAATTAATTTTTGTATGAAATCTAATTTAACAGAAATTTTATCACTTTGATTTGGTACGTTTTTAGCACTTTCATCACTCATTTTATCTATGTTAGCTGTTAATGTTTGTTTTTTATCAACAAACGATGCAGCGTTGTTCATTTCCTCATTAAAAGTGATTAACGTATCTGAACCAACAGTGGAAATTGATTCTGTTGATGTTTTTACTTTAATCATACCACTTTGTCTTCTTGCTGAATCTCTTTCTATTGTCGCTATTTGTTGATTATCAAAAGTGAAATAACTATCATCTATTTCATCATCACAACCATCATCATTTATTAGTTTATCAACAATATTATTTATTTTACCTTCTTGGTCTAATTGTTTTTTTGTTTTTGAAATGGTTACAGATATTGAACCGAAAATAACATCCATAATGTTATTAACTACTTTTTGTGCATTGAATAATGTGAGTGAATCAATAAAATCATTATTTAAATCAGTTAATGTTTTATTGTCATAACTTTGGTTAACTCTAATAGTAAATGTATTATTTGGTCTATTAACGTTACCTAAAGAATTAAAAGTAATATCTAATATACCTTTCCATGATTGTGTTATACCATCATTTTGAGTAACACCATATAAAAAAGTGTTAAAATCTGAAGAATTTGTTAATGGTGATGTGATATCATCATATAATAAGATACCAACTTTTGAATTAGCATCTACTTTAAACATATCTAAGAAATCTGCTTTTTTAACTTCAATGTTAATACCAGCACCAGTTGATTTTAAAAAACTTGGAATGCTTGGATTAACACCACAACTAACTAGTGTTATTAATTCTCTTTTTAAAGCTGTTTTAACTTTAAGTTCTATCTCATCGAATGAGTAAGTTAGGATATCAACAACAGAGTCTCTTAACGCTTCGTAACCAATTAATGATTTTATTAAATCGGTTAAAAAGACAATAGGGTCTTTACCATTGTTTAATGATGGTAAAGAGTTTATTAATTTCATAATTGGCATTTGCTCTGTTAAAACCCTAGCTGATGCAATATATCCGAAAACTTTCTTTTTTTGGTCAAGTAATGCCATACATTAAAATAATTCATTGTCGTTATTTTCGTTCAACCCACCATTTTTAATCATTTCTCTAATTGATTTATAATCATTTAATGATGCACTGCCTTGGCTTCGTTCATTAATAGTTGATTCAACGTCACCACGATTTTTAATTATATCACTTTGTAATTTAGCGATTTCTAATTTAATTCTGATTGCTGAGTCTTTTACTTTTAGTAAACTACCTTTTTCTTTTGCTATTTTAGTTAAATCATCAACGTCTACTGGAGAAGCACTAGCTGCTAATTCATTGATAGTTTTTTGAGCGTCATTTATTTGTAAACATGCGTCATTATAAGTTTCTTGCATTAAACCTTCTAATGATTCTGTATCGTTAACTTTTACGTCTTGTTTCTTTTTTCTAGGCATTTTATTTTAGTTTTAAAATGTTTGTTATCTATATATATAAATACCTAATATATTAAAAAAAATAATGTAAACATCTATAAACCATAGTTTTTTAAAACTTCATAAAGTAGTTTATAACGTTTCATTCCAATCCTAATATCTTTAGTTGATAAATTGGTGTAATTCCTCATAGTTTCTAAGAAAGAATTCTTATTATATTTAGACCCTCCTTCCATTGAAGAGAAGACTAATTCCCAATTTTCTAAAATATCTATTAACGCATAACCAATTTTAATTTCATTTTCATTTAATTTTTTCTTATGGTTATTTTCGCTTTCTAATTCTGTTTTAATTTCACCGACTAATTTTTTAATGAAGTCACCCATTTCAACACTATCTCTATCGATAACGTATGTCAAATCTTCCCTTTCTTCGATGCTATCGTTTAATTCTTCGTAAGATGTTGTTTGTCTAATATATTTTTCATCTTTGATTAGTAACCCTAAAATATAGTGTTTACTAATTGTTCCAAAATATGAATAAGCTTTTTTGCCTCTACCACTTTCAAATTTGTGTACTTTTGTCATTAGGAAAGATAAAGTGTCGCTATGCAACTCTTCAAATGTCTCACCCTTTCTATACAACTTGTACTTTCTAATTATCGACTCTATCATTTTATCGAGTGGCCCTTTAAGCCACTCGTTAAAAATTAGATTCCTTTCTGTTTCGTCTGTTGATTCTAAAAATTTGATTACTGCTTCTTCTTCTTCTGGACCAAAGTACATTTCGTTTGTTCTTTTTCGTCCTCGTTTTGTAACCATTTTTTAATTTTGTGAATCATACGTTATATTTCTATCTTTAGCGAAATAATATTCTTTTTTAGCAGTTGCTAACCACCATCTTGCCTCAACTGGGTCAATAGTTTCTCTGTAAGATGCAAATAATGAGTCTTTTCTTTGGTTAATATGTTTGTATCCAAATCTAGGGATAACCATAACTCTAGCGTCTTTAAATGTCATTCTTAATAAGAATTCAGTAATGAAGGTTAATTTAATACTTGGTTTAAATCCTCCGAACTCATCATACATTGATTTTTTCATTACAAACCCATCAACATTAAAGTTTTGGTAAGCTAATAGAGCATTGTTATCTAGGATTCCTAATTCATCAGAAAAACTTTGAGCCCATACTGCTTCGTTTGTAAAACCAATAAACTCATTATTTTCATTAACGTCAATAACGATAGGCATAAAGATATCTACGTTAGTATGTGCTTTTTGATATTCAACAACATTTTTAAACCAAATATTAGAATATTCATCATCAAGTTCTAAGATTGAGAACCATTCTGTTTTACATACTGACACACCATAATTTATTTGAGATGCGAAATCAGTTTGTCCATCATTTTCAGCAATAACAACAGAATTGCTATAATCACCAAAATCTAGAGTTTTAATATGTTTTACTACATCACTATTTTTAGGTGCTACAATTATTAAAGTTTCTGGTCTAACATTTTGAGTTAAGACACTTTTAATTGCGTTATCTAATAAAGGTTTAGTCACTTCATTTAAAGCGTGCACTGGTAAAATTACACTTATATTATTTTTTTCCATATTTTTTAATTTAATATTTTATTATGCGTTAGTTGGTTCAACCTCGCTTAAAGATTCAGTTAATTTTTCTAAAACAATACCTAATTCTGCTTTTCTACTTTCAAAAAGTTTAGTATAAACTTCAGATGCAGCAGCGATTTGTTTTTCACTAGTGTATTGACCTTTAGATTCAGCCATACCATTTAATAATTCTTGTGGTAATGAATCTTCAAACCAAACTTTTAAATAGTTAGCGATTAGTTCTGGAATGTTTAAAGTTGTGTTAGTCCAAACACCATTATTTTTAATTACTTTAACACCACTCTCATTTGTTGTTTCCATCCATTCTGGAACCATGTTAGGTATTTTACCAATTACTGGTGTGTTTGACTCAATTGCTTCCAATGGGAAAGTACCAAATCCAGATTGGTCATCAATCCAAACAGCTAAACAAGATTTAGATAATTCAGCAGCAAATTGTTTTTTAGGTAACCCTCTTAATTCTTTAAATGTAATCCATTTGTAAAGTGGGTATTGTAAGTAGAATGATTTAGCTATTTTAGCAGCTTCACCATGGTTTCTAGTTAAAATAGAAACAACTGGGATTTTAGGTTTATCACTATCTGTAAAATAATCAGAAATAGATACTGGTACAACATGTGTTTGAATTGAAGGGAATAATGATTTAACATAATCCGCTTGTTTTTCAGATGTAGTAATTACATCGTTAAATCCGTAATCAACGTTCCATCTTTTACCAATTTGTAACAATTCTAATAAATAATCATAACTTTGTGATATAACTATTTTTTTACATGGAAACCCTTTAAGTTGGTCCATAATGTTAGAAAAAATTTCTGGTATAACCACAAAATCAGAAGGTGATATGTTTAACTCTTGCCCTTCAATTGAAGCGTGAGGTAAAGCAGCATATTCTTCACCTAACCAATCAGCGACACCATTACCTTCTTGGTCACCTCTTAATTTATAATCATTTTTTTCATGTAACACACATGCACTGTATCCTAAATCATTTAAAATTTTAACGTGTTCGTAAATGTTAGCGATACCAGCGGTTGGGTTACCTTTTGTGTCTAGCACAAAGAAATAAACTCTAAAGTTTTTAGTTTCAAAGTTATTTAAAGCCAAAGCTATTTGGCTTATTTGTTCTTCAATTTGTTTTTTTTGTTCCATATTTTTAGTGTTATTATTTGGTTATTCTTTTTCTTTTAAAATACCGTAATTATATAATGTATTAAAAGCTATTTTATATCCTAATGAAGTTTTATCTAGAGCTCTTTCAGCACCTAATGAATCATCGTCAGTATCTTCGGTTGCGTCCATTAATATTTCAATCATAACTCTTAAAATATCGTATTTAGTTGCGTCAATTTCTCTTGGTCTTTCTCTTTCAACTTCTGTTATTTCAGAACTTAAAACTTTACCATTTTCATCAAGATAAGTTTTAGTTTCTTTTTCAATAATTTTTTTACCAGATTTAGTTCCGATAGATTTAATTGTGCTTTCTAAAGCATCAACATCGATGTAGTATATGTTACCGCCAAATTCAATCATGTTAATCAATTTCTTCGTAATTTGTTATTTTAGTATTTAAGATTCTATTTCTTAATTCTTCATTATTAATAAAGTCCAATATTGAATCAATCTCATAATCAGACACAACGTCTTTGTTATAAGAAGATTTAACTTTGATACTTATTTTACCGCTTGGTTTTAATTCTAATGTTTTAGGATTAGCTGTGATTAAAACATCTACATCGTCCCATTTTTCATCGTAGTTTAGAACAAATTTTATGTTTTTAATTCGGCAGCCAGTTTTTGATAAAAAGAAGAAAGTTGAAGGAATGCTTTTTTCCACTTCTCTGCTTATTAAGATAATTTCATGTTCTCCTTCATCTTCAATATCTGTTAAGAAATTATTGAAATGATTCATTAAACCATCTGACATCTGGTCAGCATGACCAAAAATTTCTAGAGGTGCTTCTAAATATAGAAACCTATTAAGTTTATTGATGTCATCAAACTTAAAATGTTCAATTAAATTGAAACTGGTAACATCATCATTTGTGATGTCAATTTCTTCAATATACTTATTATATGTATAAGCAAATTGACCGATAAAATCTCGCAATACCTCGTTTATAGTAATACCTATCTTCATGCTACCAATTTAATTGATAGGTGGTGATAAGTAAAGTTAAAAATTTATTTTTTTGTAAAAAATGATAAAACTTTACCAAAAATACTTTTTTCTTTAATAATCTGAGATTTTGGTGACTCTGGTTTTACTATTTGTGTTTGTCTGGATTTTTCATCTAACAGTCTTTTTTTTCTATTGTCATATAACTTGATGAAATAAGAAGTCAACCTATGTCTAACAACTTCATCAGCATTAAATTCAACGACACCAACACCTTCTTCTGGATTGTTTTTAACGTCTTCAATTAACGCTTCTAACGCACTATCGCTTTCATCTTTTAAATCTATTTGTCCAGTATCACCCAAAGCAACTACTTTAGTATTTTCAGAAAAACGTGTTAAGAATGTTTTAGAGTTTTTATGTCTAACGTTTTGGTATTCATCAATGATAATAATACAGTTAGAAAAAGACCTACCACGAATAGAACCAAACACTTCCATTTTGATGTACCCAGCTTCCATTAATTTGTTAGTAAGTTCTTCACCAATCAATTTATAAAAAGCATCAAAGTAAGACATCATAATGAATTTAAGTTTGTCTTTTTCATCACCAGGCAGCGTACCCAAATCTTCACCTTTTAATTGTTCAACAGACTTAACTAATTTAATTTCACGATAAATTTCTGGATTGTTTTTAAGTAACAATAATGCTTCGGCAACACTTAAAAGTGTTTTACCAGTGCCAGCTGGACCAGTACAAAAAGTCACGTCATTGGTCTTAATTGAATTGGTTAACTTCTTTTGCGTCTCATTTTTGTGTTTTATATCAATTTTAATTTGAGATAATAAAACCGTTGGTCCTTTGGTAAAACTTTCGTCTTCTGTTGTAATTTTTTTAGCTCTAGTGCTAGTAGTTCTAGTAGTTCTAGTAGTTTTTGTTGCAATAGGTTTTTTGTTCATATATAACTTTATTATAAATATCTTCTAATTTAATATTAGTTAAAAATTTTAACTTTGTCAATCTTATTTATAATTTTCAACAACATCACTACAAACACCAATAGCTGAAGAAACATCTTCATTATGTAGCTCTGGCATAACAGCAATGCTATTTCTTATTGGTTGTTTATTTGGAAAAGCCCATATGTAATTAAGGCTTGTTAATGTAACGGTATCATTTTCATGCCAAAAATAATTAAAAGGAAAGAATTCAAAATTAGCATTGAAATAGGTCATCGCTTCTATGTTTTTACAGTGAATCCATAATTTTGAAATCCTATCTCGAAACCATCTAAAATCAACACCATATTGTGGTTCATCATGACCTAACCAGAAAATATTGTCTTTGTACCAAACATCAACTTCAACATCATAACCTTTGGATATTGCTAAGTCAATGTAAGTTGGTTCGTTCTCCCAACTCTCCATTTTTCCATTTATGTTACCTCTATGTGATATTAACTTCATATTAAATTCTTTTCTGAAAATGATTCTAAAATAAGCGGCATTGATGTTTGGCTCAAATGCATATGTGAACCTTCCCAATTATCCAAATATTCTGGTTTAGTTATTTTATTTTCACCTATCATTTTATAAAATATTGTTACAAATTCAATACCATTTTGGTTACACAATTCTTCTAAGTATCTGTTAAATTCTTCAGTAACTAAGTTTCTTTCTAAACAAGTACCAAATGAAGGTCCGCCAGTATATTGTTTTGACTCATGCCATGACGCAATTGGACCCCATGCGATAACTTTAAGACCAGCTTCTTTATATCTTAATAAAACACTAAAATATCTATCAACGCATTCTTTAACTATTTCATTAACAGTTTTAGTTTGCGATTCCATTTGTTTAATTAAATGAGCTCTAATATCAACTTCACCAAAACAAAATAAAACATAATCATTATCAATATTAACATTATAATTAATTATTTCATCAATTACTGGCATTTTATTTTCAAGTTGGTAAGCGGTTGCTGGCCCAATTCTGTAACTTTTAAAAAATGGAGTTATGTCATCAGACCTTTGTGGCCATATTGGTTGCATTTCTTCTTTACCACTGAAAACAGCAGAGTGACTATCACCTATACAATGTATCATAATTCATAATGTTTTTACTTAAATTGTTATAAAAATTAATTTCATCTTGTTCACCATTTTCACCACCAATAGCCCATGGGTTTTGATTAGCATAAACAGTATTAAACATAGGGTGAATACCAAATCCATTTTTAACAAATAAAAACTTTTTATTGTTATCCCTTTTGTATTTATTTAACGCTATTTCATCGTATGCGTCCACTGTTGGTTGTGATAATATATTAACCCATTCAGATGTTTTTATAAAAAACATACTATTAGTGAAATATGGTGAATGGATTTCAAATAATTCATAATTATTATCGGAAGTGAATTTATCAATATTTTTTAAAATATAGTTATTAATTTCCATCTGAGCTTCATATGAAATCCTAAGTGGGTGAATACCTTTTGTAATAGTGTTTAATGAATTTAAACCTTCGTAAAACTTATTATAATCCCATTCAGTAGCGTTTATTGTAAACTGATTCAAAGGTGTGTAGTCTACATTCCATAAACCATTTGGCATTGGTCTGTTTAAAAAATGTTTATAAACAATATCTCTAACTGATAAATCATCAATAAAATCATTAATAAAAAAATCACATGATGGAATATTATTAGACATAGTTGGTGATAAAGTTAATACTTCATCATTGTTTAACATATCAACATTTTCAATTAGGTAATCCCAAACATAATTGTTAATAAAACAATCTTCATCTAATTTAACTGAATATTCAGTATCAGTTGAAATAGCAATTCTTATTTTATTTAAGTAATTATGATGTCCGTTAATTACATGTATTGTATATTCAATACCTAAACTATCACATTTATTAACCCAATCATTGTCATGGGTTGCTAAAACATTTAATTTTAATTTTAGTTTATTTTCTGGTTTTATTTTAGATAAAAAATAGAACATTAAATTTGAGTAATCTAATCTATTGTGTGATAAATAATTTATAGTTATTGTTTTCATTTCATATAATTTTGTCTAATGAATTGTTTTAATTCACAATTTTTATGGTAATTAACTCTTTTAACAGAGAAATAACCTTGATTGAATTTTTCAACAATTTGATTTATTGTAATTACCCAATTATAATTAGGTTTATTTGATGGGTCGTAAGTACCAAAGTAAGGTGGAAACTCCCATTGTTGTCCGCTAAGTAAAATCATATAAGGTAGAAAAATATTTATCATATCATCATTAGGGTAATATTCTAAACATTTGTCTAAATGCTGCTTAGCCAATAACATAACTTCTTTTGTTACTGTCATACATTCCCAATTAGCACTCATAGGTAATTCTATATTATATTCAAGATATAAATTTTTAGGGTCCCAACGACCATATGGTTGCTGTAATGGAAACCCTACAATAGTTTTGTCTGAGTCTTTTCCGTTATATGATGAAACCCAATCTTCAGTATTTAAAAATTGTGCATAATTAACACCTTTTTCAAAGTTAATTCCATTTATAAAGTATTGGTTAGCTGAAACTAAACAGAAGTGTTCAAAACTATTTATTTCATCTTCACTTATATTTCTAATTAAATCAATCAACGCACCAAAAATAAAGTTAGAATGATTTAAAGGACCAAGCATATGACGCATTCTAATTTTAGGGTGGTCTAATGTTGGGTGATTAATCATGAAATCACAATTATCATGGAAATAAGATATGTTATCTATCATATCATCAACATCTTCAATCGTGTGTGTTGTTGAGTGAGCAAATATTATAAACGCTGTTTTAGATTTCATTTATAGTTTTAATTAATTCATCAATTCTGTTGTATATTGCTTGTTGCACTTCAGAATCTAAATTGTTATAATTCAATTTATTTTTAAGTTCAATAAATCTAGGTTCAGAGAAAACATAATGACCACTTATGTTTATGATTTCTTCTTTGTTATCTTCTGGTATAAAATCAGAGTCAACCCATTTTACCCATCTTTTTGATTCATAACAAATCTCATAAAATTCATCTAGTAATTCTATATGATTAGTTTTAATTATGTTTAAAATAATTTTTGTTTCTATTTGTCCAAATTCTGGGGCAATATTGATACAGTTTAACCCATTATTAAATTTCGATTTAACTAATTCATTTGTTAGGTAATCACCATTATGTTCTTTTGAAATCATGCCATGATTTTTGGCAACTTTAACCATTTCAATTAATCTATCTTGATTGAAACTACCAATATTTGTGTTACCTTTTAATGCTGTTCCAGATTGGATTACAGCGTATTTAATTTGACCATATATGTCTAATGGTAGTAATTCTTTTAAGTCTTCTAAAAGATTGTTTAATTCTACTTCATTTGTTGGTCTGATTGCTTCTTCAGTTCCAACCTCAAATAACATGTTTGGATTTAATCTATAACCTTTTAAAATAAATTCAACTGTGGCTAATAACCCATCACGGTATTCTTTATGTTTTTTCCAAACATCAACATGTATAATGTCGAAATATTTGCAATCTTCAATAAAAGAATCCATACCGTCATCTTCACTATATCCTTGTGATGGACCAGAATGGTCTCTTACTAATAAGATTTTATTAGATTTGCTTCTTACGTATTCGCAGAAGTCTTTAGTTGTCCAATTGTTAACATAACCACCATTAAACTCTACTTGTCTTCTAGATGGTATTAATCCAATTTCAACGTTATTTTCATTTGAGTAATTAATAATTGCGTCAACAATATTTTTACTCATCGGTCCTATAAATATTTTTGGTTTCATACACCAAATATATTATTTATAAAACACTTTGTAAAGATTAAAGCGACCAAAATAATATAAAAACTCACCCATCTTGTAATCATGTAATGGCGACATGTTTAACCATATGATTGCTGTCAGTGTTTGAACCTTTTTTAAATCTAACCCATTGTCAAAAATCCACTTATGTAACTTTTCTCTACAATTAGTTAAAATATCACTTCTTAAAATATCGCATTTAATACCGTTTGATGATTTTTTAACTGAGAATAATTCTTGATGGACAATATCGTGATTGAATAATAAATTGTGATTTAATTTAGCTAAATCATAATAGATGTCACCATTTTTTAAATCACCTCCAAAGTCTTGTCTCCAATCTAATAACACAAATTCACGATTACCTTTATAAATAATATTATCTAAAATGTAATCACCATGAAATTGATAATAAGTGTCTGAACATAACCAGTTTTCATTTATTTCTTTTATCATATCAATAACTGGTGGTACTACCATACCATTGATGGTAATCTCTTCATCACTTATTTTATTATCATTAAATAATTTTTGTAATCGTTCATAAGTTTTATCAAAATAAAACTTTTTAGTTATTTCTTTAAAGTCTTCAGACTGACCATGTTTAACCCATAGGTTGTTTTTACTCCAATCTAAAAAATCTTCAAAAATAATTTCATTTACTGACGTTGCTAATAAATCACCAGCAGCATATTCGTATTTGTAAAAATTATCTTTACTGTCAATCAATTTAGGTGTTAACCCAGATAGTTGTTTACATCGTTCAACTCTGTTAGCACAAACTGTTTTATTATAGAAAAATTTAATAACGAAATCATTAAATAAAAAGATTGATTCATCTACTTTATCTAACAATTCAAATTTGTCGTATATAACTTCTCTAGCGTGTTTTAATTCAAATACATTACCTATGTCTAACCAATTGAAATATTCTTTTGTTTCCCATTTAATATTCATTCGATTGATTGCGTGACAATCGCTTAATGTTGTATCGCTAGTATCTGCTTCATATTCCTCTTGTAATGAATCCCAAAACAATTTATAATCTTTTATACCAGCAAGTCCAATATAAGCAAATTTAGAGGTTAAATCTCCTTTGTCATTTATCATTCTATTAGGAATAAAAGATAAAGTTCTATATTGTGAATTGTTTTCTTTGAATTGACAAGCCAACCAGTTTTCTGTTGGTTCTTTAATTTCTTCAGTTATTATAGTATCTGCTGCATGAAATATAAATGGACATTGTAATTCATTTTTAGCTTTTAACATTGAGTAACCAAGAGATGAACCTTCACCTTCATATTTATCAACTTCGATAAATGTAATTTTTCTTTCTGGATAAGCTAGTGTTAAAAAATCTTTAACTTGTTCTCCAAAATAACCAACAGTTACAACTAATTCAACTTCTTTAGGGTATGCTTCTACGATATATGATATCGCTGGTTTTTTACCAACTCTAACTAAACATTTATTAGTGTATTTAGTTAAATCACCTAATCTAGAACCAACACCACTAGTGGTTATTAAAACTTTATACTCGACCATATTTATCTTCTATTCTAATAACGTCATCTAGAAAATTTGTAGAACTTTCTAAATACAAACTGTCAACGATTGCCGACATTCTATGAACTACAAATGGTTCAATTGTGTAATACTCACCTTCATTTAAAATCATTTCAGTTAAGGTGTCTTTGTCTGGGCCAATTTCAAATTTAATTTGACCTTTTAAAACATAAAAAGATTCATGTTTTTTTTCATGGTACTGTAAGCTGCAACTATTTCCAGCTGTCATGAATAATTCTTTAACTACGTAATTTTCATTAACTTCAATCCATTTTTCCCATCCCCATGGTTTATCAACTTTTGTAACTTCTTTTTTCATATTATAAATCTTTTATTGAATTAATACCTTCATTTCTTTTAAGGTTTATGGCTATTGCTGTGTCATATTCTTTGTCTTTTTTTCTATCATTGACAACGACTCTAATTCCACCTCCTAGACCCATTATCAATTGGTCATAAAAGATACCTAACTCAGCTAATTGTTTAACGGTTATATCTCTAACACCTTCACGTCTTCCAGTTGTTAAAATAATGTTATAAC
>Ga0208090_1000123_pt1 | contig 15788 bp, 29 predicted proteins | sample LakMenEpi20Jul12_FD_150718 | JGI IMG/M metagenome (GOLD analysis project Ga0208090, IMG submission 150718) | Freshwater microbial communities from Lake Mendota, WI - 20JUL2012 deep hole epilimnion (SPAdes) | ecosystem: Environmental > Aquatic > Freshwater > Lake > Epilimnion/Euphotic zone ...
CGTTCCCATATTTCATAATATTCGTGATACTCGCTGTGTTTTGTATCGACTGCCATTTTTATATTCCTGTAATTGTAGCTAAATTAGGCCTATTGTGCAGTACCGGATATTTGAACGCAATAAAATATCCACTGCTATCAACCCAATCATCAATGGCTGGGTGAGCTGTAAACTTTTCTGGCTCTAATTTATCATCATAGCCTTGAGTTTCAAGCGCATTGGTTAAGTTTGGGCATTTATCTGTGTTAATAAATAACTTATTGTGTGAAAGTAATCCATTATAAGCATTGATTCTATCCCGTACTGCTGGATTAGCTGGATTATATTGCAGTTGATAACCTGCTTGTCTAATCATGCCAATATCAGATTGGCTTGAATTTGTTTTTCCTGCTTTGCCGCTTGCGTCAGGATAAACGATTATTTTTCTATCACCATAACGCGTTAAATTATTAATAAAGTCTTGCGTATCATGCGAAACAAATTCGTCAACAGCGATAGGAATATTATTATCAATGACAAAAGTAACAGCACAACAACCACCAATATTGAAATCAATTGAAACATGAATGAATGTATCGCGTTCATTTAGTTCTCGCTGTGTGTGGTGTCGCTTACGATCAAAGAAATGATAAACCTTGTTTTTATTTAGTGATACAAAATCACCAAGCAAATAAAGTTCGGCTAATATTGGGTCGTAGTTTGCTAAAATCTGCTCTGCATAATCTTTAGGTAAAAAAGGGTTGCTATAGGTGCTTGCCTTGTATAAAACATAGCCTTTTTGCTGTAGCTTTACCCATTTATGATAAACAAACCCATTGATTCCATTATCAGGTGTTGTCACCACGCCAATAGTATTTTTACCGTCAAACTTTTGCCGTGTTCTTTCTGTAATTTTTCGCCATACTAAAGCCGCTTTATCCATTGGCAATGTATCAATTTCATCAACGATTGAGTGAGCTACTTCAAAAGATACAATTTTAGACGGGTTATCATAACTGCGAAAAATAATAAAACCATAGCCAGCGACGTCAATTTTAAATTCTGATTTATTGACATGGAATTTTAAACCCATCATTGCTAAATCTTCTTCAACTCCGGGCATTGCTCTTAACCGTAATAAATCATAAGTTGGTAAAAATATACCAACGTTTACGCCTTTATTTTGAAGAAGTAATAACACCGCCCGCATTGTTCCTGCTCGTGTTTTTCCGCTACCCAATCCACCAACAATAGCTGGATAAGGTTCTTCAGAAAACACAAATTGTCTCTGCGGTAGCGTTAAAGGTATATCTGGCATTAAAGCTCCATTTCTTCGGCTTTAATAATGTGAATTTTTATAGGCGTTGTATCTTGCAGATTAGTGTTAACCGTCATCGGCAACACTTTACCAACCAACGTTAAAAATGCCGTTGGGTTTTCATCAGCTTGCCTTGCTAAATAAGCCTGCCCTCCAACTTCATCTAACGCCCCTAGAATCATCTCTTTTAATTCTTTGGTAACTTTGTTAGGTACGCCTTTAACACGTCCTACGCCCCTATTTCCTGCCTTTTTTTCCATATTTCCCCCTACTGTGCGGAAACCCTATAAGGTATTTTAGCTTTTAAGCACATTCTAACCATTGCCAATATTGTCGGTTTTAACTCAACTGGTTCATTGGCAAATTTTAAACGATTTAAAACAGCGTTTTCGCCTTTTGTTACCGCATATAAATTTTCAATATTAAAATTTTGTTTGTCGTTATCATAAAACCTGACAATCGTTTCACCTGTTATTTCGCCATAATGCTGTGCATAAATCAATCGATGCTTTAATTTCCAACAATGGTGTTTGTTGCCACCTTCAGAAACTTTAACATAAATATAACCATCTCTATCTATTCTTTCATCGCCAATTTGTCTAGTTCTATAACCAGTATGACCTTTTTTAAATCTGCTTTCCGATTCCCCATTGACGCCTTTTAATCCTTTATTCCAAGGCGTAAACCCTTTTTCAAACTGCCCGCTGTTCATTTTAAAATAGCAGGTAGCTCTTTGCGTTCTGGGATGTCATTGATGCGTGTTTGTGCATCAAGGACTAAACGTGCATTATCCACGATTGTACGCGCAATAATCGTCAAACTTTTTGAGCGTTCTGCTTCAAAAGCAAGTTGTTCAACGCTTAATGATTCTTCGCTCAATCTTTCCATTTGAGCAAATAAATGATTGTTTAAATCTGTCAGTGTATTTTTCATTCTTGTTCCTGTTTAAGTTAACCATCAAGTAATTAAACCATAACACACCGAAGAAGCGTTGCAAGAAACACGATGCGATAACTGCTCCCGTCTTTTTTTCGTGCGAGAGGACACGCGTTAGGGTTTAATTCTTCATGGTTAAAAAACCACCACGCCATAAACTGCAATGAGTGGTGGCCGTGTTTTGGTTGATAATAATCTCAGTATTCGTTGGCGTACTTTCAGCCAATCCCAAGTCTCCTATTTCTGAGCGTCGTGCCATTACCGGTGCGCTATGCGCGTACTATCAAGTCATAGCATCTAAGCCTGCCTTGGCACTTATAACACATAAGCTCAAACGCTATGCTTGATAGTGCTTGTCTTTCCAAGCTGTCACCAACCAACCCAGTTATTGATAAATCGCCATAAAGTGATTTCTGAGTTGGTTGGTTAAAAAGATTATATTCTAAAAAGTAAAAAAATGTAAATAATAATTTACCATTGTTTTTTTAAAAGGTAACAGTTGCAAATTTTATCTGTTACCTTCCTAAAACCTATGCAGTTATTGGGCTTAAGTGTGTTTTTATATCAAAAAGGTAACAGATAAAAATTTAATTTACCTCTCCAACATTTTTATAATAAATTTATAATTTATAATTTATTCTATAGACTTATTATTATCTGTTACCTGTTACCTTTGGTCTAATAAACATATATAAATAGCGGACTGCAATAGGTAACAGATAGATTTTTATCTGTTACCTTTTAGGCTTTATCTGTTACCTTTTTAAAAATCATCATCAACTGCAAGCGTTTCATTGAGCAACTGCCTGCAACGTTCCGCATCTAAATCACGCGATCTTTTTACCCAAACTCGATGCGGTTTACCTTGCCACTTTACCTGCTTATCAAATTTCATATATCCTAAACCTTCTAAAATACGTCTAATGGTCTTGGTGTTTAACTCTGGAAATTCATAGTCACTAAAACTATTTGCTCCCATTGCACTGGTAAGCGCAGAGCTGGAAATAATACTATCGCTATACCCAACACCGCCTTTTTGTATAAACGTATTTAAATCGCAAATCTCTGCGCCTTTTTCAGCACTAATCATTGATAGTTTTTCTGCTGTCAATGGCGCGTGTCCATAAGGCTTAAAATCCTCACTGATTTTAAAATCAAGAAAAAAGCGTCTAATTGAACCGCCATGATATGTAATAGCGTTTTTTAATTTATCAAAATACTCATATATGTCGCCAACATCGCGTTCCATATCTTGACGATTTAAGTAAGGCGCAAAAATAACCCACCATCTTCTATCGTGGTCATTAAGAGGCAAAGCGTCACGGTGATTTGTAAAAGCAATGTAATTAGTTACGTTCACAATAGAATAGTTATCCCTATTCATACGTCTAATGTCTATTGTGGCGTTGGTTATCATCGGCTTTATGGTATCTAGTACATCAAAACGATTATGTCCAGCCACGCGCAATTCTTCAAGAACAACAACGCAACTCCCCTCTGCCCAGCCGGTAAACTTGTCCTGAAGTGCTGTAGGTGGCAGCGGTTTTACGTTACGCCCACCAAGGCAACACGCGATAACCTCAGCAATGGTGCTTTTTCCATCCCCCTCAAAACCTTGAATCAAAGGTGCAAAATTAATTTTTTTGCCAATGTTTTGAGTGTTGTACGCAATAAAATCAAGCAAAAAACGCGTTTCTTTTTCACGTTTTCCGCAAATATTTCTAATATGCTTAATAACTAAATCAACAGCTAATTTTCCGTCATCGCTTATTTTATATTCTGCTTGTGGTAAACTATCAACCGAAAAAGCGTTAACGCATTCAAGACCTTCATGTGGAAAAAACTGCAAATTTTGAGGCATATAAATTGCTCGGCTAAAGCACTTTATAAAATTATTGTTTAACGCAAAATTTGCAGCCCCTCTGCTTGCTCCTTCATCTTCGCCATTATCTAAAATTTCCCTTGTGTAATTAGCATCAAACGATTGCTTACTAATTTCTTCTTTTGTGTATAAATGATAAAACTTATCACGATCATTAAGCCAAACCCATGGCAAACAAAAAGCAGGGGTTTCTGGTGATAATTGACGCAACTTTGTTGGTGTTAGTAGTTTTCTTGCAATGCCAACAGATATAATTACATTACCTAAAATTTTAAAACGATTGCGCCATTCACCAATAATGGTTTCACGCCCAATAGCAGATAAATTTAAATCACTTCGTATAGTATCAGCAACAACACCTTCCATATCCGTTACATTTGAACAGCTTGAAATTAATTGTGAAAGCGTTTGTGATGACTGAATACTGAGCGCGGTGGCATTGCGTTTTCTTACCTTATTTGCTTCATAACGCAGAGATGCAACAGTTAATTTTTTTTCACTAGTATCGCGCAAACCGTCCCAAACTTTTACCGTGCAAGCGTCTGGATGCTCAGGACAAGCTGACCATTCTCGCCACAAAACATAGCCTTTATCATAATCCCAACGCTTTAACATAAAGCCAACATGAACCCAGTCATCATGTTGGGTTTTATCCCACTTTTCTTGTATAACTAAATCAGCTCTTATGCCTTCGATTTCATCTTCTATTTGAAATTCTTTAAAATCATCTTCTTCATCGTCAATAACACCAACAACTACTGGCAATACTTTCTGCACGTTGTCAGGCGTAAACCCATCAAACGTCACATCATGCGCCCCGAATTTCTCAAGCATCGGCTTAAGTGATACAAGCCACGCACGAACCTGCTTAACATTAACGCTTGGCAATTCATCAACTTTGGTGTTGATTGGCTCGTCACCTGCGTTTAAATCCCATACATAAGGCTTTTTAGTATCTGGGTGTGTGCCATACGCAATAAACTGTTGACCGTTTGCAAGAATCTCAATAGCTGGGTTTTCCAGTCCATCAAACTTAAATTTTATTTTGTGCTTAGTCATTGCTTCATTAATTCTAATCAGCATCAAGCATTTAGGCTTATTGCCAAACCGAACAGGCGCAAAGCCAAAAGCCGATTGCGCACTAGCCAGAACGCTTTTAGCCATGTCCTCGTTTAATATATCAATATCAATAGCGATTAAACGATCACCCAGCACGATACCGACATTTTTATCAGCCGCATATTTCTTCCAAGACGGGTCATTTTCTCGATGTTGCCAACCGTTGCCAAGTGGTCGCTTACCATTTGCTGGCGTAATGGTGTAACCGTTTTTATCTAAATCATCATAAACGCTACTTAACATTTTTTAATCCTTTTTTAATTTTGTTATAGGTAAATAGCGTCACGTTGTCGGTTTTGCCGTTCTTGATGTTGTAGATGGTCATAAAACTGACATGACATAGCGCAGCTATCTTGCGCAATGCTATCCCGTCATGCTGTTTGAGTAAGTCTTGAAGCTCATTTATAAAATCTTGCATTTTTTCTTTACCTTTTGTTGTTTATGTTGTAAATTATATTTTACATTATAACAAACTTTTTTAAAAGCAACGGAGTTATTTTATGAACAAAGAAGAATTATCAATCAGAACCGCGTCAATATTGCGCTTGCAGCTTGAGTATGACCAACTAATCATTAAAGCAGAGTTTCTGCAAACGCTGATTATTAAAGAGCGTTTTGCGCTTGAATCAATTAACAATCCGACTATTGAGGAGCATTTGGGCGTTGATGTTGTGGCGGTGGATAATACGCCACCACAGCCGCAAACGCAAAAACGTAAACAGGTAGCAGTTGAAAGTGAAGAAACGCTAGAAGGCGTAAAAGATTGCCTGAAGCAACTGAGCATTAAAACAAACAGCCGTAAAATATCACTGGAAATATTGCGCAAGTTTAACGTCGAAAAAACGGTTGATTTAGATCCGCGTGATTATGGCAGAGTTTGCAGGATGGCAGTTGAAGCTTTAAACGAAATGTTAAAGGCTAAAAAAAATGACAACTAAACACGCAAAATTAGGCGCATCATCGAGTGAACGCTGGATTAACTGCCCAGCGTCAGTTCGTATGTGTGAGAACCTGCCAAACACGTCCTCTACATTTGCTGCTGAAGGAACAGCTGCGCATGAGCTTTCCGAAAAATGCTTAATGACAGCTAAACCCGCAGCGCATTATTTTGGATTAAAATTTAATGGTTTTGTCGTAACAGATGACATGGCTATGCACGTTCAAAAATACGTTGATTATGTTAACGCTGTTGGTGGCGTGTTGCTATTTGAGCAACGTGTGGACTTTAGCCGTTGGGTGCATGAAGGATTTGGAACGGCTGACGCAATTGTTATTGATGAAAGCAATAAAACCATTCATGTTATTGATTTGAAATATGGCAAAGGCGTTGCTGTGTATGCGCGGCATAACACACAGGCGCAACTTTACGCGCTGGGTGCGTATGATTTATTTGCCCATATTTATGATGTTGAGTACATAAAAATGCACATTCACCAGCCACGCATTGATAACGTAACGAGCTGGGAAATTACAGTTGATGAATTGCTTGCGTTTGGAGATGAAGTAAAACTACGAGCTGAAGCAACACTTGATGTTAATGCGCCATTTAATCCAACTGAAAAAGGCTGTATGTGGTGCGCAGCTAAACCCACTTGCGCAGCATTAGCACAAAAAACGTTTGAGGTTGTCACGTCTGATTTTGAAATAACAAATGAACCGCAATTACTTGCGGTTGAGAGTTTAACGCCTGAGCAGATTGCGCAAATACTCCCTAATTTGCCATTGATTGAATCATGGATTAAGAGCGTAAAAGAACACGCTTATGATTTGGCTAATGCAGATCAGCTCAAAGGCTATAAACTGGTAGCTGGCAGAAACTCACGCAAGTGGAACGCTGACGATGATGCAATTAAAAGCGCATTAACTGCTATGAATATCAACCCAATTAAAAGCGAATTAATTAGTGTTGCGCAGGCTGAAAAACTAATCAGCAAAGAAGATAAGCCAATGTTTTCAAACCTTTACGCAACACTATCAGGAAGTCCAACACTTGCAACTATTGACGATAAACGCCCAGAATTAAAAAATGTGCTTGACGATTTTGATTAATGTAAATTATAATTTACACGCCTTAACAGTAAGGCAATAAATTCTTAAATTTCTAAATTAATAAAAGGAAAAATATCATGGCTGCAATTATGTTAAAAAACGTTCGTCTTTCTTTTGCTTCACTATTTGAATATGAAGAATACAACCAAGAAAGCACCGGCAAATATGCCGCAACGTTTCTCCTCGATAAATCTCAACACGCTGACACCATCAAATTGATTGAAAAAACAATTGCTGATTTTGCCGTTGAAAAGTTTGGCGCAGGTAAAGTGCCTAAACTTTACAAACAGCCGTTAATGGACGGTGATATGCAAGATTATGACGGTTATGCAGGGTGTATGAGCATCAAAGGGTCAACAAAAAAACGCCCTATTGTTATTGACCAACAAAAGGTCACACTCACCAAAGAAGATGAACGCATTTTTAGCGGTGATTATGTCAATGCTAAAATTGACTTTTGGTTTCAAGATAACTCATATGGCAAACGCATTAACTGTAATTTGATCGCAGTGCAGTTATTTAAACAAGGTGAACGGTTTGGCGGTGGTGATGCGTCGGTTGATGACTTTGATTCTTATGATGAAAATGACGATGATTTTTAATTGATGTTTATTTGATGGTTATTTGATTTTAACCAACTGTCAAGTAATCCTTGATAGTTGGTTTTTTTATAAAAAAACTTATAGGTAAAAAAAATGTTTAAAATTTTAGAAGAATTAAAAAAAGAAAAACCGTCTCAAGATGTAATACAAAATTTAATTAGAGATGAGCTTAGCCTTGATAATGAAAGTCATTATTGCTGGATTGCTGATAACAGAAAGCAATTTTGTTTGTCGACAAGTAGACATAGAAAAGGTTTAGCGTTTGAAATGTCTGGTTATGGACACGGATGTCATGAATATAATCAATATTTATTGAACTACTTTGTAGACGGATTAGATTTATCCAAAAATATGCGTTTTTTCTCTTTAGATTTTTATAAAGGAGGTTGTGAATTTATTTATGAATATTGGGAAGGGCATAATCCAACATATGTAAATGCAGAAATTAAACATTTTGGAGGAGAGTCAACATCAACCATTATTTATAAAATCATAGAAATATGTTTAATCAACAATAAGCCAAAACACGATAGAAGACGGAGTTAAAAATGGTAGAAAAAGAAATTGAACAATACTTGTGCAAACAAGTAAAAGAGCTTGGTGGCTTGTGTGAAAAGTTTACGTCACCGGCTAATCGTAGTGTGCCTGATAGATTAGTCACACTACCGCATGGGTTGATGTTGCTTGTTGAATTAAAAGCCAATGGCGAATCACCAACAAAAGCTCAACTACATGACCATGCAACAAGATTTAAATTAGGTGTGCAGGTAAATGTTTTATCATCTAAAGATGAAGTAGATAAATTTATTTTTGATTGCAAGGAGTTCATTGACCATGAAAATTGATGAAAGTTTTAAAAATTATTTTTACGACACTAATCTTTTTCCTGTTTTTTTATTTGATGACTTTGTTCAATTTTTAGATCAAAAAGGAATTGAGCATCGAGAAGGCAAAGGAGCAACACAAGTGCTGCAAGTTAAAGTTAATGATGAAGATGGATTTAAAGTTATTTTTAGATCAAAACATGATTTAGAAAATTACACGTTTAACAAAGCACTAAACCCAATCTTCAATTTATTTTTTAATCAATAATATGAAAACGTTAACGCGCTCACAAATGCACGCATATCAAGTCACAAGCGTTGATAAAATAAAATCAACGCCTAAGTGCGCATTATTTCAACAATGCGGCTTAGGTAAGACTGTAAGCGCGTTAACGGCTATTGCTGACATAAACCCGCAACGGGTTTTAATTGTTGCGCCTTTGCGTGTCGCCAAAACAGTTTGGCACAATGAGGCGCAAAAATGGGAGCATCTTCAGCATCTCACATTTAGCATTTGCGTTGGTACACCAGCGCAACGGTTAAGCGCGTTGCAAAGTGATGCACAAATTCACGTTATCAATATCGATTGTTTGTCTTGGCTTGTTAAAGATAGTGCAATAAAGCCTAAATATGACATGGTGATATTTGACGAATTTAGCCTTTTAAAAAGCCATTCAAGCCAACGTTTTAAAGCAGCTAAAGCATTATGCAAAAACATTGAGCGCGTGGTTGGGTTGACAGGTTCACCCGCTGCAAACTCGGTTCATGATTTATGGTCGCAACTTTTTTTGCTTGATGGTGGTGCGCGTCTATTTAAGACCGTTAGCGCGTTTAGATTGCAATGGTTTGACGTTGGCTATAATCAGTACACGTTTAAGCCTAAACCATCCGCCATGAGCGAAATAACAGCCAAAATTGATGATATATGTTTATCAATGAAAGCCGCTGATTATTTAGATATGCCGCCCGTTGTTCACAATGAAGTAATGGTTGATATGTCGCCAGCAGCTCACGCAACGTATAAAGAGATCCGCAAAGAGTTGATTGTTGAAGTTGGCAAAGAAACGATTGCTGTTGCTAACGCGGCTGTGCTTGTTGGCAAGTGCATTCAGATCGCAAACGGCTTTCTTTATGATGAAAACAAAAACGCGCTACATTTACACGATGCAAAGATTGACGCACTTGAATCAATCATTAGTGAAACCAACGCGCCTATTCTTTTGTTTTACACATTTAAAGCGGATTTAGAAAAGATAAAATCCCGTTTTGATTATGTGCAAACGCTTCAGGACAATTCAGAGCAAAAAGTAAAAGACTGGAACGCAGGTAAAATCCCATTGCTTGCATGTCACCCTGCTAGTGCTGGGCATGGGCTAAACCTGCAGCAGGGCGGCAATGTTGTTGTGTGGTACGGGTTGACGCATTCTCTTGAACTGTTTGAGCAAGCTAACGCGAGAATTCATAGACAAGGACAAACAAAAACGGTGTTTATTCACTACATTTTAGCCGATAAAACAATAGATTCGGCAGTGCTTGCCGCACTTAAAAACAAAGAAAAAGTACAAGATGCTGTTTTTAACTCGTTGAAATAATTATATTTTTGCTTTTTTATTTATTTATTTTGTAAATTATAATTTACAAGATTAAAAAGAACATTTAATATATAACCACGCTTTCAAGAAGGCGAAACAATAATAAAATAATTTAGGAGTAAAGATCATGAAATTAATTATTAAAGAAGTGAAGAAAGTTGAATTTTCAAACGCTGATGTATTCAGCGGAGCGTTTCAATCAAGAGGGGTGCTAGTTGAAGCAGTTGTGACAGACTGCCCAGACAGAGCTTGGCTGGAAATCGGGTTTAATGAAATGACCGTTATTGACGGCAAAGAAGTATCTTTGTTTTTAAAAGATGACGCGCAAGACACACTTGCTGCGTTGTGGAGAGTTCAACAGCAAGTTGCAACAGACTTGCCTTTAGTTAAAAAAATTGTATCCAGCAAGTTTATTGCTGAAGACACACATGGTAGGGATGTTGTGTGCGATACAATGGAAGAAGCGTTGGACGCACATAAAAGATTTGGCAATCCACGCCAAATCGATGACGTGCAATTTATTTCTGGAGAAATCTAATGGAAATACAACTTTACTTCGACATCGTATCAAACGATGGTGTTGACATTGGCGTTGCGGCTACAGCAACACTTAGCGGTAAATATATACCTGCTGATTTTCACCACGACATTGAAGATGATCGTGAGTGTTTAGTTGGCGACATTTCATTTACCGATGAAGAAGGTGAAGAAATGATTGGTTCAGAAAAATTGACAGAAATAGTCTATGAACACGTTAACGACAACGACATTAATATTTACAAAGACGCTGAAAAAGGCGGTTATATTTTTTACATCGACAACTTCAAAAGCGATCACGATTACGCGGCATTAATGCAATAACAAACAACTCCTACCTCTGCCGCTAAGACAAGTGGCTTTTTTTGAGATACAAAAAATGAAAACTATATATGATTTTTTACTAATGCTAGACCAAACTGGTTTTGCTTATGCTATTTTTTTATTATGCTTTTTGATTATGGCTGATTACTATTTTAAAGCACAAGAAGAGATAATCAGATTGCGTAAAATATTGAAGCAGGTAATGAGATGATTACAAAAGAAATAGATACGGTAGCAGAAATGGTTGAAAAAGCAATAAATTCTAATAATGGTGAAATTTTTGCATCGGTTTGCAGGTTACTTATAGATGGCTTGGTAATTCTTGCCAATACATCTTCTGATGAAGATCATAAAGAACGCTTTGTTCAATTAGTTGTTAAACAAATGCGTGATGAGTTAGAAATAACACAAAAAACAATAAAACAATTTTAGGAATAATATTATGAGCGCAACATTAGCACTAACGCTGTCATTTTTGACAGTAGACACAAACATCGACAAGCGCGGCAGAACAACACAGGTTGAGCGCATTGCCTACACAACAACGGCAATACCTTATGACACGCGACAAGCATGCGCTAACGCCAAAGAAGAATGGAATCTTGCTGTTGGTGCTTACCAAATGTCAAAACGCCCTGCACGGGTGATTATGGCGGTCTGCAATGACAGCGCAACGGGAGTGGTAGAATGAAAAAAGATTTAATTTGGGTGGCTATTTGTTCATTCTTGATAGGTGCATTGCTTTGCTTTATTACAATAGCAGCAACACACAGACATCATTATGAAATTATTAAAACAAATATTGGCGAGTTTGTTTTAAGAGACGGTAAGATTTTTACTGTTTATGAGATGCAACGCAATGTTGCTGGGGATATGGTGGCGAGATGAAACAGATTGCATTAGAAGAACACCTGATTAACAGGCTTAATGAATTAAAAGAAGAACGTAAAAGCCTGAAGCGTCAAAAACTGCGCAGCATTAAAGAAACCATTGATATTCAATTTATATTGGCAAAATTTATAGAGGAACGTAAACATGGCTGAGTTAATTTTTTGGACTGGCATTTTTGTTTTAATAGTTTGTTTTATGGTGGAGTACGCGAGTGGAGATTGACGACATTGCAGCATTAATATTCTATGTGTTAGCACTCATATTAGCGGGGATATGGCTATGGCATTAATTAAACCAGTTGAGAATGTAACACCAACGCCAAGCGCGACCAATTGCCAGCATAAAACATGGCGGCAATATGTAAGCAGAGGAATTAGGGAGTGTGATCGTTGTCATGAAATACGCCCTATTTTTGATTTAAAAATTGAACATCAAAGGTAATAGCATGGTGCAACCAATAAAAAGAGATTTAAAAGTTTCGCTTAAAGAGTTGGAAAGTATAAAAGAAAACATTATTTATTGTGGTGGAACAGGAACATTTTACCGAAAAAGAACGCCTGACAAACCGTTGTCTTTTAACTACTCAAATCGGCAAGCCACCATTTGCGTTAAAAAAGAAAACGGTAAAAAATACTTTACCGCATGGCGCATGGCTGTTTTCTTTTCATATGGTTATTATCCAAGCTTTGAAGATGCTGTTATTTTTAAAGACGGTGATAATTATAATTTTAGAATTAATAACATCGTTGTTTGCCATCCAAACGAAGATGAACAGACCGTTTTAGACTTTGCTACTGAACATGGTTTATCGCCACAAACGGTTAATTATCGCATGAGAAATGCAATACGATTTGAGCGCATTGTAAAAAACTGGAGAGTGTTTTTTTATGATAAAAAAGAGTTTGCAAAATACTGCGGTGATCTGATTGGTAGAAGGTTGGTTGTTGATGATGAAGGAATTGAACACATACAAATTAAGCGCATTAATTTATCAGAAAGCCAGCGCGGAAATAAAACCGCACGGGAATTTTTAAAAACGTGGATTGGCGACATGCCTACACAATGGGAGATGACATTATGCAGATAAAAAAAGCAAGACCAAGCGCGGTTATTCCGCAATTTCAAACCGAAGGCGCAGCCGCTATTGATTTATGCGCTTGTATTGAAGAAACCATGCTTTTAACACCAGAAACGCCCGTGCTAATTCATACAGGCATTGCAATCCACATTGATGATAAGTCTGTTGTTGGCTTAATTGTTCCGCGTAGTGGGCTAGGGTTTAATTATGGCGTTGGTTTGATGAACACGGTTGGCGTAATTGACAGTGATTATCAAGGCGAAATTATGGTTAAGTTGCGTATGACACATGGTGATAGTTATCGAATCCAGCCTAACGAGCGTATTGCTCAAATGTTTTTTGTGCCTGTATTGCGTCCGATATTTGAAGAAGTTGAAGAATTTAGCGCAGTGACTGAGCGCGGTGTTGGTGGCTTTGGGAGTACAGGGAAATGACACCTGAGCAATATGTAAAAGAACAACAAGGAATATTGCGCCAATTAGCATGGTTAATCAATGCCGCTAGAATTGGTGAATTGCATACTTTAAAAATAAAAGAAGGTAAAAAATGAGCTTATTAACAAACGAACAAATTGCGGAATTGGTTGGCATTGCTAGTAACCAATCAACAAGTAAAGATTTATATGAGGAGTTTCGTGAATGGAACAAAAAGCAAACAGGGATGCAAGTTGATGTCGATTGGAGTAAAGCACCAGAATGCGCAGACAGAGCAGAAATAAATTTTTATTGGGCTAGTGAAGATACATGGAGATTCTGTTTCCGAATAGCAAAATACCACCGACCAGAACCAGTAATCACACCACATCCACACGCAGAAATGATAGCTAAGTACGCAGAAGTAGCGCAAAGACGTGTTGACCCTTGGGTTGAGTTTGAAGTCAACCTCGATAATAATTGGGAGAAAATAATGGGTAACCCCGCATGGCTTGATTATAGAGAATACCGCTACATCGGAGAAACAAAATGATTGCAACAACAGCTTACATTTTAATTACTACTATCATTCACGACGGCAATATTGCACAAACTAATACATCCTTTGCAGACAAGGCATCATGCGAAAGCGCGGCAGTTAGACAAGACTTTGTTTTAAAATCTATGGACACGCATTTAACGCGCTGGAATCTAACTTGCCACCCATATCAACTTAGTGAGATTAAAAAATGATCCAGCAAATTCTTCAGCGCGGAAACCGTCAAGGCATGACAATGCGCGAAATAACCGAGCTAACAGATTTAAAGCAACACCAAGTGGAATTTAAGGTTCAAAAGTTAATCAAGGAGGGCGTTGTGCATAAATCTGCTGATAGAATAGACAATGCGTATTTGTACACATTGACAAGCTATGAAGAATTGATGCCATTTGTTGAATGTTCGCCAGTGCGATTGGATAATGTTATTAAACATTTAAACAAGCAGAAAGAACGAGTTAATGCAGGCGCACAGATTAAAACAAGCGACCCAGTAAATTCACCAAGCCACTATACTAACGGTTCTGTTGAATGTATCGATGCAATCGAATCAATGCTAACAAAAGAAGAATTTATCGGATTTTTACGCGGGAACATATTAAAATATCAGTGGCGTTATAAGCAAAAAAACGGTGCTGAGGATTTAAAAAAGGCGCAGTGGTATTTTGACAAGTTAAAAGAAAAAGAGGGCGTGTAATGTATGAATTTAAAAGTGGTAAACCATCAGGCGGCTTGCGTTATCAAGCCATGCGCGATTATTTGATAAAATTAAAATGGTTTGCAGATAACCCCATGCAACCAGTGTTTATAAGTGAACGCAGTGCATGAAACCACGACTTAAAAAGATAGGCAGAATTTGGTTATGCTATACGCAAACAACCATAGTTTGCACTGGTTCAACACCTGAACAAGCCTATCAAAAATGGATGATTAAAAATAAAGCCGCTGAATAAGCGGCTTTTTTATTATGGCGTTAAAAACAATTCCGCTTCAGCATTGCGCCTGCGCGTTAATCCAGCAAGCGGTTTTCCACCTGCTTTATCCCAACGCAAAAACTGTTTTGCTATTTCTGCCTTGTCGTCACCGGCTTTTAACATTTTAACAAGTGTTGATTTAAAAAAGTTACCTGCGCCAATGTTGTAGCATAAGCAAACAAGTGCATCATATTCATTTTGTGTTAATTCAACGCCTGTTGCATTAACCGCTTTTTCGTATTGCCCAATTGTTGCGGCTAATAATGCCATTGCTGCGCCTTCATTAGGCAACGTTCTATTTTTAGTAACTGGTGTGCCATCACCATAATGTGTTGAGCCAATGCCAATAGTCCAAACACCAGCTGGGCATTGGTACGCTTTGAGCTTGCAACCTTCAAATTCTTTAATCAATTTTAAACCGCGTTCGCCTGTTTTCATTTTCGTGATCTCATAGAAAGTACCGTAATTAATTTTTGTGTTAAGCGAATCATATCATTATCAAGCAGGCGTATTTGGTCGATTAATTCAATCAGCGCGTCTGTTGTTTCAGTAAGGATTGGCTTAACAATTGTCGTTACCCATATCCACACAAAATAGACGATATACCCCATGCTACTTGATGCAATAATAGGGAATCCATACTGGTTGATATATTTAGCTAATGCGTCAACATCCATTAATCAATTCTCTTTTCTTGCGGGTTATTGAACCTTG
>Ga0208090_1000125_pt1 | contig 15725 bp, 21 predicted proteins | sample LakMenEpi20Jul12_FD_150718 | JGI IMG/M metagenome (GOLD analysis project Ga0208090, IMG submission 150718) | Freshwater microbial communities from Lake Mendota, WI - 20JUL2012 deep hole epilimnion (SPAdes) | ecosystem: Environmental > Aquatic > Freshwater > Lake > Epilimnion/Euphotic zone ...
CGTCGGTGCAAGGCACCGACGGCACAAGCCGGAATAACGGTCGCCCAGCAGGAGTAGCCGATGGACTCCAATTCAGAAAGCACAGTGTCGAGGCCCAGCGTGACGTGCCCAGCAACATTTTCAGCAAGCACCCAGCGGGGTCGTGCGCCTTCAATAATTCGGCGCATCGCCGGCCAGAGATGGCGGTCATCTTCCTCGCCTCTGCGCTGCCCGGCGTGACTGAATGGCTGGCATGGGTATCCCCCAGTAATGAGAGTTGTTCCTTCATATTGTTTTGGTTCCAGAGTCCGAACGTCCTCGTGTATCGGGACGCCCGGAAAGTTCTTCGTGAGTATCCTGCGTGCCTTCGGGTTGTATTCGCAGAATCCGACCGTCTTGAATCCCGCCCACTTTGCCGCGAGCGCAAAGCCACCGATGCCAGAAAAGAGATCGAGGTGTGTGAGTCTGTCCTGTAGCGACCGCGCACCGTCTGCTCCCACGGGGACCAACCGCGCAGACCGTGCGCTAGCGCCGCTGTAATTCGGCTCAGAACCATGCGCTGCTGCAAACTCGCTTGGCGGCTGTGTGGCGGCAGTCATTTTGAATCAGTCCCTTTCTCGCCCTGCGAACGCGCCGCTTCCGGCGAGTTGCAGAGCTTTGCGTTCGCGGAATACTCCCAGAGCGTTTCATTCGTCCGGCGCACCATGCGGAACTCGCACCCTTGTCCGAGCGCGTAGAATCCTTCACATGCGGCCTTCATGTTTTCTTCCAGAGTGACATAGCTCCCTGGCCCCCATGCGATTTGATGAGGCTCGGGGTGATCGTGCCATTCTGTCCACGTTTTCGGCATGTGCGACGCAGGCAGGTATCGTCGTTGCAGCACCAACCGCGAACCATGCGCTGCACCCTGACTGGCGGTTTGGCTTTCAGTTTGCTTCTCATTTTTCATCGGTAGTGGTCCTTTCAATTTTTGATTTCTGCCCCGCCAGCGGGTGAGCTTGGGAATATGCGCTCCCTCCTTGAAGCGACGACTCGCCACGTAGAACGCGCACCATTCTTTTGTGTCCACGAGCCGCATTCCATTCGCGGCCCATCTCTCGCCGCGACAGCCCTCCACTATCTCCATCAGGGCGTCTATCGTGCTCACGAGGTTGCTTTCGCGCATATCCATGCGCTGCACAGAACCGGCTTCGCTCGGTTCTGCTGGCGCGTTATTCTGATTCGATTCGGTTGTTGTGTTCATAGAGTCATTTCCCAGCCGGTCTGTGAGCTTCATCGTTCTCCGTCGCATCGTGCCGAGGGGAGTCTTTACCCTTCGGAAGCTCGGATACGCATTCCTCGAATGCGGGAGCCGGTGGTTTCAGGAAGGCAATCCAATGCGTCTGCGCCTGCTTGCCAGACTTGTGACCATAGAGCGGCAGCATCGGTGTGAGCTTCAAGATTTCCGAGACGGGGTTTTCCGTGGCCGTCCACTTAAAGATGAGCGTGCCGCCCGGCTTGAGCACGCGGAAGCCCTCCGCGAATCCGGCGGCAATCATCTTCCGCCAGTCACCATCGAGCCACCCGTATTTCATCGCGAGGAATCCGATTTTTCCCGACCGCTCGAAGTGCGGCGGGTCGAACACGACATGCAGGAAGGTCGCATCCTCAAACGGCAGCGCAGTGAAGTCCGCGAGGATGTCCGGGTCGGTTTCCGTCCATTCTACCGTCCCGCGCTTCGGGCGGTTCATCGCGTGGCGTTCGCGGCGACGGTCAGAGAACACGGCCCGAGGGTCTTCTTTGTTGAACCACATCATGCGCGGGCCGCAGCACATATCGAGAACAGAGGCACCCCCCGCTCCAAGAGGCATTTCCGATCCGGCGCCGGTGGTAATTTCACCAAGAGTCGGGGAACCAGCCGCATCAGCAAACACGCGCGGTGCATCTTGCGTGAAGGCGGACGGTTTCATGGGCGCGAGTTGCAGAGCTTTGCGTTCGCTTCCATTGCTGCATTGGCGGCGTCCACCATTGCCTTGAGTACCGGCATCGGCACGAAGTCACACCGCCAGAGAATTTCGTTGTCTTGTGAGAGGATGAAGCGCATGGAGTATTGCTGACTCGCAACCCAAGGTCTTGCGGGTAGGCGAGGAAGCGAACCATGCGCTGCGCCGTCTCCATGTCCCCGCGGCTTACCTGCCATCGGAGTCCTTTCCGCCCTGCTCGCGGCAGAGCTTGTCGTTCGGCTGGCATGACTCCAGCAAGGCGCACGCCGCCTTGTATGCCTCCAGCATCTCGATTCTATCTTCCGGCGTTGGTTCATCCGGCATCATTCGACGTGATACAGCCCGGCACAGCCTAGCCATTGCGCCGCGTATTGCAGCCTCCCCGCCACCCGCCCCATCTGGACGCCCAGTTGCGGGCACGTAGTTATCGGCCAGCGAGCATTCATCGCCACGCATCAGGTCAAGATTCTCTCCGCATTTCGGGCATTTCATAATTTCGATTCTGGAGCGCCGCTAGGGGCGGTGTCGGAGACTTCCCCGGTCACACAGTCCTCGCAACGTCATGCGATGAAACCGGAACCACGCTCGGTTCCGGCGTTTTGAGTTCGATCACCGACGCCAGCGTGTCGCGCAGGCACTTGGTCGCCTCGGCCTCGTTTTTGAACTTCACTTTGCGGCGAAGCACGGTCACGGCCTCGCCGAGTGAAAGCGAACTCGCTTCCGCGATCTCATCCTGCGTGAACGCAAGCCCGTCCCGAAGGATCGCCGACGCCTTCGCGTTGTCGGTGATCGACCGTCGCGCTGCGTTCGGCTTGAGTCGGTAGCCGGGTAGCCGCCCCTCGGCGACGCGCACGCGGGCCTCGGCCAAGATTGCTTTTTGCGTGTCGGCTTTCGCCGCGATTTTCAGCGCCTCGAAAAGCAGGGCAAACCGATCCTCCGGCAGATCAGCAATCCCGGCGACGACATCACCCTTCAGCGATCCCATCCGCTCGGCGTACTGATTGCAAAGCAGCTTGGCCTTGCAATACCTGCACGCATCCTCGGAAGGCACGCGCGGCGCGAACGGCTTCAACCATTCGCACTCCCATTCAAGAATCTGCGCGTGAGCTAGGGCGAGGTCGGCGCGGTCATACTGCGCGATCGTCAGTTTCTCGGCGTCGTCGATCATGCCGGCGCGAGGCTGCGCGATGGCGACGACGGCATGTTCAACATCCCACTCCTGTGAGCCCATCACCGCGTATGCGCGCAGTTGAAGGTTAAGCGGGGCCGGCGTGACTTCGATGAATCCGAACTTGGCGTCCGTGATCACCAGCACCTTCTGATCGGGGTAGTAGCGCCAATGGTCGCAATGGCCGATCATCACCGTGCGCAGCTTGCTCCGCACGCGAAGCTCGCGCTCGTAGCCCTCTGTGAACGGTGCATCCGGCGGAATCGCCATCGCAGCGACCGTGCGCTCGATGACCTCGGCGAAGATTTCCCGTGTCGAAAGCACGAGTTCGATCTGCTTTTCGTCGAGTCCTTCGCATCCCGCGCTGTCTTCCAGCGCGGCGTGCAGGCGGGTGCCTTCCTCGGCGTATTCGCTGTTCTGCTCGGGCAGGCCCAATTCAGCCGCGTGCGAGCCAGGGCAGCGCACGCGCCTGTGCAAATTGGATGGGGATGTGGATGATCTGATCATGGTTCGGATTTTTTCGGGGTGTAGATGAACATTCCTTGCCTCATCATGCAGTGGAGCACGCTGCCGGACATATTGAGGATAAAGGCAGCGGGCATGTGCCGGTTGGTGAAGAACTGAGTGCGTGTGACAATCGCCTTCTTCGCCGCGCTCGCCGCGGCGAGTTGCTCCAGCGTGGTGATCCTTTTGCCTTCGGGCATGGCTACCCCCTGATCGTCTTCATCGCGCCCTCGGCGGTGGCCCAGTCCTCGATGATGTCAGCGATCCTCGAGGCCGGGATCTCGTCCACGGTCTTGATGTGCTTGAGAGCCGGGAACACCGAGATCGCGAGTTTCACGCATTCGTCATCGGTCCATCCGCCTTCCGCGAGCATCGCGCGCAGCTTTCCGAGGGGAGTTTCGGGAGCGGGAGCGGGATCACTCGCGGGTGCCGGCGTCTTTTCGGGCGCGGGTTCGGGCTTCGCCTTGGGCTTCTCTGCCTTCGGGCGCGGATCGGGACGCTTGTCCGGCGGGATCACTTCTGCCTCGACTGCGCGCGTGTCAGTGAGTTGGGCGCGCGGGATTTCGGAGATCGTCACAGATGAAGTGATCGCGGCTGCGTCGTCCTCGTCATGCACGCCAGCAAAGCCAAACGCCACGCGCACGCACTGCATGAGCGCCTTATGCCGGAGCATCCGCGCCGGGCACTTATTCCACGGATCGGAGCTGCGGTAGCACTCCCCGTAGTATTCGGTCACGATGGTCGGGCGCGTGCGATCCTTTCGGAAGATGGACGCTGTGACGCTCACCGGCTTTCCGGCGGCGTCGAAGCTGTCGGCGAACTCGATGCCGTCGAACTGCGGATGCGAGTTCATGCGGTTGATCCAGCCGTCAATCGAGACGACGGGCACGATGCCGCCGCCCTTGGCGGGGAAGGCGTAGATTTCCTTCGTGAGCGGGTTCAGCCCATATTCATTGGCGACGACGACGAGCGCGCACATCTCGTCGTCCGACGCGCCCTTGAATACGGTCGCCTTGAGCGTGGAGAGGAGCTTGCTCGGTTCAAGCGAGAAGCGCGCGGCCATGACTGCGAGGGCGCTCGGTTTGTTGGTGGTAGCTGCGAGTTGTTGGTCTGACATTGTGGTTGTGTGGTTGGTTGGTTGTTGAGTTACTTGCCGAGCGCCATTTCGCAGGCGTCGGCGAACGTCGGGCCGTAGCCGACAAGGTGGAAAATGTGATCCTGCCACCACGCCTTGTAATAGGTGCCGTCGTTATCCTTGAGCGTCACGACGCCCTTCTCCAGCACCCACTTCCCAAGCTGGCATCGGTGCGGATCGCCGACGGAGTTGAAGCGGTCGGCCTGCGCTGGCCCCATGCTAAACTTCTCCCGGTCGATCCTCGGCACTTCGCGGCCTTGGAGTCCGGTTTTGATTTCGGCGTCGGCGAGAGTCATTTGCGGTTCACGAGGATTTGAGTTGCGACGACGATGGCGAGGACGGCACCGAGCGCGATGGCGATTCGGGCGCGGTTCCAGAGTGGTGATAGCGGGTTCATTTTGTGAGTGTGTGGATTTGCTTGAAGTGAGCGAGGAGGGAGGCGGGCAGCGTGCGCGTCCATTTCAGCACTTTCTTCTTCCACCCCTTCAAATCATCGGGGCGACGAATCGGGCGCGGCACAGTAGCGAGTGGTTCACCGCGGAAGAATCCGTTGTCGGCCACGGCCTGAAAGATTGCGTGTGACACGCGCACGGCGTCAGCGATTGTTTTGCAGTCATTGAACTGCTTCCAGATGGGCGCGGTGGTCATTTGGTTCCTTTCGTGAACATGGCAGTTATTTTTTTCAGGCGACGTGCTTCTCGATGGCGAGAATGATTTCGCTCGGGATGGTTCTTCGGGCCTCGCGTGCCTTTCTTTTGATCTTGGCGAGCAGCCTTTTCGGAATGCGCGCCCTGTAATCGTCTGCTTTTGTCATGCCGCACACTTGGCCCCAAATGTCCCAATCTGGCAACAGAAATCTTTTTTTGAGATTCTGCTTGACCTCGTAAGTTGTTTGTTCCCTGCGTGCTGCGCGGAAATCGCGGGTGAAATTATTTTTTGGTGGCGCTTTTTTAGAACGGCACATCATCACCCCGCGCATCGGGATCGTCGGGCGGCGTCGGACGCTGCGGCTGCGACGGCCTCGGGGCGGGCGCGGCTTTCGGTTCCTCGATCCATGTGAGGCTCCCGATGATCGCGCCCCTCTCGCCGCGGTCGCGCGCCTCCTTGGAAATCTCCTGCGTGATGTAGTGCGTGTCGCCGTATTCGCCCGTGCCGTTCTTGTTGGGCCAGATGGCGCAGTCGAGGTAGGTGCCCTTCTGTCCTTTGAAAAGGTGCTCCTTTAGGATTTTCGAGACGTCGATCTTGATCTTGGATGGTTTGTTCATGATTCGGAAAGTTTGCGGCGGATGACCGCGATGATCGGGATCACGTTCGCGTCCGTGACCATTCCTGTGCAGAGCCGGAAAAGGATCCAGCCGTCGCGCGCGGCAAAGTTGTATTTCTCGCAGTCCTTCTTGAAGCCGCTCGCCCGATTGTGCCGTCCGCCTGAGTGGATGCCGCCCTCTAATTCGACGGCGACGTGCGCGACCAGGTGCGCGAAGTCGAAGCGAAACTTCCGCTCCTTCATGAATCGGTGCTCGGGCGTCAGGTGCGGGCCTTGCAGCCTGCGCCAGATTTCCTCGAACTTCCGCACGAGCGGGCTCACCTTCGGGCCGCACGCCTTTGCAAGCTTTTCCACTTCGGACACTGCCGGCGCGCCCGGCCGACGCTCGGAATCCGGTCTGCTCCACACGCCGTCCTCCCCGCGGACGTAGCCCTTCGCGGTCAATGATCTGAGGTCGTCCGGTGACATTGCTGCCGTTTTATGGCCGGGCGCGGTTCGGTGCAAGACGATTCGGGGCGGGCGGATGTCACTACGGGTTGATCAAGGTTCGATGGCAAACCAGTCCAGCGTGCTCGTGTCTGTCAAGTCAGATGCCGTGACGACGAACGACGTGTTTGTGGTGCGCGTCGTCACGCGGTATGTTGATGGATTCGCCACGGTGCCGATGGTGTGGACGGTGAAGAAGTAACGCGTGTTTGCGGTGCAGGCACCGTCGGTCACGGTCACCACGCCCGCCACCATTGCGCCGGTTGTGCCGTGTCGGAGGCTCTTGAAGCTCACCCCTGCACTACCAAGCGTGCCTCCTTCAGCAGAGTTGATTGTGTTGGATGCAGTGAGATCGTACAAGTCCGCCGAGGCGTTGTTGTTGGTAGTGATGTTGCCGTATTGGTCGATCTCCAAGCCACCACTCGCGAACGAGGCGGTGCCATCGCTGTGAATCCATGCGTCGGTGCCTGTGTTAGCTCCGAGGGTAACTGCACCATTAGCGGCGCTGACACTGTCCTCCGCGATGAAGGCGTGTAAGGTTGCGTCGGCATTATTGTTAGTGGTGATGTTGCCGGATTGGTCAATCATCAACCCTATATTCCCGCCGTTATATCCGAACTGGGCAGAGCCGTCGCTGCCGTCAATGGACGCTGTGGTGGTGCCACTGGAGTTCTTGACGTTGATCGTGCCTGCGCTGCTGTGGGCACCAACTGTCAGCGTGGAATCAAACGTCCCCGTCGTCCCCGCAATCGTGTCCGGCGTCGTCCCGCCGATTGGCCCCGGCACCGGGAAGCTGGTCACATCCTGAGTCCCGTCGAAGTTGGAGCCGCCGATGGTGTGCATCGAGAGCGGCCCACCTGCCGGCCCAGTCGGCCCCGTCGCTCCGGTGGCCCCGGTCGGCCCAGTCGGCCCAGTCTCCCCTACGTCACCCCTTGGGATGCTGAATATCAGCGGGTCGCCTGTGATTCCCTGTCCGCTCACGCTGACCGACGATCCCGGCGAGAGTGTCACCGGGGTTCCGAAAACCGTGTAGGGCAGCAGGAGGTCTAAGGTGAAGCCATCGTTCCATGTGCCGGTGATGGTGCCGCCGGGAGTGCCTCCGGTGTAGCCGAGCGTTCCGAACTCCAGCGTCAGCGACGGGAAGTCCACGGCAAGGTCTTCCGGGCCTGCGAGTGTTATCTGCCCGATGGAGTTGATTGTGGCCGGGCGGACGAATGCTTTCAGATCGCCGTCGTCGGTGACAAACCGCACAAAGCCCGTTTTGTTCAACTGCACAGAGTCGTAAGTCGGCGCGAGATTTGCCGCTCCTGTGTCCTTGCCCTTTCCCGTCTCAGTCAAATTCCAATAGTCTGTTTGCGCGGTGGTTTGCGTCCCCGGCGACGGCGGCATGAGATAGGGGTTCGATGCAGTCCCCGGCAGATCGTCAATCGGCCCCCATCGGCTTTGCGCAATGACGGGAATGTTTCCAGCACCGAGAGTGACGGTCGCAAGCAGGTAGTATCGCGTCGCAGTCAGCTCGTTATTCGACGGCACTGCTGCCGCCTTCGCGATGGTGCGCGAGGTGATCGTGCCGACGATATTTCCATTCGCCAGCACGCGCCTATCCCACGTGATCGCCGCATAGATTTTATCCCCGCTCGCGAGTCCGGTCAGCTCGAAGAACGGGTTATTGTCCACCGAGAACCCGGTCGGCAGTTGCCCGAACAGCGTGCCGTTGTACACCACCGCGCGATATGCGCCGGATGGCTGAATGTGGAACTCCCGGAAGTATCGCTGCAATTCCTCAATCGGCCCCCATCGGTGTTGATCCACGGTGATCACGGGCACGTTATCCGCGCCATCGGTCGCCATCGTCACGCTCGCCAAGTGCCAATAGAAATCCCCCGTCTTCGGGTCGTCGGCTGGCACGGATGCGCCCGCGACGATGGCCCGCGCTGTCACCACCCCGGCTCCGTCCACCGTGGCGTGTGCGTAAATCTCCGTCGCGTCACTGACGCTGAGAATCTTCGGCGTCTGCCCGTCCATGTCGGTCGGGAAGTCGTTCAGCAGCGTGTCCGGGGACACTGAGACCTGGCCGACGAAGCTGCCGATGGTGCCGGAAGTGCTCTTTGGAACGGGCGTCACGGCAAAGCCGCGCTCGTCCTCGCCGTCAATCAGATCCTTTCCATCCGGGCGCTGATACGGCATCGGCTCGTTGCGGTCGGGTTCCGGCTGTTGCACCGGAGGGGAGTATGGTATGACATCGCGGATTCTCGCGATGACCTCCTCTGGAATGTCGGGCGATTCAGGCATTATCCGGTGACGGTTGTGAGCGCCTTGCGCTTGAGGTTGTATTTCCAGTTCTGAATGTCGCAGGAGTAGGTGATATTGGACACAGCGGACAGGAACGCGCTCGCGCCACTCGTCCCCGTCCATGTCGGGCCGACACAGGCGACGTAGCCCCACTTCTTGTTATTGCTTGCGGTGGTGAAATCCGGCACCTTCACGGTTCCGTTCACCGCCACACCGCGCAAATTGACGTTGTAGAACAGGCCGCTGAAAATCAGGTCTTTTGTCTCCGGGGTGAAGTAGGCGTTCGCAGAGTCTTGGCTTGGCGCAGCCCCGTAGGAGAACGTCGTCGTGGCGTTGGCCTGCCGCGAGCCTCCCGAGATAATCGGCCAATTCAGATCCACGATCACCGATCCGTCTTTGCCTGCAAAGTGAGTGCAGGACGGCGATCCAGTCACCACGGACGGATAGCGGATTTGAATCGTGCTCTTTTTCGTGATGGAGATGCCAGCGAAGTTCAGCAGCGTGCTCGTGATTTTCCATCCGTGAACCGAGGAAATCGGCTGATAGATGATGTCCGATCCGGCGACTTGCGTGTAGGGCGCGGACGGCTTCGCCACCATCTGCTTCGTCACGGAAACGTCGGTCTGCGTCTCTCCGTCGATCTCGTAGCGGATCGTCGCCGGCCCCGGTAGCGTCTGCCATACGCGCGTGACTGAGTAGAAAAGGTTCCCCATCTCGCCCTGCTCGGGCACTGCCTCTTGGTCGATCAGGATCGCGGTCTGGTCCTGGATGGATGCCGTTGCCGTCGCGCCCGTGCCGCCGCCGCCACTGAATGCGACCGTGGGCGTCGTGACGTATCCGGTGCCCTCCGCCGTGAGCAAAAGCGCGACCACGGCCCCGTCGCGAATCTGCGCGATCGCCGCCGCCCCGGTGCCCGATCCCCCGCTGAATGTCACCGTGGGGGCTGTCAGGTAGCCGCTGCCGCCCGCGGTGAGCGCGATGCCGATGACCGCCGTGAGCGGCGTGCCGGCCGTGAGCGCGGCGTAGGCGCTCTTGAGGATCGTGTACTTGCGGATGTATGTCGGCGCGGCGTGGCCGCCCTCCAGATACTTCAGGGAAAGGTTGTGCGCCTCCTGCGCGTTCTGCGACGTGGCCCACACCCGCCGCATGTATTGCTTGTCTCCGTCGCCATCCGCCTCTTTCTGCGAGACGAGGCGGTAGTTGCTCGCGCCCTTCCGTGGCGTACCAATGAGAACCGGGGTGTAACCGGCGTCGAGCAGCACGTCCTCCACGAGCACGAGATCCCGGACGTTGGCCGTCGGGTAGATCGTGGATGGCTCAAGCAGCCGATTCTGCGCCTGCGAAAGTCCGTAGTCCCTGCGCGCCCCGAGGCTCAATAGAGGTATCCGGCGCCGCGACGCCGCCCCCGGAACGGCGGCGTGTAGTTCGCCGCCTGTTGGCTTGCTCCCTGCGGTTTGGCATTCTGGAGCGACTTGATCGCGAGTTCATACTGCCGGAAAATCTCCGCGCGCCCGGCGATGTTCGTGAAAAGAGGGTCGCCGCTGAGATGCTGCCGCGCCACCGCGTAAATCGTGAGTTCAGGGAACCAGACTACGGTATCCGTGCCCGGGTCGGTCGTGTGATCCCCGTTGTCAATGTCGTCCGCCGTGACGACGGGCGGTGTCGCCAGCAGCCGGTAGTCGAGCGGGTAGTCCGCCGACGGCATCGGCCCGATTCGCAGGTAGGTCGTGCGCGTCGCCGTGCCGGTCTGCTCATACCGGGTGTCCACAAAGTAGGAAACTGGCTGTCCGCTCAGTTTGTTCATCGCCGCGCTGCCGTAGCCGACGCTGTTCCAGCCGTGCATGGTTCGGATCACGCCGGCATATCTCTGAAGCTCCTCCCAGCTCGATGCCGGCAAGAGCACGCGCTGCCCGCGGATCTCCACCGGGTCGAGGATCACCATGTCCGTGCTCGGAAGCTGGATGGCGTCGCAATAGACCGTGGCCGAGTAGCTGCCGGTCGCGCCGAGGAACGGGCGGAGAAGCTGCGTGCTGGATTCGAGGATTTCGTTGTCCTGCGTGTCGCCGCTCGCGAAGACGATGGTGCAGCCGAGCATCCATGAGGCGTAGCCGGATGTGATGCTGATCGTGTTCGAGTATTGCGTGCAGCTCACGGTGACTGCCGTGGGCGCCCGCAGAACGGCACCGGTGCGCCGCTCGAACATGGCGCTCGGGCTCCGGTCCCAAAGCTCGACATACGCGCCGTTGATGGCCGCGCAGATGGAGTCTAGGTCGCCCGGCGAAGGCCCGCGGGTGTCGCTGTTGTCGGTCGCGCCAGCCGGGGTGAGCGTGCGCAGGCCGAGATCCCGCATCAGTTGCTTGGCGAGCGTGTGGATCGTCATCGGGGTGATCCGGGGGGTTGCTACGTCTCGATGTCGTCAGCGGGCGCGGCATCGGGTTTCGGCGCGCTGAGAAGGGCGATCATGTCGTCCTTGTTCGGGTTTCCGATCAGCGGGATTCCGCGCTCCTTCATCATCGCGCGAAGCTCGCGGTGTCCGAGTTCGGCCAGCGGACGCGCGGCTTGCGCGGCGGGCTCGTTGGCTCCGGTCGCGTTCACGAGTCCGGTAAAGGCATCCGGCGTCCGGGTGTTTGTCTGCTCGGATTTCAGGCGCGCGATCTCCGATTTCAGGCGCGCGATCTCCGCTTTCGCCGCCGCAAGTTCCTCCGTCAGCCGCTTCACGTCGTCGCCGGATTCGGCCACCGCGACCACCGGCCACCACTTGATCACGTTCGGATGCTTCGCGATGTCGGGCAGGATCGTATTCTGGAACTCGTCCAGGTCGAACTCTGCCGTCTGGTGTCGCATGTCCTTCTCGTGGAAGTGGGCGCGGTCATAGACCCTGCCGCTCCTTCCCTGCAAAGAGGGCATGACGTTGCGTGCGGTTCCGTAGGTGACGAGTTTGATTTTGGCAGACATAGAGGATTGAAAATTGAAAGACTGCGCCCCGGCGGAGACATGACGCTCCGCCGGGGCCGGCTATGAACCACACAAACTAGGCGATGACGGGAGCGCCGGGCACAGGCAGTGCGTGGCACGAGACCACGAAGCCGGGGCACACACCGTCAGAACGCTCCACAAGGGCCGCGCCCCACACCTTCTCCGCACCGATTTCATGATCCATGTCATGATTCAGGTGCTCCTCGGTGCGCTTGCCGAACTGCGGGCTCACTTTCGAGCCGTTGATCGTGCCGACGCCGCAGATAAGGGCTTCCGCGCCGAGGCCGAGCGAGCGACCGAACGGGGTGCCGAGGATGTTGCACTCGACCACGAGGGAGCCGATCGGGAATGCCCAATCAGTGGTTTCCCCGGTGAGGCCGAGCACGACCTTGCTGAACAGGGTGATTTCGAGGCCGGTGTTGACCTTGAAGCCGAACACGCCCCACACGCCCGTCGAGGGGTTGATGACGAGGATGTAGCGCAGCGTGGCGGTGTCCGCGGCGATGGTGGCGCCCCAGTGGTAGGTCCACGGGGCGTTGCTGAAGTAGCGGGTGTACTCAGGGGCGGGCGTGACTGCTGCCGCCGCCGCGCTGCCGCCGCCCTTCACGGCGATGGTGCCGCCATTGACCGTGGTGCCGCTGAACGTCGGGGCGAGTGCCGCTCCGAGGTAGAGGCGCGGGGCGAGAAGGGATCCAATCGGTCCCCAGTTCCCGTGATCGAGCTGGTCCCAGCGGTAGATTCCCACGCCGTCCCAATCCACGAAGTTGCCCTTGAACTGCGGGTTCTTGTCCCCGCGCTCACCCGCCAGGCGGATGCCGGCGAGGTAGTCGCTTTCGCTCTTGAGATGGCTCAGCGCGTAGTGCGTGCCGAAGACCATGTAGTTCTTCACGCGGCTGCCGCCGGAGTCCATCGCGCCGGTCGCCATCGGAAGCGCGCCGTTGCTGGTGAGGATGTTCCGCGTGTTGCCGATCGTCGCGGTGTCCATGTAGTGCGCCGTCTTGATCGTCGCGATGGTCGAAGGGCCGCCCACCGTGAACATCTTGTTCCGGCTGGACGCCTCAGACTTCGCGATCATGAGGCGGAGCATATCGTCGTTGTTCTTGATGGCGTGCTGCTGGCTCAGGCCCTGCTTGATCATGCCGTCGAGACGACCGCCGACCATCGTTTCATCGCGGGCGACGCTCTGGTAGCCCACGCCGAACCACTGGCGACCGATCTTCACGTCGAACGAGCCGGCCTGAATCTTGTTGGCCGAACCGGTGCGGACGCCCGCGCCCTGCACGCCGGGGCCGCCGAAGCCGCCGTAGGTCGTGACATGCACGGTGGAGCCGGACACCTTCTCGGTGTCGGTGATTTTGACGATGGCCTTGCCTGCGTCGCCTTCACCCATGAATCCATCCGCGAGCGGATTGTCCTGGTATGCGGCGTCCGCGCCCTTCACGACCTTGAGCGCCCAAATCTCCTGTTCGAGATTGGCGTTCTGCGTGGTGAGGTCGCCCTTGGTGGTGGCGTTGGCTACCGGGTAGCTCGTGCCGAGCGCCGGGACAGTGAGGAATCCGAACAGCGCGGCGAGAGCCAGCGGGCCGGAGACGAATGCGAGTGCGGCCACGAAGAGCAGCCGGAAGATATTGCGATTTTTCATTGGATTAGAGATGTGAGATTTGGGTTGGGTTGTTGGTGGACTACCTGCGCAGCACGTATCCCGAGTTCCCCGGAGTGGGTGATAGCTTCTCCAGGTCTGCGAGACTCATGTTTGCGGCTTCTGCGAGCGAGAGGGCCTTTGGCGCGGGCGGTGTCGCGGGCGGTATGCTCGCGGCCCCTCCTGCGGTCGTGGGCTTGCGGACTTGCGGCGTCGGTTGGGTTGCGGTCGCTGCCGCTTGCGCGGGGGCGTCCGACTCCATGAGCGCGGCGAGTTCCTTGGCGACCGAGGTTCCGTTGTCGGCGGCGCGCAGTTTCGCCAGTTGCATGGCGGCTTCGGCGGCGATGACTTCGGGAGCCTTCGGATCACTCAGGAGAACACTGCGAGCGGGATCTTTGGCGATCGACTCGATGCGTGCAGCGATGGCTTGTGCCAGTTCGGACTTCGGATCAGTGGATGAAGGGAATTGCCCCTTCGCGGCCTTGATTGAGTTCGAGCGTTCTGTGGCGAATGCGTCCTGTTTTTCCGCGGCGGCTTTCGCCTGCTGCGATTCAACGGCCGCCTTCTGCTGCCTCAGTTGCTCGATCTCGTCCTTGGCCTCCTCCAGTTCCTCGGTGCCGAGTGACTTCGCGAGTTCCTTTCGCCGGTCCATCGCCGCATTCAGCTTCTCGTCCAGTTCCGTCAGCGCGTCGCCGTGCTGTGGTTCGGGTTCGGGGTCTGGTGTGGCTACGGGCGCCTGCTTCTGCTGGCGCGCTTCGATAATCTCGATGCGCTCCTTCAGGCTTGGCACCGTCTCCCCTGCATCCTTCAGCGCCTTGCCGAGCGCAATCGCTTGCTGCTCGGTGTCGCTGAACTGTGCGGTGGAGACGCGGTTTGGCAGGATGCGATCCGATTTCGGGTCCGCGGGCGGCGTGGTTTCGCCTGCCTGCGGTTCCGGTTCGGTCGCGGTCGCTGCGGGAACTGCTTCGGTTTCCGGCTGGTTCGCGGCCTGCATCCTCGCCAACTCCGCCTCTTGCTGTGCAAGAACGTCGTCGAAGGGGTCGCCGGTCGCGGTTGGAGTCGCCTGCGTTTCCGCGGGCGTTGCTGTCGCTGCTGCGCTTGCGGGATCTGTGACCTCCGCTGGTGCTGTGTTTTCCATTGCGATCCGCCGCCTGCTTCATCGCATTCGCGGATGGCAAGCAAAATCTTTCGCGGTCGTTACCCCGGGTTGATCGATCCGAATTTCCCGCGCGGAACGCCGGCGGTGTGCGGCTTGCCGTTCGGCCTGCGCTTCTCCCATTCGCGCAGCTTCCTCCGGGTCTCCTTGTTGTTCAGGTAGTAGTGATTTCCCTCGACTCCCCCGCTGTTGAATGCCGCCGGCAGTGTTTTGTTCATGGTTCGGATTTCTATTTTTTCCCGCCAAGCGTGGCGCAGAGCACGACGATTCCAGCCAAGATGAACACCGCGAGGATGCCCATTGCGGCGGCGAAGTTCATAGCCGGGCAAACTGCCAATGCATCGGGTCAAATCCTCTCGCGCGTCCGAGACTCACCGCCCCCTCGCCCTCGATGATCTTCCACATTGGAATGTATTCGGGTTTCCCGAATTGCGCCCGCTTCATGTCCCATCGCAACTGATTGCGGTCAGGATCAAGATCCACGGCGCACCCCCATGAGTGGATTGACCACGAGCTTTTGCTCCCGCGCTTGAGCCGCACGTTCAGGCAGCCACCGAACTGATCGATCCCAAGCTCGCGCAGCTTCTCCTCGCCGTATTCGCCTTTCAGCTTCGTGAACACCCGCAGCATCGCATCCGCCACCTTCTCGTGGCACGTCATCTCGGTGATGCGCGTGCCGGGTGCCCAGTCGAGCACCATCGGGTAAGGCAGGACGATCTGCGTCTGGTTCTCGCCCATCTTCCCGTAGAACTTCGGGCACTGTGCTTCGGTGGGCCAGTTCATCGGAACTTCTCCTCGGTGTCTTTCTTGATCGGCGCGTAGCTCGGGTCGTCCTTGTATCGCTCGGCGCACTCATGGACGATGCGTTGCACGTTTTCGGTCTTCACCTCGCTCTTGGTGCTCGATGCGAAATTATGCGCGACACTCTCAAACTTCGCCGCCGCCGCGTTGGAGAAATTCTCCGCCGTCTGGATTCCGAGATAGGCCAACAACATCGTCGTGACGGCCCACTGGAAGTGTTGAGTGATCGAAACGAAGGCGGTCAGTTGCTCCGGTGTGGTGAACGTGTAGAGGGTTCTCACGGTCGCCCAATACAGCCCCCATTCCGTCCAGATGGCGAACAGGGTCATCAAGAATTTCCGTG
>Ga0208090_1000127_pt1 | contig 15645 bp, 5 predicted proteins | sample LakMenEpi20Jul12_FD_150718 | JGI IMG/M metagenome (GOLD analysis project Ga0208090, IMG submission 150718) | Freshwater microbial communities from Lake Mendota, WI - 20JUL2012 deep hole epilimnion (SPAdes) | ecosystem: Environmental > Aquatic > Freshwater > Lake > Epilimnion/Euphotic zone ...
AGTGGGTGGTGGAGTCGACGGCAAACGACCGGGGGTGGGAGCGGATGACGGAGGCGCTTGTTTGGCCGGCTCCGGAGCGCCGGGCCGAAAACCGAGTCCCGAATCGCTCGCATGCAGGACCTTGCCGCCCTTGGAAAAAATCAACTGCATTTCACTGCTAGGAGATTTCATGACGACGATTTCGTTCGCATCAAAAGCAAACCACTTCGGCGCATCGGCGATGTCGGCAGCGGAACTCGCCGGCGCGAGGCCGAAGGCATTGTCGTCGCGCAGACGCTTGAGCAAGGCCGCCGATGGCTCGACCACCAAAAACCATTGCCACTTCCGCACGCCTTGCGTGTCGCTCCATTCGCGGCGTTCGGCATGCAGGATCTTGTCCTCGCTCGTCGGGCTCGCCCAGAAGGCACGCTCAAAAACCTTTACCGGATCGTGATCGACCTTCGGTGGCGGAACGACCCTGGAAACCGCAACCGATGGCTGGCTCACAGGTGGTTTGCGACGCCCATCCTGCCAGCGCCAAACCAGCCACAAAAGCAGCACAGCCAGCAAAGTCACGACAATGACCACGCGTCTTCTCATCAGTTGCCTGAATTCGAGTAGCTGCGAAGGAAGAGCTGGATGTCCTTCACGCTGGCGACGAAGCGGTTGAGAGCCTCCTGTTCGTTGCTCATCAGCGTGTAGGCCGGGATGACGATCTTCCACTGGGTATTCCAAACACTGCGGCCGATCAGGCGGGTGTTGGTGAACTCGGCGGGAATGCTGCTGTAGAACAGGGAGGGATCACTCACCGGCCTGAAGGGCTGGTGCTTGCGCAGGATCCACGGTTGCTCGCTCAGAGTGCCGTTGGCGTCGAAGAAGTTCGTGGTGTTGAAGGACGAAGCGCCGAGGTTGTAGGGCAGCGGCAGAGCTTGGTCATGCACCGTCCAGCTGCGCAAGGTGTTGGTGTCGCCCAGCGGCGGCGCCAGCATGCGGTCGCTGCCACATGGGATCAGATAGAGATAGGGTGTGGAGCTTAGGGCATTGGGACTGCTGCTGGCGCTGCCACTCGAGCCCGCATTGCCAAAGCCATAAGAGTTCATCCCAACATAGCCCGGCAGAGCAATGCCGACACTCGAAATCTTGGTGGCGAAGCTGCCCGGCGTGAAGGCACCATCACCTGCCGCCAGCGGCAAACCGAAGAAGTTCTTGAGGTGCTCGATCGTGCTGCCAAAGGGAATCACAATGCCGGGAACCGATGTGCCATCCGGCTTCTTCAGATTGTTGCAATACCTCGCGACATCGGGGTCGGACAGCAGGTTGGCAACGGTGAATTGTTGCAACGTCTGCTTCCAGGCGTCGTCGTCGCTGGTGCCGGCTTCATCCGTACGGATGCGGAACAACTCGCCGCGCAGGCTGAAGAGCGTGCCGTAGGGGTCCGGGTTGTTGATGCCGAGGCGACCCTTCGCCACCGAGAAGTCGGCGTTGAGCTGGGCGAGGGTGCCGGCCAGACCGGAGTCGCCGAGGGTGCTGACCGTCGCCTGCGGCTGGTCGCCGCTGAGGTCGCCGAGTGCGCGGGAGGCGACGATGTTGGAGATCACCTTCTGCCCGGCGGTGGTGCCGAGCAGGCCGGTTTCGTAGTCGTAGCTCTTGCCGGCAAGGTAGGTGTAACGACCGGCGAGGTCATACAAGGTGCGGTATTGCTCCAGCGCCTCGTTGCGGAAGGTGCGGAAGGTCAGGTCCTTGGTGCGGTAGCCATTAATGCCCGCCGCCGCCCGCTGGCGGAAAGACTCGCGGTCGGCCAGCACGTTTTGGCCTTCCACCAGCACATTGCGTAGCGCCTCGTTGCTGCGCTGATAGTGGGTGGCCAGTTGCGCCACTTCGAAGTGTGCCGAGAGCAACTCGCGGTAGAGTAGCTCGAACTCATAGATTCTCTGCTTCTCCTCGTAGCTGTAGCCCATAGCGTCGACAGCGGCATCGTAGTCGAGAAAGATTTGCTCAATATCCTTTTCCAAAGACTTGGCAGATACTGAAGAACCTAACGCCGCCGCTTGAAGCACATTATAACCGACTAAAGATGCAATCCGAACAGTTCCACGTGCAGCAGAAGAAGGATCGGTGGCAAATCCAATCACTTTCGGAAAATATTCCACCACGGCATTTGCTGTTTCCAGCACCATTTCAGCTGATGTCGAAAATGCTTCGGCATTCCCCTCAAGAGTCGCTTGTTTCGCGACTAAATCAACATAGGTTTTTCTCGTTTCGTTCCGCTTATTATCGATATCCGAGTGAAGTGTTTCCAGCTCACTAAAGAGCGTGAACTCGCGCTTGAGGCGGGTGTTGAGCACCTGCAGCTTTTGGTTACTTTCCAGAAAGCTCACCTGCGCCTGATAGGAGTCTAGCAGCGCCTGCTGGATGCGGCCGACTTGGCCGCGCTGGCCGCTCGTGGCGCCAAACCGCTCGATGGACCACAGCAGGTTTTTGTTCGGCTGCACCGTTAACGTCTTATTTACCGAGTTGCTCGGAGTGATCCCGTCGCCGGTGATGTCGGTGATCGAGTTGCCGCTGAAATCCGCGATGCCAGTGGGCACCTTGATGTTGAGGGTGACTGCACTTGAAGTCTCCACCAGATCGCTCGGGCGATCCACGACGTAGAAGTTGTAAAGGTCCGGCCCCGCGTAGTCTTGGGCGTAGGTTTTGCCCGCGCCGATGTCCCCGCTGTAAGGCGAGCCAAAAAGGTCGGTGAGCCGGCGGACAAACGCTTCCTCTTGATCGACATAGGCGGTGGTCGAATCGCTGATCTGGTTCTCTTGGTTGCGCAGCAAACGCGACATCCGGGCCGCTTGGTTGAAGGCGCCCTTGGCGTTCAAGGTCGCCCGCAGCGCGCGCTGGTAAATTTGCTCGAAGTGGCTCTTGCCAGCTTTCAGCTCCGTCGGCGAGATATCAAAGGCGATCGCTCCCGGGCTCAAGCCCAGCGGATTGAGGTGGGCGTTGGCGCTGTCGATCGTGGCTTGGAAGTCGTTGCCCGCACTGGCGAGTTGGTTGAGCTCCGGCACGGTGGTGCGGTCGACGACCTGCACGCCGCTGTGGTTCGGATTGGTGTCCTCGTCGGGCAGCAGGGTGTTGGCTGAGACCCAGTTGATGTAACTGCCCTGCGCGCTGCGTGAGACCCATTCGTCGAGCGCCTGGTGGCGGGTCACGCCGGTGCGTGAGTTGACCTTGCCGTCACGGAACTGGCTCCAGCCGCTGGCTGGATCGTCCTTGTAGTTCTGGCGATGCACCAGCGCCACGATCTGGCGCGCGCTGCTGGCGGCATTGGCTGCCGCCGCAGCGAATTTCCGCTCGTCCTTGTAGTCGATCTGCACCGACTTGCCGAGCACCGTGACGTCCTCTGCCGAGGTCTGCCAGGTGAAGTAGGGGTGTGCCAGCAGTTTGTAATACCCTTTCAAAGCGGTCAGGTAGTGACCGTAGGCATCGCCGTGGCCCTGCGGAAACATCCGCTGGGCGTCCGCTGCATCGACCACGCCGTTGGCAGTGCTGCTGCCGGTTTTTTCTTTGATGTTGTAGTTGGTGGCGTAGAGCACCTCGCCGCTGTTGATGCCGCGGGTGTAGTTCCACCACAGGCGGTTGTAGGCCGGAGTTGTGCCCACGCCCGGATTCACCGAATCATCGCGGCCCTTGAGCAGCGCCAGTTCCTCATCGAGCGAACTGGCCACTTGGCCTTCGAAGGAGAAGCGGCTGGTGTTGACCTCGGTGACCGTCGTCTGGTCGTCGATCGAGATCGTCGGATTCGCCGCGTCGGCGTAGGCCTCGTTGCCGAGGATGGTGTAAAGATCGTTCAAATAACCCGCGGCCAGAATCAGCCCGTTGTTCGCCGAAGCGAAGTCGATGCCTGAGCCGATGGTAAAATTCTTACCGCGGTTGAGCACGGTCTCATAAATCTCGATCAAGCCGACATCGTTGATGTTGTTCAAATTCAGCGCGATGTCGCCCTCCCAGCGTTTGCCGGCCTGGGTGAGCATCGAGACATCGGTATTGATCTCGCTGTTGTAGAGATCGCTCATCCGTTGGTTGAAGGGCGTGATCTTGGCGAGGACGCGCTTGATCCAGCCCTCGACTAAGGCAGGCGATGTCCAGCCGGACCAACCCGCATCGTCCGCTTGACCATCGACCTTGAGGCGATAGTTCATCGTGAAATACGTGTCGCCCATCAGCACCGCCGGTGAACTGATCGTGGCCGATGGCGAGCCACCGACGAGGATGGAGCCGGGCAAGTTACCACTGGGTTTGAGCCAAGTGCTGGTGCTCGCCGCGGTGTTGATGTTGCCGGAAGTGATCGTCGGGTTGGTGCCGTTGGTGGGGAAACCGTAGCGCCACTGGAATTCATACAGCTCTGGATTGCCGGCATAGTCGCCGCTGTGGCGCAGGGTCACCTGCTCGTCGAGCGGATTACTCGCTGCCAATACCTTGAGATCGCCTTTGTAGAGAGCGGGATCGACCTTGATGATCTGCATCGCCACCGTGTTGCCCGAATCGGTGAAGGCCTCGCCGTTTTCAAACACCAAGGTCACGTAGCCGGTGCCCTTGCCCGTCGCGGTCAAGGCATAGCTGTCCACTGCCGTGTCGCGATCACGGATGTCTGCCAGTGTCGATTTGTCGATCGTGCGGCCATCCTTGGCTGGGTCGACCACATAACTGCCGGGCACCGTCGTGCTCTCGCTGAAGGTTTCCAACTGCGTGCTTAGTGCGTTGATCGCAGTATCCCACTTGCTCTTGTAAGCAGTGTCGCTGCTGGGGCAGAGGGCTTGTAATTCCGCCAGATCCGCCGTGCCGAGCACATTCAAATTGAGGTAATCCTCACCGGCGGTTTCATCAATGAACTCGCCTTTGAAAATCAGTCCACCCTTGGTTCCCAGAGTGGCGTCGTAATAGAAACGCTGCTGCAAGCCCGGCGAGAGCTTCTGGAAATACGTCTTGCCGGCATAGTCGCTGGTCAGCACGGAAGGCGGCAGTTTGTCGAGTGCGCCCGCAGACAGAAGGTGTTTTTTAGCGCGGGTCGGGTCGTGCAGGGTCACACTGTTGGTCGTGTTCCCGGTATTCGCGACCGACTGTTGGTAAATCACTTCGGCACTCGTCGCACCGCGGACTTGTGGCAATTGACCAGCGATGGCGCTGGCTTTGGGCAAAGTCAGGGTTTCTGCGGTTTGGAGCACCGGCACAATCTTGCGCATCGCGACCGGCAAGGTCGGATCATCCGGCCATTTTGGCCGATAGGTCAGGGTGACGGGCACGTCGCTGCCGCTGACGGTCTCCGCGACGAACGGCATCACCGTGCCGACCGGGCGTTGATTGGCGAAGGTGCGGCTTGGCTCAAAGAAGCCGGGCAGCGAGTTGTAGTAAAACTTCATGCCGAAGCTGACCGGCGGCGCGATCCGGATCTCCGGCGCGGCGGTGTAGCCTGTGCCCGCGCTGGTCACGGTGATCGCGGTCACGCAGAAGCCCGTGGTATTGCCACTTCCCGTTGGGGCCGTGCCCGCAACCAGCTCGGTGCCACCGGAGAAGGTAATCGTCGGTGCGGTGGTGTAGCCTGTTCCCGCAGCAGTCATATCAATGCCTGTCACGAGGCCATTGCTGAGCAGCGCCGTGGCTGTCGCCCCGCTGCCGCCGCCACCGCTGATGGTGACAGTAGGAGCCACCGAATAGGTCTTGTTGCCGCTGGCGATCGTGAAGCTGGCGGCACTGAGCCCGCCGAGTGTTGCTGTGGCCGTGGCCGTCGTTCCGCTGGTCGGAGGCGCGACGCTGACCGCAGGCGCGGTAGCGTAACCTGCGCCTTTGAGTGAAACGGTGATGCTGCTCACGCCGCCGCTGGTCACATTGGCCGTGGCGCTGGCGCTGGTCTTGGCATGAGCGCCGCGGTAGGTCCAGTCGTAGCCTTGGCGGTCCTGGAAGGTGAAGGTGCCGTAACTCGTAGGCGCACCGGAACCGCTGGCCGGATCGGGCACGCCGGTGACTTCGTAGTTTAGCACATTGCCAGCGCTATCGAGTGGCAGCGGCAGCGCAAACAGCGGTCCCGGCGGCTGGGCCTTGGTTCCGGCGATGGCGTCGTAGGCCAGCGGATAGGCGAAGGTCTCCCGCAAAACTTGATAGACATCCATGCTCGGCCGGCGATCGGTCGGATGGGTGTAGGCCAATAGCACAAACGCCTCCGAGGTGGTCGTGGGATTGTTCAAATCGTTGCGCAGGGCGTAGGCGCTCTTGCCGAGCAGGAGAGCGTGTTCCTCATTGGGATTGTAGCCGGGCTTCGTCGCATCGTTTTGATAATACACGCTGCCCGCCTGCTGAGAGGGCCCGAGATCGCCGGTGCCGATGCCGGAGGCGATCACGATCTGCGGTTTTGCCGTTGGATAAACCACCGTGTAGTGGCCGACCTTGGACGGCAGGAAGAACGGAGTAAACTTCGCGCTGGGAGGCGCCACTTCCTTGAACCACCAGACCGTGAGCTGATTGCGGCCGGGCAAGGCGTTCACCGGAATGATCGCCCCTGCCGCCGCAGCGCCCACGCCCTTGACGAAGGGATCGACGTAAGCTGCGGGATAATAGTTGTCTCCACTGGCAATGTAACCGGCCTTGGAATAACCATCAGGCGGCTCGATGCGGTCGCCCACATTTACTGTCATCGTCAAATCCCTCACGCCGTCGGCGTTGGTATCGTTGATCGTGCTCACTGCTGGCGCACCATTCAGGGGGCCATCGCCGTCGGGATCCGCCACCGCTGGGCTGCCAAGTTTGGATTCCGATTGGATGTAGAGCGGCACATACCAGGGCGTGCCGTCTGCGAGAAATTTCAGCAAGGTCCGGCTGGTCTGGTCGCTGGAAGCGCTAAAGTCCGCCAGCAAGCGCTGGCTCTCGACGCCGATGCTCACTTCGGTTTCGGCCGGATCGTCCTGGAAGATGACCTGCGGCAGGTGGGCGGCGTCAAACTGCGGGCCGGTGGCGAGGCCGCTGCCGGTGTTCGTTACCGTGACCGGTTCATAGGCGGAGAGCGAGGCCGGCCAGAGCTGGAGGTATTTGCGCAGGTATTTGGGCCACTGGATCGACAGGTTTGGTGCGGTGGTCCCAGTAAAGATTCCCGCGTCTTTGGCATCCAGCCAGTAGATCTGAATCCTGTCCGGGTTGTCATTTTCGCGCTCGGCGTGATAGACGAGTTGGCCGTTGGCGAGAGCGGTGGTCCCGTAGAGCGGCTTGCCACCGGCTTGCGCGCTGTTGAGCGTGATCGATGGAACCAGATCCAGGTCGCCTGCCGCCGGAGTGGACTGCCACGGCTGGAGTTGCTGGCCGAGCGGAACCTCGATGTTGAGCGGCTCGGCATCGCGTTTGGCGGTCACCACATCGGCGCCGAGGAACTGGCGGTTGCCGGTGCCCGCGATCTCCGCACCGAGGTATTCCACAAACACGCTGCCTTCCAGATTGTAGGCGTGCAGGGCCGCCGTGCCGATGGTATTGTCAAACCACAGCGTGCGGCGTTCGCTCGGGAGTGAATTGCCTTCGTCATTACTGGGGTTATAGCCCACCGGCACATATTCGGCCGCGACATGGCTGGGCATGAAACTGTTGTAAACCACATTGGCCGCCACGATCCGCCCCGCCGGGATGGTCACCAGCGGCCCTTTGAATGACTTCTCCGTCCAATAGATCGGCCGCGGCGCCACGCTCGGCGACGAGGTGACGGAAAACACCTCCGTCTTGAACTTGTAGGTCGGCGTGGACTCGCCCGCAGCGCTGGTGTCCGGCAGGCTCGACACCCAAGTCACCGACACCCGTCCCGGTTGGGTCGCGAACACCTTGCCCGCGTGCGGGCTGTAATAATACGGCAGCGGTGCCGAGAATTCCTTCGTCGTCGCGCTGCTGATCGTTTCGCTCGGTTTCCCGCGCAGAGTCAGGGTAAGCCCGTTGACGATGTCCACCCGCTGGCCGAGCAGGGTCGCGCCGCTGCCCAACCCGGTGGGCACAGAGGCCACGGTCACCAAATTGCTCGACGGCGAGCAAGCGGTCACACTCACACTACCCGCCGCCACCAGCGGTTGGGTCGCACCATTGAGGTTGACCAGGTAGTGGTTGGTAAACACTTCGCCCGGTTTCACCGGTTCGGCGCGCCAATAGCTGGCCGCCGTGATGGCTCCGCTCCAGTTCACCTGCGGGCGCTCGATCTCATCGCCGAAGGCATAGCGTGGCACGCCGGAAGCGAAGGAGCCGCCAAAGCTGGCGCGCGCCACAATCGCGGTCACGACGGGCGCCGCGGGAATGGTCCTGTCGAGCGCCCTCGGGTAGCGCCCGGCGGTGATACCCAGAACCGGGCTCGTCGTCAGGGCCGCATTGACCGGACCCGCGGTGGCGGAGGTCGCGCCCAGGCCAGCAAACTGCGGCGTGGTGGCCCCGCTCCCCGTGGGGATGGTAGGCGCCGCGATCGTGACGGTGGGCGGTGCGCCGGCGCTGTAGCCGCTGCCGCCGCTGTCGATGGTAATCGATGTCACCACGCCGCCCGTCAGCACCGCAGTAGCGGTGGCCGTCGTGCCGCTGCCTGGTGGTCCGACCGTGACCATCGGCGCGGCAAGGTAGCCCGAGCCGCCGCCACGCACGGTGATGGCCGAGACCACTCCTCCCGCCGAGACCGTGGCAAAGCCACCCGCACGACGATGATCGAGCACGTTCCTCACGTCGCCCTTGATCTCAAATTGGGCCTGCGCGCACGGCGCCAACAGCATGCCGAGGGTGGCGAAGAGCAGATAAAATCGTGTGTTCATTGCGTGTGGAAGGTCCGGGGTTGGACGGTTAAATGTCCTTTGAAAAAATGAAAATCGGTTGAGGTGCGTCCATCCCAGCGGAAAAAGGCCAACAGGCGCCCCAAGCCGGACAACGCGTCGCTCGGGGCGGGCAACCCACCCACGCCGCGACTCGCCGCCCTCATCCCCACAAAGGGATCAGGCGCAAAATGGGCGATGGGCAGTAGCATGGGCGTGTAGGGAATGCGGAGTTGAGAAAAGCTGAAATGCAGAGTATGGAGAATCGAATGGATGAGATGATTGATTTTGGATATCTGCTCGCTGACTTTTGACTTACTGCTCCCCCAGCTTGATCGAGACGGTCTCGGGCGGACTCGACTTGTTGATCAGTTTCTCGAGGGCGACGAGCCTGGCGTTCTGCGAGGTCACTTCGTCTGCTTGGGCAGTGCTGCGCTTGTCTTGGGCGGCTACCTTGGCTTCCAGCGCAGCGATTTTGGCATCCTTCTCTTTGAGCTGACGGTCCAGCTCTTGGATCGCGCCGATGCCGGTGGTGAAGATCCGGTCGTAATCCACGGCAAGGAAGTCATCCACGCGCCGGCCGTAAACGAAGGCCTTGGCCACCGGCTCCTCGGAAGCCACCGTGAAGGAAGTCGGCGATAACACCGCGAGCACCTCGGTTTCCATCGGGGTCTCATCTCCAAAGATGCGCACCCAATCGCCCACCGCCAGCGCGTGCGGTTTGGCCAGCGTCACGCTGAGGCGTTTTTGCGCGGCATCATAGAGATTCTCCATGGCCGGCAGGTAAATGTCGGGCAGGTAATTGCGCGAGGCACTGACCGCTTCCGGGATGACCTTGCGGACTTCCTGGGCGATGAAGCCTTTGTGCAGCGCGCTGCCGCTGCCGATGCGGTCCTTGAGGCGGTAGTCGGTGACTTTCAACTGGTTGATGAGGTTCAAGTCACCCCGGGCCGACGACCTGTCGACGATGTCCTTGATGCGCCGATCCGACATGGCCACAAAAGCTGTTCCCGCGACGACACCATCGGCGTAGATGCTGGTAGGCCAATTGTCAGCGCTACCCATACCACCGTAACCGTTCGCCATGTAGCCATCCGGATTTCCGATCTGAGGGGACGAGGAACTTTGATTAGTCGTTTTGGCTGAGCCTCCATTGTATAACCAGTTGACCGCGCGGGTCACATGCAGCGGAAAGCTAGGCGTTGAGGTGCCGATGCCGACGTTTCCGGCGTTTGTCATGGCCATGGTGTTGCTCGATGCGTTGGTGCGTATAAAGAATCCACTGGTGCCGTAATTGAGGTAGGTGCCATTTGCCGACCGGGGCCAAAAGGCCCGCTCCTCCACACCCGAGGTGTTTTTACCGCAAATCGCCGGCCCGTCTCCCATCACGATGGAGTCGTCCACGGTCAGTTTGGACGCCACGCGGGCCGTGCCATTGACATCGAGTTTGTAGGTGGGGTTCGCGGTGCCGATGCCAACGTTGCCGCTGCCTTTGATGCGCATGGTCTCGGTCATCGCATCCGAAGAGCCGTAGCCGAAGGCGACGTCAGTGGTGGCGTCAGGCGAATGAATCTGCAGAAGACCAGCCTGTATGCCGAAACCATAAGTATTACCCGAAGAACCATACAGTGAGATTTTGTCACCAACTGAACTTCCCATGCTCAACGGAATGCCAGGCGTTGAGGTGCCGATGACGACATTACCGGTCACGGCGGCATTGCCGGTCACGGAGGCATTGCCGTTGACGGTAAGTTTGGAACTGGGGTTCGCTTCACCGATGCCGACGTTGCCATTGCTATGGATGCTTATGTATCCACCATTGTGGCGCCTGGAGTAATCCACGTTATATCCCAATAGCAGCGCAGTATCCCAAAAACCGCTACTACCATTGGCGGTGCGATAGGCGGAGATCGCCAAACTTGTGTTGTTGTTAGGCGAAAGAAATCCGAAGTTACCCAGATTTAGTTCACTGGCCGCGGCGGTCCCCAAAGCTCCAGCATTCGCGAGGAACGAGGTGCTGAGGGTAGACTCACTTCCACCCAGGGGAGGGCCAATCGTCAACTTGGCGGTGGGTGTCGTGGTTCCAATACCGACTCTGCCGCTGCTCGTCGTGATATTGCCAGCTGTGGCCAAGGATCCGCCCGTGATCGCGCCTGTGGCGGTGATCGCTCCGGTCACCGAGAGCGCGACCGCTGGGCTGGCGGTGCCGATGCCGACGTTGCCGCCGCTGGGGTTGAGCAGTAGATTCTGCACGCCGGTGCCTTCTTTGAAAGATTGGATGAAGCCCGTGCCGGTGCCGGTGCTATCGACGCCGATGCGCAGGCGCTCGGTAGTGTCGTCGGCAGTCAGCAGCAACTGCGGGGTGGAAGTGCCGGTGCCGGCTGCGGAGATAGTGAAGCGCGACGGAGGGTTGGGATTGCCGATGCCGACATTGCCGGAGTCGAGCGCCGTGAGGGCCGTGCCGCCATTGGAGCCGAGCTGCTCGGCATACCTGGCGCGCAGGGCATAGGCCGAGGAAACGATCTGCTGGCGCGGGGAAACTTCATTGTCCACCGCGACGGTGCCGTCATCGATGGTCACGCCGAGGAAGCGGGTGGCACCAGCGAAGACGCCGAGGTCGTTGATTCTCACTGTCGGCGGACCTTTGGCGGTCTCACTGTAACCCAGCGGCGTGCCTGCCGTGGCGCCACCGGCGCCGACGAGCACGCTGAACTCACCCTCGGCAATGGTCACCACCTGCTGCTCAGAATAAATCAGGTTCGCCGCCAGCGAGTTGGAGGCATGATCCCAGATGCGGAAGGTGACGGTGCGGTTCACCGGCGTGCCGGAGCCCATGACCGTCCCCGAGGAGTTCAAGGCGCGACCCTGATAGCTGATGAAGCCGGGCACCGTGCTGGTGATGGTCTGAGCGTGGGCACTCTGCATCAAGCAGAGGGTGGTGATGAGGATGGCGATCTTTTTCATGGTGGTTCTAAGAGTTAAAGGTCAGAGGTTATCAATTGGATGGGCGGTGTTTTACTTTTCAATTTATCGTGTGAGCGTGCCGATTTCGGAGACGCGGCGGAGGCTGAAGGTGCCGGTGACGGTGACGCTGTCCTTGCGTAGGCCGGTGAGGACTTCGGTGTAATTGCCGGCGATGACACTGGCACCGTAGCCGGTGGCCGAGACACCCGCCGGCGCGGCAGCAGAGATGGCGAAGGTGACCGCGCGGCTGAGGTCGTAACTTTCCTGGCCGGCTTCTAGCGGGGTGGTGCCGCTCTTGTTGTCGTGATCCGGGTGGTATTGGTGGACGAAGGGGCTGGTGGGATCGTCGAAAGGCGTGGTGATCGTGCAGCTCAGGCTGCCGCCCAGTGCCATGGTCCCGCCATCAAGCACCCGGTCGAGCGGCAGGTGCGCTGCGACGATGCGCCGCGCGCTGGCTTTGTCCGCCACGCTGAGCGCGCTTTCCGCGGTGCAGATCCCCGGCTGCGGGGTGGCGCCGGCGAGCTGGCCGAGATACACTTGGGAAAGCACCCGCGCATTTCCCGCATCATCGACATGGACGATGTAGCGCAGCGAGTAAGTCTGGGCGGTGGCGGTGCCGGTGTAGCCCGCGGTTTTGCTTTGCACCCCGCCGACCACCGCATCGCCAATCCACAGCCCGGCGAGCGAGGCCTTGCGCGCCGTGACCGGCAGCAAAATGTCGTAAAGGTTGGCGCTGTCGGTGAGGCGCAGCAGCGAGGCGAAGAAAGCATTGCTGCTACCGGTCATCGCCGCGCGGTCGATGCCGAAGCTCAACTCGACGGCGGCATTGGCACCAACGACCTCGGTGAACTCTGCATCGATCGCCGTCTCGGTCCAGGAAGCCGTGCCGGCATTGAAGACGCGGCGGGTAATAGGAACGGCGGCGGTGATGTCCTCCTGGCCGGTCGGCGCATTGGCCGAGGCGACCGGCGCGATGGTCACGGTGCTGACCGTGGAACTGCGGTTGAGCAAACGCACGGTGATGGTCGAGCCGGTGCGGCCGAAGTCGAGGCCCGAGCCATTGCTGATGCTGATCTCAACCGGTGCGTAAAAATTGCCGACAACTTCCGAATCGAACCAGTAGGCCTGGTTGCGATCCACGCGTTCAGTGGAAGTGGAGAACACCTGCACAGGATTTCCCGGGCCGAGGTCGCCACCGTTGTATTTGTAAATTTTCACATTGGAGGCGATCGCTGCCGGGAAGGTGGCGAAGTAGGAGCCCATCGTCGGATAGAGGCTACTGGTGAGCTTGCTGGGGAAGCCCATCAAATTGGCGCCGTTGCGCACCCATGTGGCGCTGGGCGGCAGAACCTTTTGGGCGATGATCACGCTGGTGGCAGCGCTGCATTTCACCAGGTAAGCCGTCTGCCCGATCACTTGGCCGAGCGAGCTGGCCGAGCCGTCACTTTTCCACACGCTCCACTCCGATGTGCCCGCGGAGGGAATCATCGGCGTGCTGGTGAACTGCACCTCATTCGGATTCGGATTCCAGCGCCAGACCTCGGTGACTGCGGGATAGGCAGCGAAGAGTTGGGCCGGCGTCGCGTGCGTGGCATCGCCATGAAGGTAAATCGCGTTCCACCCGCTCTTGAGCGTGTAGGTCGTGTTCTGCCACTGCGCGTGTGCGAGCGAGGTGAGCAGCAGCGAACAAAGTGCAATGATCAGTTTTTTCATCGGACGGAGAGGCGGTAGAATTCCTTGGTGGTGGCGCGCGGCGCGGCGTAGGCGGAGACGATGCCGACATCGGTGGCTTGGTGAGCGTTGTTGCCGGTGCCGGGAGCACCCACAGCAAATTCCACCCGCGTCCAAGTCTGCATGTCGAGCGAGCTCTCGATGGTGTAGACCTTGCCGGTGATGGCGTAGTACTCGAAGCGCACGTTCTGCGGCAGCTTTTCCTTGATCGTCAGTCCGAAGCGCTCGGTCGCATCGCCGGCGAAGGTGCCGGCGATGTATTCGAGCAGGTTGCTTTGGCCGTCCTTGTCGAAGTCGCCATCCTTGTCGATGAGCGTGAGGTCCCAATCGCCATTTCCATTGGGATAGTAGCCGGCTTGATAGAGTTGCCAGGCCTCCCAGGTGTCGGGAAGGCCGTCCTTGTCCTTGTCCTCGCCGAGCGTCAAATCGAGCTTCACGCGCTCGCCACCCTTCCCTGCCGTGAGGTTTCCCGAAACTTCGATCGGGTAGAACAGCTGGCCATTCATCGAGACAACGATGCTGAACAAGCCGCCAGTCGCCACGGCCTTGTTGGTGTAAAAAACCGTGCCGCTGCGGGCATGGTCGAGGCGCATGTTGAGTTCGTAGCTCTGGTCGAGGCGCATCGAAGTGATCGGCGTGCGGCCGACCTCGACGCCGCCCTTGAGCAGGATCACCTCCGCGCCCTCGGCGGTGACCGTCTGGCCCACCTGATCGCGCACCATGCCATAAAGCGTATAGTAAGGAGCCGGCGGGAAGGCCGAGACAGTGCCGCTTAAAAATAGCAAACTGAGGAGTGGCAGCCAATACCGGCACCCACGCAGCGCCTGGAGCACGTTGAGATCAATATACATCACCTCTAAAAAAAAAAAAAACCTCTGAATGTCCAATAAATTTTCAACGAATGGTAACGAATCGGCCATTCCCCCACTTCGAGGCCTGAAAAGGGACAAAGGCTCGGGTTTGGAGCGGGGTAAGAGGCGCATTCAACGCGAAAACAGAATTTGAAACCACGAAACACACGAAATTTCACGAAGGGTGTGGGATTTCATGCCATGCTTGTTTCACCATTTTGAAAAAGCCATAAAATCCCCCAAGGGCTTCTTATTTCGTGTTGTTTCGTGACTTTCGTGGTTCCTTCTTCGGAATTTGGGTTCAACGAAAAGCACCGACAAGGCCGCCCTTTTGGGTCATCAGTTACCAACCATCGGTGCTCACCCCAATGTCCCCGATCGCGCATGATTTGGGTCAATGATCCAAAAATTGATCAAATATGCCAGATCGGTAACTTTTATCTTGATCGGCACATGAAACCATTGAATATTCCCGATCAGGAACAATGAAAATCATCGATGCAAAAAGCCTCGGTCAGGCGATACGCGAGCAGAGACGCCGCTTGAAGGTGACTCAGAAGGATTTGGCCATGACCTCGGGCACGGGGTTGCGCTTCATCATTGATTTGGAAAAGGGCAAGCCAACCTGCCAGTTGGGCAAGGCACTGGAGATCGCTCGGGCCTTGGGGTTGAATTTGGAGATTTGCGAACCATGAAATCCTTGATGGTTCACATGCATGGCAAGCGGGTCGGCGTGCTTGAAGATGACGCCGGACAACTGGTCTTCCGCTATGACGCACACTGGTTGACTCAAGCGGATGCATACGCCCTGTCGAAACAGCTTCCGCTGCAATCCGAGCCATTCGATAGCCAGCGCGCGGGCATCTTCTTCGGAGGCTTGTTGCCGGAGGCCGAAGCGCGGGATCAGGTGGCGAGGAATCTGGGCATCAGCGTGAACAACGACTTTGCGATGCTGGAGCGAATCGGTGGCGAATGTGCCGGAGCCATTTCACTGATGTCAGAGGAGGCGATGAATGAAACTCGATCGAATGCCGAAGTGCGCTGGCTGAACGAAGCGGATGCGGCAGAAATCATGACGCTCTTACCGCAACGGCCACTGCTGGCTGGTGAGAAAGGATTGCGACTCTCGCTCGCCGGGGCTCAGGTCAAGCTGCCGGTGGTGATCGATACCAAACCGGATGGCACTCACCAATTTGGCTTACCATTGGGTGACACCCCAAGCACGCACATCATCAAGCCCGAGCCTGTGCGTTTTCCGGGGCTTAGCGAAAATGAAGCTTGGTGCATGGCACTTGCCCGCCGCATCGGATTGGATGCCGCCGAGG
>Ga0208090_1000128_pt1 | contig 15530 bp, 15 predicted proteins | sample LakMenEpi20Jul12_FD_150718 | JGI IMG/M metagenome (GOLD analysis project Ga0208090, IMG submission 150718) | Freshwater microbial communities from Lake Mendota, WI - 20JUL2012 deep hole epilimnion (SPAdes) | ecosystem: Environmental > Aquatic > Freshwater > Lake > Epilimnion/Euphotic zone ...
TTCCTACCCGACCAAGCACTGACAGGCCCTCGTTTCCCAGTCTTGACTTCACCCTCCCCGCTCGGAGACTAGTCGTCGTCATTTCTTGGTGAAATGATATGAAAAAATTTCCACCCACGCACATGAGCACTCCCCTTCCCGCTTCACAACGCAAGATCCGCATGGGCATGGTCGGTGGCGGACGTGGCGCCTTCATCGGCGCAGTCCACCGCATCGCGGCCCACATGGACGGACAAATCGAACTTGTTTGCGGCGCCTTCAGCAGCGACCCGCAACGCTCGCGAGATTCCGGCGCCGATTTTTTCCTGCCGTCCTCACGATGCTACGGAGCCTTCGAGGAAATGATGAATGCCGAGGCCGCCCTCCCGCTCGGCGAGCGCATGGATTTCGTTTCGATCGTCACGCCGAACCATGTGCATTTTCCCGCCGCGAAGTGCGCGCTCGAACACGGTTTTCCCGTCCTTTCCGACAAGCCAGCCACCTTCAATCTCGCCGAAGCAAAGGAGCTTGGTGAAATTGTCAAACGTTGCGGACTTCCCTACGGCCTCACGCACAACTACACCGGCTACCCGCTCATCAAGGAAGCGCGCGAAATCGTACGCTCGGGCAAGCTTGGAAAAATCCGCAAAGTCGTCGTCGAGTATCCTCAAGGCTGGCTCGCCACGCGCCTTGAGGAAAGCGGACAAAAACAAGCCGCCTGGCGCACCGACCCCACGAAGTCGGGTGCCGCAGGCTGCATCGGCGACATCGGCACGCATGCCGAAAACCTCGCCGAGTACGTCACCGGTTTGAAAATCCGCGAACTCGCCGCCGACCTCACATCGTTCGTCGAAGGTCGCGCGCTTGATGACGATGGCAATGTGCTGCTCCGATTCGACAATGGCGCCAAAGGCGTTCTTCACGCGTCGCAAATTTCCGTTGGCGAAGAAAACAACCTCAGCCTGCGTGTTTATGGCGAACTCGGCGGCATCGAATGGCATCAAAAGGAACCCAACACGCTGCTCGTGAAATCCAGCGACCGCCCCGTCGAGGTATGGCGCACCGGCATGGGTTATCTTGGCACCCAAGCCGCCGCCAACACCCGCACTCCTGCAGGCCATCCGGAAGGCTACCTTGAAGCCTTCGCCAACATCTACCGCCATTTCGCCAACCACCTCCGCGCCGTCATCGATGGCAAAACACCCGACCCAGCCTCACTCGACTACCCGAAAATCGAAGACGGCATCCGCGGCATGGCCTTCATCGAAGCAGTCGTCGAAAGCTCGCATCACAACGCGCGCTGGACCTCAATGGCGTGAGGGCTCCTATCCCGCTTGCGAGATAAAGCGTCGCTTTTTCCTAACCCAAATTCGAAATGGTCTGGAAGATCGCGGTGATCATCAGGTAGGCCATGGTGCCGATGAGGCCGGCCATAATGATCAGAACCGTCGGCATAATGAGTGCCATGATGCGCTGAAGGTCCTTGTCGAGTTCCTTGTCATAGCGTTCGGCCGAGCGCCGCAGCGACTGGTCGATTTTTCCAGTTTGCTCGCCAACGGAGATCATGTCGATGAGAAGCGGCGGAAATGCGCCGGTGCGGATGAGCGCCTTGGAAAACGAGCGGCCGTCACCGACTTGTTCGATCACTTGATCGAGGCCGGCGCGAAGCGAGCGATTTTGCGTGGCATCGCGTGATAGCTCAAGCGCGCGAAGCAGCGGCAGGCCATTCGCCACCAGATTCGCCATCGTTTCGAGAAACTGCACATAAAAACGACTGGTGATGACCGGACCAACCATCGGTAAGCGCAACTTGATGCGGTCCCATGCGGGCTTGTTCGCTTCGTTGTCCTTCCATGCCTTGAAGAAAATGAGGGCGGCAACGAGCAGAAGCAGCATCACCAGCCACCATTTCGAGAGAAACTCCGAGGCACCGATCAGAATGGCGGCGCCCAGGGGGATTTTTCCTCCCGGCGTGCTTTCGATCAACTGCGTGAGTTGCGGGATCAGCGTCGTGACAAACACGATCGAGACCCCAATGCCGGCCAGCACGAGGAAGGCCGGATAAATCATCGCCAGCACGAGGCGGCTTTGCAGCTCGGCGAGCGTCTTGAGGTAATGCGCCTGACGCTTGAGAATCGTGTCGAGCGCACCCGAAGCTTCACCCGCTGCGGCGAGCGAACAATAAAGTGGACCAAAGCTCGGGCTTACTTTTTTCAATGCGACAGAGAAATTCACGCCATCGCGCACGATCTGCCGGATCTTGTGGGAAACCGCCTTGAGGTTGCCGAGTTCCTGCCGGTTTTCCATCGACTTCAATGCCGGCTCAAGTTGCAGGCCGGCGCCGAGCATGTCGGACAACTCTTCGGTGAAGAGCACCACCTCTTGGCGCTTGAGCTTGATCGGACCTTCCGGAATCGGCGCCTCATCGGGCTTTGTTGAGGCAGTCGCTGCCTCATCGGATTTTGGTTTCGAACCTTTTCCCGCAGCATGGGCAATTCCTGCCGTCTCGCGAAGGTTGACCGGTTGCAGCCCCTTGCGATCGAGCATGCGCAAGGCCTCTGGCCGATCCACCGCATCAAGTTCGCCACTCGTGACGGAACCTTTGGTGTTGAGAGCTTTGTAAGCGAAAACGGGCATGACGAATAAATGAACCAGCGAGCATCATCGATCAATCATCACCGCCGCCGATGTCGGATGAAGTGACCGAGATCACTTCCTCGATGGTGGTAAATCCCTGCATCACCTTGTGCCAACCGTAGGTTCGCATCGGCACATAGCCGTCGCGCAGGGCCTGATCGCGCATCTTCGGAGCGGGCGCGCCGTGAGCGACGAGTTCCTGCATCGCAGGGGTCAGCAACACGACTTCGTAAATCGCAAGTCGTCCGGAAAATCCCGTGCCGCGGCAACGGTCGCATCCGCCCGGCGAATAGATCGTGCCCTGAAGCTCGTCCGGGATGCCGAGGTTGCGGCGGTCGACAAGGCTGACCTCGCGCGGCACGCGGCAGTTTGTGCAAAGTTTTCTCACCAAACGCTGTGCGAGGAAGGCGCGCACCGCGGCGGAAACAAGGAAGGGCTCGACCCCCATGTCGACGAGTCGGCTGATCCCGCCCATCGCATCGTTGGTGTGGAGCGTGGAGAAAACCAAGTGACCAGTCAGCGATGCGCGAATCGCGATCTCCGCCGTCTCGAGGTCGCGGATTTCTCCGATCATCACGATGTTCGGATCGGCACGCAGGATTGACCGCAGGGCGTTGGCAAAGGTGAGCCCGATCTCCGACTTCACCGCGATCTGCATCACGCCGGTGAGTTTGTTTTCGACCGGATCCTCAACCGTGACGATGCGGCGCTCGGGGTGGTTGACCTCGCTCAGGAAGGAATAAAGGCTCGTCGATTTGCCCGATCCGGTCGGCCCGGTGATGAGGATGATGCCGTTGGGAAGGTGCAGCAGGGCTTCGATCTTTTTCCGCACGAAGGACTCCATGCCGAGCTTTGCGAGATTGAATTTTTCCTGGTTGAGCAATCGCAGCGAGACGCTTTCGCCCTCGACCGTTGGCACTGTCGCAACGCGGACGTCGATGGTTTGGCCTTCAAATTGGAGGTTGATGCGGCCGTCCTGCGGCACACGACGCTCGGCGATGTCGAGGCGCGCCATGATTTTCAAACGCGCGATGACCGAGCTTTGCAGCGCCTTGATGTTTTCCGGCACCGCGACCTCGATCAGGCGACCGTCGATGCGGTAACGAATCCGCAGGTTCGTGCTCAGCGGCTCGACATGGATGTCGGTTGCGCGCTGGTCGAGCGCCTCACGGATGATTTGGTTGACGAATTTGACGACGCTTGCCTCCTCGTCGTCGTCCTGGTCGATGACGTTTGCCTCGTCCTCCCCGGCATCGAGGTGGTCGTAATCAAAATCGCGGCCTTCGAGAATTTGTTCAAATGTGTCGGCACCCACTCCGTAGAGCCGGCGAAGCGCTTCGTGCAGGCGCTTGCGCGAGGTCATGCACCAGTCGATCGGCAGACCGAGTTCCTGCGCAGCAGCCTGCCTCGCGACGAGGTTGAAGGGATCGAAAGTCGCGAGCTTGAGGCGTTTGACGCCGTTGACTTCGGTGATTTCCACCGGCAGCAGGCGATGGCGCAGTGCGATGCGCGGGCCGCAGGCCTCACGCAGCGGCAAGGGCACCTCGGCGACCGGAATGACATCGAGCCATTCCATGCCAAGATCGTGGGCAAGCTCGCGCATGTAACGCTCCTCGTCGACGACACCGGCATCCAGCACGTCATCGATTGGCGAGCACTGGCGTTGCGCGGCACTGCGCAGCACCTCGCCGAGTGCGGCAAGGTCCTCGCATCCGGTGCGGCGGGCGGGTTCGATGAGAAGTTGGGTCATGGGTGACGCTTTCCTTGTCGCTTAAAACCGCCGAACCTGCAACCTGTCTCTTCAAATGAACACAAAGCGGTGTTTGTTGCCTCGGATGATGAAAATTTTGTGGAAATCCCCAGAGCCCCACCCATCATGGTCGACAAGTTCGTGAAAAAACCCGCAATCTGCGTTTTTCTGCTGCTCGCCTGCAGCATGTCCTGCGAAAAGCGGGCAGCCAAGATGGACACCTCATCTCTGCCTCGTGCCGAAGCCGCCGCCGCCTGGGTGAGCCCTACCCTCGAGGAAGCCCTCGCGGAGAAAAATTTGCAAATTGGCGACAAGGTTTTTATCCGCGCTTTCAAGGAAGAAAAGATGCTCGAATTTTTCATCGAGAACCGCGTGACCGGGCGCTTCGAACTTTTCCGCTCCTACCCGATCGCCGCCGCATCCGGCACGCTCGGCCCGAAACTCGCCGAGGGCGACCGCCAAGTACCGGAAGGATTCTACTCCGTGCCACCCTCGGCCATGAACCCCAACAGCCGCTTTCACTTGGCCTTCAACATCGGCTACCCGAATGCCCTCGACCGCTCGCTCAAACGCACCGGCAGCGCGATCATGATCCACGGCGACCAAGTTTCCATCGGCTGCCTCGCCATGACCGATGAGGTGATCGAAGAAATCTACACCCTTTGCACGGCGGCCCACAGCGGCGGTCAAGCCGCCTTCGCCGTGCACATTTTTCCCTTTCGCATGACCCCACAACGAATGGACATGGAAAAAAATTCCAAATGGCACGCGCATTGGTCGAACCTCAAACAAGGATACGACCACTTCGAAGAAAATCAGCGAGCTCCGCGCGTCAGCACCAAAGGCGGATTCTATCATTTCGAGGCTGCCGAATAAAAATCTCAGGCAGTCCGATTAGGCCTGCTTACGCGGCAAGTCGAGATCGGCAACAGGATGCTCTTCTCGTTCTTAAATACCTCAGCGGTCAGGAGTCTTTTTGTTCGTTTCTTCGATCTGATTTGGGGGGTGATTTCCCCCTCTCAAAGCAGCTCAAGTTTCAACCAGCCAATGGCTCCGATTTGCGGGACCACTTCATCAGGAAGCCATAAATTCCAACTTTAATTCAAATATGGAATTTCTGACTTCCAAATTCCAAGTTAGCCCTATCGCCCGGTTCACCTCGACATAGACATCGAGTTGATCGGCTGAGGTGAGTTTCAGAAAAGTATTCATGATCAGGCAGCAGTCGGATCTTTGGCGAGGTGGTGGAAGATGTCGGCGATCCACGCGGGGGCACAGTTTCTCCCTGCGTCACAGCTTTTCAGGCCACATCGAAGCCACCGATCATCTGACTTTCATCAAGTCCGGATCAAGGGGGGTGGGCGAACGTTTGCCGGCTGACATCCGGTTTCCCGCCAAGGTGGATGTTTTGAGCCATTGCATGGCTTCCAGGGCGACTGCCGGGGGCGCAATGACGTGGCCGCCTTTGAAGCTGAAGGTTTTGACCTCGCAGCGTTCCTTCTCAAGGACCCGGGTATCACGCTGGACGCAGGAGTTCGCATTCTTGTCCGCATCGCCATTGACGATGGCCACCGCCATTTTTGGCGCGCAGTTCAGGCTCTCCTTGCCGCCAAGCCAGCCACCGAATGCGAGCACTCCCTTCCATGGTCGGGCACAGCTTTCGGAATAATCATAGGCTCTCAAGGCTCCACCCGACATGCCGCCGAGATAGAGCAAATCCCCGTCATGGGGCACGGTCTTCTCGATGTGTGGCAGGACTTCGTGCCATTTTTTATCGAGCACGGCTTCGTCCGAATTGTTTTTAAACACATCGCATCCGACTCCCACCCAGCCAAGTGTCTCACAAGCATCCTTCACGGAGCCGAGGATTCCTTTGCCGCTGCCCCCGGCACTGAACATGATGATCATCGCGGGCGGGGAATCCGGATTGTAGCTAGTCGGATAATAAACATGATAGGGAACGGACTCCGGTCCATCGGATTGGTAGGAAACGGTCTTGCCGGCATTGCCACGGATCGCCGCGGTCGCTTCGACCAATTTGCTCTGGCGCTCGGTCAGCCAGGATTGATCGAAATCGCTGAGTGCATCGAGTGCCAGCGTCGCATTTGTACCGTTTGATAGCTTGAGGGTGACTTTTTTTGTATCGGAATCGTAGCTCACGAGTTCGGCCTGAATGGTTTTGCCTTCACGGTTGGACCAGGCGCGGGACTCCGCATGCAGCGATGACGCGGAAAGGACAAAAAGGCTGGCAAGAGTGAGATGAGAGGTCAGTGATTTCATAGGTGTGTGACGATCAAGCCGGTTAGAACCGTAGAACTTGTGCCGCTAGGCAATTGATTCCGCAAGCCCGGAGTCGCGGGAACCGAGTGAGGAGCTCCATGGGCTGCAGCTGCAGAAAGTTGCTTATGGCGAGAAGCTCCTGAAAGAGCCGATGGGACGGACCGGAGGGCGGGAAAATGGCGATGAAAGTCATTGTCCTTCACGATCTTCCCTTTCCGCATCAAAGGGCATCCCAGATCGTCTGCGCTAACACATCAGAAGCCGACCCATTTCAGCGCTTCCTCCAATTTCTCGGGTGAGGCATTGACATGGCCCATGCCTGGAACATCGATGAAAAGATAGTTGGCGCGCTCAGCTTTCCACTCGGCGCTGGTTTTGAGAATCTCCTTGTAGTTGAAATCCTTGTCACCGGAAATCACGACCCACTTGTGATCTTTGCAATCCTTCCCCGTGATATCGCGCACTGCGAGACCGGGAAAATGACCGCAGCCTCCATTCCCCGGCAGGTAGCTCTGCGCAGCATGGCTGATCGATGCGCGGAACCATTGCGGAAACATGGCATGAGTCAACATAGCCATGTGACCGCCACCTGAAAGACCACCCACACAAACCCGTTTTTCATCTACATTCCATTGTTTTTTGACCGAAGCCAAGGCATCGACGGCGAGTTTTACGCGGCGCATCATGGGTTGCTTGTTCGAGGTTCCCTTGGGGCACGCGTAAATCAGGGACAATCGATCCATGACTGGCTGACAATTTATAAGTTCATGCCCTTCATCGTTCGCGCTGACGTGCAGATACACGCCCATAGGCTTGGCGGGATCATAGTGAGCCGGCACATAAACAATCATCGCGCCATTTTCATAAGAGAACATTTCTTCGATCGGGCCTTTGTTCGCATCCCATTCTTTGGGGAAATTGCCCTCGGCAAAAGCGTCATACACCGCCTTCGCGTTCGCTCCCTCCAGGTATTCCTTTGCGGTGGCATAGGCAGGCTCGCGGATCTCCACATGATTCATGTATCCCGTCTTGGCATTGCCACCTTTCGTGGGCTTGTCGGTTTTAGGCGAGTCCGTCGCCTGTTTTGAAACAAATTCGCGGTCCGCTACTGAGAGTTTATTCAGCGCATATTTGATCTCTTTGCCATTCATCAGCAAGGTCACCTCAGAGCCGTTGCTGCTTACAAACTCGGCATTGATCACCTTGCCCTCGTTGTTTGTCCATTTGCGGATCTCACCAGCGGTCGCATGAGTGGACATGGCAATGGCTAACAACATTCGCAAAAAATCAAATTTCATCAGTAACAGCGTCATCAAAGTTATTCCCTGACGTCAACCGATTTATGAGGCAACAGATGGGTCATTTCGCCTCGCCGAATGCCGGTGGCATAAAAAAGTTCGAGCATGATGTGCGGCTTTGGGCAGATGCTGGGCTACACGCGCTTCGCCGCATCAAGCAATCCAGCGGCGTAGGCCTCGAACACCCGTTGGATCTCATCGCGCACGCGTCGGAACACTGCCATTTGCTCCTCTTCACTGCCAGTCGCATGCGCGGGATCGTCAAAGCCCCAGTGATGGCGATTCAGCTGACCCGGAAAAACCGGGCATGCCTGATCGGCGTTGCCGCACACGGTGATCACCGTTTCGACCTGGTCGCTGAGGAACTCGTCGAGGTGCTTCGAGCGATGATCGCTGATGTCGATGCCGATCTCGGCCATTGCCTTGATGCCGAGCGGATGGACATAACCAGCAGGCTTTGAGCCAGCGCTCTCGACGCGGTACTTGTCGCCGAGCGCGGCTTGCAGGATGCCTTCGGCAAGGTGGGACCGGCAGCTGTTGCCGGTGCAGAGGATGAGGATGGCGGGTGGTTTCATGGTTGGTGAATGGGTGAAATTTTTTAGCAAGTGCCGCCCGGCCCGCAACACGGGGACTTGCCACCGATCGCGGGCAATCGTCCGATCGACGGCAATCCGCACAACTCGGGCGCGAGACACTCGGTGTGCTTGTGCGCAAGACGCAACACGACGGAGTCGGTCGTGAGCTCAAAACCCTCGATGGTGTATTGCGAAATGACGCGATCCTCATACTCGATTTCCACCGGCACGCCATCATCGGGAAAAATCGACTGCGCCTTTTCGAGTATCCCCGCCATTTTTCCCGTCTCGATGCGATGCTCGAAGTCCTCGCCAACCCAAACCTGCAACTGACAGGTCGAGCGCTCCCGAAGCTTGCCTCCGCAATCAATAAAGGTCTTGTGCACAAAGCCCACCTCAGTGATGTGAAAGGAAACAGGCACCGATGAACCGTCCGGCAAGGCCAAACGGAAGTGCCGCTGCGAATGCTCGGCCAAGAGGGATTTGAGCTCGGAAAGGTTCATGCCTTGATCGTTGATTTAGCGGATTTCGCAAGCTTCACCGGCCCCGGGCAGCAGCTGTTCTCGCGTTGTGCCAGACGCGCTTCCGCCCGTTTCAGATCCGCCGTACGCAAGCCGCTGCCAGGAAAGCTTTTGATCACCGCCTTGAGCAATGGCAAATGCCCACGCGCGATGCGGAAATAAGTCCACTTGCCGCAGGTCTCGCTCTCGAGCATTCCAGCCTTGCGGATGATCTGCACATGGCTCGATACCGACGACTGCGGCATTTCGAGGATGTCGGCCAATTCGCAGACGCACATCGCGCGGTCCGCCACCAGTCGGACAATCCGCCAGCGGGTCTCATCGGCCAATGCTCGGAAAAATGCCAGCGGCTCACTCATGACGGGAATTATCGTCACGAATATTTTCGTATTGTCAAACCGAAAATGAACCAAAAAAACCCGGCGGTTTCCCGTCGGGTTTTTGGTGTTTGATCAAGCCGTGAGACGGGCGCTACGCCGCCATCAAAACAACGCCGTCCTACCAGACGCTTTGTTTTACATAGATCACATCATAAGGCCTCACATAAAACGGACTACTCTGCGCTGATGTGAGTGTGTCATTCATGTTGAGCAAATAACGCATGCTTTTGCCATTATTATTGCGCACCAGCACGACTTGCTTCGGATTGGCCATGCGCGTGAATCCGCCGCTTTCCATCACCGCCTCAAGCACGGTCATCGGTCGATCAAGCTGGATCCTTCCCGGCCGCAGAACCTCGCCCGAGACATAAACACCCGCCGCCGCATTCTCCAAGGATACCTGCACATTCGGGTCCTGCAGGTGAGGCTGGTAGAGCCCCATCAAATTCGACTGCAAGCCGCCGATCGTCTGTCCGGCCGCCTGCACATCACCAACCGTCGGCAGGCTCAACCTGCCATTGGCAGGAATCTTCTGACGCGTGTCCAACTCCGGGGCCCCGCGAAAGGTCACCTTCACTTCATCACCCGCCGACAAGACACCGCCGAAACCGGCGATCCTTGCTTCTGATGGAATGGCTGCCGAACTGCCGCCATTCCCACAACCAACCAAACCGGCAGCCAATGCCAATAAGGTTCCAATGATCAGGCCGCATGTCTGCCTGTTGACTCCATCTTTGCTTTTTGTCTTCATGATGTTCATTTTTCTACTTCTTCACTATCGGGATAAAAAATTTCAATTTGTCGCTCAAATCCCCCACTCAAGGTGGTCGATCCAGTCATCAGGCAGCGATGCTCTTTCCACGCGGCTTGCAATGCGTCCTTCCCATTGCGGGTTGAACGATGTGCTGGTGCCGTAAACCATGATGAGATCCTCTGTGCCAACGCTGCGTATCGCATGACCCACCCCTGGAGGAATCACCACACCGCCGGTATCAGGCCCGCAGCGTGTATCGCCGGAAACGATCAGACGCATCACCCGCCGCGGCATGCCGTCCCTTTCATCCACAAGAATCATTTCGCAAATACCCGTCAGGAAAAACATCACATCCCATTGCTCCAGACCATAAGGTCTGCGCGAATAATCATCGGGATAGTCGACATAGAGCCCATGGAACCATGCAGACGGATCAGCACCATCGGGCAGATATGGAGGATGAATGTGAAACCCCTTCGCGCTGTCGCGATGCATCAAGGCCGATGCCCACTGGCTTGGAATAAGGCCAATCTTTGAAAGCACTCCATCATCCAATCGTGCGAGCTCCGCAAAATGCCCCCTGCCCTTTTGCGGGTAAACTTTGCGCGGAAAAACCTCCACTCCCGGGATCCAAGAGTCCGCCAACTCGTCACGGCCCAAGATGGCATCCATCACACCGATGCCATCGCCCAAGACGCGCATGGACAAATCACCCGATGCGTAATTTCTCGTCTCCAACCTCAACCTCGCCTGCGGCCGCAGGCCTTTCCATGAACTTTGAATCGCCATATTCGTCATTTTCAAAATGCGCTACAGTTGTTTGAGGTATTCGCCGTAAGGTGTGCCCTCATATTTGACGATCGAATCCCCAAGCCTGCCGCGATCGATCATCCCCTGCGTGAAAGCGATTTCCTCCGGGCACGCGATCTTGCATCCATCGCGCTGCTGAATGCCGCGCACGAAATGCGACGCCTCGGCCAGGGATTCGGGCATGCCCGCGTCGAACCAAGCAATGCCATCGCCGAGCAACTCGACATTCAACTCGCCACGCTTTAGATACTCGCGGTTCAAGTCGGTGATCTCAAGCTCGCCGCGTGCCGACGGTTGCAAGCAGCGTGCGTAATCAACGACATTTTCATCGTAAAAATAAACGCCCGGCACGGCATAATTCGACTTCGGCACATCGGGCTTTTCCTCAAGCGAGACGGCCACGCCATCCTCATCAAGCTCGACCACACCGAATTGTTCTGGCGCACCAACCACGCACCCAAAAACTGTCGCACCATGAATTCTTTCCGATGCCGACAACAGCGCCTCAGGCAAGGCATCGCCATGCATCAGGTTGTCACCAAGAACCAAGCACACGGGATCGTTGCCAATAAATTCCTCACCTATCAGGAAAGCCTGCGCCAGACCGTCCGCACGCTCTTGCTCGGCATAAAATATATCAAGCCCCCACTGCGAACCGTCACCCAACAACAAAGCAAAACCCGCAAGGTCACGCGGATTTACAATCACCAGAATGTCGCGAATCCCGGCAAGCATCAGCATCGAGAGCGGATAGTAAATCATCGGCTTGTCATAAACCGGCACCAATTGCTTGCAGACGGAATGCGTGATCGGAAAAAGCCGACTGCCGGTTCCTCCTGCGAGGATGATCCCCCGACGCGTTGGGGGTTGCTCTGCCATGACTCCGATGTCGTCTGCGAGAGTATTTCCAATCATTCCAATATTCCCCTCAGTCCGAGACGCTGCCCGAGATAACTTTTGTGCTCGATGCCGCGGATCCATTTCTCATGATCAAAATACCATTGCACGGTGTCCCGAAGGCCCTCGCAAAAACTGGTTTTTGCGCGCCAACCAAGCTCTTTTTCAATGCGCGTCGGGTCGACCTCATAGCGACGGTCGTGACCAGGGCGGTCCTCGACAAAACGCACCAACTCACGGTTCACCGCACGCGACGGCGACGGCACCATCTCCTTCACGATGTCGATGATCTCATGCACGACCTCGAGGTTGCTCTTCGCGCAGCGACCGCCGATCAGGTAGTTGCTGCCCGGCACACCTTTGAAGAGCGCCGCGCACAAAGCACTGCAGTGATCCGACACATGGATCCAGTCGCGCACATTTCCGCCATCTCCATAGACCGGCAATTCCTCTCCACGCGAAGCCTTGCGGATCATCAGGGGAATCAGTTTCTCGGGGAACTGGAATGGCCCGTAGTTGTTCGAGCAGTGCGTGGTGATCACCGGCACGGCAAAGCTTTTGAAATACGCGCGCGCCATGTGATCGGCGGCGGCCTTGCTGGCACTGTACGGGCTGTTGGGCGCGTAGGGAGAATCCTCTCGAAACGGCGGATCACCGGGATCAAGCGAACCGTAAACCTCATCGGTCGATACATTCAAAAAAACGCCGGATCCCCCGTCGGCCATTGAACACATTCGCCCGTCGCGACGGCCGCATTTTCCAAGATAGCGATAAAACGCCTCAAGCAGGCGCTGCGTCCCTAACACATTGGTGTTGATGAAATTCCCCGCATCGTCGAGCGAGCGGTCAACATGCGACTCTGCAGCCAGATGCACGATGGAATCGATTTGATGTTCATGCAGCAATTTTCCAATCAACGCAGTGTCACCAATGCAACCCTCTGCAAATACATGCCGAGGATCATCCTCAACATCAGCAAGACTCTCGCGGTTTCCCGCGTAGGTGAGCTTGTCGAGATTGACCACTTTCTCGACGAGCATGCCCATCTCCCCGGGAGATGATCCGAGCAAATGCCTGACGAAATTTGATCCGATGAATCCGGCGCCGCCGGTGACGAGTATTCTCATGAACGCGTGTGATTGGGTGTGCGCGACCACGCCTTGCATCTGCATAGACAGGTCATGCATTCACTCATTAAACCCTGAACTGTCCGCTTTGAATCACGAAATGACGTAATGCCTCGCACCAGGACCGGGGCCGGATACCGGTAAGCTTGGTAAAGCGTCCGCTGCTCATAGCGGAATTCAAGGGGCGCGATGCGACAAATGCCTCAACCTCATTCAGGGTTACCCCCCTGATTTTTTCCGGCAAATTCGAGATTCCCGTCATGCGTGCCAGGCCAAGGCAGGCCTCGCCCCATTCCCTCCAAGAGCATGTCCCTGCGTTGCAAAGATGAACCACGCCCGATGCGGAAGCTTCCGCATGTCCGAACACCAAGGCCTCCAACCATTCGGCAAGATCGATCGTGTAGGTGGGTCGCGCGAATTTGTCTTCTGGCAGCGCAGGGCATTCGCCTGTTGTCGCCTGACGCACAATCCACTCAGGAAATCCAGGGCGCGAAGGGCCAAACAGCCATGAAACGCGAGCCACCAAGTTATCCGACGATGCCGCAAGCACCCGATGCTCGCCATCGCGCTTGCTGTGGCCGTATACACTGATCGGCAAGGGCATATCCGTTTCGCGATACGGCATCGCATTCGATCCGTCGAAAACCATATCAGTGCTCAGGTAGGTCATGTGCGCGCATTTACCTGCACAAACCTCTGCAATGATTCCCGCAGCCTCAGCATTGGTCACGTACGCCTCACGGGGATGCGTTTCGCAGAAATCGACATCGGTCAGCGCCGCTGTCAGGAAAAGCTGCCCGTAATCGATCGCACCAAGCACCCGCCGGATCGACTCCTCGTCGGCAAGATCAAGATCGCCGCGGTCAAGAGCGACAACCCGATGGTGCTTCGAAAGTCGACCTACGAGGACCTTGCCCAGCCGGCCGCCTGATCCAACCACGACTACGGACGAATCGCGCGCACTCACGGGCCGGCGGAAATTTTCATCAAACCACATAAGCTTCGGGCATCACATGCCACTTTTTTGAAAACCATTTTTTCGAAACCGGATACGCCGTCAGCACCAGCAGGTTGCGCATGAAACACTTCAAACCGCACCACATGCCAAGCCCCGCGCGTGCATGCGAAAACGCCGCATCGCGACAACCGATCGCACACGCGATCTCGCCCAGCCGCGAGGAGAAATAACCCATGTTGCGCCTTACAAAACGCGCCGATGCCTCATGCCGCTTCGACAAGCGCCGATATGCCTGCGCCTGAACGCGAAGGTAACAATCGTACCTGCGGTATGCCGCGCCTACGTCCATGTCATCGGACAACCCAGCTATGGCACGCCCGCGTCGCACTTGCACCAGTTGTTGGTTGAGCGCGACAAAGCCATGAGCCAACACCAATTGGTGGATCAGACGCGTGTCTTCCGCAACCTGCAAGGACTCGTCAAAGGGCTTCCCGCTTCGCAGGCACGAACGACTTACCAACATGGATTGGATGAATGGATGGCGATGGTAGAGAAACATCGAGAAGTCGCCCCGCGGGTAATGCTTCGTGCCGTCTGATTCGTTGCCGGCATTCATCAACGGCAAATCATCAAGTGACAAGCCATCCTCATCAACACTCATGCAAAAGCAAACAACCGCATCATGCTCGGCTAGGGCGCGCATCTGACGCTCGATTTTTTCAGGACGCCAAAGATCGTCAGAGTCGAGAAATGCAATCCATGCGCCAAGAGACTCATGTATTCCGCGGTTTCTGGCAGCCGCAACGCCGCAGTTTGATGTTTTGAAATGCCGGATGCGGCCTTCAAATTCTCCCAGCACCTCATCGGTCTCGTCGGTCGATCCGTCATCAACCACAATCAGCTCGCATCGCCTCCATGTTTGATTCAAGACGCTTCGCACGGCATCCCCGACCTGATCCGCGCGATTGTAGGTGGGAATGACAACGCTCACAAGCAGATTGGATTTCGCATCATCCATGCATGCAACCACGCCTCTTGAGTCCGTTTTTTTCATAATTTCTCACGTGTTTCGATTCGCTCAAATGACCCACCGCCGTGGCGTGCTCAAAAACCAAACGCAACTCCGACTCGTCGCATCCTTCAAAAGTAGTTTGAGAATTCCTGCATCGCCACCATGCGAGTGCCGCCGCGCTGCGCGCAGTTTTCAGCCTCCCTCCGCGGCAAGGCCAGTGTTCCCAATGATGACCCACATGGGCCCGCGATAATCCGCGACTCCACGAGGCATCCAGCCATGATTTTTTCGTCAATCGATCAATTTCGGGGTGATGAACGACGCAAATATCAAGCGCATCCGCAATGCGATAACCTGCGTGCCATAACTGCGACGAAAACAGAACATCATCCCCATAACCCAATGCGCCGGGGCCGAGTGCCTCATCGTATTGAGGCACTTTGTCCAACACATGGCGCGCGATTGCCATGTTGGCACCCACATAGGACTTTGGCGCGCCTCGCTCAAGCCAACATGTGTCCGCCAACCATGCGCGATGCATCGTCGTCATCC
>Ga0208090_1000130_pt1 | contig 15313 bp, 15 predicted proteins | sample LakMenEpi20Jul12_FD_150718 | JGI IMG/M metagenome (GOLD analysis project Ga0208090, IMG submission 150718) | Freshwater microbial communities from Lake Mendota, WI - 20JUL2012 deep hole epilimnion (SPAdes) | ecosystem: Environmental > Aquatic > Freshwater > Lake > Epilimnion/Euphotic zone ...
CTCGGCATGGCGGCGATGCTGCGCTGTCGCGTAAGATATTTCACTGATGGCGCCGTGATCGGCAGCAAGGCATTTGTCAACGAAGCCTTCGCCGGCGCGCGAGAACGTTTCAGCGCGAAGCGCACGGACGGTGCACGCAAACTGCGAGGTCATGCCAGCCCCGCATCTGGCGTCCTATGGAGCGCGCGGGATTTGCGATTGCGGGTTTGAATCTGTGAGTGACAGATTGCTCACGCCGGATAAGCGGCGGCAATTTTTCCAGCCCACTCGCGCGCGCGCGCCGCATAATCCAGCTGATCATTAGCGTAAAGAACACCGCGAGAGACATTGATCACATCCGGCGCACTACGACCGGCCGCCGCCAGTGTAGCAAGGTCTCCTCCCTGCGCTCCGAGTCCGGGGATTAACAATGGCGCATCGGGAAATCTCGCAAGGACATCTGCAGCATTCGTGAGACCCACGACATAGCCCACATCAGTCGCGCGTTCCTCGCGCTGCGAACGCGCGCCCAGCGCCGTCACCAATTCATAGACCGCACGGCCGTCTGCTAATTGCTGACGCTGAAAATCCGCCGATCCGGCATTTGATGTCACCGCGAGCAAGTAGACCCCTTTGCCCTGCCAATCGAGAAAGGGCTCGATCGAATCATAACCAAGAAACGGATTCAATGTCACGGCATCGACATTCCATTTATCGAAATACCCTTGCGCATAGTATTTCTGCGTTTCGCCGATGTCACTGCGCTTGGCGTCAAGAATCACCGGCACTTCCGATGGCATGCCTTTGAGCAATTCTTCCAGCAGACGAATGCCCTCGAGCCCCATCGCCTCGAAGTACGCCATGTTCGGCTTGAATGCCGCCGCATAGGGCGCCGTTTGCTCGATCACACGCAGCAACATCTCGCGAGCTACCGCCGCACCGCCTTCACCCGGGCGTGGATCCAAGCCCACGCACAAACGTGAACCCGTCACACCAATCCGCTGCCGCAAACGCTCAATGTATCGCATGGCCCCACCATGCCCGGCCATCCCAATTTAGAAAACGCAAAAATCCCATCCGTCGAAAATTTGAGGAGCACTAGGCCAAAGGATCATCGGCGCCGCGGGCCGCATCGCCCTACCGGTTTGGAACTCTCAGTAACTCCTTCCCCAGATCGCACGCACGCTCGTCTCCTTGCCCGTAAGAATGCACTTCGAGCCCAAGGCATCCGTCACATGAGCCAGCAACTCGACGCGATCAAGCGGCAGGCAGCGAATCGTGATTTTGTGCTGTTTGGAAAGTTGCTCCTCATCATCCGCGCTACCCGCCCAAGGCGTGCATAGCCAGCCCGGATTCTCACCCGCCCAGTGCGCGTGAAATGCTTCAATCGAACTGCATGCTGTGATGTTCGCATCGCGAAACTCAAGCGCACGCGCGAGCAGATTGCCATGGATCTCATCCAGCGTCACTGCCGCCGATGCGACAAATTCCTCACGCGTCATGAATTCCTTTTGCGCGATCGCTTGATCCCTCCGCTGCACGCAGACCTTGCCGCTTTCCAAATCGCGCGGTCCGATCTCAATGCGGATCGGCACACCCTTTTTGATCCACTCCCATTTCTTCACGCCGCCATTGAGGTCGCGCGTATCGACATGCACCCGCAAGGCGTCGCCGTGTGAAAACTGTTTGCGCAGCGATGCAGCCAAGTCCTGGCAAGCCACAAACACCGCCTCGCGCGTTTCCTCCTTCGGCGAAACCGGTAAAATCACGATCTGCTGCGTTGCCACCCGCGGCGGCAAAATCAAGCCATCATCATCCGAATGAGCCATGATCAGCGTGCCGATCATCCGCGTCGACACACCCCACGATGTCGTGTGCGCGTGTTGCAAGGTGCCATCGCGACCGGTGAACGAAATGTTCTGCGCTTTGGAAAAATTCTGACCCAAGTAATGCGAGGTTCCGGCCTGGATCGCCTTTTTGTCCTGCACCATCGCCTCGACCGTGAGCGTCATGTCCGCGCCGGGAAACCGCTCGTTCTCGGTCTTTTCTCCGGGGACCACCGGGATCGCAAGATGATCGCGCAAAAATTCTTCATAAACACCGTGCATCAGTCGTGTTTCATCAAGCGCCTCGGCCGCCGTCTCGTGCGCGGTGTGACCCTCCTGCCAAAGAAACTCCGCGGTGCGCAGAAACATCCGCGGGCGCATCTCCCAGCGCATCACGTTCGCCCATTGGTTGATCAACAAAGGCAGGTCACGATACGATTCGACCCAACGCGCGAACGCCGCACCGATGATCGTTTCGGAAGTGGGACGGATCACATACGGCTCGGCCAACTCGCCGGTCGGGATCATTCGCGTCTTGCCGGTCGCCTCATCCTTCACCACCTCCAAACGGTGATGTGTCACCACCGCGCATTCGGTCGCAAAACCCTCGGCGTGCTCCGCCTCCTTCTCGAGATAGGAAAGCGGAATCAACAACGGAAAATATGCGTTCTGGTGACCGGTCTCCTTGAAGCGCACATCCAACTGACGCTGGATCAATTCCCAAATTCCGTAGCCCCATGGCTTGATCACCATGCACCCGCGCGTTTCGGAATTCTCTGCGAGGTCCGCGGCTCGGATCACTTGCTGGTACCACTCGGGAAAATCCTGGGCACGGGTTGGGCTGATGGCATTTTTATCGGCGGACATGATGGCTGCCGGATAGGAACCACGAAGCTGGAAAAATCACACCAAAAAAAACGCGTCATCTCGGGCTGGGGGTTTGACAGCAGGGGGCCGCTTTGCCAGATTGATCTGACAGTTTCCCAAAAGCCTGCGCATGAGCGAAAACACACCACCGACTCCAAAGCCTTCGATTCCGATCGCCCCACCAACGCCGATCGCGCCGCCGAAACCGATCGTAGCTCCCGGCGCGAGCGCTGCACCCATGCCAACAATTCCGGTGCCAACCCCCAGCGCGGCGACCCCTGCACCCACGGTTCCCGCTGTGCCTGTTCCCACACCCACCGTTCCAACAACCGCCGCGCCGCGCCCGGCTGCCCCAGCTCCGACCATTCCATTGCGTCCGGCTGGCGCACCCATCGCTCCCGGCGCACCAGCCCCCACCATACCTCTCCGACCCGCAGCGGCTCCAGGAGGACCAACGGTCAATCTAGCCAAGCCAGCAAGCACCGTGCCCGTGCTTCCACAGGCCACCATTCCGCTCAAATCTCCCGCCACACCGGGCGCCTCTCTCCCAAAACCAAAAATCGCTTCCACGGAAGAAGACGAATCCGAGGAACAAGAAGAAACCGAAGCCGCCGATCCCATTATCACGATTTTCTCTGCGGTCGGTCTCGCTGCCGCCATCGTGGTGCTGGTGACGCAATTGACGGTCGCTAACGTCTGGATCAACGCTGAAGACAGCGAAACCGCCGGCCAATGGTTGCAAATTCTTCCATTCTAACCAATGACCATGGCTCTTCCCATCATCAACATCGTCCTCACGCTTGTCGTTCTTTATATCGCCTTTGCTGCTGGCAATTTGCCCACTGGCCTCTGAAATTTGAGATCAGCAACAAGCGCCGATTCATCAACGCAAAGCACTGCAACCAAACCGATTCCTATCACATCAAACGCCATGGCACTCGACCTCACCGAAACCAACTTTGAATCCGAAGTCATCAATTCCTCCGTGCCCGTTCTCGTCGACTTCTGGGCAGAATGGTGCGGACCCTGCAAAATGATCGGGCCGATCATCGATCAACTCTCCGGCGAAATCGGCGATCAAGCCAAAGTCGGCAAGGTCAATGTCGACAACGCTCGCGACCTCGCGGTGAAATACAATGTGCGCTCAATTCCCCTTCTCCTTTTCTTCAAGAATGGCGAGGTGAAGGATCAAATTGTCGGCGCCAGCGTGACCAAGGATCAACTCAAGGCCAAGTTGCTCGCTCTGGCCTGATCGACCCTCACACGCCAATATCCTGATTCACTGCTCAAGCCACCGAAAAATCGGTGGCTTGTTTGCATCAGTCACGCTTCGGCAAGTGCCGCGGCGGATTTTTTTCATAGGCCTCCTTGAGCGATGGAAACATTTTGCCAACGCGCTCGATGACATAGGGGGACACGACAAGCATCTGCATCTGCAGGACCACAAACCACAGGCATACAAATGCTCCCACCCGCACACCCCGCAGGGGTTCGGCAACCACTTGGTGGCCACCGGCATGATCCCATATTGGCATACCCATCCGCTTCACCCCCACCAAAGCCATCAGTTGGCAGATCAATGCCAGCAAGCCCCAGCCCATGCCAATGCCAATGAAGTAGACCCGCCATCCGCGCCGCATCGATTCTGCAAGGCTCAATCGCGAACCATCCCGGTTCATCACACTCAAGCCCATCAGCCATTTCCCCGGCGTGGTCCCAAAGCGATGCAGCAAAACAGCCTCCAATGCAAACCACGGCAGGAAATGCAAAATCATCACCCATGTCTGGTCGAGCAAGGCCCCGATGTCCCTTCCCATCGCCCACATCCCGATCCACCAGACGCCTTCGTAAAGATAGAGGTCAAACCACCTCGCCCAAAAACGCCGACCAAGGCGCAGCTTGCTGTCTGCCGCAGAAGCGATGTTCTGCTCGGGATTTTTTTCCACCTCCACCTCGCCTAGCGAAGGAGGCCTCACGGGCTCCGGCTCCATCTGGAACTCCCGCTTAAAATACTCGATGTCGCCCAGCACACCCCACTCCTTCATGCCCTCATGCCAGGCGGGCGTGCTCTCATCCCACTCACCTGCATTGATCCTGCGCCGCACTTCGAAATCCTGATACGGACCCAACCTCTCCCCATCTTTGACGATCCAAATTTCCATAACTCACAAATTTCTCAACGACTTGGCCGCATCGCTGCGCGCCGCAAAAACCGCAGGCACCCACGCTGCCAGCGAACACAACACAAAAGCCATCACCGCAATCACGACCTGCTCGGAAACATTATGATGTGCCGGCAAAACACCAAAGCCGGTGAACGACGCCGCAAACGGATCAAATCCAAGCGAGCGAAATATGCCTTGGATCGGCCCGCGAAAATGAATCACCAAACGACCCAAAACCACACCCAACACCGCGCCGCAAAGCCCAAGGATCATGCCCTGATAAAGAAACACCCGCACGATCTGCCCCGGCGCCGCCCCCAAGGCCTTCATCACGCCAATCTCACGACGCTTCTGAATCGTCACAGTGAACATCACCGCCATCATCGAAAATGCCGAGACCAGCACGATGAATGACAAAGCAAAATACATCATCACCCGCTGCTGGTTGATCAATGCGAAGAAGGTCTGATACTGCGCGCCCCAAGTGAGCAAGGACCAGCTAGGCCCCAGCGCATCGCGCGATTGAGCAGCCACCTGCTCGGCCGCATAAGCATCGTCAAGCCGCAAGGAAATCCCCTGCACACCCTCGCCCAAACCCGCAAGATCCTGCGCCAAGGGCAAAGGCACAAACAACTCCGGCGTCACCGCCATCTGCGATGCGAGATACACCCCCGCGACCTTGACCTCCTTCGGCAGCACAATGCTCTTGAGCCCTTTGAGTGCCTCGCCATCCATCTTTTCGGCATCGGTTTTTCGTAAGGCATCAATGCTGATAGCCAGGGATTTCCTCGTCTCGGCATCGACCCGATACACGCCCGCTGCTTCGTCTTTTTCAGCGGCCTCCATTGCCAGCAACAAACCCGTCAATAAATCATTTTCAGGCGCGCGGATGACCTCACCCGAGAGCTTGGCGAGCAACTCGTAAGCATTGCTCAATTTAGGAATCGGAATGCTCGCCGCACCCTGCTTTGCACTCCAGTCATTCTCCAAAATTTCCGCCGCACGCTCCCACTCCTCTGCGTACGCCTCGCGCAATGGCGGCTTCTCGGTGGCACGGTAAACGCGCATGACCTCTTCAAAATTCCGCGTCGAATACAAACGCACCGAGTCCCCCACACGCAGACCAAGCTGATCGGCAAGCACCGAGGAAACCACCACCCGGTCATCAATGCCGAGATCCGCCGTGGAATCGGGATGACCCTCGCGATCCAGCATCCGCGCGATGCCTTCGACCTGCGCCGCATCCGAAGTATCAATCCCGCGAAACATCACCGGCCGCTGCCACGATTCAAAATCGACAATGACATTGTCCGACACAAAGGCGGTGGCCGATTGCACCCGCGGTAAGGCTTTGGCTTTTTGCGCCGTTTCCTGCCAGTCTTCCATCAAGCCTTCGCCCACGACCATGTCCTGCCGCAACAAAATGTGCGGCGTGAAACCCAACAAGCGACCCTTCACATCCCGCTCAAGCCCGGCATACACCGCCATCACCACCACCAGCACCAAGACCCCGAGCATCACGCCAATAAGCGAGATCAGCGTGAACGAGGACAACATCGCGCGACGCGGATTGAGATACCGCTTGGCCAACAGGAAACTGAAAGATCGTCGTTTGATGCCCTCTGCTAACGCCGAACGCGCGTCACGGCAAGCGATACCCGCCACGCGGTAGCGGAAAATAATCCACCCTCACGACGCCCCCTCAATCAATCGAGCGTAAGCCCATCAGCTCAAGCAACCTCGCCAAGTCATCATTACCGTAATATTCGATCTCGATTTTACCCTTCTTCGCCGAGTGCTGGATCGAAACATGCGTCGCAAGATGCTCGCGCAAGCGGTTGACGATGGCCCGGACATGCACATCAACCTCGCGCGAAACTGCCGGTTTGGAACCATCGGTGCCGGAGCCATTGCTGCCATTGGCGATCGATTGCGAAAGCTTCTCTGCCGCGCGCACCGTGAGCTGCCGGCGGATGATTTGATCCGACACCAGCAACTGCCCGGCATGATCCTTGATCGACAGCACCGCTTTGGCATGACCAACCGTCAGTCTGCCCTGCGCGACGAGCAATTGCACATCGGCATGCAGATCAAGCAAACGCATGGCATTGGCCACACTCGCGCGCGATTTGCCAACGCGTGATGCGATTTCATCCTGCCTCATCGCAAATTCCTTCGCCAAGCGCACATAGCCCGCAGCCTCTTCCATCGGATTGAGATCCTCACGCTGGAGGTTTTCAATCAAGGCCATCTCGAGCACATCGCGATCCGATGCCTCACGCTCGATCACCGGCACCGTCGCCAAACCCAATTTTCCCGCCGCACGCCAGCGACGCTCACCGGCGATCAACTCAAGCTTGCCACCAACCGGACGCACGATCAGCGGCTGAATGATCCCATGCTGACGGATCGATTCGACAAGTTCGTCGAGCGGCGATTCGATGAAATGCGTGCGCGGTTGCAGCGGACTCGGTACCACCTGGTCATGCGACACATCACGCACGCGCTTGATGTCACGACCGGATGCATCCGTATCCAACACGGAGCTCGCCGCACCTTTTTTGATCAATGCTCCAAGTCCTTTTCCGAGTGCCTGCTTCGCCATGGGAAGGAAATGCGTATGCAATGCCGCAGCGGATTCCAAGCGGATTTATCAACCCGCCGCCAACAACTTGCGGAAATAATCGATGGTCGGATCCAGACCATCCTCGAGCGCGACCTTCGGCTTCCAACCGAGATCGGCCTCGGCCAGCGAAATATCCGGGCGACGCTGCTTCGGATCATCACCCGGCAAAGGCAGATGCGTCACCTTCGACGGACCACCAACCTTCTGCAGCACCATTTCCGCAAGCTCCAGCATGCTGAACTCACCCGGATTGCCGATGTTTACCGGACCAGTCTGCGAAGGGTGATTCATCAAACGCACAAAACCCTCGATGAGGTCGTCGACATAACAAAATGAGCGCGTCTGCGTGCCGTCGCCGTAAATCGTCAGATCCTTGCCCTGCAATGCCTGCACAATGAAGTTGGAAACCACCCGGCCGTCATCCGGCAACATGCGCGGACCATAGGTGTTGAAAATACGCACTACCCGAATATCAACATTGTTCTGGCGGTGATAATCAAAAAACAGGGTCTCAGCGCAGCGCTTGCCCTCATCATAACACGCACGGATCCCGATCGGATTGACGCATCCGCGATACGACTCGGGCTGCGGATGAACCTCGGGATCACCGTACACCTCGGAAGTCGAGGCCTGGAAAACTCGCGCACCCACCCGCTTAGCCAAGCCAAGGCAGTTGATCGCACCCATCACCGATGTCTTGGTCGTCTTGATCGGATTGTGCTGGTAGTGCGGCGGCGAGGCCGGGCAGGCAAGGTTGTAAATTTGATCGACCTCAAACTTGAAGGGCTCGATCACATCGTGTCTCACGAGCTCAAAATACGGGTTATCCATCAGATGTAGCACATTTCGCTTACGACCCGTGAAAAAGTTGTCCATGCAGATGACCTCGTTGCCTTCGTGAAGCAAACGCTCACACAAATGAGATCCCAAAAAGCCCGCGCCGCCAGTGACCAAGATTCGCATGCAGGAAAACCAGCAGACCCCAGCACCCCGGGCAAGTTTGGAATGGTTTTATTTGTTCAAATTTTATTGAACAAACTACCTTCCATATTAGAATACCCGTCATGCAGGAGCTCAAGCATGGCACCCGGCAGGAAATCGACCCAGTCGAACGCGAGGTCCTCGCGGTCTTCGTCGATGGCGTCCGCGTGCTCGGCCTAGCGCCCTCGATCGGCGAAATTTACGGACTCCTCTTCATTTCACAAAACCCGCTCTCGCTCGATGACCTCGTCCATCACCTGAAAATCAGCAAAGGCTCTGCCAGCCAAGGCCTTCGCACCCTCAAAAGCCTCGGCGCGGTCCGCGAAACCAAGGGCAACGGCAACGGCAATGGCGGCGCCGAACGACGCACCTACTACGAACCCGCCGTGGAACTCAAACGACTCGTCGGCGGCTTCATCCGCGAACAAATCCGCCCCCACCTCGACAGCGGACGCCACAAAATCAAGCGCCTCGGCGACCTCGCCAACGCCGAAACCGACCCCAAGCGGCGCAAATTCCTCCTCGAACGCACCGACCGCCTCGACCACTGGATTCGCAACGGCGGCAGAGTACTCCCCCTGATTCAACGCATCCTCGGCCAATGAACCCCTCCCCCCAAGACATCCCCAGCTGGTTCTGCGTCCGCACGCAAACCAAACGCGAACACATCGCCGCCGAGCACCTCAAGGAACTCGAAGGCATCGAAGTTTTCTGCCCCCGCCTCCGCTACCGCAAGGCCACCCGTCGCGGCAAGGTCTGGTGGATCGAGCCCCTCTTCCCCGGCTACCTGCTCGCCAAATTCAACCTGGCGGAAATGGAACGTGCCGTGACCTTCTGCCAAGGCGTCCGCGGCCTCGTCCGCTTCGGATCGGAAATCCCAAGCGTGCCCGAATCCTTCGTCGAAGCCCTGCGCGCAGATGTCCGCAAACGCTCGCAAGACGACCCCGAAACGCTCTCTGTCAGCCCGATCCTCCAAATCGGCGAGGAAGTCGAAGTCGCGCACGGCCCCCTCCAAGGCATGCGCGGCACCATCGTCTCGGTCGCCCCCGCCGCCGAACGGGTCAAAATCCTCCTCGACTTTCTCGGCCAAGCCCAAGCGGTCGATGTCGATCTGTTCTCCATTCTCCTCCCACGCAAGCCTCTCCCTACATCTGGGGAATAGCCTGCAAATTCTCCCTTACCCGACACACCCACCGAAGGTTTTCCTACGCAATCGCGTAGGGATCGACCATGGGCGGTAGCGTGCCAATCTATCAGCCTTTTGGCTTTAACATCGCAAAAACAAGCTCTAAACCATCCCCACCAAACCTATATCGCATGAACAAAATCTACATCTCCGGACACCGCGGCATGGTCGGGTCCGCCCTCGTTCGCAAAGCAAAGGAAATCGGCGGATTCGACACCATCACCACCACCCGCAGCGAACTCGACCTCTGCAACCAAGCCGCGGTCTTTGATTTCCTCGCCCACAAAAAACCCGACACGGTCGTCATCGCCGCTGCCAAAGTCGGCGGCATCCACGCCAATTCGACTTACCCGGCCGACTTCATCTACGAAAACCTCACCATCGCCGCCAACCTCGTCGAAGGCAGCCGCCGCGCCTCAGTCCCGCGCGTCCTGTTTCTCGGATCATCCTGCATCTACCCGAAACTCGCACCGCAGCCGATGACCGAAGACTGCCTGCTCACCTCAGCCCTCGAACAAACCAACGAGGCCTATGCAATTGCCAAGATTGCCGGACTCAAACTCTGCCAACACTACCGCGCGCAGCACGGCCTGCTCTATCACAGCGCGATGCCCACCAACCTCTACGGCCCCGGCGACAACTACCACCCGGAAAATTCCCACGTCATCCCCGCCCTCGTCCGACGCTTTCACGAAGCAAAGGAACGCGGCGACGCCTCGGTCACCATCTGGGGCACCGGCACCCCGCGACGCGAGTTCCTCCACGTCGACGACCTCGCCTCGGCCTGCTTCCACCTACTCGGCCTCGACAATCCGCCCGATTGGGTAAACTGCGGCACCGGCACCGACCTCACCATCCTCGAACTCGCCCAACTCGTCGCCAAAACCACCGGCTTCACCGGCAAAATCCTCACCGACCCCACCAAACCCGACGGCACCCCGCGCAAACTCCTCGACATCACAAAAATCAAATCCACCGGCTGGCAACCTGTCATCAGCCTCGAAACCGGCCTCGCCGCCGCTTACGAGGATTTCAAATCCACCCTCACCACCGGCCACGCGAGACTCTGATACGAGAGGCATAGTAGATTGTAGATCGTGGATCGCGGATGAAAAAGCCACTTCTTTATTCTCTTCTCTAATAACTCATAACAAATAACCTTTAACTCTTCTTCTCCGCGCCTCCGCGCGAGCCCCTCTTCTCTTGAAACTGACCACTTGAAACTTCCCTTATGAAAAAAGCACTGATCACCGGCATCACCGGACAAGACGGATCCTACCTCGCTGAGTTCCTTCTCAAAAAAGGCTACGAGGTCCACGGCATCAAACGCCGCGCTTCACTCTTCAACACGCAGCGCGTCGATCACATCTACGAGGACCCGCATGTCGAGAATTCAAACTTCCGACTCCACTACGGCGACCTCACCGACTCCTCCAACCTCACCCGACTGATCAGCGAGATCCAGCCCGACGAAGTCTACAACCTCGGCGCCCAATCCCACGTCGCGGTTTCATTCGAGGCCCCCGAATACACCGCCGATGTCGATGCGATGGGCGCCCTGCGCCTGCTCGAAGCAATCCGCTTTCTCGGACTCGAAAAGAAAACCCGCTTCTACCAAGCCTCAACCTCCGAACTCTACGGACTCGTCCAGGAAATCCCGCAAAAGGAAACCACTCCCTTCTACCCCCGCTCACCCTACGCGGTCGCCAAACTCTACGCCTACTGGATCACCGTCAACTACCGCGAATCCTACGGCATCTACGCCTGCAACGGCATCCTCTTCAACCACGAGTCCCCGCGCCGCGGCGAAACTTTCGTCACCCGCAAAATCACTCGTGGCATCGCCAACATCGCCCAAGGCCTCGAGCCCTGCCTCTTTCTCGGCAACATGGATTCACTCCGCGATTGGGGCCACGCGAAAGACTATGTCCGCATGCAGTGGATGATGCTCCAACAGGACCACCCCGAGGACTTCGTCATCGCCACTGGCAAACAAATATCCGTCCGCGACTTCGTCCGCATGTCAGCCCGCGAAGCCGGCATCGAAATCGAATTCTCCGGCACCGGCGCGAATGAAATCGCGACCGTCACCAAAGTCACCGATCCCTCCAAATCACCTGCCCTCAAGCCCGGCGATGTGATCGTCAAGGTCGACCCCCGCTACTTCCGCCCCGCCGAAGTCGAAACCCTCCTTGGCGATCCCGCCAAAGCAAAAGCCAAACTCGGTTGGGTCCCGGAAATCACTGTCGAGGAAATGTGCGCCGAAATGGTCGCAGCCGACCTCGACACCGCCCGCCAACACGCCCTTCTCAAATCCCACGGCCACCACGTCTCCGTCGCCAAGGAATAGGAGATCGAAATCCGAAACAGAGAAGAGTTTCAAAATTCAAGTGTTCAGTTTCAAGCAGAGGAAAAAAACCACCCGGTAGGGCGATGCGGCCCGCAGCGCCGATTTTTCGCCGCAGGCATTCAAGCGGACAGGAAGACACGCAGTTCTTGCTAAAGCCGCCTCTTCATACTCTTCGTTTTGAATTTCATGCTTAGGATTTAGCGCTTCTCTCTCTTCTTCTTTTTCCAACTTTTACCATCTTCATCTAACTCGCCTGCAACAATGTCATGATCCAATCGTTCGCCGATCGTGACACGGAAGAGCTCTTCCGAAAGGAAAGCAATCGCCGCCATGCCACCATCGCACGGGTGGCTTTACGCAAATTAATCCAAATGAACCGCGCGTGCGTTATTTCTGACCTTTCTGTGCCTCCAGGCAATCGCTTGGAAACCTTAATGGGCGATCTTGCCGGCTATCAATCAATCCGCATCAATGCCCAATGGCGCATCATTTTTCGCTGGACCCCAAACGGCCCCGCCAATGTCGCCATCACGGATTACCATTGACATTAACCCATAACGCCATAGGTTATAACCATGAAACCTCAGATCACTCCCGGCGAAATTCTACTGGAAGAATACCTCACGCCGATGGGCATTTCCCAGAATGCCATGGCTCGGGCCATTGGCGTGTCACCCCGGGCAATCAACGAAATCATTCACGGCAGACGCTCCATCACCCCTTCCATGTCGGTACGTTTCGGAGCATTCTTCGGGCAATCCGATGAATTTTGGCACGGAATCCAAGTTGAATGTGATTTTCGCGCTCTTGCCAGCGATAAAAAGAAACTAACATCCCGCATCCAACCCGCCGCGCTCATCGCCCAAGCATCTTAATCATCCGCGGGGGCAACTTATACATCGTAGCTGGATCAGAGGCAGCCTCTTCATCTTCTTCCTCTTCCCCAATAACAAATAACTAATAACCAATCACTCTTCCTCCCCCCTTGCACCGCCTCTCCATCATTGGCCTCCCCGTCGCGGCCACCGATTACGCAGGCGCGGTCTCATGGATCCTCGAGCACGCCGCAAAAGCCGATCGCGCCTACGCGGTCGAGGCCGCCAACACCCATGTCGCCGCCCTCGCACGACATGATGCCAACTTCGGCGCAAGCATGGCACGCTTCGATCTCATCTGCCCCGACGGCATGCCGCTCGTTTGGGCCGTGAATTCTAAACTCGCCGATTCGGAAAAAATCCCCGACCGCGTCTACGGCCCGACGCTGATGCTCGAAACGCTGAAAGCCACGCAAGGCCGCGCCGAGTTCCGCCACTTTCTCTTCGGCGGCAAGCAATCAACCCTCGACAAACTCACCGCCTCCTTCGCCGAGCGATTTCCCAACGCGATCATAGCCGGATTCCACTCGCCCCCCTTCGGCGAATGGCCTGCCAACGAGTTCGACAAGGTTTGCGAAAAAATCCGCAGCAGCGGCGCCAATCTAATCTGGGTCGGCCTCGGCTGCCCGAAACAGGAACACTGGATCGCGCGCCACAAGGATCAACTCCCGCCCGGTGTCTACTTCGGCATCGGCGCCGCCTTCGCCTTCCACGCCGGCGAAGTAAAACAATCCCCACCATTCATCCAAAAAATCGGCATGGAATGGGCCTACCGCCTCGCCATGGAACCCCGCCGACTCTTCAAACGCTACTTTACATACAATTCCCTCTTCCTCTATAACATCATCCGCGACGCGGTCTCGAAGACCCAAGACGGCAAGATTCAAGACTCAAGATGAAAAAGCGGATTCAACCGTGGCGGCGGTTTCCAACCGCCATGCCAAATCAAACAAAATCTTAAATTCTAAATTCGAAACAAAAGAAAAAAGCCACTTCTTCATCGTAGCTGGAGCATCTTGCTCCAGGCCGTCCTTTGAGCGTCCCGCTCCAAGTTCTGAACTGCCAAAGCATCCGCTGTTTCTTATCTAACTTCTTCTGTCTCCAAGTCTTCTGGCTTCTATTCCTCTCCGCTTTGACTCTTCTTGCTCTTCCTCAATAACCAATAACAAATAACAAATAACTCTTCCTCTTCCGTTTCAAATTTAGATTTTAAGATTTAATGCTTCAAATTTAACTCTTCTCCCCCGCGCCTCTGCGCGAGCTACTCTTCCTCTTCCTTTCAGTATTTCAGCTTTTCAGCTTTTCAGCATTTACCTATCCATGCAAATCAAATCCATCTGCTGCCTCGGCGCCGGTTATGTCGGCGGACCCACCATGGCCATGATCGCCGCCAAGTGCCCTCACATCCAGGTCACCGTCTGCGACTTCAATCAGGCGCGCATCGACGCATGGAACACAAGCGACCTGCCCGTCTATGAACCCGGCCTCCAGGAAGTGGTCGAGTCCGCACGCGGCAAGAACCTCCACTTCACCACCGACATCAAGCCCGCCATCGCCGCAGCCGACCTGATCTTCGTTTGCGTCGGCACTCCCACGAAATCCTACGGCATCGGTGCCGGACGCGCGGCCGACCTCCGCTACATCGAGTCCGCCGCGCGCCTCATCGCCGAGGTATCCGAGGGCAACAAAATCATCGTCGAGAAGTCCACCATTCCGGTTAAAACCGCGACCGCCATCCAAACGATCCTCGCTGCAAACTCGTGCAAGGAAGCCACCTTCCAAGTCCTTTCCAACCCCGAGTTCCTCGCCGAAGGCACCGCCGTCGCGGACATGGAAAACCCCGACCGCATCCTGATCGGTGGCGAAAACACACCCGAAGGACAAGCCGCACTCGAGGCGCTCGTCTCGGTCTACGCCAACTGGGTCCCACGCGAAAAAATCATCACCACCAACCTCTGGTCATCGGAGCTTTCCAAGCTCGTCGCCAACGCCTTCCTCGCTCAACGCATCTCGTCGATCAACTCGATCTCCGCCCTCTGCGAAGCCACCGGCGCCGATGTCGATGAAGTCGCACGCGCCATCGGTGCCGACTCGCGCATCGGACCCAAGTTCCTCAAGTCCTCCGTCGGCTTCGGCGGATCCTGCTTCCAAAAGGACATCCTCAACCTCGTCTACCTTTGCGAATCCTTCGGCCTCCCGGAAGCCGCCGCCTACTGGCGCTCGGTGGTCACGATGAACGATTGGCAAAAATCCCGCTTCGTCGAAAAAATCGTCCGCACGCTCTTCAACACGGTCTCCGGCAAACGCATCGCCATCCTTGGTTTCGCCTTCAAGAAAGACACCAACGACACCCGCGAATCCGCCGCCATCAACATCGTCCGCGACCTCGTCGCCGAAAACGCCCATGTCGTGATCTACGACCCGCGCGTTCCCAAGGAAACCATCCAACGCGACCTCC
>Ga0208090_1000131_pt1 | contig 15163 bp, 12 predicted proteins | sample LakMenEpi20Jul12_FD_150718 | JGI IMG/M metagenome (GOLD analysis project Ga0208090, IMG submission 150718) | Freshwater microbial communities from Lake Mendota, WI - 20JUL2012 deep hole epilimnion (SPAdes) | ecosystem: Environmental > Aquatic > Freshwater > Lake > Epilimnion/Euphotic zone ...
CCTCCCCCGCCATGATGCGGCCAAGGTCAAACTCCAACAATTTTCCCAAGTCCGGCCGAAACCACTGCAGGACATAAACCATGCCATGGAAAATCGCGTAAAATCGCAGCAAGCCCGGAAAGGCCAGCCAACCGATGCGTTTTTCCAAACGGTCCAAAAAAGTCATACGGACGAAACATCAACGCCCCGACCAAACATGGCAAGAACGGCCTTGGAAGTCCGGAGACGGGCGGATCTTAAATCAGCGATCCAATCTTTCCATTCCGTACTGGCCAAGCGGCACCAACAAATCCCCATCCGCCGCCACTTCAGCCCTATCGGCATACACATTCCATGTGGGGAATTGCCAGGTCTTGATCTCGTTGGAACCGGACTTGGTCGCCAAGATCGAAGTGCCACCCGAACCAACAATGATCCCGTTGACCGTCTTCAAAGAATAGGGATTCCAGCCGACATCCAGACTTTCTTCAGCGACAAATAAACCATCGTCGCTCAATGAGTTACGGAGGAGGTTGTTGCCGGATGCCACATAAACCCGCCTGCCATCCACCGCGCAGGGTGCGTATTGGGGAATGCTGAGCGTACTCACAAGGAAGGCATCATAACCATCGGAGGCGCTGACCTGAAGCTCACCTGCATCTTGACGTACGCTGAAAGCGAGGAAGCCATTGCTATCCAGTTCCGAGACCGCAAGCAACTCAGCCGGTAGATCCATCAGCGAGCGCATGACCGGGTCACCAGAAACTGGCACGTCAATCACTTGGGCGCTCTGATATGCGCTGTAGTTTTGAAGCCATCTCTTGGTGGTCGGATTGCAGGCATGAGAAACTCCCGTGACCAACAAACCGTTGCCGGCCGCAGAAGCCCCATTGAGCCTCGAACCTTCAGGACCAAAATCGATTGGCATACCCGCGCTCGGTGTTGAGGGGTTGGTGACATCAAAAACCAGCAACTGTGGCCTCGTATTGGTAATCCAATAGGGTTTGTCGTTAACTGTATCCAAGGAAACTGTGGCCGGACTGCCATCAATATTGGCCGCCACAGGCGCGGGCATCACATAAGATCCATACCAGTAGGAGAAACCAGACTCCATGAGAATGGCAGGGCGATTCTCACGCGGCCATAGGAAGCGCGCCGAGGACAGCTGACTGCCAGAATTTCCCGATGGCACGGCAACCGATCCGACGAGAGTCATGGTCGGAAGACTGGACACATCATAGATATCGAGAACGAGTTCGTTAGAGCCGCTCGATGGCCACCCTGCGATGCGGTAATCACCCCATGACCAATTATTGGACAGGTCACGAAGCACATAAAGATTGTTTCCACGGCGCTCGGCGATCTTCACCCGCCCCGCCCCCAAATCAACCTCGGCGTAAATCGCTTCGGTGTTGTCATTCGGTGAAATGCGCGCGGTGGCATGATCTTCGGAATACCAATTCCAATTTCCATCCTCGATCTGGATCAAATGGGTGCCAACTTCGAGACAACGATCGACAGGCCAAGCGAGCGAAACCTCGGAAAGAATCGATGGAGCATCACGATCCGCGATATCAGCAGCGATCAATTCCCTTTGTGAAATTGAAACAAGCGCATCACCCACCATTGCGGAGCGACGAGCTTCAAACTCGTGGGCAATCACCCCTCTTGCCGCAAGCACACCATTCGCCGCATCCAAATCCAAAAGCTGAACCGCCGACTTCCACTTGCCAGAGGGATCAGGCGATGAAACGGGGATCATTACCAGACCTGCATCAGGCAGGACCTTGACGGCTTTTTCATCCCAAACCGCCTCGCTGTAAGAATACGAATTGCCGAGATTAAGCCTCTTCACCAGTCCCGGATTGGCAGGATCGGTGACATCAAACAACGAGGCCGCTACCGTACCCGATTCCAAACCGACCGAGAAAAGGTAGTTGCCAACGGGCTGGAGATAGGTCGAGTAACCCGGAACTTCCAAGTGCCCTGAAACAGTGGGATTTCTCGGATCCTTCAGATCCACCACCCACAAAGGATCGGTCTGCAGGAAAGTCACAACATAAACGCGATCACCCGCAAACCTAGCGGCATAAAGGTCTTCACCTTTGGCTAGTTCGAGCGCGCCGAGGCGTTCTTCGATAACCATCGGGCGAATCGCATCGGGATCCCAAGCCCTGAAATTTTCCACTACGGACACCGACTCCCTAGACCCACGGCCTTTGTTGGAAACCGTCGTGAGAACATGGTTGTTCCATGAAATGGCAAACTTACTGAAGATCACACCTTCGGTACGGATAGGCGCGCCCATCGACTCCAACCCGGTAGGCTTAATCGCAAAGACACTCACTTCGGATTTGTTTCCATCACCCTGAGGATCCACGGATACCGCAAGCCAGTCTGCCCCCGCTGCGATTAGTGGATAATTACCCTTCACTGTCGTCTCACCATCAGCCAACGGCGCCTGTTCGGGCTTCAAAAGCCACTCTGAAATGCGGCTTTCAGATTTCCCTGATTCCGATGTAACCAGAATCAGCCTGTCACCCACCAAGCGGCTTTCCGAGAGACCACCGGGGATCTCCTGCTGATGGGTCACTTTAGGGGTGGCGCCGTTGAATTTCACCAGCGAAATGCTCGTCTTCCATTGCTCACCATCGGGCGACCAATCTTGCGTCAATAAAACCAACCTGCGGCTGCCATCGTCTTCTCGAATCACATAAAGATCCTGTCCGAGCGCCGGCATTCTGAGGCTTGCAGTCAGTCTCGGATCCGCGGGATTCGACATATCGAGCACCTGCAGTCCGCGGAGTTGATTGAAAAAGTAAACCGTGCTGCCGTCGATTTTCCAAATGTCAGCCTCCTCGGGAAGTTGACTACTATTAGCAGAGGACGTATCCGCATCGACGGCAGTGGATTTCTCTGATGCGATCACATCACCGTTCATCAACCGACCATCGCCACCTGACGCACCATTGACCGCATTGAAAGATTTCTTACCTTTGTAAAACTTGGCGGGAAATTTGTTGCCCGAACCGACTTGCTGATCCGACACCGACTTGCGACCCACCGCGCGCCAGCGAGCACTCGCAGAATAAGACGGCAATTTGAATTTCATGACGCCAGTTTTAGCCTTGGCCGATGCAATACTCATCCATCCCAATTCCTTTTCGAACATCTCCACACTGACATTTGAATACCCCCTGGGAACCGTGACAGAGATCAGCCGTTGTTTGACCAACAACTTGGATTTCAACTGAACTTTAGGCCCGAGTGCCGCGTGCAATGGCATGCTGCATGCGATCAAAATCAAAACTGCATGGATCAACTTGTTCAGGGTTGATGAGCGGAATCCAAAGTAAATGGTCATAACTTGAGTTTATTCGTGGGGATACGCTGAGATATCCGTCAAAGGTCTGAGCATTGGATCAGTTGTTCCAAAATTTGCCGAGGTGGGTTCTTGTAGGGAAATCAAGTGACGCCCAGAACAGGCAGCCGATTCCGAACACAGGGCAATTTTGCCTCAAAAAACCGCCCCGACAAGGCGATTTTCCCATCCTAGCCCCGCCCGATGCCCGATTGACAGACCCCGCCCCTCCTCGCAGTCTTCGCCTGACAAATGTCCGACCTCCGCCACTCACCTCTTGAATCCGCCCATCTCTCCCTCGGCGCCCGGATGGTGCCCTTTGCCGGATGGAACATGCCCGTCCAGTACCGTTCGATCATCGATGAGCACCAAGCGGTCCGCCAAAAGGTCGGAATCTTCGACATTTCCCACATGGGGCAGGTGTTTGTCAGCGGCCCCGGCACACTCGATCAACTCAACCGCCTCCTCACCAACGACCTCGCAAAACTGGCGGTCGGTGAGGGTCAGTATACGATCATGCTCAATGAAAACGGCGGCGTGATCGACGATCTCATCGCCTATCGCAGCGCCGCCGAGGAGTACTTTCTCGTGAACAACGCCTCGAAGATCGACGAGGACGTCGCCTGGCTCGCCAGCCACCTTTCCGATGGTGCGACGATGCGCAACGAGAGTGACCAATGGGCAGGCCTGGCCATCCAGGGACCGCAGGCCGCGCAAGTTTTTGCAGGCGTGTTTCCCGCTGAAATCCTTCCATCACGCAATGGCATCGCCACCCTCGCGAACGGATCGATCGTTTGCCGCACCGGCTACACCGGCGAAGATGGATTCGAATTCTTCTGCCCGGCAGCCGATGGCATCGCGCATTGGGAAAAATTCCTCGCCGCCGGTGCCGCCCCCTGCGGCCTTGGCGCACGCGACACGCTTCGCCTCGAAATGGGCTTCCCACTCAATGGCAACGACCTCTCGCCCGAGCGCACCCCGATCGAGGCCGGACTCGGCTTCTTTTGCGATTTGCAAAAATCCGCCTTCACCGGCCGCGACATCCTCGCCCAGCAAAAATCCGCCGGCCCGCAACTGAAACTCACCGCGATCCGCTGCACCGAAAAATCCCCGCCGCCGCGCGCCCACTATCCGGTGCTCGACGCCGATGGCCGCACGATCGGCGAACTCTCCAGCGGCGCTCTCTCGCCCAGCCTCTCGATCGGCATCGGCATGGCCTACCTGCCCGCCGAATATTCAAAACTTGGCACCCGCCTCCAAATCCAAGTACGCGATCGCGCATTCCCCGCCGAGGTGGTGAAAAAACCTTTCTACCGACCCGGCTCACAGGCTTAATTTCCACCGTCCAAACTCCCACACCACTCATCACCACCCCATGAACATCCCCGCCGACCTCCGCTACTGCGCCTCTCACGAATGGATCCGCCTCGAGGGCGACATTGCCACCGTGGGCATCTCCGATCACGCCCAAGCCGAACTCACCGATGTAGTCTTTGTCGAGCTCCCCAGCATCGGTCGCAAGGTCGACGCCAGCGATCCGACCGCGGTCGTCGAATCCGTCAAAGCCGCATCCGACATCTACGCGCCGATCGGCGGCGAAGTGATCGAAGCCAACGACGCTGTCGAAGCCGACCCTTCGCTCGTCAACACCGACCCTTACGGCAAAGGCTGGATCTTCAAACTTCGCGTCAAGGATCCCGCCGACGCGGCACGCCTGATGGATGCCTCGGCCTATCAAAGCCACATCGCTTGAAAGCAAAAGGCCCGACCCGCCCGCCACTTTGATGAAAGTGACCAAAACACCAAAGTGCCTCGTGGGCGGCGCTTTCATCCGGTCCGAAAGCGGACGCGTCACTGCGATCAATGACCGTACCGGCGCCTTCTTCGCGAACATCCCGCTTTGCTCCAAAAAAGACCTGCGCAATGCCGTGGAGGCTGCTGCCAAAGGCGGTGCAGCATGGTCAAAACGCTCGCCTTACAACCGCGCGCAAATCCTTTACCGCCTCGCCGAGATGCTCGAGTCACGCTCTGCGGAAATGATCGAGGCCATCACCCTCACCGACGCAAAACCCGCCGCGCGCGAAGTCCGCGCCACGGTCGATCGCATCGTCCACTTCGCCGGCTGGGCCGACAAATACGAGCAGGTCCTCGGCACAGTGAATCCGGTGGCCTCATCGCATTTCAATTTCACCATCACCGAACCCACCGGCATCGTTGCGATCATTGCGCCGGAAAAAAATCCACTGCTGGCACTGGTCACGCTGACCCTCCACGCAATCACCGCCGGAAATTCGGTCGTCGCGCTCGCACCAACAAGTCACGCCTACCCCGCGATTCTGCTCGGCGAAATGCTCGCCACCTCCGATCTCCCCGCGGGCGTGGTGAATCTCCTCACTGGTGATATCAAGGAACTTGCTTCGACCATCGCCACTCACGAACACATCCGCGCGATCGCGGCCGCGGTTGATCCAAACATCGCCAAAACCCTCGAACAAGGCGCGGCGGCCAGTGTCAAACGCGTGCGCATCACCGCTCCCAACGCCGATTGGTTCGACACCACATTCGACAGCGCATGGCAACTGCGCGACTTCACCGAAGCCAAAACCGTCTGGCACCCGATTGGCGCCTGAGCTGCTGCCGCATACCAATCAATAACATCCATGGGCATCGCCGATCGCGACTACCACCGCTCACCGCAAGGCGGATTTCTCTCCAACCTCACTCCCGTGGTGAAATGGTTGCTGGCCTCCAACATCGCGATCTTCTTGCTCGATTACCTGCTCATTCCATTCGTCTTCGATTCCAATCTCGACGGAGAAAAAATTCCCAAACTCCTCGACTGGGGCGCGTTCTCCATCGAATCCGCCGTCCAGCACTTGCAAGTCTGGCGCTTCATCAGCTTCCAGTTTCTCCACGGCAGCCTCGGCCACCTGCTCTTCAACGCGCTGGGCATCTTCTTCTTTGGTCCATGGATGGAACGCTGGTGGGGCTCGCAACGCTTTCTGATTTTTTACCTCATTTGCGGCATCGGCGGCGCGGCATTCTTCTCACTGCTCACATGGACCGGTGTCATCCCCGCCGATTCGCAGTCGATCCTCGTCGGCGCCTCGGCCGGCATCTACGGGATCTTCATCGGCGTTGCGATCACCGCCCCCAACCTGCGTGTCTCGCTGCTCTTTCCGCCGATCGAACTCTCCATGCGCCAACTCGCCATCGCCCTGCTCGCGATCTCCGCGGGCTCGATCATGCTCAAGCTCGGCGGCAATGAAGGCGGTGAAGCCGGTCACCTCGGTGGCGCGATCATCGGCGCCATCCTCATGCGTTGGCCACACCTTCTCTCCGGCCGTCATGGGTCCGGCACTCCGCGCCTCAAAAAATCGACCGAAAGAAAAATCAGACCGCGCACCATCATCAACCTCGAAAGAGATTCGGAGGTCGACCTCATCCTCGACAAAATATCACGCGAAGGTTTTCAAAGCCTCAGCGATCACGAACGCGAGGTGCTGCGCAAAGCCGCCCAACAAGGACCCAAAGACTCATGACCGATGCCGAAATGATCCACTGCCCGGAGAATGACCGGCAAATCGACCGACTCCGCGCCATCATGCACCGCCTGCGCGCGCCCGGTGGCTGCCCTTGGGATGCGGAGCAAACTCACAGTTCGATCATTCCGAACCTGATCGAAGAGGCCTACGAAACGATCGATGCCATCCAACGCGAGGACCACGAACACCTCTTGGAGGAACTCGGCGATCTATTGCTCCAAGTCATCTTTCACAGCGAACTCGCCGAAGAAGCCGGAAGATACAATCTCGACAATGTCGCGCGCGGGATTTCCGACAAACTCGTGCGCCGCCACCCACATGTCTTTGCTCAAAGCAACGCAACTACGACGGATGCCGTACTTCAGCAATGGGACGCGATCAAACGCGGTGAAAAAGGCCACGAGGAAAAACCTTTTCTCCACGGCGCCGGCAAAGGCCTGCCCGCCATCCTCCGAGCCGCCAAACTTCAGAAAAAGGCCGCCAAGGTCGGCTTCGACTGGCCCAACGAACATGGCATCCTCGCCAAAATCCGCGAGGAAATCACCGAACTGGAAGGCGCCCACTCAGAAGGCAACACCACACACATCGACGAAGAACTCGGCGACTTGCTCTTCTCCGTCGTCAACCTCGCCCGCTTCCGCCAAACCGACCCCGAGCTCCTCATGGCCAACGCCAACGCCAAGTTCGAACACCGCTTCGCCGCGATGGAAAAAATCCTGAAAGATCAAGGCATTACCCTCGAAGCCGCAACAAGCGATCAAATGGAAACCGCGTGGGAGAGGGTGAAGGAGGTCATGGGTCAATAGTCATTGGTCATCGGGGAAGAAAATGAAGAAGCCTTTTCTTCAGGCAGGGACCTTTCTCCGCAAAGGTCCGATCCGATAGAGCGACGAGACGCCAACTCTCACCTGCCCGCCTGCTTGCCCCACGAATCCTTGAGCGCGACGCTGCGGTTGAAGACGGCTTTTTTGCCCGGCTGATGCTCAATCTCATCCGCCACAAAATATCCGACACGCTCAAACTGGCAGGAAAAACCAACCTCTGACTCGAGGAGCAATGGCTCGACCTTGGCGGTGATTTTTTTCAACGAATGCGGATTCAAAACCGAGAGGAATCCGCCTTCAGCCGCATCGGGATCCTCGACGCTGAACAGGCGGTCATAGAGCCGCACCTCGGCATCAACACCGCTGGCAACATCGACCCAATGGATCGCCGCACGACACTCGATGCCTTCTGGAGCATCAACACCAACCGTGCCAGGGATGAGCTCTGCACGGATTAATGAAATCTGCTCGTCTGAATCCTTCTCATACGAAACGCAGCGAATGATGTGGCCTCCGCGCAGACGCACGCAACGCCCCGGACCGAGACGGAAAAATTTCTTTGGCGGATCTTCCATGAAATCCTCGCGTTCGATCCATACCTCGCCGCTCATCGCCACCACACGCTCACCCATTTCCGGGTTCTGCGGATGATTCGACACCACCACCTTTGCCAAAGGCTCGGCAGACCAATTTTCCAACACCACCTTCACCGGATCGAGCACGGCCATGCGGCGCGGAGCCGACCTGTTGAGGTAGTCGCGCACCTCGAATTCCAACAATGCGACATCGGTTGTGCCATTGAACTTGGTGATGCCGATGCGTTTGCAAAAATCACGAATCGCCGCCGCCGGATAGCCGCGCCGACGCATACCCGAAATCGTCGGCAGACGAGGATCATCCCAGCCGTCGACATGGCCCTCTTGCACAAGTTGCAACAACTTGCGCTTGCTCATCACCGTGTAGGTCAGGTTCAGCCGCGCGAATTCGATCTGACGTGGCTTGAACGGCACCGGACAATTTTCAATGAACCAATCGTAAAGCGGTCGGTGATTTTCAAACTCCAACGTGCACAGCGAGTGGGTGATGTGCTCCAGCGCATCTTCGAGCGGATGCGCGAAATCATACATTGGATACATGCGCCAGGCATCGCCGGTGTTGTGGTGAGGCGTGTGCATGATGCGGTAAAGCACCGGATCGCGCAGGTTCATGTTGGGCGATGCCATGTCGATCTTGGCACGCAGCACGCACTCACCCTCCTTAAACTCACCACGGCGCATCTTTTCAAACAGCGTGAGGTTTTCCTCAACTGAGCGATCACGGCACGCGGAATGAGTGCCGGGGGTGGTGAGGTTGCCTCGCTTGACCCGCATTTCCTCGGCGCTGTCGTTTTCGACATAAGCCTTGCCGGTCTTGATCAAATGAACCGCGCATTCGTGGAAAAATCCAAAGTAATCACTCGCGAAATAGAGGTCTGAACCCCAGTCGAATCCAAGCCATTGAACATCGCGTTTGATGCTCTCGACATACTCGGTTTCTTCCTTTTCCGGGTTGGTATCATCGAACCTCAAATGGCACTTCGCTCCGGTCGCGGCATTCTCCTCCGCAATGCCGAAATTCAGGCATATCGACTTGGCATGACCAATGTGCAGGTAACCATTTGGCTCCGGCGGAAAGCGCGTGATCGTCGTGGCATGCACACCGTTCGCAAGATCCCCCGCAATGATGTCGCGGATGAAATCGCTTTTTTGGACTGGTTCGGATTCGGACATGGGAAATTAAAATTGGGGAACCACGAAAGGCACGAAGGACACGAAATTAGAGAACAACTCTGCGTGTTTCGAGACGATGATTTTTAAAGTTGATGATGAAACCGACACGCAATTTTGTGACTCTCAAGTAATTGATCATTTGCCCAACTTCCAAGTCGGTTATGCGATCGATCGTCTTTGTGTCGACGATGATCGAATCAAAAACAATGAGATCAGGCACAAACTCTCCAACCCTTACGCCTTTGTATTCAACTGGAAATCTTGGCTGCTGCACAAAACGAATACCGCGAAGCGCAAATTCACGCGCCAATGCGTTTTCATATGGTTTTTCAAGCAAGCCAAAACCAAGAACACGATGAACCTCTACTGCAGCATCGAGAATCTTCCCGACCTCCTCATAAAACAATTGGCTTCTCTCTTCCATTTCGTGACCCTTCGTGATTTTCGTGGTTCAAAATCTTCAGCACTTCGCCAACTCCTGCAGCAAGGCCCGATTCATGCGGATCCCGGCTTCAAAGTTTTCGACGGTGAAATTCTCATTCGGCGCGTGTATTTGTGCATCGGCCAAGGCGAGACCCAGCAACAGCGTATCAACACCGAGGATGTCACGGAAATTCTGCACGATCGGTATGCTGCCACCTTCGCGAATCAGCACTGGCTCGGCGCCGAAGGACGACCTCAAGGCCTCCAGTGCCGCATTCGCGAATTTCGAATGCGGATCGACAAAATACGGTTTACCATCGTGACCGGGCCTCACCTCGATGTGCACGCCCGGCGGGCAATGCTGTTCCAGATGATCGGTCACTTTGCGCATGATGTCCTCCGGGTCCTGGTCGGGCACCAGTCGGAAGGAAAGTTTCACAAATGCCTCGGCCGGTAACACGGTCTTCGAGCCTTCGCCTTGATACCCGCCGCCGATGCCGTTGACCTCTGCCGTGGGCCTTGCCCAAACGCGTTCGGCCGATGAATAACCTTCTTCACCAAACAAGGCAGGCGCACCGGTCACATTGAGAAAATCCGCGTCACTCACTCCCTGCACTGTGGCCCACATCTCACGCTCCCAAGCTTCCAGCGGTTTGACATCATCATAGAAGCCCTCCACCGCCACCCGGCCATGCTCGTCATGCAGACTGGCAACCAAGCGCGCGATCTCCGTTGCGGGATTCGAAACCGCGCCACCGAAAATCCCCGAGTGCAAATCACGCTTCGGTCCGCGCAGCACCACCTCGCAACACGCGATTCCGCGCAGGCCATAACCCATCGTCGGAACCCCGGGTGCCACCATGCCGGTATCGGAAATCGCAATCACATCGCAGCGCAACTGCTCACGATGCTGACGCAAAAATTCCGCAAGGTTCGGTCCGCCAATTTCCTCCTCACCTTCAAACAGGAAAATCAGATTCACCGGCAGGTCACCTTCTTCGCGCAGGGTCTGCTCGACACCCAGCACATGCGCCATCATCTGCCCCTTGTTGTCGGTCGCCCCGCGCGCATAAATTTTTCCATCGCGAAGAACCGGCTCAAACGGATCACTCGTCCACAACTCCAAGGGATCCACCGGCTGCACATCGTAGTGACCGTAAATCAACACCGTGCGCCGACCCTCACGATGCGCGTTCATCGCCAGCACCACCGGATGCCCGGGGGTATCATGCAATGACGCGATCAAACCCATGCCGGAAAGCTTCGCAAGCAGCCATTCGGCACAGGCTCGCACATCACCCGCATGCCGTGAATCGGTCGAAACACTGGCAAATCGGAGAAACGAAAACAGATCTTCTAGCTGCGGACTCACGCCGCGAATGTTCACCGCTGCGGAGCTACCCCTCAAGGCGAATCGGGAGGAAAATGACGGATTGTCGATGCCTCGCGGCCAATCCACTCAGTCCCCCATCGCCTTTTGCATCAGCGCATTCATCCGGCTTACGGTATCGCGTGCATCTTCGAGCAGTCCGGCAGCGATCAACGCGTTGTCGAGCAACTGCAGCGACACCAGCTTTGCCAACTCGGGATTGGCGTCCTTCGCTTGTGCCAATTTGCGAATCAGGGCATGACGCGGATTGATCTCGAGCTCGACTTTGACCTCGTCTTTGAAGTTCTCGTCCATGGCCTTCATCATCTGCCGCATCTGCGGGCTCATGCCATCCGCGGGAACCAAGGCAATCACCGGATTTTCGACCAGACGCTTGCCGCTGGAAACGGAGACCACGCGGTCACCAAGTTCGTTTTTGAGAAACTCGCACAAGGCCTTGGTCTCGTCATCGTTGAGCGATTCACCCTCAGCCGCCTGATCATCGAGCTCCACTCCCGCATGGCGGACGGAAACCAATTTTTTACCATCAAAGTTTGCCAAAGCATCGACCACATATTCATCGACCGCATCGGTGAAGTAAACGACCTCGAGCCCGCGTGATTTGAATGCCTCAAGATACGGACTGCTCTCGATCTGCTCACGGGTACTGCCGACGAGGTAATAGATCGCGTCCTGACCTTCCTTCATCCGCGAGACATAGTCGGTGAAACCGCAGACGCTGCCCGCATCGGTGAGCGATGTCTCAAAGCGAAGCAGTTTCGCCAAAGCCTCACGGTTGGAGTGATCCGTCGCCACACCCTCTTTGAAGAAGCGGTCGAACTTGCGATAAAATCCGCGGAATTTTTCCGGGTCGGCCTCAGCCTCTTTCTCGAACATCTTGATCACGCGCTTGCTGATCACGCCGCCCAATTTGCGGATGAGCGCGCTGTCCTGCATCGTCTCACGCGAAATGTTCAGCGGGATGTCGGCACTATCGACTACCCCCTTCATGAAGCGCATCCAGTCGGGCAAAAGTTCCTTCGGCGCGGGATCGATCAGCACCTTGCGGCTGTAAAGCGCGACACCGCATTCGGTTTTGTTGAAGCCCATGCGCTCGGGGTTTTCCGAGGGTGAAAACAGCAGGGCGTTGATCGCAATCGGCGCGTCGGCGCTGAAATGCAACCGATAAGAAGGCTCATCCCAGGCCTTGCAGGCAAATTGATAGAAAGCCTTGTATTGTTCGTCACTGACCTCCGACTTGTTTTTCAGCCACAGCGCCTCGACCTCGTTGATCCGCTTGCCGTTGAGCAAAATTGGGAATCCAACAAAGTTGCTGTAAGTTTCGATGAGATGCTTCACCCGCGACTCGGTCGCGTACTCGGCGCAGTCCTCCTTGAGGTGCATCACGATCTTCGCGCCGCGATGCTGACCCGGCGAATCGGCGATTTCATATCCGCTCATGCCATCGCTCGTCCACACCAGTTCGCTGCCATCGGCACGCCAGCTGCGCGAGTGCACGCTCACCTTGTCAGCCACCATGAATGCCGAATAAAACCCGACGCCAAACTGACCGATCATGTTCGCTGGCGATCCACCGCTTTCCTTCGCCGCCTTGAGGAAGGCCTTCGTGCCGGAGTGGGCAATCGTTCCAAGATTATCCACCAACTCGTCATGCGTCATGCCGATGCCATGATCGGCGATCGTGAGAGTCTTCCCCTCCTCGTCGGTCGTGATGTGGATCTCCAAGGGCAGATCGGCCTGATGAATGTTCTTCTCAGTCGCCTCGAGGTGGCGAAGCTTTTCCATCGCGTCGGAGGCATTTGATATCAACTCGCGTAGGAAAATTTCCTTGTCGGTGTAAAGCGAGTGGACGACTAGGTCGAGGAGTTGCTGGATTTCGGCTTGAAAGGTGTGTTTTTCGGCGGTCGATGTGCTCATGGTTCGATCAAAAGTGTTGGGAAACGGCGCGCAAGATACGCAGGAATGCGGATCTGTCAAAATCCGATGTCGCGCCCAAACTTACCCAGATCTAACAGCGAAAAGTTCGCCCCTAAGCACCAAATCGCCCGCAACATACAAATTCTGTCGCCCTAAGGCTAAAAATCGCGCAAATCCATAGCGCAGCCCCTCAGAACACCTTTCCCCATGAGCACCTCGAAATTTTCACTGCCCAAGGACGGGTCCGACACCCGCCAGCTCTGGTCGTGGATCTCCTTCGATGTGGCGAACCAGTCCTTCACGCTGCTGATTAACACCCTGTTGTTTCCGATCTTCCTCTCGCAGGTGATCGTTCAAAACGACGCGATCGACGACCGCGTCTGGGCGCTCGCCTTCGGCACCAGCATGCTCATCACCGCGATCTTCTCGCCCATCGCCGGCGCGATGGCCGATGAACGAGCCTGCAAAAAAAAATGGATGATCGGCACTGGCTTGTCATGCGGCATTCTGACCTGCGCGCTGGCCCTCATCGACAGCGGCAATCTCTGGCTCGCGGTGCTGCTCTATGTTCCGGCAAATTTCGCGTTCTCGATCGGCGAAAATTTCCTCGCCAGCTTCCTACCCTCGCTCGCACGCCAAGACCAAGTCGGCCGCGTCAGCGGATTCTCATGGGCCTGCGCCTACTCGGCCGCGCTCTTGTTGCTGATCATCACCGCGATCCTGATGCTCGCCTGTGGTCTTCAGGCTGTGGAAAGCTGGCGACCCTTTTTTGTCTTTGCCGGACTCTGGTTCATCGCGTTCACCATCCCTACGATCATTTGGCTGAAGGAGCCACCGATCTCTGAAAGCAAACTGCCGCGGCAAAATCTGATCATCGCCGGGTTTCGCCGACTCGCCGACTCGCTGCGCCACATCGGCAAGCACCGCGATCTCGCGCTGCTGATGATTGCCTCGCTGTTTTATGGCACGGGCATGACGGTGATTGTTTTTTACGCGAGCAAACTCGCCGAGGAGTTTGGCTTCACGCAGGTGAAACTGGTGATGTTCGTCGCGGTGATCACGGTCTCCGGCGTGATCGGCACCATCGTCCCCACGCTCTTTCAAGACCGCATTGGCCATCGGCGCTCAATTCTCATTTTCACCACGCTTTGGTTGTTCACGGCTCTTGGATTCGCCGGCTACTCGGCACTTCACAGCGCCCATCTCGCGCAGCACCCGCAAAGCGCGTTTCCCGTTTGGCCGCTCTGGCTCATCGGCAACCTACTCGGCTTCGGCCTCGGCTCACTCGGCTCAGCCAACCGCGCATTCGTCAGCTACCTCACCCCACCCGGCCGCGAAGCGGAAACCTTCGGCATCTGGGGCCTCGTCTGGAAAATCACCGCCATCACGACCTTCCCCTTCGCATGGGTCAAAGATGTGGTCGGCAACACCGAAGCCCTGCTCGTCCTCGCCGCATTTGTTGCGGTCGGGCTCGTACTCAGCATTTTCATCAACGAAAAACGCGGCGCCCTCGCCCGCGATGCCTGAGCCGACTCACTCGAGGCCGCACACGAGTGGGCGAAGGAATGCTTCAACTCAGCCAATGAAAACTAAGCGATGAAAAATCAACCTCTCAACATCCAGTTCTTTAGCCACGAGCCCATGGCGCTCAATTCAATCACGCCACTCCAGAAGTCCGCGCGCCATGCGCTGATGACCGAGCAGGAAGCCAGCACCTACCTCCGCGTATGCAGACGCAGTCTCTATAACTGGCGCAAAGCCGGACTGATTCCCTACATCAGATTGGGCAAGGCCGTAAGGTTCAGAATCAACGAAGTGGAAGCTGCAATCAACCGCATGGTCCAAAACTCATGAACACCAAATCACCCGAACGCTCGGAATGGAACCGCGCCTTCCGCGCCCTCGAAATGATCACCGCCAACGCCCGCGGCCAACTCGCACTCGCAGGATCCAAA
>Ga0208090_1000135_pt1 | contig 14831 bp, 16 predicted proteins | sample LakMenEpi20Jul12_FD_150718 | JGI IMG/M metagenome (GOLD analysis project Ga0208090, IMG submission 150718) | Freshwater microbial communities from Lake Mendota, WI - 20JUL2012 deep hole epilimnion (SPAdes) | ecosystem: Environmental > Aquatic > Freshwater > Lake > Epilimnion/Euphotic zone ...
CGCTCCCGCCGCGATCGAAACGCCCGCCACACCAACACCTACCCCACCCGCCACACCAACACCTACCCCACCCGCTCCCACCGAACCGACCTCACCAAGCTCCGGCACGAATGTCGAAATCCGCGTCCCTGCCTCGGGCGAATCCGTCACATCCGCCAATGTCGCCTCGTGGCGCAAGAAAGATGGCGAAGCAGTGAGCAAGGGCGACGTGCTTGTGACGCTCGAAACCGACAAGGTCTCCAACGAAATTGAAGCTCCCGCATCCGGCACGCTCAAAATTCTCATACCCGAAGGCGAAGAAGTCGGTATTGGCACGCTCATCGCCACCGTCGATACCGCTCATGCCACTGCTCCAATTGCCGCGCCAACCATCGCGCCAACGCTAGCTCCAGCCGAAAAAATTGCCGCTCCTTCAGCAGCAGTAGCCGCAGCGCCAACTCCACCGGTTTCCAGCAAACCAAGCATCACGCTGCCAACCGCACCGATCGCACGCGAAACCCCCAGCGCTGTGACCGAAGGCCGCACGACCCGCCGCAAGATGTCGATGCTGCGCCGCAAGATCGCCACCCATCTGGTCAACGCTCAGCAAACCGCCGCGATCCTCACGACCTTCAACGAGGTCGACATGTCAGCCATCATGGACCTGCGCAAATCGCTGCAAGACCAGTTCGTGAAAAAACACGGTGTGAAACTCGGCTTCATGTCGTTCTTCGTGAAAGCCGTCGCTCAAGCGCTCAAAGAGGTGCCATCCATCAACGGCCGCATCGAAGGCAATGACATCATCGAAAATCATTTCTACGACATCGGTGTCGCCATCGGCACCGAAAAGGGACTCGTCGTTCCAGTGATCCGCGATGCCGACAAAAAATCCTTCGCGCAAATCGAACGCGACATCCTCGACTACGCCACCAAGGCCCGCGATGGAAAAATCACCATCGAGGATCTCCAAGGCGGAGTCTTTTCCATCTCCAACGGCGGAACCTACGGCTCGCTTCTCAGCACGCCGATCCTCAATCCCCCGCAGTCCGGCATCCTCGGCATGCACACGATCCAGCAACGCCCAGTCGCCATCAACAACCAGGTCGTCATCCGACCGATGATGTACCTCGCATTGAGCTACGACCACCGCCTCGTCGATGGCAAGGAAGCCGTGACCTTCCTCATCCGCATCAAGGACAGCCTCGAGTCCCCCGCGCGCCTGCTGCTGGAAATGTGACCTTCAGGGAATCTGATACGGTCCCATCGCCGTTTCCCCGTTTCTCTTTCCCACGCCATTGCGTGAAGACTTCCGTTTGATCAATCCGCCGATCGCACGAATTTGCATTCTTATGAATGTGAAAGGCACCAAATGGCTCAGCGGACTCTGCTTCATCTTCGGCTTCGCCTCGATCGGAGCATCGATCGCGATCTGGTTCATCCAAGGCGGACGCGCTGAAAACTTCGAGCTCCGCACCCACGGCGAGCTCTTCGGCATCTTCGTCGGCCTCTGGGCCCCCACCTTTTTCATCCTCTCCAACCGCCTCGACCGCTACGCGGAAAAACAAAAGGAGCAGGAAAAGATCACCAAACAAGTGGCGTATTGAAAGATTCAAGATTCAAGAATCCAGAGGCAAGCGATTGGGATGAGCTTCATCAGTGGCGGCGGTTTCCAACCGCCATGCCCGCTTTTTTCTTTTCTGATAATCTCAAAAAATTCCGTTCGCTCGTAACTCTCAATCGTTTGATCGGTGACCATCGCGAGGATAAACCTTAAATGTGATTTTTTCAGTAAGGCTGGCGGTTGAAAATTGCGGAAGTTAACAGATGTCGGTTTGTCCCGCCATGTCGCTTTGCTCCATTGCCGCCACGGTCGGTTCTCGTCCTCCCAATCAGCTAGATACTCTTCTTCGCTTCACTCCGGTCGGGCGGCTCCGCCTTGCCCACCTCGTCGCTCCGCTCCTGCGGTTCTAGGGGGCTGAACTGCGGAGCACCCGGAACCCGATGCCGTCGAACGCGTACGCCGGGTTGCTGAAGTCGCGGTACGCCACTCGGCTGGGGAGTATGAGGTCGACTTTACGTTGGACGATTATACTTTTCGGCTACGTCGCCACGCTATCAACCCGCCCAATCCGAGCAGCAAGACCACCGATGGCTCGGGGATGGGGGCAAACGACTGGACTTGGAAATTATCCACGTAACCCCAGTATCTCTCGCCGCCACCGGGTGCGGTGAACAAATGTAGGGAGGCAAAGTTGGTGCCTAAGTTATCGGTCGCGGTGCCGCCCACCTGCGTCCAGTTGGCGGTGCCAATCAAGGCGCTCCAGAAGGAGAACTCGCCATTCATCTTCTGGATCATCAACCCGGTGTTTCCCACTCCGCCAAACGATCCGATCGTTGCCCCATTAACTTCAGCGAAGTAATTGCCGCTGCCATTAATTTTCAGGCGAACGAGGTCGAACGCCGCGATGGTCATCTGGCCATGAGGATACGGCCAGTTCTGTGTGCACAAGAAAGCCTTAGAACAGAGCCAGTCCTTTAGAAAGGACCCTGTGATGAAGCTACTTGTGGCTGACTAGGGAGAAACAAAAGTCCGGAAATTCGGAACCTCTAGGGGAACTGGATTTCCGGACACGCCCTTAGTAAACAACAAAGACCTTCGTGGCCGTGGCTTGTTGCTCGACCTTCTTGCCCTTCATTTTTTTGGCGGTGAGACCGACGGTGTAAGTTCCAGGCTTTGTGGGCTTGCCCGTGATCACTCCGTTTTTCGTGTTCAACTTCAGCCCTTTAGGTAGCCCCTTGGCAGTAAATGATTTTGCACCGAAATTGGTGGTAATCGTGAAGCGCGGGATCAGCTTTCCTTTGGGAATGGATACTGTGGACAAGTCGCTGGTGATGCTTACTGGCGGCGGTGCTACTGTCAGTGTTGCAGCATTACTGCTCACGCTTCCCGCCGTGTTGAAAACAGTGACCGTGTAATTACCTGCATCCGAGGCTTGTGCAATTGGAATGGTGTGGGAAGACGCTGTAGCACCAGAAATTGGAGTGCCGTTCTTGTGCCACTGATAGGATGGGCTTGTTCCGTTGGCGCTGACGCCAAATGTGGCAACAGCTCCAAGACTAACATTCTGGCTACTAGGCTGGGAGATGATATTTGGAGCTAACGGCACAACAAAATCCGCTTTCACATTCAGTGAACTCACCATCGTTTTTTGGTAACGGTAATTGTCAGTGCCAATGAGTTTGTAGTTGATGCGGCTTGGTTGGTGGATCGTGACGAAGCTTTGCGATGCTTGGCTGAGTCCGCCGCCACTCCAACTGATTCCTATCGTCACTAGTAAGGCTGAGTCGATTTTGCTTTTACGGAAATCGAGATCGTACGGGCGAATGGTTTCCCAAGGGGTCGTGTTGACCGGATGGGGCACGAAAACATCTTCTTCCGAAAATCCCAACGGTGGCAGCGGCACTGCATAACCGCCTGACTGCGACGTCACGGCATGATATCCGCCAAAGTTTGGTTCTACGCGCACATCAGGCAGGCCCTCGCCCAGATCATAGGCGCCATTGCTGTTCAGGTCCTTATAAACGACACCAACCAAAAACGGCCCGGAATCGATCGAATCCCCGCCACTGGAAAAATTTTGCGTTACCATGAGCGCATTCAAGTCATCGCCAGTCTTTTCTCTGAATTTTCCAGTTCTCAATCCGAGTCCCACGACGGAAAAGGATGGTTCCATGAGGTTAGGCCGATGGCTCGAACTTTTGAAAAGGTTTTCATGAGTGGTGAGTGTAAAGGTGTTGTAATTGGGGGTACTGGATGTGGATTGATAGGCGATGTTTTCCGCGACACTGAAATCGTAGCCATAGGATGCAGCGCGTTCTGTTGGGGTGCTGCCATTCAATCCCGTGTGGGAAAAAGCATCTTCCTCAAGCATCCAATCAGAATGCCCTCGTGCGGTTTGCAGCAGTTTGGGATGTAATGCGAGCGGCTGCTTGGCTTCTTCGCTGATGCGGCCGGGCGTGAGGTCCTTGTTAAGATCGATTCCCAGCTTCGTGGCTTGCGCCTTGGGGTTGGCGCGAGCGGCATTGACCAACTCGAGTTGATATTGCTCAAGATTGGTGGGGTCGCCGTGGGAGTAAGGAATGGTGTCGCCGAGAAGAGTGGCTGGAGACGCGCAGAGGAAAAGAGCCGTCGTTGTTAAAAGACGGCGGGCATTGGCGATCGGGGCGTTGATGTGCTGGCGGGATACCTTCATGACAATATTACATCTGATGACGCTACTTGACAAAGCTAACGCCTAGAAATTCGCACGCAAGAGAGATTATGGTTTTGCGAGGAAAATAGCGGCTGAAAGGCGGCCTATCAGCTGAGGGCATATTGCCGTAAGTCATTTGGCCGGCTGTCGGATTGAGCAACACTGGGTGGCTAGGCCGCATTTAGTGATCGTCGCGACACGCGACTAACTGATTTCGAACCTTCGGTTCTCGTCCTCCCAGCCGGATGGCTCCAGCGATGCTGGAGCCGGCTGCCGGATTGAGCACCACTGCGTGGCACTCCAAGCCATGATGGCACGCTGCGCTCGCAAAATTGATTTGGTCGCTAAGGCTCCCGCCGCTTTGCCTGCGCTGCGCTCCGGCCAAGCCAATTGCGCGGCTGCGCCGCTTTTCATGATCGTCGCGACACGCGACTAACCGCTTTCGAACCTTCGGTTCTCGTCCTCCCAGCCTAATGGCTCCAGCGATGCTGGAGCTGGCTGTCGGATTGAGCACCACTGCGTGGCACTCCAATCCATGATGGCTCGCTTTGCTCGCGCGAAAAAATTGGTCGCTAAAGCTCCCGCCGATTTCGAACCTTCGGTTCTCGTCCTCCCAGCCTAATGGCTCCAGCGATGCTGGAGCCGGCTGTCGGACTCGAACCGACGACCTGCTGATTACAAATCAGCTGCTCTACCAACTGAGCTAAGCCGGCGAAAATTGCGGGGGAGGAATAACACCGCGAAGCCGCGGGCGGAAAGCGGAATTTTTGGGGATTTCACTCGGCTGGCAATTCGGGCGTCTCAAGGGCCGCTTGAAGCTGGGCGAGATACTGGCGACGCGGCAGCTCGTAGCCACCAAATTGACGGAGGTGGTCGGTCATCCACTGGGTGTCGAGCAGTTGGAAATTTTTCTCGCGCAAGGATGCGACCAAGGAAACCAACGCGACCTTGGAGGCGTCGGTTTTGCGATGAAACATGCTCTCTCCAAAAAACACGCCGTGCAGCGCGACGCCGTAAAGCCCGCCCTGCAATCCGTTCGCATCCCAGCACTCGACGGAATGTGCGAAGCCCTCCTCGTGTAGCGCGCAGTAGCTCTCGAGGATCACTTCATCGATCCATGTTTCTTCACGCTCGGCGCAGGCAAGCATCACTTCGCGAAAGGCGGTGTTCCATCGCACCTCATAAATTCCGCGCTTCAAGGTGCGTCGCAAGCCGTGCGGAATGCGAAAGCGCGAATCAAGCGGTATGAGCCCGCGTCGCTCCGGCGAAAACCACAAAATTTCACCATCCTCCGCCATTGGAAAAACTCCGTTGGCATAGGCGTCCAACAAGGTCTCGGGAGGGATAATGTCTGGTCGGTCGTAACTTTTTGAGGTCAATGTCTTGCAACAGGAAACCTGCGCGCATGACACAAATTTTCAAGATCCGAAAATGAAGGGACGGGGACGTCCCTTCCCCTTAGGCAAGCGGATCGTCAAAGGGATCAGTCACGGCATTGAGCGCCCGCCATGGATGCCTCTTGGTGGGCCTGATCTTGAAATTCACCCGGTTTTCCAGACGGGAAGGATCTTCAGCCTTTGGGGAATCCAAAACATCCGTAACGAATTCTTTGGGCACATCGAGACGAACCACCTCATGCCCAAGCTCATTCAAATCCTCCGATGCTTCAAACAACGGCGGCGCTTCGGTTTTAAATCCCTTTAATCTTGGTTGAATGGGTCTCATGCCAAAAGTGGGCGAGGGCTCATCTACATGTAGCACGACTGGACAATAAACCCATCAATTTGCACGCTCGAGCGAACCCGATACGCAGGGATCAGGCCTTGGCCGATTTTCCCGAAATGACAGCGAACGCGTTGTGATCGTGAATGCTTTCCTGGTTCACCGCCCTGACGCTGAATGAGTCGATCCTCGCATCGGCGCGCAGCAAGGCGGCGGCATTTCGCACAACGTCTTCGACGAACACCGGATTGTCGTAGGCCTGCATGGTCACATGCCGCTCGTCGGTGCGCTTGAGCAAAGCGTAGACCGGCGCCGAGCCGGATTTCTCGGCGATGTCGACGAGGTCTTCGATCAGGATGAGTTCGCAGCCATTGCCTTTGCGCTTCGGTCGCACCTCGATGGTCACATTTCCGCGCTGGTTGTGGGCACCGTAGTCGCTGATCTCCTTGCTGCACGGGCAGAGCGTGGTGACGGGCACGGTGACGCGCAGTGTGAGGTCATCCGCGCCGGAGGAGGATTTACCGATCAGCACGCAGTCGCAGCCGACCTTGGCCTCAGCGCCGGAGACCGGGGCTTTCTTCGTGACGAAATAGGTGAAGGCCACCTCGATGTGTGCCTCTTCGGCATGCAGGCGCTCGCGCAGATCGTGAAGGATGTCAGGCAGCGTGCGTGAGGTCACTTCGCCTTCGTGTTTGCTGAGCACCTCGATGAAGCGGCTCATGTGGGTGCCTTTGAAATGGTGCGGCAGGTGCACCGACATCGAGATCGTCGCAACGGTGGGAAAGGGTTTGCCGTGACGGTCGGTCACTTGGATCGGGTAGCGCAGATCGGAGACGCCGACCTGATCGATGTCGATGCCGCGGGTGTCCTTGGTGGCTTGGATGTCGGGAAGCATGGAAAAATTTATTTCAAAACCGGGGCCTCGTATTCCGCCCACGATGAGGAGGTTTCCCACAGGCGCACTTTCACGAGGCGCACTTCGGAGCGGAGATGGTAGCGGGTTTCGGACTTTTTCGCATAAGCATCGAGGGCCGTGCGGGTGTGATCAAAAATCGCGCGCGCCATCAACTCGGTGGTCGGATCTTGGTTTTCAAAACCGATGACCCTTTCACCGTAGCGCGATTTAAAATCCTCGTAAGCAGGATCCGCCGTGTTCATGCAAAGCGCGTGGTCGAGCGAGTCGAGCCAATCGCCGATCGCCTCGCGGATGATTTTGAAATCGCAGACCATTTCGTTGGCATCGAGTTCGTCGGCCTCGATCACAAACTCGACCTTGCGCGAGTGACCGTGCGGGAAGCGGCACTTGTCGGGATGCTTCGAAAGCATGTGGCCGTTCTCGATCTCGAGCGATTTGCAAATCCGGTAAGGCATGGCGTGTGGAGCTGGTGGGCGGGTGGTCAGGAAAGCCGCGGCAGCTCGGGAGTCTGCTCATAGACCGTCGGGTCCTGCAAGCCGGCCAAAAGAAATGCCTCGCGGCGCTCGACGCAAGTCCCGCAAACGCCGCAGTGGATTTCCCCGCCCTTGTAGCAGGACCATGTCTCGGCGAAATCCACGCCAAGCTCGGCACCGCGCCGCGCGATCGCCGCCTTGTCCATGCCGATGAACGGCCGCAGCAGCTTGATCCGCGCGTAGGTCCCCTGCTCCATCGCCTCGCCCATCGCGCGCATGAATGGCTCACGGCAATCGGGGTAAATCGCATGATCCCCCGAATGCGCGGCGATCACCACCGCATCCGCGCCGATGCTTTCAGCAAAGCCTGCGGCGATCGAAAGCATGATGCCATTGCGAAATGGCACGACGGTTTTTTTCATCGACTCCTCGGCGTAATGACCTTCGGGAATGCCGCCGCCGGAACGCAGCAAATCCGACTTGAACAAGCGGTCCATGAAATCCAGCGACACAACATGATGCGGCACGCTCGCACGGTCGGCGTGGAGTTTGGCAAAAGGAATTTCCCGCGCGTTGTGTTTCGCGCCGTAGTCAAATGAAAGGCACGCGGCCACTTCGCCATCACGCAGCGCCTGGTGAAGCACCGTCACCGAATCCATTCCACCGCTCAGCAGGACGCAGGCTTTCATTTCAAGATGCCGAGCTCTCGGGATAGGAGGCCTCGGTGGTGAGCTGGATGCCACCGCGCGGCGCAAACTCACCACGCACGACAATCTCGCGCGGGCTCATCGCCTTCATGAGGTCATCGAGGATGCGATTGACGATTTCCTCGTTGAAGGCCGGCTCGTTGCGAAATGATGCGAGGTAAAACTTGAGGCTCTTGGTCTCGACGCAGGTTTCGCCGGGCACATAGCGGATGACGATCTTCGCACTGTCGGGCTGACCAGTGACCGGGCACAGCGAGGTGAACTCCGGGCAGTTGAGGGTGATCCAATAACGGCGGCCGGGGCGGTGGTTTGGGAATACCTCGAGGCGCGCCTCGGAGGGCGACGAGGGCAGCCGGGTTTCCGGTTTGCCAAGCAGCGAAAGGTCTTTGAGGTCAGCGCGTTCGGACATGCGCGCATTGTCCGAATCGCCGCGCAAAGGTCGATGCGATTTTTTGGCAGCCCGATCAAAGCGCCTCAAATTGGCGCGAAACTTCGGCCCAATTGATCACGCTCCACCACGCATTGATGTAATCCGCGCGGCGGTTCTGGTAGTGGAGGTAATAGGCATGCTCCCAGACATCGATGCCAAGCAGCGGCGTTCCGAGATCAGCATCAGGGACGATGCCTTTCATGAGCGGGTTATCCTGATTCGCGGTGCTGGTGATGCGCAGCTTGCCATTGGCGGAAATCAACCACGCCCAGCCGGAACCAAAGCGCTTGGTCGCTGCTTCGTTGAATGCTTTTTTGAAGTCATCCATCGATCCAAAGGATTCCTCGATCGCCTTGAGCAGCTTTGGTGATGGCGCGCCCGAGTTCGCTGCCGGAGCGAGGGTGTTCCAAAAATAGGTATGGTTCCAATGACCGCCGCCATGATTGCGCAGGGCGGTGCGCACGGATTCATCGGTCACGCCGGTGATGCCCGCAAAAATTTCTTCGAGCGATTTGCCCTTCAGCTCCGGCGCTTTTTCCAAAGCGGCATTGAGCCCGGCAACATAGGCGGCGTGATGCTTGCCGTGGTGGATCTCCATCGTGCGGGCATCGATGTGCGGCTCAAGTGCGTTCGCGGGAAACGGCAGCGGCGCGAGCGAAAAACCGGCCGCCGCCTGCGCCATCGCGCGTGAAGGGAGCATCACCGCACCAGCGGCAAGGGCGCTGAGTTTGACGAATTGACGACGGTTGCTGAGTGTATGGGGTATTTCCATTCTGCATTTCTAACAGCGAACGGGAGGAAATCAAATGACGAATGAGCGAAAAAAATTCGCTCCATGCTCACGCAAAAACCCGCAACGCGACGAGCCTCAGGCCCTCGAGCGTGAGGTCGGCATCAACGGCTTCGATTTCCGGTAGGCCTTTGGCGATCAATTCCGCATCACCGCCGGTGGCGATGATCTTTGGCGAACCCGCAAGCTCGGCGCGGATTTTGGCAATGATTTCGCGCACCAATCCGCGGTAACCGAAAACGGCGCCCACCTGCATCGCGTGTTCGGTGGATTTGCCGATCGCCGAGGCGGGCTCCTCGAGTTCGATCGATGGCAAGAGCGCGGTTTTTTGTGGCAAGTAACCCGACATCGCACCGAGGCCGGGCGCGATCACGCCACCGCAATAGGCGGGCTCCGCGGAAATGACATCGAAGGTCACCGCCGTGCCGAAATCGATCACGATCGCCGGCACGCCATGACGCGCCAACACGCCCACCCCGTTGGCAAGGCGGTCAGCGCCGATCTTTTGCGGCTCGGGGTAATCGATGCCCATCCCGAGCGGACTTTGATGGCCAAGAAAATGACAAGGCACGCGCGCGGCGAAAAAATTTTCCAACACCGCCGCCTTGGCCGGCACAACCGAACCAACAATGACTGCCGAAAATTCGAGCTGCGAAGTGAGCTGCTCGAGCGATTCGGGCGAAATATCCGGCGTTGGCAAAAATCCGCGCCATGCGCCGAGTGCATGCTCATCGCCGAGGGCGAATTTCGTCCGCGTGTTGGAGTTGTCGATGATCAGCCAAGCCATGGTTCACCAGTAATGAGTTGTGAAACGCCGTTTGCCGGCGCGTGCGATCTGCGGCAAGCCCTCGTTTGATTTGAGCACCAGCTTGCCGTCATTGATGCGAAGTGCAAGCACCCCGGCGAGGTCGGCCGACTCGAGCCAAAATTTCAGCCGCGGACGCTCGCTTCCGGCCTGCGCTGCGTAATGAAAATCGGCCGGCGCAATCTCACGACCCGCTGCCGTTTCGAGTTTCACCGGCTTGGTCGGATCAAAGCCTTCGCCCTCATTGGTTTTTAAAAACACCTCGACCCAGTAATAGCCGTGATCCTCGGAAACTTCGACCCCCTCGATTTGGCAACGCGCCGCAGGATCGACCTGCCACGCATACGGCCGCAACCACGCCCATGCCGCAAAACATGCAGCTCCAAGCACTGCCAAAACCAAAATTTTCTGCACCCGCACGCGATTCACGCCCGCAGATGAACTCGAAAACCAACGCAAAAACCACCGAATTTTTCAGGCTTTTTGAAGGCAGGGACCTTTCTCCGAAAGGTCCGCGCAAAGGCGGAAACGAAAAACGGGTGGACTGTTTCCAGCCCACCCGTTTTACAGGACCCATTCAGACAAATCAGTGTTCGTAGCCTTGCTCGCCGTGTTCCGCGAGGTCGAGACCTGAGGTCTCCACTTCGGGATCAGGGCGCAGACCCAGCGTGAACTTGATGATGTAGGCGATGATGGCGGTGGCAACCACGCTCCAGACAATGGTCAGACCCACAGCTTTGAATTGCTCCATCAGAAGACCATCCTTGAGCGGCCCGACCACCGAGTTGACCTTCTCGTCGGCGAAGATGCCGGTGAGGATCGCACCTAGGGTACCACCCACGCCGTGCACGCCGAAGGTGTCGAGCGCATCGTCGTATCCGAGCAGTTTCTTGAGGTAGGCCACCGCGAGGAAGGGAATCACACCAGCGATAACCCCGATGATCACCGACGAGGTGGCGGTCACGAAGCCTGCACCTGGGGTGATGACCACGAGGCCGGCCACGATGCCCGAGCAGAATCCAAGCACGCTTGGCTTGCCCTTGAAGATCCACTCGATCGCTGCCCATGCCAGACCGGCGGTCGCTGCGGCGAGGGTAGTGGTGGTGAAGGCGTTCGAGGCGATCGCGTCGGCGCCGAGAGCGGATCCGGCGTTGAAGCCGTACCATCCGACCCAGAGCATGCCGGTACCAATCATGCAGAGCACCATGCTGTGGGGAGTCATTTGCTCCTTACCAAATCCAAGGCGCTTGCCGAGGATCATACAGAGCACCAAGGCACTCCATCCGGAGGTCATGTGCACCACCGTGCCACCCGCGAAGTCGATAGCCTTGATGCCGGCATCTGGATTGAGCGGACCGCACATCAGGCCGGTGGTCGACCACACCATGTGAGCGAAGGGGAAATAGACGGCAAACATCCAGAGGACCACAAAGGCCATGATCGAGATGAATTTCATCCGTTCAGCAATCGCACCGATGATGAGCGCGGGAGTGATGATCGCAAAAGTGAGCTGGAACATCGCCCACATGCTGTCGGAGATCCAGTAGTAACCAGCACCGACGTTTCCGGGCTCAACTCCTTTAAACAGCGCGTAAGCAAAATCACCGATGTACGCATTGCCCGCCCCAAAGGACAAGCTGTAGCCGCAGAGCCACCAAAGCGGGGTGACGACGCAAGCAATGCCCAAGCATTGAGCCAATACCGAAAGCACATTCTTGCGGCGGACCAGACCACCGTAGAACAGCGCCAAACCGGGCAGGGTCATGAAAAGAACCAGCGCGGTGCTGACCATTTGCCAGGCGTTGGCTCCCGGGCCGGGGCCGGCGACGAGGGAGTCCGCACCACTGGCTTTTTCCGGACGAGCCACATTGTTCATGTAGGCCTCGATGTCCGCCAGGCGCTCCTCGACGGTGGGTGTTGCCGTGGCTGCCTCCTCAGCTGCTGGGGCTTCGGTCGCCGATGGTTCGGCTGCAGGCGCTTCGACCGCCACCTCGGTGGGTGCGGTTGCCGCGTCCTGCGCATAAGCGGAACCCGCGAGGGGGATCACGGCAAATCCAATTGCCGCAGCCAGCATGGCCCGCACTTTATTTAGGTAATGACTGCTCATATTGCGTAGGGTTGATCAGATGTTTGGTTGCCGAGACCCAAAATCACTGGATTGAGGGCCAGGCTCCGAATGCCAAGCATATCCCGTGCCAAGATCGAAATCGGCCCGGAAAGAGCCCGATTTTCCCTGCAAACACCGCAAAAATCGCGTAAACTTGCACTCTTTGCTTGCCGGGTTTGCGCAACCCGCTTTATTTCGGCGGCACGGATCGCGCACGCGGACCCGAAAAAAGTGCTGGACAGTTCCTTAAGAAATGCGAATCATTCGCCTCAACGGAACGCAACCAGCACCATTTCTGGCACGCGGGTTGCTAAGTCCGAGATGTTCCTCACTGTTCCAAACCGGCGCAGCAAGGAAGCAGCAACCGAAACCAACACTAAAAAATATATGCAAAACTACTGCAAAACTATTGGCGCCCTGGCCGCTGCCTCCGCCCTTGTGGCCGGCATCGCTTCGGCGGAAGTTGAATACACCCTCGGCACTGGCTACTCCTCGGAGTACCTCTTCCGCGGTGATAACCTTGGTCAAGACCTCGTGGAAGTCAGCGCAAGCGCTTCGACCGAGTGGAATGGCCTCGGACTGAGCGCTGGCGCTTGGTACGGTTCATATGACACCATCTCTGAATACGATGTCGATGAACTCGACCTCTTCGGTGAAGTTTCCAAGGACCTTGGATTTGCCACCGCAGCCGTCGGTTACATCTACTACATGAACGAGGATTTTTTTAGCCGTACTGGCGCTGTCACCGTTGTTGACGATACGCAAGAAGTCTATGTAAAGCTCTCGCGTGACCTTGGCTTCGCCAACGCCTACGCCGCTTACTACTGGGACCTCGAAGGTGACAACGAGGGTTACTCCGAACTCGGCTTCAGCCGTGGTTTCGAGCTCAACCAGTGCCTCACCCTCAACCTCGGAACCAACATTGGTTACATGTGGGAAGACGATCAAGACACCTCTTGGACCACCAAGGCCTCGCTCGACTGGGGTTTTGCTGAAAGTGCCAAGCTGTCGCCATTCGTGGCTCTTGCCGTCCAACTCACCGACGACAACGACAACTACACCGCTGGCTTCGGTAACGAGCTCATCGGTGGCTGCATGCTCAGCACCAGCTTCTAATTCGTTCGAAGTCTAAACTTCAATCAACTCAAGAGCGGTCGCGAAAGCGGCCGCTCTTTTTTTGTTTTAAAAGGGACCGCGGGCGTCCCGCCCGCTCTGCTTCAGAAAGATTTACCGCAAAGTTCGCTAAGGAACGCAGAGGGAAGATGAGTGATTGGATATTGGGCGACGAAGGAGCCGCTTCTTCTTTCTCTTCTCTGCCAACTGAAAGCTGACCACTTGAAACTTTCTCCTCCTTCTCTTGTCTCTTGCGTCTTGAATCTTGCCTCTTACCACCCTAGCCTTCCGCCGCCATGAGCCTTGCCCAGCACGCCAACCGCTTTGTTTGCGATCTCGTTGCCTACGAGCCGGGAAAACCGATCGACGAAACCGCGCGCGAGCTTGGGCTGGAGCCATCGCAAATCGTCAAGCTTGCCTCCAACGAAAATCCGCTCGGCCCCTCACCTCTCGCGGTCGCTGCGATGCAAAAGGCTCTCAGTGATTCGCACATTTACCCTGATGGCGGCGGTTATCAACTGCGCAACGCGGTCGCCGAATCACTCGGACTCACACGCGACCATGTGGTCATCGGCAACGGCTCGAATGAAATCATCGAACTCCTCTGCCACACCTTCCTCAATCGCGACGCGGAACTCATCGCCGCCAAACACGCCTTCGTGGTCTACAAACTCATGGCCACGCTCTTCGGCGCAAAATACATCGAAGTGCCCGATCCCGGCTTCATCCACGACCTCGACGCGATGGCCGCAGCGATCACGCCCGACACCCGACTGGTCTTCATCGCCAACCCGAACAACCCGACCGGCACCATGGTCGGACAGGAGGCGATCGATCGCTTCATGGACCAGTTGCCGGAGCATGTGATCGCCGTCTTCGATGAAGCCTACTTCGAATTTCCCGATTCTCCGCCCGACACACTCAAGTATGTTCGTGAGGGCCGAAATGCCTGCATTTTAAGGACATTTTCAAAAATCCACGGGCTCGCCGCACTGCGTGTCGGCTATGGCATCGCGCCGCCCCACCTCGCCGGGTTGCTGCAAAAAGCCCGCCAACCTTTCAATGTCAACGCCATCGCCCAAGCTGGCGCCGTGGCGGCGCTCGCCGACCACACGCACATCGCCCAAACCAAACAAGTGAATGCCGAAGGCATGGCGTTTTATGAAAATGCCTTCAACGCGCGCTCGCTCGAATTCGTTCCGAGTTACGCCAATTTCCTGTTGGTCAAAACCGGTGACGGCGACCGCGTCTTTCGCGACATGCTCAAGCAGGGCGTGATCGTACGCGCGATGAGCAGTTACAAACTGCCCGACTGGGTCCGCATCTCGATCGGCACCATGGAACAAAACCGCCGCTGCCTCGAAGTGCTCGACGAGGTGCTCGCGGGTTGAGTTTGGATGGCGGATCGCGGATCGCAGAGAAAAAGCCATTCTTAGCCTTGAACCTTTATCTCAGGTAGGGCGACGTGGCCTCACGGCGCCGACACCAGCGCCACAGGCGCACAGCGAACGGGACGCCAGCGCTCCCTTTTTTAAA
>Ga0208090_1000139_pt1 | contig 14434 bp, 14 predicted proteins | sample LakMenEpi20Jul12_FD_150718 | JGI IMG/M metagenome (GOLD analysis project Ga0208090, IMG submission 150718) | Freshwater microbial communities from Lake Mendota, WI - 20JUL2012 deep hole epilimnion (SPAdes) | ecosystem: Environmental > Aquatic > Freshwater > Lake > Epilimnion/Euphotic zone ...
TGGACGCTCAGCACGAAAGTTAGCTGCGCGAGTATCAGGTGCTTCGCTGCGCTTCTTTGGACGTGTTGGATCAAACTTTTCTACCTTACGTGGAACAAAGTTTGGACGGCCATCATCGTTGCGTGAGACCTTTGCTTTGGCAGCATCACGGCGATTTGTTGGACGTGTATCTGAAGCTTTGTACTCACTCTTTTTGAACTCTGGCTTCTTATATTCAGACTTCTTATTTTCTGGCTTTACAAACTCTTTTTTCTTATCAAAGGCACGCTTAGTGCGATCATCGCGCTGTGCTACAAACTTCTTAGCGCGACTTTCTGGGCGCTGTGATTGTTCAATGCGTGCTGCGCGCTCTTCTGGAGCTTCAATTGGACGTGGCTTTGAGGCTGTCTTTTCTTGGAAACGCTTTGCACGAAGCTTTGAGCGATCAGTTAAGCGCTCTTGCTTCTTTGACTGTGTTGTTGAATCAACATCTGAATAACGACGAGTTGATGCAGGCTTACCTGTTTTAGAAGTAGTTGCTGCACTCTTGCGTGCATTCTTTTGTGCAGTTGTGTGGCGGGCTTTTGGATCAGCTGCTTTAAATGCAGCTTTCTTTGCGCGCTTAGGCTTACCAACTGATGCTGCGCGACGGGCTTTTCCGGGCGCTGAAGTACGAGGTGTTAATGACATAGAAATAGATACCAATCGAGACGACAAGCGCGTCTCGGGTGTGATCGGCGCTTAGTGGCCGTCAGGGTGGTGATAAGACTCGCATGTAGCGCTACAGGTGCAGCGCTTGGGGGAAGTTCTTTGATGCGGTTGCATCAACGGGTTAATTCTACCGTGGATTATTGCTTCCAATTACCAGCACTGATGCGGGCGAGTATGTGTATCTTTTAGGCCATGCGCACAGGAAATAAAGGATGGCTAGGCATTTATATGCTGCTCGGAATTGTCTGGGGCTGTTCTTTTATCTTCATCAAGATGGGTTTGGAGTTCCTAACGCCTATAGGCGTGGCTTTTGGCCGTGTTTCATTAGGGGCGCTCACTTTAGTTTTCTGGGCACGCTATAAAGGAATATCACTCCCGAAAGATAAAAAACTGTGGCTGCATTTATGGGTTGTGTCTCTTCTCTTAAATGTAATTCCGGGATTCCTCTTTGCTTTTGCTCAAACACAAGTCACATCTATTCTTGCAGGAATCATTAATGCCGTAACACCGTTAATGACTTTGCTGGCAATCATGATCGCGTTTAGAGAAGAAAAGCCTAAGAACTACCAAGTTGTCGGATTATTACTTGGCTTTCTCGGAGTTCTTACCGTGCTGGGTGCATGGAATGGCTTAGGTGCTAATCCAATCATTGCAGTCTTAGCTCTGCTATTTGCTGTTACTTGTTACGGAGTTTCATTTCCATACTCACGCAAATATGTTTTGCCACATAAGTTAAAGCCAGAAGCAATTGCTGCCGGGCAGGTCTCAGCTGGTGCTCTCACGCTATTGCCCTTCTATCTCATTGATGGAATTGCAAAAAATGAATATCGACCAGGGCCAGTTCTTGCAATGATTGCACTGGGAGTATTTGGCAGCGGCTTTGCATATATATGGAACTTTAAGATCATGGAAGCGGCGGGAAGTGCCATTGCAAGCACGGTTACATATGTGACACCGGTAGTTGCAGTAATTGTTGGAATTATCTTCTTGGGTGAAACTGTTGTTTGGAACGAACCTGTTGGGGCAGTGATAGTTCTAATAGGCGCAGCTATTGGTCAGCAGCGCATAAAGATCTTTAGACGAGGTTAAATCCCACAGGCAGTTCTAGGCGATGAGATTTCAAAAGTGCTTGATCTTTAAGGATTACCTTTGTGTCATTGTCAGCAACAATTATTCCACCAGAGAGAATTACGGATCGCTCGCATAGTTCGAAGGCATATGGCAGGTCATGGGTGACCATCACAATTGTGATATCTAGAGACCTCAAAATATCTGCCAATTCACGTCTACTAGCCGGGTCTAAATTAGAAGAGGGTTCATCCAGGATCAATATCTCTGGCTTCATTGCTAGAACCGTGGCAACTGCAACTCTGCGCCGTTGACCGAAAGATAGGTGGTGTGGGGGACGATCTTTAAACTCAGACATTCCAACTAATTCAAGTGCCTCATCAACAACTTTGCTGAGTTCTGCATCACGCAAGCCCATGTTGTATGGACCGAAAGCGACATCTTCACCGACCGTTGGCATGAATAGCTGGTCATCTGGATCTTGAAAAACAATTCCGACTTTTGAGCGGATCTGCTTAATTGATTCTTTGTTTTTTGAATCAACTAATTGTCCTGCCACATGTATTGAGCCATGAGATGTTGGGTGAATCCCATTCATATGCATTACGAGAGTAGTTTTACCAGCGCCATTTGGCCCAAGGAGTGCAACTCGTTCTCCCTTTTGAATGGAGAGATTCACACCGTAAAGAGCTTGATTGCCATCAGGATAAGCAAAGGCAAGCTCTTTAATTTCTAGGCTTGGCATGTTCATTAGATTTTTCCAATCAGTAATTGAATAACAAAAATTGCTACAGCAACAAGTGGATACATCATTGCCTTGATCCAAACCGTGGTTGTGTGTTTGGCCTGCTCTTCATGAGGCAGAACTCCTTCATATCCACGAGACAACATAGAAAGGTGGACTCTTTCTCCTCGTTCATATGAGCGAATGAATAATGCTCCAGCAGCCGTGGCCAAAACTTTCCAGTGCTTCACTCCTGTTGCTTCAAAACCACGTGATTCACGTGCAACCTTCATGCGCTCCATTTCATCGTTTACAACATTGACATAGCGCAACATGAAAGATGCTATCTGCACCATAAGAACAGGAAGCCGTAAGCGCTCAAGACCCCGAAGAATTTCTCGGGCTGTTGTTGATGTGGACAAAATAATTGCAGTCATTACTCCAAGAGTTCCTTTAGCAACGATTCCAGAACCGGCAATTACACCTTCTCGGTAAAGATCAAAAGGACCGACTTGGATCTTCTCTCCAGATCCGAAGAATGGCATCAATACTGCGAAGAAAATAAAAGGAATTTCAATTAAAGCGCGCTTGAAAAGTAGTGGGAAGGGAATCTTTGCAATGGAGACCACCGTTAGTATCCACAGGAAGTAAGCGATAAATGCCCCCCATTGGGTAATAGGGGTAGAGACAACAACCAAAATAAATGCAATGGCAGCAATGATTTTCAGGTGAGATGGAAGAGAGTGAACTAAAGAGTGGCGGTGTAGGTAGAGCCGTTCACCCACATCATGACCGTGGTGATGGTTCTCCTGCTCGATTCTAATTTGTACTCTATTTTGGTTTACGTGCAAGCAGTCTAAATCCAAGGCCAGCAACAATTGCAGTTCCGACTACACCGATTACGCCAGCAACCCCCACTGATGCGCGCTCATTTTCAATTCCCTTAACTCCGTAATCTGCCAGAGTTCCCTTTGAATTGGTGTGCTCTTTAGCTGTTTGAATAAAGCCAATGTCCTCGGCAACTTTTTCTAAACCGTCAGGAGAAGATGAGGCATAAAAAGATATAACGCCTGCAAGAAATAGAGAAACGACTAACCCAGAGAGATAAAACTTTCGATTAGTTAGCACTTCGGATCTCCAACTTTTGAACATTATTCTTCCATCCATAAACCAAATCACTTCTACTTGCCAATACTGCACTTACCGTTAAACCGGTAATAATGGCTTCGCCAATACCAATCAAGATGTGTGTTCCAACCATTGCACCTAAAACAGTGGATACCGAAAATGTTGCGGTGGCACCCATGGCGTATTGAATTGTGAATCCAATCGCAGCTGCCGGAACTGAAAGCAATCCACCAATTGCTGCAGCTAAAGTGATTGAAGATTTATTCTTTGGCAAAATCTTGCGCAGTACTAGGAAGATTCCATAACCAGCCCACACGCCAATTACTCCCATATTGAAAACATTTAGCCCAATTGCAGTTAAGCCGCCGTCAGCAAATAAGAACCCCTGCATAATCAGCACAACAGCTAATGCCAATGTTGCAGCCCACGGCCCCACCAAAACGGCGGCAAGTGCACCTCCGAGTAAGTGACCACTTGTTCCTGCAGCAACCGGGAAGTTGAGCATTTGAACAGCGAAGATAAAAACAGCAGTTAATCCGGCTAGAGGCGCGGTTTTTTCATCAAGTTGGGTGCGAGCACCTTTGAGCGCAGTTGCGACTCCAGCGGCAGCCAAGCCTGCAAAGATCGCTGATGTCTGAACATCAATAAAGCCATCAGGAATGTGCATGCTCAAATTATATCCTAGATGCAAGTCATTCGCATCTGGAGAATTCCAGCCCGAGGGCTATTCCTGGCCCAACTGCGGGAGCTCTCTATTTGAAACGAGTTTAAGGTTGGCGGATGCGCGTGAAGTTGGTTTGCCTCCTTGTCCTAGGGCTGATGGCACCCGTTTCTGCGCCAGCACAAGAATGCAACTGGCAAGCCGGTTGGGTTAAAGCGGAGAATGCAAAGGTTGGAAAGAAAAACTGGGACTCAGATGTCGTGATGCGCTTTAGCGCAGATTTTACACGGCGCAAAGAAGTGCCACGGGTTGAGGGCTATTTTGATCAGACAAGTATTGGTTGTGGGCAGAGTGCAACATTAAAAATTGTTGGTGCAAAATCTGCAGATGTTTCGCTTTATCGCATTGGGCACTACAAAGGAGCTGGCGCTCGCTTAGTTAAGAGCATTAAATCTGCAACGAAAATTACTGCCACACAATCAACTCCTCCTGGCCAGTACTTAGTGAAGTTAAAATCTTCTGGTTACCGATCCACTTTTGTTCCGCTTATGATTACAGGGCAAGTAAGCAGCAACGTAACTTTTGTTTCATCAGTCTTAACATGGCAGGCATATAACCATTGGGGTGGAGAGTCACTCTATAAAGGTGCTGACGGAGAAAGGGAAACAAGAGCAACATCTGTTTCACTTGATCGTCCCTATGACGGTGATGGTGCTGGGCAGTTTAGGTATATGGAACAACCTCTTGTTCAGTTAATGGAACAACTCGGCTTGGATGTTAACTACTTAACAGATGTTGATTTAGATCGAGCACCTGAAATCAACTCTGCCTCAATTGTTCTTGGTGGACACAGTGAATATTGGACACAGTCAATGCGAGATGTGATTGAAAGAGAAATCAACGAGGGCACAAACCTTTTTGTCTTTGGTGGCAATACCGCGTATGCAAAAACGTATCTCATTGATCGAACAATGAATGAGAGAATTCCTTATCGCGATATTAATCAACCCGAATCACTATTTATGGGTTCACAGTTTTTTGCACTGGGAATTCGTAAAGATTTAGAAGTTCAGGCAGGAGATAGTTGGCCATTTAAAGTTCTCGGCAAAGAGGGCAAAATCAAAGGTATTTACGGCTACGAAGCCGACACAGCAATGGGAACAAGAGGTCCTGGCGTTGAGGTTTTAGCGCGGGCAAGTATCAGTCCAACAGAGAAGGGCTTTGTTGCAATGAGCACCTACTACGCGGCTCCTAGTGGTGCAGGAGTATTGAATATGGGCACAAATGCCTGGGTTTGTGCGATGGTCAATCGCTGCCCGTGGGGCCACAGCTTTGATGCAAAGAGCATGCAACAAATTCGACAAGTGACCAGTGCGATCATTGCGCAAGCCGGGCGAGAAAAGATCGGGAATTGGCGTGTGCCACATATCGATATTCCCACTCGTCCCTAAGAGTTAGCGTATAGAGTCTTACTCGTGAGTGAAGATGACGATATGGAAGAACTCATCACCGAGGAAATGCTTTGGGATCGTATTCCTGAAGTAGATGGCGAAGAACGTGCCAGCACATACTATGAATTAAGTGCGCGCATTTATGCACGCGGACAATATGACGAAGCTTTAGCGTTAGCAGAAACAGCACGCGATATTTATTCAACACTTGGAGACAGTGTACCAAGTGAAGGATTGGCTCAGGCCTACTCTGCAATTGGTTATAACCTAAATCAGTTAAAGCGCATGGACGAGGCTGCAACTGCAATGAGTAAAGCTGTTGAGATTTTGCGTGAAAACAAATCTCCTATTGCGTTAGAGCTTGCGTGCACATTAGGTGAGTGGTGGTACACCTCTAAGCAGTATGACAAAGTTGTTCAAACAATGAATGAGTGTGCACAAGAACATTTAGTTGATGGAAATGAAATTGGCGCAGCAAATGACCTACATCTCATTGGATGCGCTGAACGCGAACTCAAGAACTATGAAAAATCTATTGACGCTTTCAAAGAGGCTCGCGCACTATTTAAGCGAAACAAAGAAGTAATTCACGTTGCCAGATGCGATCAAAAAATTGCGTCATGTTTAATTGAGTTGGGTGAGGGCGAATTAGCCCTTGAAACCGCTCGCCGAGCAGTAGATGTCTTTGAAACTGGGCATGACCACCGTCGCGAGAATTTCGCTCAATTTGAATATGGCAAAGCACAAATTTTGTTGGAGAAGTTCGACGATGCATTAGCCACTCTGGAGCAAGTGCTCTCAGTAGTGAGTGAAGATGAGCCTAAAGACTTCGAATTTATTGTTGATCTTGAGACAAGAATTGCGAAGATTATTCGCATGCAAGGTCGCACTGATGAAGCCGATGAGATTGAACGTCGCCTGAAGTCGGTGCAGGAAACGCTAAATGAAGAGCCGCAGGCTTGATTCAACACCTGAAAAACCTGACCCAAATCCGTATAACGATGGTTTGTATGGGAAATATCTGTCGCTCACCTATGGCTGCAGCGGTTTTATCAAATCGCACCGCTGATTGGATTAAACCCAAGATCATCGTTGATAGCTCTGGAACGAGCGCTTTTCATATTGGTCAAGGCGCGCATCCAACTTCGCAAAAAACTTGGGAAAAAGCTGGCTACATCTACACACACTCTGCGCGGAGTTTTAAGTCAAATGATTTCTTTGAAGCAGATCTAATTTTGGTAATGGATTCAAACAACTTTAGAAATGTTATTAAACTTGCACCCGATGAACAATCCCGAAACAAAGTTTTCTATTTACGTTCCTTTGATCCAGAACTCTCGTCAATAGATCCTGCCTCAGCGCGGTTTACCGAATTAGAAGTTCCCGATCCCTATAACCAATCTGCTGAAGCCTACGAAGAGACTCTATTTATGATTGAGCACGCCGTAGATGGCTTGTTGCAAGAACTATCGCACCAATAAGTGGCTATGTGTGAGCAAGATTCTCTTTATCGCGGCAAATGCTGCAACGCCCAGTGATACATAGCTATTGCCCCAGCAGCAGAGGCGTTCATAGAACGCGTTGAACCATATTGATTAATTTCATAGAGCACTTCGCAGACTGCAATTCCTTCATCGGACATTCCCGCACCTTCTTGGCCAAACAAAAGCACGCATTTTTCGGGAAGTTGCGCCGATTCCAACTGTTTTGATCCAGGGACGTTATCTATCCCAATGATTGGCAATTGGTTTTCTTTACACCACAGTGCAAAGTCTTCAACTGTTGGATGGTGGTGCACAGCTAAATACCTGTCTGTAACCATTGCGCCGCGCTTGTTCCAGTCACGCTTACCCACAATGTGAACACCAGAGACATTGAATGCATTTGCTGTTCTGACAATTGAACCAATATTCAAATCATGTTGCCAATTTTCAATAGCAATGTGAAGTTTATGTCGCTTGGAATCTAAATCTGCGACTATGGCTTCAACAGTCCAATACCTGTAGTGATCTAAAACATTTCTGCGATCACCATTGAGTAGTAGCTCAGGATCGTATTGAGCACCTTCTGGCCATGGTTTTTCATGAGGTCCTACTCCGACAACCGGAAAAAATTCACCTGGGCCAATTGAGGCTGGGGTAGTTGGATTAGACATGTATGCACTCTAAACTGAATACATGTCAGCTATCAATACGGTCCTTATCGCCTCAATTGGAACTAACAGATAGATGCGCTCTCCTAGATTCATAGTTCTACTTGCACTAGCTACGGTTATTACCGCAGCACCTGCAAGTGCCGTGCTATCTCCAACATCGATTCCAGCGGCTTTTGAAGAACTATTAAGTAAGCCATCTCTTTCCAATCCGGCGATGGTTTTGATTGATGGCACAAGCGGTGAAGTAATTTATGAAAAAAACCCATATTCACAACGCAAACCAGCATCAGTGATGAAAGTCTTTGCCGGGGCTGTTGCAATTAAGTACCTAGATATGCAATCACGCTTTACTACCAATGTTTTCTCAGGTATCGAGGAAAAAACTCTGGTAATTCAGGGCAGTAATGACCCTTGGATTAGTTTGAGCCATAGCGTTGCTAACAAAATGGATCGCACCTCCTTACCCTATTTAGGATTCAATACTTTAACTGCCGTTAAAAAGAATAATAAAGGTTCACTCAAGGGCATGACAATTTTGTATTCAAATCTATATTCTCAAGATGTCTCAAACCTGAAAACATTTTGGGCAAAACGTGGTTTTAAACCAGTTATGAAGGCGGTGACTAGTGATGAGACCCTACTTAATGCAAGTGAATTCATAGTTGGGGACCAGTCCCCAGAGGTCTTTAAAATTTTGGATTACATGATGTTATGGAGTGACAATAATTTGGCTGATAGATTGGCACGATTAGCTTCACGGGCCGCGGGAAATTCTTTTAACAACAAAGGTGTAGCTGAAGAATTTGAGGCCTTACTTGTTGAATATGGGATTGACTCAAGCAAACTAGTAACTAAAGATGCCAGTGGGTTGTCTAAAGAAAACCGAATAACTGCAACCATGATGGGTCAACTTCTCTATCAACTACGCAAAGATCCAAAGTACGCACCTCTTTATGATTCACTCCCAATCGGTGGAATTTCTGGGACTCTACGTTCGCGTTTTCTTACTACAGCGCCAAGTGCAGTGGGATTAGTGCGAGCAAAGACCGGAACATTAAATGGGACTGTGACCTTGGCGGGATATGTTGAGTCAACTGATCGCGAGTATGTCTTTGTCACATTGGCTGATGACATCTCTCGCGGAAATGCTGCTAGTGATAAAGCGCGAGCAGCTATTGATAGAATACTAGGAAGAATAGCTGCTCCGAATATTCCTGCAGAGATATCTGCTGTTCCAGTCACACCTTAATTATTTATTATCATAAATCTTTATTGCGCCACCATAGCAAGCAACCCATGTGCGCGAGGTTGGTGAGTCATAAGTTATGCCAATTGGCTCATTGCATGCCTTTATGCTTTGAAATACTTTCATGTCACTTGTGCGCACTTTTGAGATTGTGTTGCTTACAAAATTCACGACAAAGAGCGCGGTTCCATCACTTGAGATCGCAAGACTCCGTGCAGCTTTTCCAGTTTTTACGCTCTTGCCGGCTTTGTTATTGATGAGATCCCACGAAGCAACTTTGCCCGATAAATTCATCGTCACGTACATCATTGAGTTATCTGGAGATAAAACAATTGCGCGGGGATTACTGCCTATTGGAATATAAGTTTTTGAAAAGTCTTCTAAATTAATTACGTGGATTTGGTTACCGCCCATTTCTGCAACGTATGCGAATTTCGAGTCATTGCTGACTGCAATACCACGCGGATAACGGCCAATTTTGATTGTCTTAACAACTTTTTGTGAGGCTATAGAGATGACCGTTAGATCATAAGAACACCAGTTGGAGACAAGGACAAATTTATTATCTGGCGTCACCTCCACAACTTTTGGAACAGAGCCAACGGGATAAACGTTATCTATTTCGTACTTGGCTAGGTTGACTCGATAAAGAAAGCTTGTGTCATAACCAGAGGCTGGAGAGCAGATGTCATGGCCTTCACGGTTAAAGCCTTTGCCATACATGGCGTAGTTGGTTACGTATAAATACTTACCATCAGGTGAATAAGCACCCTCTACAGGTGAGCCTTTATAAATTGATGAGTACTTGGAATACCCATATTTAGAGAGTTGAACAGAGTCTGGCACCGTACTAACGAGCTCAAAAGTATTTGCATCATAAATCGTGACGCTGTGTCTGTACATCATGTTGTGAGCACTTACTAGCCCACTACCGGAGGATCGAACTGACTTAGGTGAAATATTGCCAGTAATGGTTTTGACAAGTGACATCTTGGTATCAGCAGAGACAACCTCACTTTGTGCTGGTGTTGCAATGACACCTAGTGAAGTTATTAATAGAACTGCCAAAAAGCTGCGGCGCATTCACTAACTGTAATGGTAATCACTTAATCGTCGTCGCCTTCATCTCCCCTACCCAGAGGCTCTCTTGCGAGTGGGTTAGTAACCCCAGGAGAAGTTGCTGAGGCTGAGAAGAAACTGGGAAGAATGCACGGGGTTACTGAGTTAATCTAAGGCAGTGAGCACAGTTATGCGGGGCTACCTCGATCTAATGAAGCTTCGAGTGGTTGAACTGCTCCTAGTCTCTACTTTGCCCGCAATGATTTTGGCTGTCAAAGGCCTTCCATCATTTTCCCTGGTTGCAGCCACAATTTTTGCTGGAACATTAGCTGCTGGAAGTGCCAACGCTTTTAACATGGTCATTGAAAGTGATATCGATAAATTAATGGAGCGCACTTCAAAGCGACCAATTGTTACTGGAGTGATTAGCAAAACAAATGCAGCAATATTTGCCACAGTAATAGGCGTTCTTTCTTTAATCATGTTTTGGGTATTCACAACCCCACTTGCAACTTTATTAACTCTAATAGCAATCGTTTTTTATGTTCTTGTTTACACAATGGCACTGAAGCAGAGAACCTCACAAAATATTGTTTGGGGTGGAGTGGCAGGATGCATGCCTGTACTTATTGGTTGGTCTGCAGTAACTAACTCACTTTCAATGACTGCACTTGCATTCTTTATGGTTATCTTTTTTTGGACACCGCCACATTTTTGGGCGCTAGCAATTAAATACAAAGATGATTATTCAGCTGCTGGTATTCCGATGCTTCCTGTGGTCGCAACCAAGGCTCGAGTCCACAAAGAGATGTGGTTCCACACAATCATGATGATTGCTAGTTCTATCTGGCTGATTGTTTCTGCAGGACTTCCTTTATGGTCAATGGTTGTAACAGTCCTATTAGGTCTTGTCTTTGCCCGTGAGTTAATTGCATTAAAAGAAGGATCTGAAAACTACGTAAAGACTGCCGCCAAGATATTTCAGTGGTCGATCACTTACTTAAGTTTGCTATCAGTGGTCCTTGTGGCTGCTCAGCTCAGTGTTTGAGCATATGTGGAAGATCTGGCTCTTAATCTCAAATTTTAGGCTCGTTGATAAAGTATTAACAAGTAATTAACTGTGCCTTGATTAATATGGCAGGATTGCACCCATGTCCAATACGGCAATCTCAGTTACAGATTTAAGCAAGAAATACGGGGACCAAGTAGCCGTCTCCCATGCCACCTTTGAAGTTCCTCTTGGAACCATCTGTGGCTTTGTTGGGCCTAATGGCTCGGGCAAGACAACCACAATGCGTATGCTCCTTGGACTTATTACTCCAACTGGTGGCACAGGCGAAATCTTGGGCGAATCAATTAAGCACCCCGAGAAATATTTACCTCGTGTTGGTGCAATGATTGAAGGACCAGCTTTCTATCCAGCATTGAGCGGAAAAGAAAATTTGAATGTATTGGCAACTTTAGGTGGATTTTCAACAGATCGAGTGCAAGGTTTATTGGAACAAGTTGGTTTAGGCGATCGTGGGAAATCTAAGTTCAAGACATATTCATTAGGAATGAAGCAGCGTTTAGGTATTGCAGCTGCATTGTTACCTAATCCAAAGTTGCTAATGCTAGATGAGCCAACAAATGGTTTAGATCCAGAGGGCATTCAAGAAGTGCGTGCACTACTTCGCTCTTTAGCTAATGATGGAACATCAGTATTTGTCTCTTCTCACTTACTTTCAGAGCTTGAATTAATAAGTGATTACTTAGTAATGCTTCGTAAAGGTGAAGTAGTTTTTACCGGAAAAATGACTGATTTGATGCTGAGTCAACAACCAGTGATTATCGCCAAGGGTGCGAGTGAAAATGACTTGGTGAAGTTACTCGCAATTGCCGAACAAGCAGGTCACCCTGCAACTATTCGTGATGGAGCAGTTCACGTGCAGGGACCTGCTGAATGGGCGCTGGAATTTAATCGTGCGGCATTTACCGCAGGAATTACCTTGTCCCAGCTCACCCCGCAGTTGCCTAACCTGGAAGAGACATTCTTTGAAATGACAGGTGACAAATAATGTGGAATGTAGCTTTTGCAGAATTACGCAAACTTCGCCGCCCGACTTTGTTTTTTGGAACTATGGGAGCAGTTGTCTTCTTTAGTGCATTATTTTCATCATTACTATTTCTCCTCATTGATTCCCCACAAGGCAACTCTGATCGTGGTCGCACGCTTGGGCGCGAAGTTCTAGGACTTGCAACAGGTGGAGTTCAAGGCTTTAGCAATGTTGGGGGATTCTTAGGAATTATCGCCCTCTGTGTATTTGCCGCACAAACTGCGCAGGAATACACCTATGGAACTCTTCGTAATTTATTAGTTCGCCAACCCGGGCGCCTTCGTATCTTGCTTGGCAAATTCGTTGCAATGAAGTTATTTGCATTGCTCATGATTGTTTTATCAGCCGTTGTGAGTATTGGTGCTTCTGTGATTTTGGCCCCAGGAGCCGAAGTTTCAACTGATCTTTGGTTTGGCGCTGATGGCCGCCATGCAATCTTTACAACCTTTATAAACGTCACAGTTTCAGTCATTGGCTTTGGCACGATTGGAATGGTGCTTGGCTTGCTACTTCGCTCACCAATTAGCGCGATTTCATTTGGTGTTTTATGGTTGCTGATCGTTGAAAACCTATTAATCGCAGTTAAAAACTCGTGGGAAAAGTGGTTGCCAGGTGCACAGCTCAATGCAATTGCAAGTGGTGGGGGTCCAACTGGGCGTTCAGTAGGAATTGAGTATTCACAAGCACTTCTCGTTGGTGGAATCTATGTCGCAGTTGGGGCAGCGATTGCATCATTCCTATTCGTTCGCCGTGATGTAGCTAATTAGAGACACCAGCACCTAAACCCAGGGTTTTCTAAGGAATACCATTTATTCTTAAGTCCTTCCCCCGGAGGTCTTAACTTGAAAAAATACCGAGCGATCTCACTCGCTCTTGCCCTTGGTCTGACGCTCACAACAGCGCCGGCTCTGGCAAAGACCCCCAAACCAACATTGGCTCAAATTGAAGCGGCGAAAAAAGTCGAAGCTGCAAAGAAAAAAGCTGCTGACGCACAAGCTGCAAAATTAGCTAAAGCTAATCAAAGTCTTAGAACTTTAACTGCAAAAGCAAATGCAGCGACTGCACTTTATGTGAAAGCCCAAAAAGAATTAGCAGTAGCGGTAGCAGCAGCACGAGCAGCAGCGCAATATGCAGCAGAGACGGCTGCAGCAGTATCAGAGGCACATCGAACTATTGGACGCCTGGCAACAAATGCTTACATCATGGGTGGAAGCATGACCGACATCGAACCATTACTCAGTTCAAACGGGCCACAAGATTTGATTGATCAATTAAGCACCTTAAGTAATTTAGGAGCTAAGAACTCAATTGCCTTAGATCGCTTTAAAGCAGCAGAAGTGATTGCCCGAGCCGCCAAAAAGGCAGCTGATGATGCAAAAGTTGTGCAGGAAACTGCCACCGAAAAAGTAGAAGCCGCAAAAAAAGTTGCTGATGATGCAAAAGCTGAACAAGCTAAAGAAGTTGCAAAACTTCAAAAGGTTCAGGATGCGTTAATGAAGGAATTATTAAGTGCTAGAAAAGTGAGAACAACTTTAGAACAACAAAGGCAGTTAGCGTTGCTTGAAGAATCTCAGGCTAATCAAGCAACACAAACTGTTGGACAAAAAAATGTTTGGCCAAATACTGGCTTCAAGGGACGTTCGACAAGTAGAACTACACAAGCACAGCGAGATAAAGCGGTGGCATTTGCTAAGACACAAGTTCTTGCACGAAAGCCATATGTGTGGGGCTCAGAGGGGCCAAATACATTTGACTGCTCTGGTTTAGTTTATGCAGCATATAAATATGCAGGCCTAGGGTGGCCTAATTGGGATCGCCTTAACTCTGCGCTGTATTCGGGTTACACACAGCATGTGTCCCTCAATGACTTAGTGCCAGGTGACCTCTTGTTCTATTCCTATAAGGGAACAATCTCAACAATTCACCACATCACTATTTATGCTGGAAACGGCATGATGTGGGAGGCCAATTCCAAGGGCAAGGGTCTTTTGTTCTCAAATATCTACAGCATTAAGGGCTTAATGCCATTTGGTGGTCGGGTCTAGTCTTAAGGCATGAGTTCACAGCTGCCAGCAATTCGTAGTGCAGTCCGCACCTTCCTGGAAAAACTGGAGGCCGGTGATCGCATTGTCGTTGCAGTTTCAGGCGGCGCAGAT
>Ga0208090_1000140_pt1 | contig 14404 bp, 12 predicted proteins | sample LakMenEpi20Jul12_FD_150718 | JGI IMG/M metagenome (GOLD analysis project Ga0208090, IMG submission 150718) | Freshwater microbial communities from Lake Mendota, WI - 20JUL2012 deep hole epilimnion (SPAdes) | ecosystem: Environmental > Aquatic > Freshwater > Lake > Epilimnion/Euphotic zone ...
CGAATGATAATTTTTGTACCAGTACTAGCGTGGCTTGCGTCAGCTTGGCTATTAATTTCCATGCAACCAGCCAGTGCTTCAACGCGCTCTGCTATGCCAAGTAAGCCATAACCAGAGTTTTTCTTGGAAACATCAAAGCCTACACCATCGTCAGTAATCGCTATGGTTAAATAATGCGCTTTACTTTCAATGTCAATCAGCACCGCTTGCGCGCGGGCATGTTTGGCAATATTGGTCAGTGCTTCTTGTACGATTCTGAACACGGTAATGTTGACAGCCTCGTGATAGCTATCAATATCGCCGTGAATATGCAGCTGGTAATTGGTTGGTTGGCTAGTTTTAACTAGCCTAGCTACACTTTGCATTGTCTCTGTGCTTATCGACCGCCATGTGTCAAGTAAATGCTCTAATGCTGCAGATAGGCCAAGGTCATCTAAGGCCGCAGGGCGTAATGTACGTATTAAATTGTGGGTGGTGTGGTAGGCGTGGTCTGCGCTTAATGTAATGCTTTTAGCAGTAAGTTGCACATCCACTGAGCTACTTGCATCAACCAACAAGCCAGCAGCTTGCGCTTTAATGGCACTGAGGTATTGCCCTAAATCATCATGTAAATCACGCGCGATGCGTTTACGCTCGTCTTCTTGCACTTCTAATATGCGCTGTAATAATGCGTGATTTTTCTTAATCAAAATCTTAGATTCATTGATGCGTCGTTTAGCAAACCACAGCAAAGCTACCAAGCTTGCCAGCAGTGCAGGCAGCAATTCATCAATATCTAACCCCTGCTCATATTGTCTCGCCCAAATATAATAATTGTCTGAAAAATTGAAGTGGCTTGATATGGCATACGCACTTAAGAAAGCAATGGGAACCCATACTGAATCGAGCGCTATGCTGCGACTATGCATTTTTTGAGTGCTTGCCTGCTTCGACTGGCTGGTGTGCTTAGTTTGATTTGGCATTGCTTCATCGTCATCAATATAAACTCCACAAGCATGTAGTGTTTGGCATTTTTTCACAACAGGGATAATCACGCCAAAACATAGGAATAATTCCCGAACCCCACTGCTTCAAGCACATTGTGAGATTTTGAGTGTGTTTTCAAGAAAAAATCCATGGTCGACTAAGGTCGATACCCTAATCGTCATGTGAGTTATTCACTTGCTAGTTAATTTTTCCTTCCTATATTAGACGGGAAAATATCCCAACCTATTGAAGGACTAATTCTCAATCGTTACAAATGAAGCAAGCATATAGTTCATATCCTATTGTGTTTGTAATATTTTGTTACAAATTTCAATGGTTATATAGAGATGAAATTTTTAATCTGGGAGGAAGTATGAAACAGAACTGGACATTAAAAGCCATGTTTACTGCTTTGAGTGCCGTTGCTTTAATCGGCATCGCAGGGCAGGCAATGGCAAACGAAGAAATTATCAAACGCAGTAAAGACCACAATATGTGGGCGGCACCTGGTCAAAACTTGGCTATGCATCGCCACAGCCAATTAAAAGACATTAATACAAAAAACGTTAAAAACTTGCAAATGATCTGGTCACAATCTTCAGGCACATTGCGCGGTCATGAAGGTCAGCCAGTTGTGGTTGAGCATAAAGGCAAACCAATGATGTATATGGTTTCAGGTTGGCCAAACATTGTTCAGGCTTTGGATTTATCTGATCCTGATCATCCAAAACAAATATGGAACTACACTAAAAAATCTGACCGTGATGAATCAGCCGTGCCTCGCGCATGTTGCGATACGATTAACCGTGGTTTGAACTACGCTGATGGTCGCGTTGTGTTTCATACATTAGATGGTTTCTTGATTTCTCTTGACGCTACTACAGGTAAAGAGCAATGGGTAACTAAACATGCTTATCCAGAAAAAGGTGAAACACATTCAGGCCCTGCAATGGTTGCTGAAGGTTTAGTGGTTGCTGGTTTCGGTGGTGATGAGTTTGCTGCACGTGGCCGTACTGTTGCTTATGACCTTAAAACAGGTAAAGAGGTTTGGAAATGTCATAGTACAGGTTCAGATGCTGACATCTGTATGGATAAAGACACTAACAAAGCTAACCCACACTACGGCGTGGCTGGCAATAAAGTTGGTGAAACTTACCCAGGCGATGAATGGAAAATTGGTGGTGGTTCACCATGGGCATGGTTCACTTATGACCCTAAATTACGTTTAATGTACGCAGGTACAGGTAATCCAGGTCACTGGTCTCCAGCTTACCGTTGCGGTGAAACAGGTGCAAATTTAACTCACGAAAAATGTAACGAAGTTGATCCAAAAACTAATGTTGGTAAATACGATAACAAGTGGTCTATGACTATTATGGCGCGTAATATCGACACAGGTAAATTGGTGTGGGCTTATCAAAAAACACCATTTGACCAATGGGATTACGACGGTGTGAACGAAAACATCTTGGTTGATAACTTGGCTATTGATGGTAAAAAAGTTAATGCATTGGTTAACTTTGACCGTAACGGATTTGCTTATGTGTTAGATCGCAAAGACGGTACATTGTTACGTGCTACTAAGTTTGTTACTGTAAACTGGGCTGAGAAAGTTGACTTAAAAACAGGTCGCCCTGTTAAAGTGAAAGAGCACTCACCATTTGCACGTGATGTAAATACACAAGCTTGTCCATCTGCAATGGGTGGTAAAGACCAACAACCAGCGGCTGTGGATCCTAAAGAGCCAAACATTTTCTACGTACCGACCAACAACTGGTGTATGGAAGATGAGCCACAAGAGCGCACACACACACAACAAGGTACCGTTTATGTGTTTGCTAACGTTTACATGTATCCTGAAAAACCAGGAATCACTGGTAAATTCAAGAAATATGACGTTGTGACTGGTAAAACAATCTGGGAAATCGCTGATCCATATCCAAACTGGGGTGGTGCATTGGTGACTGATGGTGGCTTAGCTTTCTACGGTTCATTGGGTGGTGATTTCCGCGCAGTTGATCGTAACTCAGGCAAAGTGTTATGGAGCCGTAAATTGGCTTCAGGCATTATCGGTAACCCAATTACTTACAAAATCAAAGGCAAGCAATACGTGTCAACTTGGTCAGGTATCGGTGGCTGGATTGGTTTGCCTGTAACTGCTGGATTAGACATGGAAGATAAATACGGCGCAATCGGTGCAACTGCGATGGCTAAAGCTTCTGGTTTAGATAAAGTGCCACAAGGCGGTACATTGTTTACATTCCGTATTGACTAGTTGATAGTTAGTATAGAAGTGTAAGTGAAAATAAGGCAGGTGACGCTTAGGCGTCACCTGCTTTTTGTATGTTGAGGTTTTTATAGTGGCGCGAAATAGTCATTGCGCTACTATAAAAACTTTAAGTTTGGCTGAACTTAATTAAAAGTTAAATGTTCTTAATATGTCATTAAAATTCGTTAACTTCTGTTATACATACGTTAAGTAATTCAATTTCAATTTTTATATTGTGGGGTTTTAGATGTCAAAATCGTCCGTATTTAAGCAAACTTTACTTGCTATCGCTTTAACCGCTGTTGTTTATCCTTTGTTGGCTGAAGAAGTGCAAGCGCCAGCCTCCATAAAGAAAATGGGCTCACTACGCATTTGTGCTGACCCTGGCAATATGCCGCTGTCAAACGACAAGGGAGAAGGTTTTGAAAATAAAATTGCCACGATTATTGCCGAAGGCATGGGCACGCATACCAGCTATTTTTATCGCCCGTATTTAGAACGTGGCTTAACGCGCCAAACCTTTGATAACAACGAGTGCGATATTTTGATGGATATGTCTCCCGATGATGAGCGCATGATGACCACTATGCCCGTGTATAAAAGTACTTTTGTATTGGCGTATCGCAACGACAAAGGTATTGATATTAAATCCTTTGATGACCCTAAATTGCTGAATGATTACAAAGTGGGTGTATTTCAGCATTCAGCGATTCGTACCGTGTTGCAAGAACATGGGTTTAACCGCACAAATTCTATGGTGCGATCTATTTCACATGATGCCGATTTGCAGCCTAACCGTGCTCCACACATGACCGTGCAACAAATGGTCGATGGCGAATTTGATGTTGCTGCCGTTTGGGGACCTTATGCGGGTTGGTATAAAACCAAGAAAAATGCACCGATTACGGTTGTTCCTGTGAATACGATGGAACATAACATGCCGCTTGAGTTTGGCTTGTCCATTGGTATGCGCAAAAATGCTAATGAGCTAAAAGCTGCGATTGAAGCAGTGATGATTAGAGAAAAAGACAAAATAAAAAAAGTATTAGATGAATATGGTGTGCCGTTGGTGGAATGTAAAGAGTGTGTAATCTCTGGTGATTTGCCTGCACATGGCAAATACCAGCCGCGTATTAAAGTTGCACAATCTCAATTGACCCCTAAGCAGTCAGATGAGGCAGCTTTGCCAGCGATGATTGATGAAGCCTTGAAGCATGGCTCAACGTTAGATGGAGAGTTACATAATGCAACCATTGCCCGTGATTCAACACGCATTGAATATTTACTCAAGCGCGGCGCTAAAATTGATGCACGTGATACTGAACAACAAACGCCATTGATTGTGGCGGCTAAAGGTGGCGACATTAGCGTGATGAATGGTTTGCTAGAATATAAAGCAAACCCGAATGCGCAAGATGATGATGGCTGGACGGCTGCGATGCACGCGGTGCGCTCTAATGAGCCTAAAGTATTTCGCTTACTAGGCAAGCACAAGGCTGACTTTAACTTAACCAATAAAGACGGCGCAACTGCGCTGGCTATGGCAGTTAATGACAACAAAGCTAATGCCGCAGTCGCCATGTTAGATAACAACGCCAACCCTAATTTTGCAATGGGCGCAGGCAAATATAACGCTTTAATGTTAGCTGTGACTAAGGGCAACTTGGTCATGGCGCAAACTTTGTTGCAATACAAAGCTAATCCAAACGCAAAGAACTCTGGCGGAGTAACACCGTTGATGATTGCAGCACACAAAGACCAAGAGATGATTGTTAGTCTGTTATTAAAAGCAGGTGCAAAAGCGGATATCAAAGATGAAGAAGGCAAAACTGCATTGCAAATTGCCAAAACCAATGGTTCAAAAAAAGCGGCGGTGATGTTAGAAAAGCCTACGGAATAAACCAACAACAAATTGATTACAGCTTTGTGGGATTAAATCCTGTGTATTTTTAGGATTTAATCCGTCATAGCAAACCATCTGCTAGGCGTTAAATGTACGGTAAGTTGAAAATCAATTTTTATTTTGCAAATTGATAGTCATCAACTAGTTGAAATTTAGTGTTATTTAAATGAAAGGTTTTGAAATGAAACTTCGTTATGTGGGCATTGTAGCCATTTTTAGTTTGTTATCCATGGCTGCCTATGCCGTAGGCTCAGATAAAACACCCGAGAAGATTATAGTTGCCGCTGAAGATTCAGCGACAGGAGCAGATGGCTTCAGGTTGCCTGAACAAAAAGTTAAATCTACTGCGGCAGAAATTCCTCCAATGGCTTCAGATAAGTCCCCACACGATGTGGCGATGACGGCTGAAAAAGGCAAACTTAAAAATCCATACAATTACAAGCCCATGAATCTAGATTTGGTTGCAGCAGGTAGAAAAAAATATATGAGTGTAAGCTGCAACGGTTGCCACGGTGGCAACGGTGGAGGTGGAATGTGTCCGCCTCTTTCTAATGCTACTTGGGTCTATGGTGCCGATGATGACACCTTATTCCGTTTAGTGGCGTTAGGCAGTGATGAGCTTCAGAAACAAGGCTATACACGCAAAGGTCGCGAAAATGTAGTGGGCCCTATGCCAGCGCACGGAAAAATCGTAAAAACAGAAGATGATTTGTGGCGAATTATTTACTTCATTCGCGGTAATTTTCGCGGTGAAGAAAGTGACGTAAAGTGGTAGTTCATGCGTTTAAGCGAATATCAGTCTAAGAGGCTGCCCGTATTGCTGGGTAGTCTTTTTTTATTAGCTTCAAGTGGCTTGATTGCAGCCCCCTTTGCCTACATTACCAATCAAGGAGCAGATAGTCTTTCTGTGATTGATTTAGGTATCGACAAAGTGGTGGCAACGATATCAACAGGAAAGGGGCCAGTCGGGGTTGCAATAGACCACTTTCTTAACCGCTTGTATGTCACAAATGTGGAAAGTCGTTCAGTCACGATTATCGACATGCATACAAATAAAGCAGTTGGTGAAATAAAGTTAGAAATTGCGCCTGTAGGCATTACCTTGAGTAAAGACGCCTCACAGTTATTTGTAGCGGATTGGTTTCATGATTATATTTTGGTGTTTGATACCAATAAAGTGTTAGACGCTGGTTCAGGTCAGCATTATAAAAAAATCTCTATGGGGAAGGCGCCCGCAGGAATGGTTGTGAGTCGAGAAGGTGCAAGTTTGTATGTGGCAAACCGTGATAGTAATGAAGTGGGCGTGATTGATGTACGCACATTAAAAGTGGTGAATAAGATTGGCGTGGGCCAGCATCCATTCGGCATGGCGCTAGGTGGCGAGGGGCGAAATTTATACGTGGTGAATGTTGAAAGCAATTCGGTTTCAGTCATTAATACGCGCCGAGATGTAGTGACCGCCACCATCAAAGTAGGTGAGCATCCATATTGTGTAACGACCAACCCAGACGGTTCGCGTGCCTATGTAACCAATACTGGTGCGGACACTGTTTCGGTGATAGACACTGTAGCCAATAAAGTAATTGCAACGATTCCAGTAGGTGGTTTCCCAGAAGGCATTAGTTATGACGCCCAGCATAATCGCATCTACGTTGCTAGTTGGATGGATGATGCAGTCGATGTGATTGACGCTAAAACCAACCAAAAGATCAATAGCATTGCTACGGATTCAAAAAGCCGGGCATTTGGGCAGTTTATAGGTAACCCTCTTTAAGCTTTACAACTGATTTTAAAATCTTCAAGGAATAATAAATGAAAGTCACAAAATATATATTGTTTGCGTTATTAAGTCTCTCATCAGTGTGCGTATACGCCGATGCTGTAACCGCACAAAAAATTGCGGATAAATATGCTGCAGCTGCAAAAGCTGTTGATTCAAATTACGTTGGCCTATCTGCTGAAGAGGGTAAGACATTCTTTAATCGTGAGGTTATACAGTTTAAAGGTGACACTAAAAACCCAGGAAAAGCCATTGCTTGCGCATCTTGCCATACGGCAAATCCGGCCGATACGGGCAAGCATATTGTGACAGGAAAATCAATCAAGCCCTTATCTCCAGCCGTAAATGCAAAACGCTTTAGCTCAGTAAAAAATGTAGAAAAGAAATTCACCGAGCATTGTAATGAAGTGGTTGGTAGCGATTGTACTCCGCAAGAAAAAGGCAATTACATTGCTTATTTACTGACAGAGAAAACGCCATCTAAGAAGTAAAGCAATAAATGCATAACAAGCTTAATCGCTCTTTAATGACGGCGACATTGATCGTCGTCATATCAAGCCCTTTGTGCTCAAGTGCATGTGGCCCTAGCCCGCAAAAGGTGACTAAAGAAATCACCATTCATGCTGAGCCCGCCACAGTGTGGGCAATGGTGAATGATTTTGGAGCAATGCAAAAATGGCATCCTGATGTGTTGGCAAGCAAGCTAGAAAATAAGCCAGACTCGGAGGGAAAAGTAACGAACTTTCGTACATTAACGCTTAAAAATGGCGGTAGCATCACCGAAAAACAACGTGAAACACAGGTTGGCGAAATGAAGTTAGGCGTAGTGATGATTGCGGGCGATATCGCGGTGAGCAGTTATTCTGATGCCCTAAGCGTTAAACCTAGTCTAGTTACAGGTGAAAGTGTGGTGACTTGGGTCGGCAGGTTTAATAATAAAGCCAACGCCATGCAAGCCACCGCAGGGCAAGATAATGCAGCAGCGATAGCCGCAGTGGCAGCGCGTTATGACGCAGGGTTGCAAGGTTTAAAGCAGGTGCTTGAGATGGCGCATTAACCAGCTTAAGTATTTAATTTTTGATAGTCGTTTATAAATTAAGGAGTTTTACGGTATGAAGTTTTTAACTTTTATTCTATCCACCACATTGTTATTGCCATTGTCAGCCAGTGCGGCCAATGCACCTACACAACAAAAAGTGATTCGTGAGGTAGTGATAAAAGCCGATTCTGGCAAGGTGTGGGCGATGGTAAAAGACTTTGGTGGTATCCATAAGTGGCATCCAGCTGTAGAGAGTACCACTATCGAAACTAAAGCTGATCAAGATGGTGTGCAATTGCTGCATCGCCTGCTCACATTGAAAAGTGGCGGTACTATTTTAGAAAAACAAACAATTAATTCAGATGAAGAAATGAAGCTGGAATATAAGATTGTAGAAGGTGTGTTGCCTGTGAGTGGCTATCGTGCAGTAATGACGGTAAAAGCTGGTCCTGCAGCAGGGGAGTCAACCGTTACTTGGACAGGACGTTTTTATAATAAAGCCAATGACGTGCACCCAAAACCAGGTGAAGACAATGAAACTGCGGTAAAAGCGGTTGAAGGCGTGTATGACGCAGGTTTGCCAAATCTAAAAAAAGTGCTTGAAGCGCAGTAATTAAATAAATAAGTAAAAGGAATAGCCAGCATGAAAAAGTTTTTAACAATGTTAGCCGTGGCTTGTTTGTTACCTATAACAGCTTTCGCACACGGCCCAAGTGGTCAAAAAGTGGTCAAAGAGTTTGAAGTAAAAGCCGAGCCAGCAAAAGCATGGGCGCTACTTAAAGATTTTGGTGCGATTGGCAATTGGCACCCCGATGTGACCAAAGTGAAATTAGAAGATAGAAAAGATGAAGAATCTGGTAAAACCTTACCGCACCGTTTAGTGACACTGAAAAATGGCACTACATTTTTAGAAAAACTACGCGAAGCTAATGATGCGGACATGAAGCTGGATTATAAATTGGTGGACGGCAAAGACAGCACCATTGCGGTGAGCAACTACCGCACTGTGGCGCAAGTAAAAGCAGGCAAAGCAGCAGGTACCTCTACAGTCACTTTAACCGCACGTTTTTACAACAAAGCCAACACGATGGAAGCACCTGCAGGCGCAGATAACCCAGCCGCGAATAAAGCGATTAACGAGCTTTATGATGCGGCGGCTGTGGGTTTGCAAAAAGCTTTAGAGAAGTAACAAAATGAAAAACTGATGTGCGTGTAAATATTCTGTTATATGTGATGATGGTCACATATCAAAGCAAGATAACAGAAGATAATGACTTTTAATGAATTTTAATGAATCGAGGAAGTCATGAAAACGAGGCGCAACGGTTTGTCAAAAATGGTATTAACACTTGGGCTTGCAACGGGTTTGCTTGCAAGCTCTTCTTTATTTGCTTTGGACACCACGACACAAATAGCGGCGGCAGAAACTTCGAAAAAAGAGTCTTCGGTCAAAGAATCCATCGTGCCGAAAAAAGCCGATGGTGAGTTTGATAGCCTGTGTGTGATGGGTTTAGCTGAAGGAAAACGCATTAAAACCGATTGTTCAGTGAACACGGTGTTTGAAGGTAAAACCTATTGTTTTCGTGCGGAAGATGCCAAAACCGCTTTTAACAAAGACCCAAAACGTAACTTAGAACGCGCGAAAGATCATTTTGCCGCAGGTGAAGTCACGCAAACAGGCGATGACATGGGTAAATACAGCGTGGACGACGTGAAAACTTGGATAGATAAGCATATTCAAGATGAGGCTAAAAAAAATAACGGTATTTACTTTGTACATGACTCATCTACGGGTGAAAAATTGGCGTTGAAATACAAAAATATCGACTTCATGCGCACTTTGCATGGTTATGGCTTTTTTCCAGAAGCCATTTTTGGGCTAAAGATGACCCTAACAAAAAATACTTAATAGATTTTTGGGTGAAACCAAAAGGCGGTCAGTTAGATTTATTTGATGTACGCATTTATAAATCCCCTAAAAAAGATGGCGCGAATTGGACCTTGGTAAAACGCCAGCCCAAGCCGTGGTGGTGGATTCCAGCTTCTGAGCACCCAGGGGAGTCTGAGCAAAAACGCAGTTGGGAAGTGATGTCGGCCATTGAAGAGCATATTGTTTCATCCAAACAGGCGACAGGTTTGTACAAATTAACGGACGATAAAACGGGCAAAGAAGTGGAGCTAGAATTTATCGGCGTGCATCAACCTGTGCGTAAGTTAAAAGAGGGCGGGCAGTTTTTTGCTTGCACAGATTTTCGCAGACAAGGCAGCAAAGATGAAATCTACGATATTGATTTTTGGCTGGACGAAAAAACAGGCAAAGTGAAAGTCAATAGCGTGCGCGTGCACAAAGTGCCTGAAATGCGCGATGGCGATATTATCCAAGTGCCGCGCTACAACCACGACCCAAGCAAAACAGAGCTTGTGCCTTAAGTTGAATCAACACATTTTAGATGCCTCTGATGATTGGTAGATTGTGAACTTACTGTTTTAAATACAGTCGAATTGCTCAGTCTATTCATCATAAAATTACATCAGGCGGTTTTGCAACTCTGTTGTTTAGTAACCTTACCTAAGGAGGTTAATATGTTCAATAAATCACTGATTTTAGCTGTACTTTTATCTTCGACTGTTGCAATTGCAGATAACCTGCCAGTTAATCCTTTAGAGGGCACATGGGAGTGGGTCAATATTAAAAATGGCTGCAATGAAACCTATATTTTTGCGGCGGATGGCTCAAGTCATATTACGAGCGGCACTGAGGTTTCCGATGCGAGCTATATTCTTTCGGAAAAGCCATCTGTAAAAGGCTTTTATAAAGTGACGCTCAAAATACTCAAAGATAAAGGTGGGAAAGATTGCTCAGAGGATGTGAGCGACAGCACGGGTCAGGAATACACCAATTACCTTGCATTTCATCCTGCGGGCAATCAGTATGTGGTCTGTGAGAAAGAGTCAATAGATAGTTGTATTGGCCCGCTTAAGAGAGCACAATGATCAGTAATCAAGGTTTTACATAAACCGAATTCTTTAAAGTAGGCTGATTCAATATTAGGGTTTAGGTTGATGTAAATTAGATAGTAAACTCAATTTTGAGAATCTATCATGAATATTCTGCCTGTCCGTACCAGAAGATTTCTACGCAACTTAGTAGGTTACGGTGGCTTAGTCTGCGTCTGTTTTGCTCATGCGCAACCTGATGAAACACAGGTATTGAAGCAACCGCAGGAGGGGGGTTATGTAGCACAAATTGCCTATGCCCCTAGCTACAATGCGTCTGATAGAAATATTATCAGCCAACCGCCGCAACAAACCAAGTTAGCAAAAACTGAATTTGTCTATAAAAACGGTTACCAATTAACTCTGCTGGATAATTTCGCCATTCATGCTCGCGTGCTATCAAGGCGTATTTATCTGGGCGATCCGCGTGCCGATATTGCACCTGTCGATATGGCGGTGGGATGGGGAAAAATGTCTGATCAAGATATTATCCAGCATATCAATTTCAAGCAAAACAGACGGTTTTTATTTTGGCATGTGGATGAGTTTCCTTTACCACGTAAAGAGCTGGAAGCATCTGCTAGTAATCTTCACTTAATTCCTGCGGATGGAGCCATTGAGCGGCAGATAAAATCTGCTACCAAAGGCCAGATAGTTTCTATGAGCGGATATTTAGTGGATGTGAAAGCTCCTGATGATTTTGTTTGGGCTACATCGAGAAGCAGGGAAGATTCTGGTGATGGTGCCTGCGAAATATTGCTGGTCACTGATATTAAAATTAAACCATTGTAAGAAACCTACTCGCATATGTCGCGAGTTCGGTGTCTATAAAACTCCAGCAACATCTTAAAGCCTAATAGCGGGAAATAATCCTATGCTATTTTGGGATTTATTGTGTATCTACGGCACATAAATAAAACTATGATGTATTGCATCACTCTCCAAAGTGTGTAGCCAGATGCCTGATCCGTGTCTGGCTTTTTTTTTACAAATTTAGCAAGGTGAATTAAAGATGAAATCAAGCAAGGTGACATCCATGAAGTTTAAACAAACTACCATATTGCTTGTGGCGGCTTTATCTGCCAGTGGCCAGGCATTGGCAGCACCGTATGCATACGTACCTAACGAGAAAGATGGGACGGTTTCAGTTATTGATACAGCGACCGATATGGTAACGCATACATTGCCATCCAAGGGGTCGCTAGGAAGTAAAATTCAAGGGATTGCACTTGATTCGGCAGCAAAAACTTTATTTGTGGTAGACGCTGAAAGTGGAGCGATTAAGGTGGTGAACCTTACTACGCATAAACTACTGAAGAAGATCCCTGTTGGCGAGAGCCCAGAAGGAATCAATATTTCACCAGATGGTCATACTATGGCGGTATGTTTAGAAGAAGAAAATGCCGTGGCCTTCCTTGATATTAGCACATTGAAAATGTCGCATAAGGTAAAAATCCAAGGAAAAAATCCAGAGCATTGTGTGTATTCACAAGATGGAAAATGGCTGTTAGCGAGCAATGAGGAAAGTGGCGATGTTGATGTCTTAAATGTAGCGACCCACAAATCTATTGCGCGCATCAAGTCAGCGGGGCATCCAAGAGGTATAGGTTTTATGCCAGATGGAAAATTTGCATATATCGCCAATGAAGAAGCTAACTTAGCGGAAGTGATAGATACAAGTAGTTGGAAGGCGATAAAAAGCATACCAACTGGTTTAAGAGCAAATGGAATTGCTGTTTCGCCAGATGGTGCCAATGTGTACGTTTCAAATGGCGGTGATGGCACGGTGAGCGTGATTGAAACTAAAAGCAACACAGTTGCAGCAACCATCAAGGTCGGAAAACGACCATGGAACATGGCCTTGACACCTGACGGTAAGAAACTTTATGTCGCTAACGGCCGCTCAGACGATATTTCCGTCATTGACACAACGACACAGCAGGTCGTGCAGACGATCGCTGTTGGTAAATTACCTTGGGGCGTGGTAATACGCTGACCTAAGTTTTGTACTAATAAAGAAGTGTTTTAAATAAAACACCACTAACGTATCAGAGTCGTCGTCTGACTTGTAGAAGGTTGAATGTCTCAAATGGGTCGAAAGTGCCAATAACGAATGTCCGCAATAGACACAAAAAGGCCTGCAACAAGCAGGCCTTTTTACTTACATTGGGGTACTAGCCAGCCAGCATGTCAACAAACTGGTTGACTGGGGTGGCTTCCAATTTGGCTTGATCCAAGCACAAGGCCAAGATGTCGGCTTGTTTTTTGGCGTCGAAGCGACGGGCTAAATTCACTTTGAATTTTTTCACCAATTCTGGGATGCCTTGGCCACGACGACGACGGTGGCCGATTGGGTATTCCACGGCGATGTTTTCCGAGCTGCTGCCGTCTTTGAAAAACACTTGTATGGCGTTAGCGATAGAGCGTTTTTCTGGGTCATGGTAATCGGTGGTGTACTGGGCTTTTTCCACGCAAGTCATTTTGGCGCGTATGGCGTCTATTCTTGGGTCGCTTGCGGCCGCATCTTCGTAATCTTGGGCGGTTAGGTTGCCTTTCAATAAGCCTATGGTGGCCATGTATTGGATACAGTGGTCGCGGTCAGCTGGGTTATCCAATGGGCCGGTTTTATCAATAATGCGGATAGCGGATTCGTGCGTGGTGATCACGATTTTATCGATTTGCGCAATTTGCTCCATGGTTTGCACTTTGCTGCCTACTTGGGCGTGCAATTGTATCGCGCATTCCACTGCAGTTTGTGCATGGAACTCGGCTGGGAAGGAGATTTTGAACAGCACTTGTTCCATCACGTAAGAGCCGTAGCTGCGTTGGAATTTAAAGGCATTGCCTTTGAACAGCACGTCGTAAAAGCCCCAAGTTTTGGCTGTTAAGGCTGATGGGTAGCCCATCTCACCTTGTAGCGTCATCCAAGCCAAGCGCACCGCGCGGCTAGTGGCATCGCCTGCTGCCCATGATTTGCGTGAGCCGGTATTAGGCGAATGGCGATAGGTGCGTAAGCTTTGGCCGTCGACAAAGGCGTTGGATACGGCGTTAATGATGTCTTCTTTGTTGCCACCTAGCAATTTGGTGACCACCGCGGTTGAGGCGATTTTAACCAAGATGACGTGGTCTAGGCCGACGCGGTTGAAGCTGTTTTCTAATGCCAACACGCCTTGAATTTCATGCGCTTTAATCATGGCCGTGAGCACGTCTTTGATGGTGAGTGGCGCTTTACCTTCGGCCACATTTTTACGCGACAAGTAATCCGCGCTGGCTAAAATGCCGCCTAGGTTGTCCGATGGGTGACCCCATTCTGCCGCTAACCATGTGTCGTTAAAATCCAACCAACGTATCATGGCGCCTATGTTGAAGGCAGCTAATATTGGATCCAACTGAAACGTGGTGCCTGGCACTTTGGCGCCATTGGGCACCACGGTGCCGGCAATCACTGGG
>Ga0208090_1000142_pt1 | contig 14319 bp, 12 predicted proteins | sample LakMenEpi20Jul12_FD_150718 | JGI IMG/M metagenome (GOLD analysis project Ga0208090, IMG submission 150718) | Freshwater microbial communities from Lake Mendota, WI - 20JUL2012 deep hole epilimnion (SPAdes) | ecosystem: Environmental > Aquatic > Freshwater > Lake > Epilimnion/Euphotic zone ...
AATCCTGCGGTATCGAAGAATCCTGCGGTATCGAAGAATCCTGCGGTATCGAAGAATCCATTTTATTTTATATTACATATTCTTTTAGCCTTCAGAAAATTTCCCAACAAGTGACTACAACTACTTTCGAATCCTTTACTTCTACAGACCAGGTATCCCAGTTATAAATATGTAAAGTTTCATGAGAATTTTTAAGAATCTTACTGAACTCTACCGCTGTTTTTCTAGGCGAACATGCATATACAATCCATGAACATTCCTTATCAGAATAGGCAAAGTTCTTAATAATATCCAAGGACCAATGATGATTTGCTTCCGTCAGCCCTCCTGATTCTGTATACGTGAACTTGCCATTAGTCACATATCCAAGCATATAGTCACTATGATTCGCCGGCGTACCAAGCGTATAGGGCAGAATTGTAAATCCAATATCATTACCACTGCAAACTATTTTGGCCATCTTTATCGTTACAACTTCCTTATCCTTTATACGCCCAGCTGAGGCCAACGAGAAATCCATGTTTGGTTGATTTCTCTTTTCAGCAAGTCGTCCGAATCTATATAATTTCTAAATCCGTGAACCCATGCAATATCTCCTACGAAGGATTCGGAATTCCAGTTGACCATCCCACTCGCTTTATACGAAGGAGCACCACTTGAGCCAAGCATCAGTCGCCCAGAGTTCATAACATAATTGTCAGTGGGTTTGCCAATCATTACTTGGCCTCCGGCGCCTCCTGCTTGTTGCGACGTAAGCTTCGCCAAAAATGCCCCCCGCCTTGTATTGTCCTGAAGCACAGAAAGAGCCTCCACATTAAAGTTAATCCCTCTTACACCATTCTCGTCGCCCACGTATTGGATCACCACAAGATTCCATTGATTCATTGTCGCTGGCACATTTACTTGCGACTGTCCTCGGTTTGTGCCATAGCCGAACGTGTATTGTCCACCTTTATTATATAGATAAAATCCCGCTGAATATCCGCCGCTCATTAAATTACAGTGGTGAAACACACTCCCAAATCCTCCAGACGCAAGTGTTGCCATAGGACGGACCAGTAGCGTAATGGTGTTGAAAGCAGTAAAATGGAAATACGAACTCGTGTGCCACCAACTATTGGACACGAAACTCATAAATCCTTTTCCACCTGGCACATCGTTTCGCAGAGCTGCACTTGTTTGAGATACAACCGAGCCAGACTGCGCATCAAAACTCGGATATTGTTTTCCATCCCCCCAACGAAACGACACAGGACCATTCCAACGCTTCTCTTGAAATGCCACGGTGCCTTTTTTACTGCAAATCTCGTATTGTAGCCAAGGGGCCAAAGGCTCTTGTGTCAAATATAAATCCTTTCTATCGCACGCCGCGGTAAATGACGTCTCAACCCCCTTCTTTATATTCAACAACGACGTGGCCTGCCCACCACCGTTGAACCACTTTGTAATGAAAATATTTTTAGAAGCAGTAGCTGATGCATCACTTATATTGAAAATGGGGCTTGTATATGCGGTGGGACCTTGATACTGCCAAGAACCCCACGTATCGGTAGAGTTGTTTTCTTCAAAGGGATTCTTATTTTTACTCAATATGAATCCGTCGTCCGTTGTCACGTTGAACGTAACGGAATTTGGATCCTGATTATTGCCCGATATATTCAAACTGCGGCAGTCCCATGAATATGAGCCGCCCCCTTTTCTTGAACACTCGCCATTCCCGTTCCAATTACCATTTAGCCTTCCTTCGCATTCATTGCGCGTATAGATACGCATGCTTTTGTCAGAGGAGGGACTGCCTAGAGTGCCACATGATGCAGGTGCAGGCGTAAATACGGGAGTAGGCCCCGTTGCGGAAGGAACAGGACGGAACTCAAAGGCACTCGTAAACGCCTTGAAATCTGCAGAAGGAAATCTGTGGTTTCTTTTCAACTGTTCCCAGTCTCCAAAATGCGGATGAATCTTTCCGCCGTTGCGTGGATCTTTCAGCAATAATAGGTCGCATCGCAAAACAACCACGGTCTCATTTGCCCAATCAAACCAAACCGTTTCCGTGCCACGAGTGTCGTCATTTGCCGGTAAATCTATTGTCAGGGTTATTTGACTCGCATTAGCACCCTGAAATTTTTCAATGGTATTCACGCCCACCAAATTCTGAATACCTCTTGCATTGCGAAGTTTATCTTTGGATGCAACATCGGCCAGCACCCATGATAAAGTGGCATTGAAATCGCCAAATCGTCTTCCAATCCAAGAATTTCTCGGGTATGCTGAACCCCTTTCCGTGCCCCCGCTGATTTTGAATGTCTTTTGAATACATTGAATATTGCTCGCATTAATCACCGTGCTGTCGTTCATTTCCGAGCAAAAATCATATTCTTCATACGCACCCTTTTTTACACATAAATCTCTGGCGGCCAAAGAAAGCTTTCTATTTGCATTATTAGTATCCTTGACTAAATTGGCAAAATCACCGAGGGCCGTTTGCATGGAAACCGAGCCATCTGCAAGGGTTGCTTTCGTTATAGGAGCGGCAGACAGCGTCTTATAGGCCACATATGCATTATTTGTTTTCATGGATTCATCGTATGCTTTACTGCCGCCTGTAGGCACAGAAGATAAGGCCTGTAATAAAGAGCCCCTGTCGCTGCATCCTTGAGAACGAGCGGCCAGCATGACGCATGCACGAGATAAAGGACTATTGTCGCAGTCTTCCATATTTGTAAAGCTCTCAAAGGCATCCATACGCTTTGACACTTGAAATGCTTCGCTTAGCCCGCCGCGAAATCCTTCAGGAGGACAGTTCCCACCCGCGCCGATAATATCAGCAGGAGGGCAAGAAAGATTGGCGTCATTCGTATATCTGGCCTTGCCCTTTAGCACAGGTATAACAGTCCTCGTGGATTTACAATAGCCACACACATCTGCATTTTTCCCAAGGTTTTTGAGTTCAGAGCATTTCTTCATATTCTGGCAAATACGCGTGGATATTGTTTTTTCCGCCGCTGACAAATCCCAAAACCACTGGTTGCCGTTTTTCAAGTCATCTTGGCTTAGTAAAGGTCCTCGCGCATTTCCCAATGCGCCTTGGCTAAGTCCAGTCGTCGCATTGTAACGCCAGCCACAGCCGGCATCATAATATGTTCTATTTGCCTGGTCTGCTTGTAAACGCCTCAGCCCATCAATACCGCTATATTGCCGACAAGAAGCCGCCGCTGCGTCGGATGCCGTATTATTTACCCCCATAATATTTGCAAAATCCATGCCAGGAGGGCTTGCGGCAGATAATACTCTAGATGAAACGGCTGCCATGTTTGGAGGATTACGATTCCCTATCAACTGGACCTGGTTGGCATTTCTCATTGAATTTTCCGCCGACATTCTACTATTATTCTATAATTATAAGTGAAGCTTTTCAAACGATTACCGGCGTTTGAAGAGGTTTTTTTAAAAAAAGCAAAGTTACACTACATCTATATCGAGCTTTCCTTGAAGGTCTCGCATAGTATATGTTATTGTTGTCTTTCCTGCCTTCTTTGGAGCAAGGAACCCACATCCAGGATTTCTACACCCACCATTTACAACACCATCTTGTGCCCATATAGCCCCAGATGCCGACTGCCGCCAGTCTCCGCCGGCAGATACAGAAAACACTTCACCCTTTTTTACACAACCTGGTCCGGTCAATGTTAAATATATAGGGTCTCCTCCCGCACGACGCACTGTATTTTGTACTGGTGCTGAATTACAAACTTCAATAACAGGTGCAGCTACAACGGGAGGAGCTTCCATAACATCGTTCCTTGAGTTTTTACCAACTGTTTTAATGGGCTTATCAGCAATAGGTATTCCAAAACACTTATTCCAGTTATCGTTCTTTAAATCCGTATCGCCAATGGCATTGATGAAGACATCGCTTAGATATAGTTTCACGGCCTCTATTCCCTTCTGCCCTTTGTAACTTCTGGAGACCTCTATTAACTTTGCTTCGGCAGCCAGGTAGCCGCTAGGATTATCTCTCTTATCGGGATTCAAACTCCCTTCTTTACGGCAAAATTGTATTCTAGTATCATTCGAAGAAGATGTGTGAGAGGTGGGTGCAGCTGAGTAGGCACGTCCTATGCGGAGATTATTCTCGGACCGATTCTTATATAAATATACGAGGCATTCGCTCGTTGGTGTTCCCCCATTCAAAGCACTGTCGCAAGGGGTAGAGATATCGTCGCCAGTACACCCCCTTCTAGCTGCAGTGTCTGTTCCCATATTTTTCCTCTGATTTTGCACCATGGCACGAATTTGAGCTCTGTCTTTGGAGCCGAAGTCTAAGGAAAGATTCTTATACCATTCTCCATCTTCAGAGCATTTCGAAGGATTCTCGAAGGCTTCTAATATAGTCTTTCTCAGGCATTCTTGCGAATAATTTCCAGGGACTTGACCTTTTTTAAAGCAAGGATCACTCACAAATATTTGTGCATTATCTTCATTCATCACAAATGGCGATGAAGGACAGTCATAGGAAGCAAGTTGGTCGGATTCGACTAGGGTAACAGGAATGCTGCCTTGTAAATTCATACTATCCTTGGTTGGCTGCGGTAAAATCTTTACGCATGATACGTTGATACCTGAAAAATATTTAATGTCTGTCTTGCGAATAGAAGAGCCAGAAACCGTATCCTTTTCTAAGAATCTATCGATCGGCAATTTATATATTCCACCGTTTGCCATCGGAGTTGTAATTGCACCGTATACATAAGGACCTTCCATTGTATTTCCCTTATTTACGAGAATTTCTATAGTCGTTCCTTCTGCCACTCTACCAACTGCTATTGCTAACGGAGATGACATGGACAAGTTGTTCCCATTAGAAACAGTTTGCCCTCCAAGTTTCACAGTGAGATCTCCCATACCCCATAAGAAAATCGTCATAGGCTGTATGCCCCCGTTCTTAGGAATCCATGAATACTCTTTCGTAGATGTGCAAAGCCCGCATTCTTGTGAAAAAGCGTGGCCGGTTTTACATGCATTTCTCTTGCGGAATGCGTCATAATCTTCCTTGGTCACCGCCAGTACAGGCAATCCAATATCAGATTTCGATGCTCCTACGCACTGTGCCGAATTCAACGAAGGAATCGCCCTTGGAAATTTATAGCCATTTATCCTTTTATCGGAAATTGCCTGTTCTTTATCAGCTTTATAGACGAGAACTCCAGTGGGCCCCGTAAATGTTTGGCCTGTGATTAGAGAGCCGCTTGATATACACATCCCACAGTCTGCAGCAAACGCCGGGTCGGCGAATGGATTGTTGCCAACACCCTTTTCTTTACACATTTTCACCTTTCCCAAAAAGCTGTTTTCATCATCTACACGAACAGATGTAGGGTTTATCTGCCGTGTTTCTTTAAAAGAACCTCGTCCATCTGCTTGATGAACACCCACATTCAAGGCAGTCTGTAGCATCCCTTGTATCCTCCTCCCTTCAGCCTCGGAAACCCCAATAGGAACAGCCGGATTTTTTAAAGGATTTGTCTTATTTGTCATAGGATTGAAACGATTTGCATTCTCTTCTTTCAGCGTCAGCTCAAATCCTTCGGCATTTGATGAAGGCAGACGGTTCCAATAAACAAATGCCAGGCATACCAGGGATAATACTATTATCCCTAGTAAAACATGTGTTGTCCGCCTCATTCTAATTTTTACTATAGATTATCAGGGCGAAGAATACCAGTGGAATCCAGCTCGCGTGTAATAACTCTCATGGACACTTGAACTTGGTGTGTCTGATTTAATAAACGACCTGCCGATAGTGTGTTATTTACCAAGTATCTGGAGAGAGAATCACTTGAAAAATCGTCTGCAACTCCACCCAGAGAAACAGGTGTGAAAACACCCGTTTCAGGATCAGCAAACTTGCCACGCACGATAATGGCATTGGCATAACCCTGAGAATTATACGAATTCGTAAACGTGGCCGCTTGTCCACTGCCTGTGATTACCCCCGTATCGACTACGATTAGACCACTGTCTTGTTGGATATACTGTAGAAACTCCGACATTTGCAGCACGCCGCTGCCCGTAGGCTGTGGCGTTGGCCAAGTAAGATTCTTCACAATGATACGGTCTCCCTTTGACACAGTCCAGCGATTGAAGAATTTTGTGCTTTGAATCCAGTAATACGCCGAGGAATTTATATCTACTACTGCACCTACTGTCCCATCATACCGATAGAATGTATTGGCAACGCCTGTGAAACCATTTGCTGTAGACATGGCAATTGTCGGGTAAACCTTGGTAATATCCAACGTATCCGCCGATTTACTTAATAAGGTTCCATCGGGGCGTTCAAATCGGAAGGAGAGTTTTTGTAGCGTGGCGAGGGGAGTGGGAGAATACACCTTTTGACACTTCAAGAACTTGGGAATCATCGCGAGAAATCCCCGCTGCGTGGCGATGCCGGAATCGGATATCCAGTTTGCGTCGTATTGTAATACACCGAAGGCGGAATTTACACTGTTATTTGTTCCATAGACGTTGTTATCCAGCTCCGGAATGCGCACTTGGATATAGGGGTATGATAAGACATTCATGTTGTTGTCAGAGGCATATGCAGCGGCAGCTGTCTTATATACCATCAAATCCAGGCCTTCGCCTGGAACGATTGCTTTCACAAACTCGATACGGACGATATTGCGGAACTTCACGGTAGATGTGGGATTGAGACGAAGTCCTGACGGGAGATTGGACGGGTCAAAATTCACCGTGAAGTTATACCGTGTTTCTAGCGAGTTGGATACCCAATCACGGTCGCCGCTGTAGACAAATAAGTTCAGCTCGGTTTCCTTATAGGCCATCGTATCAGGCTCCCTCGTAATTAAGAGCTGTGAGCCAGATGAGCGGACTTCCGCGGGAATACCCTCGTTGTTGCGATTACGGCTTCTGTCGATTGTCTCTCTGTCGCCCATGAATAGACTGCGCATATCCGGAGGAGGCGCAGTTGCAAAGACTTGAGAAGAGGCCGCCGCCCTCGCCTGTAAGGAGGCACGCTCTCTCTCGGCGAATGCCGCCTCGGCCTCTTCCTCGGCACGACGACTTCCGCGTGCAAATACGTCGGTCGCCTCGGCAAATGTTTGTTGAGTTTGTCTTTGTGTAAGAGTGGTTATCGTAGTTTCTTCCCTTGTTTCCCTTAAGGGGCCAGTTGCCGCTGTTACGCTTACTCTCGCCGCCTCCTCCTCTCTGTCCTTCTTGATTCTCTCGAACACGTCCATCGGGACCGGCCCTTCATCTTGTAGGCTTATGCGGAAATCCTGCATGGGAGGGCGGGCTTTGGATTCCTGGCGAGATGCTTGGAGATGGGAGAATGCCGTGCCGACATCCTGTCTTGAGCGGTCCTCGATTTGCTTTGGGGGGCCTTGTCCTTGGGAGCCTTGGCCTTGAGGACCAGGTCCCTCCTCTATATCCGATACTACTGAGCGACCGTCAGCGCGCTCCGAGCGCTCCAGATACATCAAATAATCACTCAGAGTTGCACTCAGCACTTCTGAGTTCAGAGTATTCACGGGCTTGTTTCCTTGAACACGATGAACTTCGCCCATATAGTATTTGACCGTTTTCATCAGACGAGTCGCCTGCCGTTCATTCAAATTGTTGCCCGTTCTACGACAAATATCATTGTATAAAACACGCTGAAGCATCGCCTCGTTTTTCTGTGAAAAGTAAGCATCCGATGCCATTCTAATTAATACTGAAGGCTAATTATTCTTAGACCTCCCGCGTCTAAGTGTCCTGAGGGACCAAAGGGACCTTTGCCCTAAGGCCACGCTAAGTGGAATAAAACGTCTCGCGCATTTCCAACATCAGGTCGTCGCTAGGAGAGCGCCGACAGAAATGACGAAACGATTCACCCTTTAACATACACACGATGAAATACATACAGAACATTCCACACTCTGACTCCTTGCGTTGAAATCTCCGACCATTCACGAGAAGTTTCAGCTCGGGCTCTTGTAGCGTAAGCCATTGCATAAAACGGTCCACTTGCTTCGGCGGACGCATTCCATAGGAATCAAAATAATAGAATTCTTTTTTGGGAATATTAATGAAACTTGCTATCCAGTGCGAACCTTCCTTGGTATGGGGGTCCAAATTGAACACAAATCCAATATAATATTTTCCTTTCATATCTTTTCCGTCCAAATCTAATTCACACATCTCGCTTATCAGGCAAGGCTGACTCTTATCATAAGGGTCGGGAGCTGCAAAATCAATGGGATAGGGGCCGAGGAACTTGAACTTCGGGTAGACATCTTCGTATTGTATCATAACATCCCGAATATTGAGTGTATCTAGCCACATATCCGGGTCTCCTTTCCAACTTGCCGGCATTTCTGGACGCAACCATTCTCGCGCGAGGCGGCGTTTCTCGTCTTGAGGCAAAGGCAGTGCTTTCAGCAAACTACTTTGGTTATGAGGAGCAATACCAATCATCTTTGACACATTTGCCAAGAGAGATTCTTTGGGTCCTGATATACCGTTTTTCCTGGCGACCTTCTCTAAAACTTCTACCGGCAGACAGCCATTGGGAGAAGCCTCCGAAACACGAGGATGGCATTGCTTAGGAGGACGCTTTGCCTTTCTTGTTTTTCTACGCCCTCCCTCCATTCTAATAGAGGGAAACAGAATGTCTTCTTGCCCGTCATCACCACCACCTTTACAAAACACGGTTGTTCGTAAAGTAGCAAGCGACAGCGGTCGTATGTATACGACATTTTCTATAAATCTGGGCTTACTCATTCTTGGAGGACTGTATTATCTGTATAACGCAAAAAGCGCTGTTTCCGAAGCAGAGAGGAGTCGAGCAAACGTACGTGGTCCTCATCCTTAGCAATAGCTCCTCGGCCTCTTAGTTAGAATGGAGTCTCTAAAACAGGCATCTTACAATTACGGACCTATTATTCTGGCATCTGTGGGGACGCTTACAATTCTAATATCCATGATTGTGCAAATGTCTTCCCTCTATTCTGGAAGCTCTGGACAACTCCAGATTGACACAACAAGAGATATGAGTTTATCAGCTATTTTAACAGGGGCAGTTTTAGCTGCCATTGGATTTGGCTTTTATATACGCACATTGAATGACGCACCCGGCAGTGGTAAGTTTTTAATGGTATATCTCCTGGCGTTTTCATCATTTTTCATAGCAAATATGGCCTTGATGTTTTCAACAGTTCAAGTTACGGTTGCTCCCGCATAACACCCCTGATAGATTAGATGAACGTATGGTTATTCATACTTCTTACTGGGGTTCTATGTATATTTGTTCCTCCTATTGTGGCTGCTTCAAAAAAAGACAAATTTCAACGAGAGCAATTCGTGTTAAATGTATCTGTCCCTGTGTTGATCGGTCTGTTGCTATATGGGATAAGCACATATATGCTTCTTAATGATGCAGATGATGCATTTTTCTACGCAATAATTACAGTTACCGCAATAAGTGGTATTGCCGTTTCTGCAATTTACATGCTAAATACAACTGCAATTATGCTGTACTCTACGCCTGATAAATAATCCCTATTACTCTGTGTTGTAGGCGACATCTTCCGGTCCACTGCCCTGTAGGTCCCAGCAAAAACGATATTCCGTGAATCTTCACGGCCACCCGAACTCTTGTTCCCGCCTTCAACTCTTCTGCAGAAAACGCATTATTCCACCCTTTGTCCTTAAAGAATGGAATAGAACGAACTGTAGGAGCTGACGCCTCAAGGCTAGAAGCAGAAGCAGAGGAGGCAGTCCCGGCAGAATCGCTGGGGCAGGTGGCTGAAACTGCAGGGCAATATAGCTGCAGCTGGTTGTTCTGGATAATTGGTTGAAACCCGGTAGCGATATCTTCCTTGCTAAATTCTGTCTTAAACCATCCGCTCTGATGATATACAATCGCATTGATAATTGTATCCTGTAGCGTATTGAGTTTGATAGACGCCAGATTGGAATCCGACATATCTAAGACAAGCTTCCCTGTTGCCGCATTATACTCCGCTATGGCGAGTGGAGGGAAAAGCAAGGAAACAAACGGAAGTCTGAATTGCGTCCCGAAATACGATAAGGGTGCCATTGGCTTTGAAACATGGTCACGAGATTCTCCGTGGCCAAGGCGAGCCCAAGGGCTTCCGATATTGATATTCCCAATCTCTACTTTCTGTATCGGCAACTGCCACTCCATTTCCTGTAAGTGTTTTCACGGGTCGTATTTAGCCCCTTGGGCTATAAAGCCCAGGGGCTATAAAGCCCCCTATGGTGCCTTGTATAGACCCCTAAAGCTACACCACAAGATTCTTATAAACCGAACATGTCGCTTGGCCTTTCCATATGTTGGCGAGGTCCTCCCGGCTCTGGAAAACGCCACGCGCTGCAAACACAGCTCCAGATGTGGGCGAAATCGATGAACCAGCTATACGCCCTGAAAAAACAGTTATGGAATGCGCCCCTACACAACGGCGACGTAGATACAGCGGAAGGAGACGAAGAGGGCGATGAGAAAGCCCTGCTCCCCATGGAAGTCAGCATTATTCACTGGGGATTTGACGTCTCTCGCATGTCGCTACAAGACAAGCAATACGTGAAATCCATCCTACAGCGTTGGGGCCGAGGCAGCCAGGTTCTCGCCACCGGCCATAGCCAGCGTTGCCTCGTATTCTATCACGCCCACTTGCTCAGCAGCGAATCCATCCTATTCCTCCAGGCGTTTCTAGAGGAAAATTACCAGGACACCGTGCTTTGGCTTACGAGCGAACAACCGCTTCCGCCCCGTCTCGCCGATTGGTGCGTAGAAATACCGGTGAATTCTGGCGGCCGAGATTTGTCATTGGAGCGTATCAAACTCGTATCCCCTGCAACCGGTCTTTCCAATACGCTGGTGACGTTAGAGCAAGAAATCGTCGCCATTTACAAGCACTGGCTCACAACTCCGCCCACCTTGTCCGACGTCAAGAAAATCCGCTCCATTGTCTATGCACTTCTTCATAGAAATATTCGTTGGACCGACGGATTCCACCAGTGGATGTTTGCACTAGAATGTATTCCTTTGACACAAGCCCAGAAGCTATCCGTTTCCAAAATATGTATTTCACAGCCGTTTTCAGGTCCTGGACAAACGGTGCCTTCCTACAGAATTCCGATTTTGTGGGAGAATTACCTCCTCCTCTTACGCAATGCCTTGGCTCCTTCTGAGCCCCTAAAGGAGCTTTCTCCCCCGAAGCCAAAAAGGACGTATAAGAAAAAACAAACCTCTTAGCAAATGAGCGTGGTTTTAGAAACAATCATGAGACGCCTTGTTACTAAGAAAAAACCCTTTGAATGGGTGCGAGATGAGCCTACGGAGGAGGACCTCAGGCATATTCAAAAAGAAGGGAAAGAGAGTCCTTCTATTTATGATGAGCTTGACCTCAGAGGACAGATGATTGATGAGCTACAGGCTGGGAGAGCGGTGTTAAAGACATGGCGGGGTGGATATGCGAAAGTCCTTGCAGTAGTATATCCTGATACGAAAATTCCTTGGGCAACCTTTGGGAAGATTTTCACGGCGTTTGGGCCTCCTAAGGGCAAAGGCCTTTGGCGTATAGTTTGGTTCGCTCATCCCAAGAAACGAGAATTTCCTTGTTCTTTTCAAACCCCGTCCAATATTACAAATGAACGGACTTCTCAAGTGACCCCTCAACACATCAACGGCGGATATGCCTATGCGTGTGCACCAGAGACGATAGTCATTTACAGGGAAGAAGAGGTAGAGCGTGTCCTCATACATGAACTTCTACACGCGGCCTGCACAGATAATATGGAAAATCCCGAATGGCTAAGAGAAGTCCTCACGGAAACATGGGCCGAGCTTTTCTTAGTGGCAATTCTCGCCAATGGCTCTTTGAGAAAAGCCAAGCAGCTGTGGAAAATCCAAGCGCAGTGGATTGCCAACCAGCAGCATGTTCTAACAACCGAATACGGCGTCCTGACTCCCGATTCATTTCCATGGAGATATACGGTCGGCCGTGCTTCCGCCCTACAAAACCTCGGAATCACGCTGCCTCCTGCTTCTTCTCAGCCGAGGGCCGACTTGGCCAATTCCCTCCGATTTATGAGTCCTAATCTCTTGTAGATATTGTATTTATAAGATTATTGTATGCCTCGTAAAGACATTTTTCAAAACGTTCTGGATCTTCTATAACGCCTTTTTTATAACTACATATAATGTTTATATTATTATCATATGATATAATGTTATATGTGATTTCATCATCTTTTGGAGTAGTAAGAAAATGTATATCAGATATCTTGTATTTGAACTTTTCACACGAAGGACCTATCATGTTTGAATACACATAGTTAATATCTTTTGATATCACATCATACATATTTGATAGAATTTCTATATTTATATACTCAAAACATAGACTCATTATTAATTGTGATATGGGTACAAACAATGAATATTTTAAATCATTAAAAATAGAATGTGTTTCTTTTAATATATTGTATGTATCTCTTGCATTAGAAGATTTAAATATCAAAGGATAGATATTATTTCTTTCCTTTTTCCCAGATACATTTATAGCCGACCCAACAGTTAATATTCTTTTTTTCTGATAATATAGCTTGTCGGTTTCTATCATCAAAGAATATAAGAAATCATTTACAGTGAATCTTGTATTTTTTATATCATTTAATCTTATCTTTTTACATATTATATACGAGAAACCGTTTCTTTTATAACCAGTTTCTTTTGTGAAAAAGAAATGTTTTATAGTCACATCAATAAAGAATTTAATATTGTTTATTATAAGCGTCAATGTTCCTATTATAAAATAATATAAGCTATTTATAAAACTACAATCTCGCCTAAATTTGGGTGTAGTATAACCCAGCTTTTTATCCTTTGTAAATCCAGAAAGCAGTATATTTATTATTTGATACCCATCCGCATAAGAATGATGTATCTTAAAAAACATTCTTGTTTTTAACTTTTCCTTATCTATATAAAAAGAAAAGCACCATTTCAAATCGCCTGTATATTCTTTTTCTAATACTGCATCAATATGTGTGTTAAATTGTTCAACCGTTGTATAGTCTATTGTGTAATAATTCTCATGATTTATCTCTTTGTTTTCAGAAAGATAGAAAATATTTTGCATTTTTATAATATCTTGCCTTAGAATATCGTTTTCATCGATTACTTTTTTTACATATTCAGATATATCTTCTGGTGTAAGGAGTTCTTCTATATCTAAATATGTTATGATGCTGTATGAAGAATCTTTATCCATATGTGAAATTTTAGTTACATTATTTTTTAATTCTATCATATGCTGATATATATGAATCTTTAAAAAGTGGGAATTAACCGCATGGAATAAAGATAAGCGAGTTTATTCGTCGGAAATAGAATGCTATGAATAGTAAAAATGAATGATAACTCATTAGAAAAATTTATCTACTCATTTGGAGGAGTAGCGATTGTTTCACTTATATTGTCGGTTAAACTAGTGGATACCAATACATCCCCGATTATAACAGGATTGCAAGTCATAATTATACAACTTTATATATATTGGTTTCATAGATTATTACATTCGCTTCCAGAGTATTACTATAATTATCATATATTTTCACATCACGATAAACAATTAGAACTAGATAGACCTATTGAATTACTATTTGAATTTATAACAAACTTTTCATGGTTCCTTATATTGATTGTATTTCAGTATATATTTAATATACATATAATTCCAGATATACTTATTATATTTATAGGATTATGGTATTCTAGCGCGCATGTATTAAATTACAGTGTTATACCTAATTACGAGCATAAAATACATCATACTGAGATGAACTATAATTATGGACCTCATTTTATTGATTTCATATTTGGAACATTAAAGGCTGAAGAAGGTTATACTATGAATGGCGAAATAATTAATGGAATTGTCATATATTTGCTGCTTTCTCTTATAAAATGACGTGGCGTCAAACTTAAGATTTATATGTGTAAAACTTCTATAGATGAATCAATATGAGTTTATTTATAATATGACACTCTATTTTACATTTATGGCGCTTATTGTAATCATGATAAGTGCCTTTATTATGTATATTACGTATAATCACGTAATAGATACGTGGTTTTCCGATAAAGGCGAGATATCTTATGATACATTGATAAAGCAAATACAAGCCGTGGGCTACGGTTTACGGCACACTGAAGGCAGTCAAGGCAGTCAAGGCAGTCAAGGCAGTCAAGGCAGTCAAGGCAGTCAAGGCAGTCAAGGCAGTCAAGGC
>Ga0208090_1000144_pt1 | contig 14253 bp, 19 predicted proteins | sample LakMenEpi20Jul12_FD_150718 | JGI IMG/M metagenome (GOLD analysis project Ga0208090, IMG submission 150718) | Freshwater microbial communities from Lake Mendota, WI - 20JUL2012 deep hole epilimnion (SPAdes) | ecosystem: Environmental > Aquatic > Freshwater > Lake > Epilimnion/Euphotic zone ...
TGAGAGTCTTAGATAGTCTGAATTTGCTGCCGAGTAAGTTACTGCTCCACCGAATACTGCAATCTTATTAAAGTTCAATATAACAGCGTTTACTGCTGCGGCATTCAGGGTTACTTGCTGCACTCTCGTAGGGGCGTAACGAAGAGCTTGAACATTGTAAAGAGCTTTGTTTGTTAGGCCCGTGTACGATGGTGTTCTACTCATAGTCGCCGCAAGCGATGCTGCTCCGTTTGAATAACCGTAATCTGTAGTTCCACCAGAAGTTGTTGTAGCGTATCCTACTGGTTTTACTTCTGTAGCTATAATTGAAACATACGAACCAACAGCCTTCATAAGCGCATTATTCCTGTCTGGCAAGAGTGCCAAAGAAGAAGACATATGTGATGAAACTTGCGCTGGTGTTAAAGTTTCTCTTGAACTTGCTACGTATGGCGCTATACCCATCACTGCAATGCACGGGTTTGTATTTTCGGAAATATCTTTTACTTTACTTGCTACCTTATATGCCCAGTTATTTGCTGTTGTATTGGAGTTGTTTGCGTGGAAAAGATAATCTTGTGCGTTTGGTGTCGCTCCTGTTGTGGCATCCCAGTCTGATGAATTGCCACCTCTACCCCAAGGTATGATAACATCTGGGATTGCAGCTTCTGCTGCTGCAAAAGCTGCGTTAAAAATATCTTCGCCATAACTAGCAAATCCTGCGCTAGCGCTTTTTAGTTGTCCATTTGTGTGGTCAAACTGCGTGTCATAAGGAAGTGGAACAAGGTGAATTCTTTCTGCGCCTGCAGTAATCAATTCCAAAAATGCTTTATGGAGATCTGAACCAACACCAAAAGCGTCAATAACATCTTTCTCTGTAGTAGCTTGCACTACGTCAAGGTCAGCAACCTTGTTCATAGCATTATAAGCAGTTGTTTCCGTAGAAGGATCGAACTCATTTTTGTTTCTTTTGGCTATCGCCACAATTCTTGGTCCCGCTGGGACATCTTGCCTTGAGACGCTGTAGAAGCGATCTCTAATTAATGTTGTTACACCCGGTGTAGCCATGTTATCTTTGAACCTCCGACAGAATAAGTCTTGTGATATAGTAACAACTAAGTCATAAAAATAACTATCAATATATTAACTATGGGAATTTTAATACAGGTTTTAATGACGTGGAGTAGCAGTATTCTCTAAGTCTATAAGGTTAATGTTTATATCTTCATAATTTGGAGTTGCTGCGGCTAAGAATTCTGGCTCATAGGCCATAAACTGTCTTACATCTATAGCTATCTTTTCTATCGTATTAGCTTGTGCTGCAAAGACCTTTTCGGTAGTGAGCATGTAAGTGACCGTTCTTTTGTGAACGTCCTTAGAATCCCTATTTACTTCTGAATCCGAAAGTCTTCTGGAGTAGACCAATTCTGAAGCCCCTATCTTTTTAAAGATTGGAGTATACTCCAGCATGAAGTCCTCAAAAGATTCTATTAAAGATTCAACCAAATAAGAGTTGTCCTGGTCATCACAAACAGAATTTGAATCTGGTCCTAATCTTTTTCCAACTGGAGACATGGCCGTAAATGCAACAACGTTCTGGAATCTTTGACCATAAACGTAAACATTATTATTTGTTATTTGTCTCATTCTAGGTTTAGGTTCAACCGAATGAGCTTTTCTTAATTCTAAAGAATACACTATTATTGCATCTGTGGTATCGTATTCTTGAGTTGCTGGGTTAAACCAGGTAAAAGAATTATCCCCATTTGACGTTGCCTTGATCGGATAGTTCGGAAAGCTTTCTTCCCATAAAGATTTTACAGCTGATATAAATTCCAGGTAACTTAAATTCCCATCAGACTGGAGTATGTTTGCAAAACGCGATTTATCCATCGCATCTGCCAAGCCAAGCTTTGGCATGCTGATCGGTAATTGTGCCATCTTAAGCCGCCGGTCCTGCTGATAAAGAAAGGTTAATTTTTTTCAAACCTAAAGAAGAAGTTAAATTAATATTTAATATTAATAGACCTTGTTCCTGTTCAGATTGTTCTGCTTTAAATTCATAGTCAACAATTGAACCATTCTTCTTTAATGTTGACAACATATTAGTAACACTAGTTACAACCTTGTCATACCCAAATTTTCCTATGTAATCATAGCCGTACGCTTTGACTTGGCTAGCTACATATGAAGTTAACCTCATTTGCGGAAGTTTCGAAAACACAGAATTAACATTTGAAAGGGTGTAATCACTGGTCAGGTACACTTCATATACATTACCCCTACGTGCTTTAGTGCCTCTATATATTGTGTTTATGCCGATTGAGTCAAGTGTATTTAATTGAGTAGAATTTAGGTCTACACCGTACAAAGATAAAGCCCCTGGAATTCTTTTTCTTGTTAAGCCCATATTTAATTGAGACTGGGCTATCATCCCAGCAACAGCTGCTGCAACTGAAGCGGTGTAGGTGTTGTCTATTTGCAGGTGAGAGAACACAGCCTCCCCATATACTGGCACAACGTATCTTCCTATGTCAGAAGCAATTTGCGTGCTAGAGGTAGTATTAATAAATGTAGTATATTTGTATCTAAGATATTTGCTATTTTGAATCAACTCAATATCGGATGAACTTATTCCATTTCCCCTACTGCCTATAACGCCAATTTGCACATACCCAGTTTCATTGTGGAAATCATTGCAATAGTGCACGAGTTGTGACAAGAAATCTACTCCACCAGTTTTTATTATAGAAGCTTCTAATGGAACAATTATATCTATATAGTCTAATTGTTTTATAATACTATATGTTTCAATCAATCTTTCATAATATTTTTCATAGAAAGTTTTAAGAGTTTGTCCATTAAAAACGGCATAAGCTTTGTTTCTATCTTCTACGCTTAAAACATATTCCGACATCGGGGCTGCCGCGCATATGAATATGTTTCTTGCGCCTGCGCCATATGCATCTAATACGCCCCTAAGTAAAGGGCTGTTCTTGTTCCCAGATAAAAGATCTATTGCGTTTTGTACTGAGTTTATTTTTACTGGATTATTTAATTCTAGCCCATCTGCGTGGCCTATTAATAATATAGACTGCATATTAGTTTGGCTCAGGTCATCATAAGACGGTTTGTAAGTTATTGTTGCAGATTTATTCCCTTGACCAACACCTGAGACTAAATCGTATAAAGTATCTTTTAGTTCAAATTGAACCGTTGAACTCAATAAATTTCCGTCGATGTAAGTTCTAGCTACAATAGTGTAAATGCCGCTGAATAAAGAATTTTGTGCTTCTATATTTTCTGGAATTCTATAATTAAAAACAAACTCAGTTGTTCCATTTCTCTCTATGTAGGCGTCAGGGCTTGTCGTGGAATTTGTATATCTATAAGATATAGGAACTCCTATAATTGCCCCTGATTGGTCAAGGCCCCTATAAACACTAACTGTAACGTCTGAACCATTTGCTATTGGATCGTAGGATAAACCGCCATTTAATAAGGCGGAAGTAACAGACGCTGTTCCAGAAGAAACAACAACGCTGACATTTGATTCTACTGTTCTATAACTAAATGTATTATTAGTTACCTCTTCTATTGTATGTAATCCATTAAATACTGAATCTACTCCAGCAATTGTAACTGCTTGTCCAACTTGAAAACCGTGGTTAACAACTGTAGTTATTGTTGCTTTGTTGTTTAATATTTGTTTAAATGAAATATTTTTAGAATTAGTTGATGTAGTTGAAGTCGACCTAGCATCACCGACAAATGTAAATCTAAATTTTAATCGTTGATTTTTTTTTACTATTAACACCTTAAACCTGTTTTTCTCTAGTTGCTCCAACTGTCCAGTAAACTATTTTTCCGCCCTTGCCTCTTATCGGAGCACTTGTATCTATCACATATATAGTGTGTTTGTTCGCAGCGTTGGGAATCATCTCGTAAATTCTATCACCCTCCCCTGGATTAACGGAGCCTTCAAAGTAATAAACTACATCAGAATTAACGACTATCCCCTCGTCTTCTTCGCTAGCTGATTTGGCTTCAAATCTTCCTTTTGGGAAAACGCTTCTCGTGGTTACTTGCTGAAGGTTATCTTCGTAATTGCCATTAGCTTTTTTTCTTTGTATAAAAACATCATAGCCCCATTTTTTTAAAATGTTCATAAATGATTTTTCAAGATTAATCATAATTATGCAAACCCCTCTTGGGGATAGGGTCGTAAGATAGCTCCCTAGATCTACTCGTCCCGTAAAGATCTCTGTCTGTCAAATAAGTATTTCTTCCTGTATCTGGATCTATATAATTCCCAGCATTTATAACTGGCATTGTAGGTAGTCCCTTTGGCTGGAAGCCTCTAGCTCCAGTTATGCCAGCTAACATTTCTTTTCTCAATGCTGCTGCAATCTGGCACCACGTGACAGCATTGCCCCTGCTTATGTTTGTCCTTGGGAGATTTCTTGCTGTGACGGTTAGGTCCCCCAATTGCACAGAGACGTCATCGTCGCCGCCATAACTATATGTCCTACTGAGGTCACAAGCTGTAGCCGCTTTTATATATTCTAAGCTAGTATAGTTTATTCCAGATGCTGGATTAGAATCATTAAATCCATAAATATCTCTGACCTCCATTGAATGATAATGAATTATTTCCCCAATTTCAAGCAAAGATGCTTCCGGGAAATAGGCTTGCATTTCTTCTGGGTTTAAATAAATCGGATCAACGTCTGCTGCAAACATAATTATCTCATCTGCTTTTAGCGTTATAATTGGCTTATAGGTATCGGTTGACGTACTTACATAAAGCTGCTGGTTAACTGTTATTGAAGTTCCACCGGGTATATTGCCTACGAAAACTATTTTATACGTGTCAGCAACCGTGGGGGTAAAATCGTAATAGTATTCTGAGCTAGTAAGAGCAGTCGCAGTAGTCGAAACAATTTGAGTATTATCTGATTTATAAACAGTGACCAAAACAGAGGTAGGACTGACTAGTATTTGTGCCCCAGTAACATTGTTTACGTCAACAAACTTTACTTTTATTCTTACTTGATCATTTACCAATACGGTGTCAGTTAACATGGGAGCTCCAAAAGAAATTAATATTTAATATAGTAATTATACTTATCCTATTATGGATATTTGCCCACTTACACCAACTGATATAACTTGGGCTGAAGATATAGCGCTTACGTCTTTGTCCAAAACCTCTACAGAAACAATTCCTTGAGGGTTTATGTCTATGCTTAAAACGCCAATTGTTGTTAAATTTGAATAATCTTCGTTCGAAGCATAAAATATTGTTATATTATTTAATACAATTGGGTTTATTAGGCTATCTGCATAAATTATTAAAATACCATCATAAGACACATTAGGACTATTGTAGGCTATTTCTTCTCCGTATTTCATGATTTAAATTGCTTTTCCCTCTTTGCTTGCTTGGTCCCGTCTTGTGGTATCCACTGATGCAAAGTCAACCAATCTAAAGTTGAATATTTTTCAATGTTTAAAGTTTTGTCTAAAATGGGCATACTCTCATTTTTGTTTTCTACCATTAAGACCACCACCCGGTTTATAGGACATAAGATCAAGCTACTGGTTCGTATGCGCTCACTGCGTGAATGAATACAACCCTATTAGCAATTAAATCAAATAGTAACAATCAAAATTTAAAACTTCATCCCTGGGTTAAGGCTCCAACTAATCGCAATACCTCAGCAGCGTTTTGATTGTTAGCATAATCTTTAGACGCTAAATTAGCTAAATCTTCTCTCAAGAATGGTAAATATAAATTTGCCATTCTGGTAGCTATATCGGTTGACTCTAATGGATTATATATCTTTTCTCTAAGCTTTTCATTTGCGCTACCATGGCCATACCAACCGAGGTAGCTATACCTAACTCCGCTTTCTACGGGCAACACTTGATGAGTAGCTATATAATTGCTTGGGAACATCAATATATCACCTTTTTTAGGCTTATATTTTATATTTAAATAATTAAAATAATGCTCTCCACCAATATAGTCATCGTTCACATACACTACAGAACCAACTACATTCTTCGCAGCGAACTGCATTTGCGGTTCTTCTAGACCAAAGATGTAATCACAACTATTATCGGAATGTGGGCCCAAGTATGACCCGGGACCATAGGATACAACATGCCCCTTGGATCTCCACCATATACACTTAAATAACATAGGGTATTCCATTATATACTGCAGTAAACACTTATACTTTATATCTTCGATAAAAGCTAACAAAACAATTGATTCAAGAGATTTATCTTCATGTATCTCTACGCTTCTAAAGGGCATTTCGTTGACGGTTTTTTCGTTAAAATAATAACCACTTCTATTTATATAGCAGGGCGCGCCAGTATCGGGGTTGATTGATGGTTTGTACATGTTTTCTTTTTCCCTCAATATATGGCCGCTAGCCCATTCGACAAAGTAGTCCCAATCTACGTCCAAGACTTGTTCAAAAAGTAATATTCCGTCACCCAACTTTTTTGGAGATACTTTTTTGTAATTAAACTTTTCTTTCAACATTACGATGCCATCCTGACTGTATGCGATACGCCTAATTATATCACAAACATTTAAGTTGAGTTTTCTTTAAGTAGTCATAATTTTCTTTTTTTATATATTTTGAAAAGAAAAATAAATTGGCAGTAAACACTTCCGGCGATAAAACTTTATCGACATTATATTGAGGCTTCCACCTCACCGCATTGTGAAATTTATCGAGCAAATATATGGTGCCCCTACCATAAGCCCCCTGCTTTACCTTACGGTCTATGGGATTAATCCTATAAATATAATATGAATTACCATTATCTATACCATCTAAAAAGCCATTATCAGAATCTATATTCAAGATTCTTTTATCCATTTTATATAAAAGAGATTTTATAGCCAATGAAGAAAAATTTTCTACGTTTACAATAAGCTCGATACTTCCGCTAATGTGGAGAGAGTTATTGCTGGTGGTGCAGTATGAATAGCTGTTTAGCTTTGGTTCTAGAAAAAACGTATCCATATTTATATTATGATATTAGATTATCCCTAATATCATATCGTATAACTTATCTAATTCATTTAATTTTAAAGTAAAATTATTTAGAATGTATTGCTCAATAGTGTCATTGGCCGTAGAATTATGACCCGGTATATTAATTAATTTATTCTCAAATTTATAATTACTAATATTTTCTATATTAAATTTTTTTCTAATGTCTTCCATCAAATTGTGGGAGCTATAAAGCAAAGTATCAAATGTGGCAATAAAAAAATTATTCTTATATTTATCCTTCGCATTTAAAATATATCGAAAGTATTCCAAATGGGTGTCTAGGATGTGATCTATTGTTTCTTTGAAAATCATAGAACGTATATAAGCGTCCAAAGTCTTTTCATCTTTATATATATGTTCAATGTTATCTTTTTTATTCTGATAAGACACCAATGAAGATGCTGTCCCCAAGCTTCTTCTTAAAGTAACTACGCAGGGGATACCTTTTGACAGGCTTCTTTCAATATTGGATACTTCATGAGTTAAGGCTCTATTTATAGAGATGGTAGGAAAAGTTTCCAATAAAAGTTTTCTAAGGCTATTATTGCCTTGGCGCTGAAAACCGTCAACGCAAAAAAGATGTGTACTTTTACTACTTATCGGTCTGGTAAAATTCAATAAATTATAATAACTTCTTATATCTACTGTGTCCATGTAAGACCAAATTCTAACTCATCCATAGATTACCAAATCTACAACACAAAGACTTAGTCTTTGATTATTACAGTAGTCCCCTGAAGAGATGGAATATGATAAAAGCATATATTATCAATTTTTCTAAGATTTTCATGCATTATATAATATGGTGACATCAAATGCATATTCAAGACTTTTGCAGAAAGTGAATTTGACACCCCATATGTAGTCATCATATCACCACTGGTACCAAGAATTATTGTTCCGCCGCTTGCCATAGAATCTACTAATTTAAGAAAAATATCATCATCAAAATAACTGACTAATACTTCCGCGGATGTTAAGATTAGATCTAAATCTTTCGGACCTTCTCCATTTGCTATATCTATCAAGTTTACAACATCAAAAGCTGTTTCCTCTTCATCATAAAACTCTTCTAGTCTATTTAGCCAGAAGTCATTAGATACAAAAACATTTTCTCCACAGAAAGTAGATAAGAAATTACTCTTAGTATCTACTCCGCTACCAATCAATAGCGTCCTGTTTGGTTTTATCATTCTAACTAACATTTCGTTTATTACATGATTATACAACAACCCATTTGTGAGTATCGGCATTTTTGCAACTAGTAATTCAGGCCTTCGGATTTCTCCGTACCCATAATTGGTCGACTTTACAGATCTATCCATGCCAAGGGAGATTTCATTCTCCACAATTTTAGCATTAATTAATGCTTGTTCTTGAATTGATAAAGCGTCTACTAACTTTGTTTTAGAAAGATTATGTGACCCTTTTGCAATATCAACCCAGGTTGGGGCGACCCATTTGCCATGTGCAAAATTCGTGATTCTGTTTTGTTCTTCTAACATTTAGATACCCGATTCGTTTATTTTTGCTGCATAAAGCTTATAATTGTATAAATTATTAATTATTTTCATAATTAATACTTTTCTTAATCTTTGAGTTTCTGGTTCGATAAAATCCTGAGACATAATTCTATCTTGATATGGATATATTTCATTAACTTTTTCTATAAATACATCTATTTCTATGCTAGCATAATCTTGTTCTGCTAGTCCTATTTCTAGACATATCTTATCTAATCTCGATTTTAGATAAGATGTATATTCTGTAGGGTTAAATTTCATTTTTGACTCCTATGACCAAGGATCTGAATATGCTTGGAATAAATATGAATTAAATTCTTCATCAATTGGTATCCTGCCTTGACCTTGTGCTCGATTAAATTGAGGGCCATCTTTTGCGTAACTTTTTGTAGCACTATTATACCTTAACTGATATAGCGCAGAAAAATTCATAAATTCTGTCATTATTAATTATATCTCTAATAAATTTTTTAAAATTGCGATATTATTTTCAAGCATCTTGTAAGTTCCTTCTTCATTAGAGCTAGAATATTCATCAGGTAGAATAACACCATTCGTATATGCGTCTTCTGGATCGAGACCCAAGATCCTTGCCACTCTATATATATGAAGTTTCTTTTGATGTATAACTTCATCTGTTAAATGCTGCTTTAATTCTTCTGGGATACTGTCAAAAATTGCCATAATGTATAGGTTTCCTTTTTGCGGGTAGTATTATTCAAGTTCTGCAATTAAAGATAATAAATCTTTATACACTTCTACAATTTCCTGTAAATCGCGCTCTATGTGAGAAGCTGCGCTATTAGAATCAAAAGTTCCGGCCACCCAGGTGTCTATATCAAAAGAACTGTTAATGCCCAATTGAGCGGTTAGGGCAAACATTCTATTCGCCATGTATCTTTTAGCCACTTGAAGCTCTTGAAGCTTCTCTTCTGGCGTTAACAGATTAAAAATATCAGATGCCATTTATATTCCTTTTGTTTTGGATTCTTGTAACTTATATAGTAACTACTCAAAGAAAAATGTTATAAAAAATACCTATAAAATCTATTGTTCTGGCGAATTAAGGTTAGGTAGGCCAGAGTACTTTGGACCTATTCTATCGCCGTCTGCATTGAGGCCAGTTCTAATGCCCTTAACCCAGGTCCATGGTTTTTCTATACTATTTCTAGATTTAAGGTCATTGTATTTTTGTCTTTCTGCAACTAGTCCTGGGAAATCTGATCTATTAACAACTTCAAAATCAGCACTTGGCATTAACGCCGGGTCGAATATGGTAAAGAATATAAAGGGTTCTCCCTTTTTAAAGATAACAGGTTCATTTATTTTTGTGATAATCCAATTTGTTTGCAGTTCATCCGGCCACCAATCACTAGGAATTGTTGCCGTCATAGGCGATGCGCCGTCAACGTAATAATTTGGAGACCCAGTTACCCACAAATGATATGGAGATTCTGTATTTATTACCCATCCAGTAGCAAAAGAAATCATTCCATTAATATTAGAATGAGCAAAATTCCAACCATTATGGACTCCACCGCTAATAATTTGAGCTGGGGAATTGCCGCCATTCCAGATAACAGTAACATCTTCGGGCAGTAGCATTTCCCAACCACTAACATTCGCTGTTGTAACTGGAGTGCATTGATATGCGTGCTTGTTGTACGTACTATCCATCCAGTCGCGTTTTAACCTAGATTGTTTGATTTGAACTGGAGTTTGAAGAGTTTTTGATAAAGTTATTTTTGTCATAATTATTATTATCCCTTTCTATATTGCGTGAACTATATAATCATTGTCTAACTTTTTAATATTCTTAATATTAGATTTTGGATTTCTCATCTCTTTTCCGCCATTATCAGTCCCTGTATATGGGTAATGAAATCTTGAATTATAGTCAAACATAGTAACCGCTGAGTATTTTACTCCAGATTTGACAGGCAATGCCTCATGCATGAAAATAAAATTAGATGGGAAAAGTATTACATCGCCTATTTTTGGTTTAATTTTAAATCCTAAATTATTAAAGGCTAACTCGCCACCTTCGTAATTGTCATTAAGATAGACTACAGTAGAAACCGTGCTGGAATAACTGAAACCGTCATCTCCATGCTGTTTAAAATGTTGATCAATTCCATATTTGATGTAGTTTATCTCTTCCATGTAATCCATTCTTATATTAAATCTTGTTTCGTAATCATAGAGACATTCTAGCACCGTTTCTTTAGTCTTCATGTATATATCAGTTAGCTCAGGTATGTCTTCTGTAATTGAATTTAATATTGATTCAGAAATGTGAAAATCATAACAATTTCTATAAGATTTTATATAGTCGCCATCGCCAGTAGTGGCTTCTTTCCACTTGTTATGCCCGGTGTTGTTTTTGCTTAATACATTTTCTAGAGCCTCTATAATTAAATCACTATTTTTTAAAGCATTCCTATACAACACTATGCCAAATCTTTTGTCTAAGATATACTGAATATCCATAACTTGATTTACCAGCCCTTTTGATATATAATGATCTAATCGAATTATTATATCACAGGAGAAGCACTGATGACAAATGCTCCAGAATTTAATATATTACCAGACCATTTTGGAAAGGGTCCAGAAAATATATATACTTTTCAAAATTTTATTGAAAAAGACGACTTAAAAAGCATAAATGATTTTGTAGCAAATATAAAAATTTGGGATAATAATAGCAAAAGCGTTAGTTATGCAGATGGTTCGAGTAGATACAGTGCTGAGCTTTGGCACGACCGAATGTGTAGTGGGGAAATAATAAAATCTTTAAGTCCTGATATCTATAATTTAATAGATTCTTATATTATAAAAATGCAACATATCGCAGAAGAAATATTTAACTGCAAACTAAAAAAAAGACCTCCAGTAGTTGTTTGCTGGAGACCAAGTGATATGCAATTGCCTCACGCAGACAAACAGTTGCAAGATGGAAGACCAAATGCATTCCCCGATTATGATTTAAACTCATTATTTTATTACAATGAAGATTTTGAGGGCGGTGAACTATATTACCCACAACACGTTAAAAAAATAATTCCTAAAGCTGGTTTAGCCGTTCTGCATCCGGGAGATATAAATTATTTACATGGAGTTACCCCAGTTCTTTCTGGACGTAGATGGGTTACTCCTTCATTTTATACGGTCCAATAATTAATAAACAGTAATTATAAAAAATAATTTAATTTATATAACTACTGTTTTTATGCTATATCAGCAAGGCACGCAGCAGCTGCATTCACCCTTTACACAAATGACAGAAGGAAAACCTGGCGGGGCAAAGAAACCTGGTGGGGAAAAGAAATTTGGCGGGGAAAAGAAATCTGGCGGGGCAAAGAAACCTGGCGGGGAAAAGAAACTTGGTGGACCAAAAAAACTTGGTGGAGAAAAAACTCCATAATCATAATTTATAGCTGTGCCAAGTAATACTACCGAAGTATCTGTTAAGGCTGTAACAACTTTGTCATTAAGATTGACGTCTTGAGTAGCAGTAGTTACAACGGTGCCCACAACATGGCCTGCCGCAATGATCGCAGCATTTGCTGCTGCCCTAGTAGTGCCTTGGGCTATTGCAGGCTTAGCGTTTTTTCTATTTTGCTTTTTACCAGTATTTTCAGCCATATTATGCTACCAAATCTCCTAAAGCAACCCATGTATCAGTTGCGCGTTTAATAAGTGTAGCAGATGACCACTGTGCACGCAACTTAAGACCAGGAGTACCGTTTAGTGTTACTCCTGCTCCTGCCGTAAGTGTGCACTGGCCAGCTAATGTTTGAAGGACTGTGAGAGTAGTCCCTACCGGAAAAGCTACTGAAGAGTTAGGTGGCAATGTCAGCGTATTGGCTGAAGCATTCCCCATTTCGATCATCTTTCCGCTGTCTGCTAATACTAGTGTATAGCTAGCTGCCTGAGCGTTAGTGACTGTGTCAGTAATAATTCTCTGGTAGTTAGTGCCGTCATTTGTGAATTCCCAACAGTCTGTTGTTTCATTCCAACGAAGTACTACGTTTGTTGAAGTTCCGCGTTCTACTTCGATCCCAGCATTAACTGATGGAGTGCCTGCTTCATTATTATTTAATACAATAATGTTGTCATCAATTGTTAAAGTCTCTGTATTAATACTTGTGGTAGTTCCTGAAACTGTTAAGTTGCCAGAAACGGTTAAGTTGCCTGCTACTGTCGGGTTAGATGTATTCACCCAAGCAGAACCGTTATATGAAAGAAGTTGATTTGCAGCTGCTGTAGTAATTGTTACATCTGATAGATCTGTAATCCCTAATGTCTCAGTGAGGCTAGCGTTAACCCAAGCTGAACCGTTATACTTAAGAAACTGACCACTTGCAACTGAAGTAATTGTCACTCCGCCAACGTCATCAATGTCATTGATAGTTGGGATTGAACCCCATTCAAGACCTGATGTAGCCGACGAGTTTGCTCTTAAAAAGTTTCCATCTGTTCCAACAGCTAAGCGATTAACTGTATTGTCAGCTGTTCCGACAACAAGATCACCTTTAGCATCGATTAGCGATTTTAGAACTGCGTTGTTGCCAGCATCAGAAACAGCTATTGTTGCAGCGTTTTGCACGAATGCGGTAGTTGCCAACTGAGTGTTGCTAGTAGCGTTTGCTGCGGTCGGTGCAGTAGGGACTCCAGTTAAACCTGGGCTAGCTAATGTTGCGTAACCAGTGAATGATACGCTAGATGTCTCTTTGCCAGAAATTCTACCATAATCGTCTACAGTAAAATTGCTAACAAAACTGGTTGTATTTGCGCCTGAAGTATTTGATTGAGCTACTGTAGCAAGATCAATACTATCCGCATTAACAACTAGTCTTGTTCCATTTGCGGAAACAATATCTATAGAATTGCCAGTCTTAACCATGCCGTCACCCACTACAAATGCTGCGGTACCGGTAAATTGAGAAAAGCTAAGATTATCTGTTCCTAAAACAATTGAATCGTTTGTACCAGTTCCAGTGGTAGTTAAGATAAATGCTTGACCACCATTGCTACTCCCAGCTACTACGTATACTGAATCGCCAGCAGAAACTTGACCAGCAACACTATTATTGGAATCCGCACGACGAGTTAACACAAATGGGTTAGATGCATCGCCTTGTGCTGTAATTGTGTATATTCCGTTTTGTGTTGCAGTTGCTTGGTTTTTTACCAAGATGCTTTTGCCAGTAGTTTGAGAAGTTCCATCAACAGTTAGTCTCCCATTGGCATCACCAGTTAGAGTTGCTCCTACTCCAGCAGTTCCGTTTGCATAAGTGCAAGTAGGAAGAGCTGCTGCTGTAGCATAGGCTACTGCATCATGCCAATTCAAACCAGCGGCTACCGTATCAACATAGCCTCTTGTGGCCAAGGATGTCGAACTTGTTCCTGCGTTTGAAGTAACAACAGAAGTAACGTTTAATGTACCATCTACCGCTATATTGCCGACAACTGTGCCAGACGAGTTTTTGAATTCTGCCAAGGGGGCGCTTGCTCCAGTGGCTGCTTTGATGACAAAGGATTCATCATATACTGTAATTTCTGGTGCGGTTTCAATCCTTAGGCGGGCCATATTACTCCTATTTTGTTTATAATAAAAACTAAACTAATAGTAATAGCCTTAATCAAATATATGTAAAATTAAT
>Ga0208090_1000147_pt1 | contig 13801 bp, 17 predicted proteins | sample LakMenEpi20Jul12_FD_150718 | JGI IMG/M metagenome (GOLD analysis project Ga0208090, IMG submission 150718) | Freshwater microbial communities from Lake Mendota, WI - 20JUL2012 deep hole epilimnion (SPAdes) | ecosystem: Environmental > Aquatic > Freshwater > Lake > Epilimnion/Euphotic zone ...
ATATGTCTTTCCACAACGTGGAAGGCCTGCAATAAGAAGTAACTTGTGGCGAGAGAGAATCATGTGATTCGCTTTTAAGATCATAAGTTTCTGGTGAAAGCGTGTACGCAGACATGGCTTCTCGTCAGAGAGAAGGTGGCACAGGATGGCCTCAACGTCCTTAGAAGGACACTGCACAATACGCTCACGTAGGACGGCACACATCCTATTCAAGTCGCTAATATCCAACGGGTTCAAGTTGTCTTTTGATACCTTGTTGCTCGCCTTTGACTTTTCTGCAAGGCGAAGAACATCATACTTGTTATTGACGAGGACATATGGCACAACAGACTCACGAATCACTTTCTTCCCGCATTCCGTATATCCACCGCCCTCGGTGAATTCTGCAAGCATGGGAACAATTTCAAGGTCTGCAATGGCCTTCACCTCTGTCATGCCAATCTTAGAAGAGCATACGGCAAGCGTGCTCCCATGGCGCCATACAACATCAAACTTGCCAGAGGCACCCGCGTTGATTAGTCCCGTTTTGAGAATATCAACGCGTCCTAAAATATCAGAGATGGGTTCCACACGGCGTGTAGTAGAGACAGATTTATACGGCGTTACGAAAGAAGAGGGGTCGGTTGGGTGAATGCCATGAAGGAGAAGAAGGCGTAGAAGTGCCTCTCCAACATGACCCTTATTCTGTGGCGTAAGGCCTGCAAGAATGTCAGATGCATCATCTCCAGAAAGAACACGGGCATGCAGTTCGTGTAAATGCTTCATTTGCGGATGTTGTTGTGGCTTGCGTTTTGGCGGCGAGCCGCTTCAATTTTTAAGTGGTGCTATAGGCGACATATTGTGGGTCATTCTAAAATAAAATTGATGGAAATAATACATTGATATAAATGTATCAAGGATGAATATGGGAACCCTCTACTGCTTTTCGAACGAATCCATGCCAGGCATCCTGAAGATAGGCATGACGGAAAGGACTCCTGAAGCTAGACTAGCTGAAGCAAATTCTTCTGACACATGGCGACCTCCCACGCCTTACAAGATTGAATTTGCAAAAAAAGTATACAATCATAAGGATAAGGAAAAGTGCCTACATATCCTTTTAGAACAATACACGGAACGCATACATCCTCGCCGAGAGTTCTTTCGCATTTCTCCAGAAGAAGTTCGCAAGTTCTTTGACCTGATGGATGGCGAAATGTGGATTCAAGCAAGTGACGACCTGGAAGAAGAGGATGATGTAGAAGAGGAAGAGAATACTTCTTCAGACTCAGCGCCACAAGTCAAGGCGGATTGTGTAAAAGGTTGTCGTGATATGACAAAGTGCTTTACACACGGGCAACGCATTCGTCATACAATCGGCATAAATAAGACTTGGGTTGCCACGTATGATTCTTCAAGAAATGGAATTGAATGCGATGGGAAATTATACAGTTCGTTGAGTAAATTTGCGACTGCACATGTGCGGAAAGATTACAACCCAAGCAGGGCATCTCAGAGAGATGGATGGAAGCATTGTGAATGCGAAATAGACGGAAAATGGATTTCTACGTATTCTCTTCCTGGGTAAATAAAAAATTGATTCCATCTCCAGCCCATTCTCTAAGTCAGCGGAGATGACCCAAATCAGCGTGACCCAAGGCCTTGCTGAGCTGAAACTGCTTGATAAGCGTATCAATAAGGAACTCTCGTATGTTTTCTGGGCGAAAGTGAGCACAAAAAACAACCGAGTGGACGAGGCTGCACTCAAGAAGACGGCCCAGGCCCAGTATCAGTCCTATATGGACTTGGTGAAGCGCCGTGATACCATCAAGCGTGCCATTGTGCTGTCCAATGCAATGACCCCCGTTAAAATCGGCACTAACTGGTCAGGCACTGTGGCAGAGGCCATTGAGCACAAGGCGAGTCTCGTCTATAAGAAAAGCCTCCTTGACAAAATCAAGCGGTGCATGAGCACTGTAGAGGCTGAATACACATCCGCAAACGAGGCTCTAGAGAGGCGGTTAGACGGTTTTCTCAGCTCTGAGCTGGGCAAGGATGTCAAGACGAATCCAGAGACCATTACAGCTCTCAGGCAGAGCTTTATGGAGACGAATAAGGTCGAGCTTGTAGACCCTCTTGACCTCGTCAAGATGGCCAAGGAGCTGAGCGACGAGATTGACTCGTTTGAGACGAATGTGGATTGGGTTCTCAGCGAGGCAAATGGAAAGACTATGATAACTGTGTAAAAGGTGTGTGTTCATCCCCTATCTTGGCGAAGCGCGAATTGACCGTGGCAACAACGATAAGTTGCAAATATTATTTGCTTTGCTTAGCACGCTTGGGGCTTCTAGCCTTGTGTGCGGGGCATCAAAGAACAACGCTCAACTGGGGAAACATTATCTATAAGGGATGTATGATGCCTTCGTGGCTAGTTATACATATATCTCTTATTTGGGCGTGAATTCCTATCAGAGTTCAGAAATTAACTAAGTGGACGTGTATCGGCGGGGTCTCAATCCCTGCTCTCACACTATCCATTCAAATAAAGGATTTAGTGTTCAACTAAGTATTTTAGCCTCTGGTTAAGATATTCAATTGCCAACCATCGATAAAATCCAGGATAAAGGTCATAGGAACTGTCAAGTCCTCGCAAACCTCCTGGCTGCCAAGATAGGGGAATTTTTTATGCGTGCACCCACTTAATATCTTTTCGCTATGATAGACCAGGATGGAAGAAAAGGCCTTTCTTTCTGAAACATTCTCTAACGGTAAATGGACGTCTGCCTACACACACCCAGAATCTATGCAATCTGTGGTGAAGGATTTGACGCAGAAGGAATTCCAAATTGCTCTCGGCCTTGCCGTGAATGCTCTCCAGAAAATGAACAGCTCTGCCGAGAATATTTCTTATAGAGAAGCTTTGGATAAAGAAGTCAAATCCTATACCCAAGTCCTGACACAAGAAAAGGAGGATTTAGCTGCTAGGTTAGAGTTAGCCAAACGAAATGCCGTATCCGAGAAAAACCTTTTAACAGAAAAATACTTGGAAGAAATCAAACAACTGAAATCATCTCTGGCGATTTCCGAGCAAGCTGTGAAAGATATTTCTGGGAAGTCAGATGTTATGTTCAAGAATCTTTTGGAAGATGTGAAAAAGCAAATGACCGCGAGCCATTCACAAGAAATCTCTCGTATGGAAGCTGCTTACCAGAGATTTCAGGTGAATTCTGACCAACAACACAAGGAGGCAATGGCGGCATTGAAGGTTTCGTATTCTGAGTTAGAGGATAAGTTGCGGAAGGAGTTGGGTAAGGCAACTGCTGCAGCTGCATCCGTAGAGATTGGCAAACAAGGCGAGATGAAGTTTGAAGATATGGTAGATAAATATACAAAATGGGGTCCTCTTCAGAATACATCCAAGTTGAACCATCATGGGGATAGGGCATGTAGAATCAGGGGGTGTGAGGCAATGTTTGAAGTGAAGGAATATAGCAACGACGTACCATCCAAGGAAGTGGATAAGTTCAAGCGTGATATGGAAGAGCATCCAGATTTTCATCTTGGGGTATTTGCATCTATGAATACAAATATTAGCAAGAAAACTGGCAACTATGTTCATATGGAATGGACTTCCCGCTCACAGCTTCTCATCTATATCAATCGTCTACAAAGCCATTCTCTAGAAGATATTTTTGGATTCTTGGATATCTGTATCGATATTGCGCTTCGTATGAATAAAATGGCCCATGAACGCCCTGAAGATTCAGAGACTTGTATTTTACAACAAGAAAAGATTAATCGCTGTAAGGATGTGGTAGATAGGGAGATGAAACGTATTAGTGAATTTATGAATACGATGAGTATAAACAAGAATACTCTTTTACAAACAATCACAAAGCATTATGATGAGAATCGTATCTTCATGAAACAAGTGGCACAATCTCTGGATGAATCTCTTGGGATTCTCTCTGGAAAATCTCAGGAAGTTTTAGCGGAGGCGGTGGATTCTGCAGCTGGAGCCACGTCCCCTACTGCGCCTGGAGCCGTAGGACAAAAGAAATCTCGCGCAGCCAAGAAATCTTCGGTTTAGCTTAGATAAATCTTGCGGTTCTCTACATCTATCTTGACGCTGAACTCGCGTGTTACATCAAAGCCCATGATGGAAAGAGAGAGGGTGTAGAGATTATCGGCGGGAGGGGCGGCAGGAGCAGGCGTCTCTTCCGCAACAGGAGCAGGCGTCTCTTCCGCGACAGGAGCAGGAGCAGCATCATTGGGAACGGCGACAAGGTCGCCTGTTACAGAGCCAAGGGGATTCTCGCTTAACACAACACCCACATTTACTAAATCGGCCTTTGTCTTGCCCTCGCCCTTGACAGGGTTGCCGTCGGGTGTCAGAAGATCAACGCGGCCATAAATAGTGCCATCTCCATAGTATTCGCTATACGACACGTAGACATCCTCTGCAGAAACGTAACCTACAAGCGTCTCAAGAGTAACGGGCGTGGCCATTATATTAGTCTATAAGAAAAATCTCACGACAAGGCAAGCAATTCGGCATAACTCTTTTTCTTGTCATTGCGCTTCTCATCTCGCAACACATTCCAAAGGTTATTAGAGCATCCCAAATACAATAAGGAATAAAACCAAAGCTCTGGGGCGATTGGTTTTACTTCTATGAGGGATACTTTTGATTTATTTTCAAGAACAACCGTTTTCATAACATCTTGATCCTTCCCCCAGAATAACCCAGCCTTCTTATACTTCTCTAACACTGTGTCAAAGGATTGTGCATATGCTTGCCAAGAATCTGCAGAGCCGGCAATAACTCCACCGCCTATTCTCGGTTTGGATACAACTCCCCCCACGAATTGTTGTCCATTTACTTTTACAGGGATATCATCTCTCGCAACAAAGGGCATCGTATTTAGAAGCATTATTCTATCTGTGGGAATTCTGGAGGCTATGGGGAAGTTGCGCACGAGGTTAAGCAAGGGAACTGTTCTACAAATCCCAGCATCCGTCCATACAAAATCGTCATGTCCATAGGGATTTAATTCTATAGCCCTTCTTACGAATTCGTTCTTCTCGAACCAAATCTTGTATAATTCTGGGGTGTGAATCGTCGCCTCAGGGTCCTGCTTATGAAGATTGTTCCAGACCGTTTGACTATATTTCTTATTTGCTACCCATTCTTCACGAGGAAGTTTTATAATCGTTGTCCTGTGCTCAAAGTTGCGGCGACATTCGCTTATAAAAGGGAAGAGTGCCTCCTCTGTATAAAAAACAAGGTGGCACGGAACATTCTCTAAGAAAAGGCGTATCCATTCCTTATACTCGGAATTCGGATACTTGGACGGCATTTGGTAATAGGCCGATACAACGGTTGCCGGTTTATCCTTTTGCACAAATGTTCCTTCTGGAAGAATCTGATTAAATCCTGTGCGAGGGGCTTTCATAGGACGAGGTGGGGCGGAAGCAGAAAGCCAGGATGACATGTGTTCTAGTTTTCATATTAGTAAAAATTGACATATAATTCGCAGACTGAATACAGTCCCACGAAACATGGATAGAGGTGCTCCTTGTCCCATTTGCTCTTCAGAACAACATTCTGCAATGGATTGCTCGACACTTACGGATGCGCTGAAGGAGGGATTTTACAAGCCTCCTAGTGGGTATAGGGACGAGGATGATGGGGAGGATGATTCCCTTTCAGCTCGTGTAATACACATTCTTCAGGCCATATTCGCGAATACATTTCTGGAGGAAGACAGTACACGAGGGGCAAGGGACGGAGCGCACGAAATCTAAGGGGTCGGCGCGAGAGAAACGCATTATATACATATCAGCGCCACGCAGTTTGTGAATATCTCCAAGCTCCTTGACGACGTTTTTTTCGGCGTGGATGCTTGACCTGGAATATCCAGAGCCGCGACTCCTTGAGCCGTAGTTGTTCGTAGCTTCGGCGATGATTCTGCCACGCTTCACCAAGACTGCTCGGTGAAGGCTGGCATTATGCTTCATGCGCATATTCATTGTCCTCGGGTCATCCAAGAACTGCTGGAATATGGAAGCCTGTGTCAAATGAAGGTCAGCTAAGAGACTTTCTTGCGTATCACTCATCAGGGGGGGACTTTGGTTTGTGGCCTACAGGGCTTTTCAATTTTTCACAATTCGGTTTTAAAAAAATTGAAGGGGGTGCTTTGATGCGTGGATATGTCCCCCCCGCATTAGCGAAAGGAGAAATGAACCTCTTCGTTCTGAGCGCAAACCCCAGGCAAGCCGCGCAGTGGCATGGCGACAAGCACGTGGTCAAGATGGTTCTGGAGGCGTGTCAGATGCTATATTCGGCACACTGGGTTGCCTCTTACCCAGACCTTTTGCTTCAGCGGTCTGCAGTGAAAATCTCCAAGGCGCAGAAGCTTTTGGAGGTGCCGGCGCACATGAGCTCTGCACCGCATCGTAAAAATGTAGATGAGTCTGGTTTTCGCCCTGTTCATCTACATCATCCTTGCACAATCTGGGTAAGAGAGTGTATGGGGAACTATATGTGGGCTGTGGAGCTTGCGCTTATGATTGCCGAAGAATACGAGTTTCGGTGGCCTGGAAAGGTCCATTCTTGTAAGGCGCACGCATTATGGCTGAAGGCGAATCCGCCGCCAGGTATTCCAGGGGGAGAGCGGAATGGGTTTGCAGTGGCCATGGACGCCATGTATAAAGTGGCGGGTGACCCCGTCGCATCTTACCAGCTTTATTACACGCATTCCAAGCAAGAGAAGAATCTAACAGTATATACTCGAAGGGAGAAGCCGGCTTTCTTGTTTGGGACTTCTTCTGGGGGGGGAGAGGAAGCAGAGGAAAGCGATTCTTAAGTCCGCGCCTTGTTGGCGGCAATCATGGCCCGTCGCTTACTCGTATCGCTCTGGAGGCCATACTTCTTCGCCTCGGCGGCGACGACTCCATCAGAAAGGCCAACATGCTCCCTGGCAATAAATGCAAAGGTCTTCTTCTCCTCCTCCACCCACTTGCGCAGATTCGCCTCGGTGAGAAGACTGGCGGGATTCACACCTGTGGCGCGCAGGTCTCGCATCTTTTTGTCCTCCTGCTCCTTCTGCCACTTCTTCTGCTCCTGGGGATTGCGGAGACCACTCTCGGCGTGCACGAAGGGTTGTGCCTCTTGCTGCGCAGGTTGTGCCAAAGAAGCAGAAGCAGAAGCAGAAGGCAAATCCTGAGGGTCAGTAGGCTTCTTCACAACGCGCACCTTCGTATCCGCACGAATGCGAGGAGCTTCCTGGTCCTCTTGCACAGGCGCCGAAGGCACAGCAGCAACAGCAGCTACGGGGGTTGACTTCTTTGCCACCTTCTTTTTTAATACTGTCGTAGGAGCTGGAGGAGCTGGAGAAGCAGCAGCAGCAGGCGCAGTATAAAACTTCTGTAGGAACTCGTAATCCTCTTTCATGAGTTGTGTAAGAGAAGTGTATACGGCCTCCATACTGGAACTCGCAATCAGTGAACGAAGACTGTGTTTCAAATCGCTTACACTGGTCGTGTTCATTTCTACTGGACATATTTACCCGTCGTTTAGACTCGTCAATTTTTCAGTAGTACTTATACTTAGGGTGGATGCTTCCTCCTCGTGGCTAAAATGTAAGAATTGGAAATTCTTATATTTTAGGAATAAACGAATACGTTTATGATAACACACTATACTCATTCTTCGTCTCCAAGAAATAGGGTATGGCGTATGCAGAAGCGAGGGCGACTGCTATGATAATATTGGCGGAAGAACCCTTGAGTAGCATGGATGCCACAGATGAAAGCACCATGATGGCCGAATCTCCACCAATCGCCTTTGCGCCCATCTCATCACCATAGCTCTTCATGACATCCAGCATTCCATTCTTCGCCTGGGGAGTAGGCTTCACAATGCCAAAGTAAAAGAGGAGGTCATGTATCACTTGAACACCCACTGCAGAGCCCGTGAAATACACAGGATTCCAATCATTATTCGGATAAATATATTCCGTATATAAATATCTGGCGATTCCAAATCCTATTAATACGATTAGCACGTCGGCAAACACGGCACTCAGCTTGAATCGTGAATACCACAGATTCAGATACTTTCCAAAGAATGTGGGGAAACTTCTCGTTAATCCAATCATTACGCATTCCACAAGGAGGACACCTACCACAATATAGACCCAGTCAGAAATCTCGTGATAATCGGAAATATCTTCCCACTTCGTTTTCTCCGCCTTTCCTGCAGGAACAGCTACGTTTTTGGATTCCGAGGGATTCTTTCCAGAAGGGCTAGGCGCTGAAGCCTGGTGGGGAATCTGCTGCATAGGTTGCGCGACAACGTGTTCATTGCGACTCTGCATTTGCGGAGATGCCATCTGGCCAGGCACCTGTAAGGCAGAACCTCCCAGATTGGTAACAGAATCCACGGGCTCATACATAGACCACGACATCTCTCTAACATAACGCAATTTATAAGTCGCCAAACACCTTCTTTAATTCATCCGTCACAGGCTCCGTATACTTGCCGAGAGGAAGCGAGCCGAACTTCGTCACCTGATTACAGTGAATAGAGCACAGGTGCTCCTCAGCATTCACCTCCTTTCTTGGGCAACGAACATTGTCAAATAAGACATACCGTCCCGCTTTTACACCCGTCCTGTCTCCCTTGCACCGCGCAACACACTGCTCAGCCGCCGGAACATCCGTCTTATTGCGGGGCTTATTATCAACGACCGATTTCTTAATTCCGTATAATTTCTCCACCGTCTTCAAAAACTCACGCTTTCCAACTAGCTTTACGGTAGCATTGACAAGCAGCTCGGAAGTATTTAGATTCTCATTCGCAGACATTTCTTTTTCTAAATTAAGAATGTGAAAATGAGTTTAGACGGGGGTACGCAGGAAGATGGTCTATAGGAATGGATTGTGTAAAAGGAAGTGTGAATAGATTGACGGGAGGGGAAGTATTAAGCCAGCGGTCTGGGAAGAATGCTCGATACTTCGTATCCTTTGCAAAACGCCAGGCGAAGAATGCCGCCCACCAAGAAAATGTGGAATTGGAGCATATAGAGCCGCCTTGGCAACTTGCGAATTTCTGGAGGGTTTTCAATGTATCGGAATCTTGAAAGATTTCCACCGTGTATCCAATTGTTCGTAATTCTTCAGCAATGGGAGAGAGACGACCGGGAGAATCAGAAAATAGATGGATGTTTGTATCTTTAGGAATCATACGAAGCACGTAGCCATAATATCTTGATAAGCCAACATGATAATGTGGAAGCTTCTGGTAATCTCCAAAGCGGAAATGCATTGCCCACGCATTAGTTGGCGGAAGATAATTGGGGAGAGCAGGGAGATATTTGTTTGATAGAGAGGGAAAGTTTTCCGAGTTTTGGAAGAATCCTGATATGAGTGTAAGAGGAGTATTGGATGGCTTTGGGACTAGGCTATCGTATTCTTTTGTGCCGATTTCTACCCACGAATCGGCGGTTTCTACGATACGTATGTTTGGGAAAAGGGTGAATAGCAATTGGTAATCTCCGTGCTGAGCGTCCGTATAACGAGGCAAGAATATGACAGGCTCGCAGTCTGGCGAATCTTCACATGCTTTTATGGCGGCGACCATTTGAAAAAGACGATTGCCAAGCCCACATGAAAGCTTTGGTGCAACCTTTCTCATACGTTTATAGTGTAATTAAAAGTTGATTTTAAACAGTGGCTGGTGGAAAGTCACCAGGAACTGTAAGCCATCATGTGTGATAATTGGAAAAGGCCAGTCAGTCGCATGCCAGATGCGTTTCAAAGTTATAAGCCCCGTCACATGAAAGTGTATGGGGCCATCCTCATCAACAACTTCGGCGAAGTCCTTCTCGTTCGTGGGAGACTGAGCCGAAAGTGGTCGTTCCCCAAGGGTCACTGTAAGAACGGTGAGACAGACCTTGAGTGCGCGAAGAGGGAGCTACTTGAGGAGACGGGTTTGTCTATTGACTTGCCTCACACAAGCTACCATAAATTAAAAGGTGGCTCTTATTTCGTCTTTGCGGTTACGGGGAGACCCAGTACTTGCATAACAGACTGCAAGGAAATTGAGTATGTGGAATGGTGGCCCCTTTCTCAATTACCCATTGGAGATTCCAATGTGGATGTAAGTATATTTCGAACATTGATGCGAGGTGTTCAGGAAAATGAAAATGAAATTGTAGATTATATAAGTTCAAAAGAAGCTCAGAGCCGAGTATCTCAAATCACGAGGAACTTTGGGAAATGCTAGTATAAATTTATAAGTGTAAGATAGGGCCCGTATTTTTTCCTAGAGCATATTAGATGGGAAAGACTAAGAAGAGTATTCGTGGCAGGGCAGGGCGTAAAACTCGTAAGGCTCGTAAACTTGTGACTCGTAAACTTGTGACTCGTAAACTTGTGACTCGTAAAATTGTGACTCGTAAACTTGTGACTCGTAAACTTGTGAGTGGTAAGAATAAAAAGACACATCGTAAGGGTAAAAAGCAAACCGGCGGCCGCCGTCGTCCTAATGGTCTTGGAACTGGAGGTGTTTCTTCTGTTTCTCCTAATAATGGTGCCATGAATGAAGGCGGCCAAGATTATTTAAATGAAGCAGATAAAGTAGAAGCTATTAGATTAATAAAAGCAAACAATACAAGAGGACTTATTGATTTATTAGACGGAAGGACTTTTCCAGATGACAAAGCATTACTGGAAGCTGTTAAAACGCCAGGAGTTAATATGGAAACGATATCAGAAGTTATATTTAGAACATATATTCATGACGATACAGAGGATAAAATATCTGCTGCTATGGAGAAAACCCCTGATTTGCTAATAGAAGTCATTGATGCATTAAAAGAGCAGGAGCTGCGCCAACAAGAAGCAGCTGCCCTTGCCCGAGCCATAGAATCATCAGCCAAAAACAATGGCAGACCTGTAACACCACCGCCCCCTATGGAAAATTGGTATTAAGTGCCTGCCACTTACCAATCAATATCCCAAGCAGCTTTCCCACTGCAGAACTCATACGGGGGGAAATCACATCCTTCAATTTCATCCATGGAGAAACACCACTGGAATACTCGTGATGGATGCATACTCTTCGCCATCAACTCCTCAAAGAAGTTATATCTTCTCTTACGGAACCTCAAGTAAAGCGCACGCTTTTCCTTAGAATCAGCGCACTCCAAATGATACTTGTGTAAAAGGGGATGTGTGTTCATAAGTTCAAGGAACTCCAAATTACGGGTGTGGTCCTTCAAATATTTACAGACGAGTTTCATATAATCGTTATATACCGAACACATTCCACTTCTTTCAAGAATGGCATCACCCATCCTTGCAAGAAGTCCGATGTTACCAAGATTCTTCACAATCAGTCTGGCCAAGTCAAAGCTTCCTGGCTCGGTCAAAGGATAGGTAATCGCATAATACACATCGTTCGTTATACCTGCATGCACGAGATGCGTTATACATCGCAGACAGTTTCGCGGAAGAACGGTGCCTACAGGGTAGAGACCATTCGTGGCGATCCATCGTATAATAGGGCAAAGGGACGTATCTGCATGGGTAGTCAGGAGCATCATCAGATGGCCATAGACCGGTGTATTATCAATGGATTTCAGGTAGGATTCTAAGAATGCCTTGTCCTTATCATAGATGGTACGCAAATATCTCACGAGCGTGTCCTTGCGAGAATAATAGAGCATGAACTCCACGGTATTCGGCAGAGACTTATTGGCTGCTTTTAGCTCGCGCTCAATAAAGGCATAGTCTTTTGCTTCTGTACAAGAGGAGCAGTATTGGCTCTTATGAACAGGTGTCAGCCAACATTTCTTGCCTACAACAAACCCCTTACATTGCGAAGGCATCGTTGCCTATGTAAGATATGCTTCAAAAATCAACTTTAGGGCTAAGATCTAAAATTGGCGAACAACAAGCTCGTAATGGATTACGAGGTTGTTGTTATTGGGGATATGGATTCTCCACATGACGCCATTCGGTCCCTACTACAAACCACCCTCAAACATGTTGCAGATTTCCAGAATATGATTATTAAGATTATTTCCGAGAAATACGGACATTCTATGGACGAGCTTGTGGCTGTGATAAAGGATGACGAGACCTTCCAGAAAAGCTTGTCCTTGCCTGTTTCTGCTGCAAAAGAATTCTTGAAAACGAAAAAAGGGAAAAAGATAATTGTTCGGCGGGGGGCAGGATGGGGAAAAGTAATTATTACTTGTTCTTTTTAAACTCTTTTAGCTTGAACCGAAGGTCCATGATTTGTTTGAGGATTTTCGCCTGCTCTTTCACGGGCATGTTGGGAGAAGCCTTTACCGTGGCTTTGAGCTGGGCGATCGTGGCTTCCACGACGTCCTTTTCTGAGGGGTCTTCTGCTTTGGGAAGAGGCAGCTCTTCGGGCACGGGGAGAGGGCGCTCCTCCTGCTCCTGCTCCTGCTCCTGCTCGTCCTTGGGAGAGCCCACCAGCTCAGCCTCCTCCATGGCGAGTTGCTGTGGAGGCTCTTCAGGTGCTTCTGCTTCTTGGGCGAGGCTCAGTTGCCAGAAATACCATGGAGAGCCTCGGACCTTTGCTTGCTCTGGGTATTCACAATCAAAGAAGCCGTACCAAGTGCTGTTGGCGCTTTTCTTTGTCAAACAGCGCCGTAGACAATCTCCACAGAGTCCCATGAACGCGTCTCCACCATCCACAGAATGTTTATGGCGCGCAATTTCCCCACACTCTTTGGTGGTGTGGTACGTGATATCAGATCCAGGGAACTTCATCTCCTTGTCCAGGACACGGGCTTGGCAAATCATTGCAAAAATAGAGTGGGGACTTATTTGGTTTGGCAGCGGGTGATTCAATTTTTATTGGTCGGCTGATTGGCAGGAAGAAGGAGAAGGGGTGGGCACAGTCATGTTATAGCAATCGCTGGGGCAGGGAAGAGGACCCTCGTTGTATCCGCAAAGACGGCAGCGACGGAGGCCATACGCCATTGAGAAATCTGTTTGAGAGTAATCAATGTGAAGAGGAGGTGGGGGCTGGGGCTGCTGTTCTTGGTGCTGCTGGACTTGGGTCTGCTCCTGCTGCTCTGCAGGCAGTTCAAGAATACCAATAAGATGCTCTAACACAGAAGCCAGGGCTGCGTTTGGAAAGTCTGGCGGCTCTGCCGCCATGGCAGCCTGCTCAGGAGAAGGAAAGGGGAAGAACAAGTTCATTGGGCCACCGGGCTCGTCAAAGTTCCCTCCTACAGCGTAACCACCACCATTCTTGGCAATCAGCATCGCCTCTCGAGAACGACCTTCGATATCGGGAAACACAATGATTTCCTTTAACACAAAGGGCTTGAGAGTAGTGTCCGCACAGGTCGTCTGCACGTTATAGGTCTTTCCAACTTGTAGCTCAGTCCAAGGTATGGGTTCAATCTTGGGCATTTGGGTGTTGAGACTTGTTTATCAAGCGCTGGACAATTCAATTTTATTAGGCTCTGTTCCCCATACACCGCGTATCCTAGATTTTTCCTCCTCGTCTAGACACCAGCGCATGAAGCGCTCTGGTATCCAGGCAATGGAAAGAAGCTCATCCTTCATAGGGGCAAATCTACTCTTCAACACATCGTACCGAGTATATTTGGTGGCCTCTAGCCAATCTTCCATTCTGCCACTCTCCAGAATTCCAAGAAGAGAAATCCTGCTCGGATGAATCGGGAGTTTGTGTAAGAAGGCAATAGAATCTTTGATACGCTGCTGGTTTTTATCGGAATGTAAGATTTCCTCAAACCAAGGCTGCTCGGCA